>Ga0316190_10002950_pt1 | contig 12401 bp, 14 predicted proteins | sample Eddworburrow2_MG_FD_204929 | JGI IMG/M metagenome (GOLD analysis project Ga0316190, IMG submission 204929) | Coastal sediment microbial communities from Maine, United States - Eddy worm burrow 2 | ecosystem: Environmental > Aquatic > Marine > Coastal > Sediment | place: USA: Maine | collected... | reverse complement strand
CACGGCTGATGAGTCTGGAAGGAGACCAGGGAGCGCGCAACCTCCTCCAGGCCCACCCGGATTGGGTTGAAGAGGTCTTCTTCGAACAGTTGGCCCCTCGAGACGTTGATACCAGCGACGACGTCACCGACCTGCAGCCGCGCTGATAGGCATCAGTCATCAGTCGTCCAGATGATGACAGTTATGGCCTCGATGGGTCGCGCTGCCTCTGGAAAAATGTAGCCCCCTTGCAGGGGTTCTTATTGACTTTCGATAAGAAGAAGATTATCGTTTTTCGATATGAACACATACGACCAATCTCTGAGTGGAAGAGGCCTGCGGGCGCTGGATCTTGGTGTCAAGGTCGCCCGGTTTCTTCTCATAGTTGTGACCGGCATCACCATTCCATTGGCGATCCTCGCCATGTCCGGCCGAGGTGACATGTTCATCTCAGCGACTCTGGATGAGCCCTACGGGGTCGAGTTTGCAGACGGGCGGCGGGTCGATGTTTCCGACGGTGTGCGCTCCTACTCGAACTTCGAAATCGGAAGGGAACGCGAGTCGATTGCGGACGTGCCGGTGATCCAGCTCTCCTTGAAAATCAAACGAACCGACCTGGCCAGCCGCGGGGTCTTCCTCGCCTTTGTGTCCGGCCTGCTGGCGGCTGCCTGGGTCGGGCTCATCAATCTCGGCCGCATCGTGCAATCAACGCTCGCCGGCCGGCCTTTCGCCGATGAGAATCCCGGAAGGCTGCGATGGCTGGGGGGCGCCATACTGGCCCTTCCGGCGGTCGACCTGATTCGTACAGCACTTCTGGACCGAACGCTGGATGTCGACCTGCCCGTATCGGTTTCCACGCTCGGCCCCATCTGGGCGCTGCTGTTGGTCGGGATAGGCATGTTCGCCCTGGCCGAGGTTTTTGTGGAGGCGGCCCGACTGCGCCAGTTCGAGGAAGACACGATCTGAGATGACGATCACCGTTCATCTCGACGAGGTCCTCGACCAACGGGGGATGACGCTGACCCAGTTGTCCGAGGAGGTCGGCATCACACTCGCCAACCTATCGATCCTCAAAACGGGAAAGGCCAAAGCGATCCGTTTCTCAACCTTGGAGTCGATCTGCGCGGCGCTCGAGTGTCAACCGGGGGACATCCTTCGTTGGCCTCGATGACGGCCGGCGCACTTCGCTATTTCGCATGGCATGGCGATGAGGTCGATGGCTAGGCTGACCGGGAGGGCCGGGAGGCGAAGGGTTTCGGAGTAGAGGGAAGGGCGGTGGAATGGCCACTATCGATGCGATTGCAGGATTGGATCCCAAATCTGCAACCAGGTTCCGTAAATCGAGAGTGCGCACCACGGAGGCTCTGCTCAAACGTGCTGCAACCCGTCGCGGGCGCAAAGAACTCGCCGCATCAACGAAACTCGACGAGAAACAGATTCTCGTATGGCTGAACCGTGCGGATCTCATGCGGGTGAAGGGGATCGGGTCGGAGTACTCCGATCTTCTGGAGGCCGCGGGAGTGGACACAATCAAGGAGTTGCGGAGGCGTAACCCGACCTCGCTCACCAAGAAGATGATCCAGATCAACGAGTCCCGCAAACTCGTTCAGAGACTCCCCACTGAAGGGATGGTTGAGGGCTGGGTTGCTCAAGCGGCAGAGCTCGAGCCGGTCATCACCTATTAGATCGCTTTGGCAAATAGATGACGAGGGGCCCACAGTGGGCCCCTCGTCATTGCCTCGATAGGCCGACCGCTTAGGCGGTGGTGGTTGCCTTCTTGGCGACCGGCTTCTTGGCGGCGGTGGTGGTTGCCTTCTTGGCGACCGGCTTCTTGGCTGCCGTCGTCGCCTTGGCGGCCGGTTTGGCGGCAGGCTTGGCCGTCGCAGGCTTGGCAGGCACGGCCTTTTCGGTAGCCGGCCGGAACGACGACCGCCAGTTGGTCAGCATGTCGTCGAGTTGCCCGCGGAGTTTCCCGACCTGCTCCTGGATCTGGTCGAAGTCCATCTTGGCGCCGAGGTCTTCGACAAAATCCTCGACCGCTTTGCGATCGGTGACCTTGGTGACGACCTTTTCGCCCTCCTCGGCCCAGACGTCATAATCTTTGGTGAGCCGGCTGCTCATTTTCGTGACCTGCTCCGACAGCTTGCGAGTTGTCACGACGGGTACGCCCACCGCGGCATAGAACACCTTCTTGGTGTTATCGACAATCATTCCATTTCCTCCTTTGCTCCCGATTGAACGAATGTTCGGTAGATATCGAGGAGCACTTGTTTTTGTCTTTGGTTCAACTGTTGGTCCGTTTCTATCGCCTCGACGACGGTGGGCGGACTAAATCCGTCTTCCAGCAGTCCGGCCCTCGAGTAGAGCGACTCGGCTTGGATGGAGAGGCCCCGGGCGATCGACTTGAGAATCTCGGCAGACGGCTTGCGAAGGCCCCGCTCGATCTGGCTCAGGTAGGGATTAGAAATCCCTGCCTTGTCGGCCAGCTTCCGGAGCGAGATATTGGCCCGCTCGCGTTGCTGCCTGATGAAGGCGCCGAGGTCGGCACCTTTCTTCTCTTCGGTCGTGTCGTCTTCGTTCACAATTAGCAGTATATAGCGAAGTGCTAACTATTGCAAGCAGAGTATCCCGGGTCAGTCCTGTTCGAAGGCCCGGGCCAGCTCCTCGAGAAAGTCTTGTGCCCGGCCGGGTTGCTGATCGAGGATCAGGTCACCGGAGATGGTCCAGGTGTTCAGGCACCAGGGACAGAAGTATTCGCCGCTTTCGAGACGAACCGAGTCCCGGGCTGCGCAGTGCGGGCAATCGTTGGCTGATGGCACGTCGGTTGATTCTGCCCGATCCGACCTGCGCAATGCGAACTGGGCGGATCGGGAGACCGTGCAGCGATACGTGAGGATGACACCTTTCCGGGCCGACTGCGTACCCGGCGCCGGGTCGCTCAGCAGACTTCTCAGAAGATGCTGGTCCGCTCGCTGAGCATGACATCCAGGGCACTCTGAACCCGGGAGCGTACCGTTTCCGCTATCTCTAATACCGTGAGCCGGTCCGGGTGATCGGTGGCAGGTCCTACCTCGATTGGTTCGAGAAATCGGATCTGCCATCGAACGGGCAGCGGGATGGGATTGAGCCACACTGCCATCTCCTCGACCCGCTGCTGCGGAAACACCAGCCGCACTAGTTGCGCCAGCCGTTTGGACGTGAACATGGCGGGGTGAACATCCTCCGAGCCGAGGATGGCGACGGGGACGATCGGGGCTCCGGTACGCATCGCCAGCCGTGCGAAACCGCCCCGGCCAAAGCGCTGGAGCTGGTACGCCTCCGAGTTGGGTTTTTGAAACCCCTGGACACCTTCGGGAAACACTCCGAGCAGGTGGCCGTTTTCGAGTACCCACATCGCGTCCTCCTTGGCGGCGTAGGCCGCTCCCGATTTGCGGTAGAGATGCGAGTAGGTGGGGATCATGTTGAAGATCTCGGTGCCGACCACGCGCACCCGACGCGGAAGCGGGCTTTCGTTCATCACTGCCATCTGCAACATCAAGGCGTCATAGGGGATTGCGGCTCCACCATGATTCGCGGCGAGAACCGCCGCACCTTCCATGGGCATGTGTTCGATGCCCCTCGTTTCCACCCGGAAGTAATCGAAGTAGATGTAATTGCCGAGGTGCCACAGCATCTCGGCAATCACCGGATCCAGTCCGAGCGCGTCAATGTCGTAGCTTGCCATCTGCAGATGGCGGAGAAGAGCAGGCCACGTGTCAAACCCAAGGGCGCCCGTGGCCGGGATGGCCAGGTCCGAGAAGTTGGTTCCGCCGTGCAGAGCGCACCGGTCGTGGTCGATCACCGGGGGGAGCCCACACGTAAATCCCTCAATGGTGGCGAAGTCACAGGTCCGATTCTGATCGACCATCAGTCCCAGCCGATCGCGGGTTGTTCTCCTTCTTTCTTCGCCGTGTTTCACGACTCGCCGGAGGTTCGGCTTCTGGGTTGGTTCTGAAAGGCGCTCGCTCGCTTTGAGCCCTGCGGTCACTGATTGCACCAGTTCCGCCTTGCTCATCGATGATCTGCCGCTGATGTCCAAAGCTCGTGCCAGAGACCGTAGTTCTTGCACGCTGAGGCGTTTGAGGATCTCATCCACGTTGGTTACCCAAGGGTTGGGGCCGGCAAGCGGTCGTAGGTGGCCAGCACCAGGCGTCGGCAATTCAAGCTCGGTTTGAACCCGAGTGTCTCCCGCATGAGGCGGGTATCGACCACTCGACCGTACTTGATGAGGCTGTCGAGATGTCGGGGAAGCGAGGCGCCGAAGGGCCGAAGCCCTTTCATCGCCAGCCCAAACTGTCGGGCCGTCAGCCGTTGGTTGATCCGACCGCCCAAGCGCAATATCCGGCTGAGGTAGAGCTGTCCGTCGCTGCTGACGTTGAAGGTTCCGGCCGTCGGATGGTCGACGGAGTGCTCCAAAGCCAGAACGGCGTCGTCTTCGTGGACGAACTGCAGCCGCGGATCGCTTCCCAGCAGAGTTGGGACGACCGGAAGCCGCAGGTAGCGGCTGAGCTGGTTGCCGATGGTTGCTCCCACGATCGGATTGAACCGCAATACCGTGAACGTGACGCCGGGCAGTTCGGCTTCGAGTTGTGAAACGGACGACTCAACGTCCCGCAGGCTGCGTTCATATCTCGTCAGACGCGCCGGCGTCGACGAGGATTCGCGTACCACCGATGGATTGCGGGGCCCCGATCCGTATACGGCCGCGTCGGACTTCACGATGACATTCTTGACATCGGGAAGGCGTCCGATCGCCCCGAAGAGTGCCTGGGCGCCCAGGACGACACTCGATCGGGAGTGATCGGGACCGAGGAGAGCGGACCGGTCGAGCGTTTGGAGATGCACAACGGTTGTCGGCCGTACGGAGATCACATGGTCTGCCAGCTCGAGGACGTCAAGGCTCGACAGGTGAAAATCGGACGAGAAGTCGGCGGTTGGCTCGACCTCATCCACGGCGAACACTTCCGTATCAGCCCGCGATTCGAGGCTTCGGACCAACTGTCCTCCCACCCACGACGACGCTCCGGTCACCAGAATCCTGTGCATGGGCGAAGTGTAGGCCGGGTGAACCATGGCTCTCCGCAGGCCCGCGGAGCGAATGGGGAAGGTGCGCCGCCAGAACGTGTGGTGCTTCTCTGCTCGCATGGAATCTTCCCTCGCCGCGGGTTCGTTCGCCGGACTTTGGGTACCATCTCGAGCATGGAAGCCCTCTTGCTCGAGTTTGGTGGAGAAGGCACCTCTGAGTGGATGATTGAGTTGGCCGACGAGCTGGTCGAGGATCCCCATTGCCATCTGGTCTTGATGGGCTCGGATCAAAGGGGTGCCGTCCTGGTTACCATCTGGGAGGCGGATATGATCGGCGAGGTCGAAGCTGGACTGGCAGGCCTCGTCGCAGACGGTGTTCGGCTCAGGCGTCTGTCGGTGGTCGACCCACGAAATCCGGCTGGGCTGTCCTGAAAACCGGTGGAGGCTGACAAGATGATGGGCTGGGCCAACAGACTGTTGAACGATGCGTGGTGCGATCTGCGAACCGGCATCATGCGACACAAGCCTCTAGACGCATTCCGCGAGACGGCGAGATGAGTTCGATGATCATTGTGATGAAACCCGATGCGACGCAGGAGGACGTGGACCAGGTCCTCGCTCGCTTGGCTTCGATCGATTCGGAGGCCCACGTTTCGGTTGGGCAGAAGCACACCGTCATCGGTGTGATCGGTGATCGTGAGCGCATCCAGCAATTGCCGTGGGAGGCGATGTCCGGCGTCGAGCGAGCCGTACCGGTGCTCAAGCCATTCAAGTTCGTCAGTCGCGACTTCCAAGACGCCGACACGGTGATCGAGGTACGGGGTGCACGGATCGGCGGCGGTTGGTTTGCGGTGGTGGCCGGACCGTGTGCCGTTGAGAGTCGCGACCAGCTGTTCCGAGCCGCTGAGGCTGTTCAGGCGGCGGGTGCCCACATCTTGCGCGGCGATGCTTTCAAGCCGCGAACCTCGCCGTATGCATTCCAGGGTCTTGGCGAAAAAGGTCTAGAGCTTCTGGCCGAAGCTCGGGACAAGTTCGATATGCCGTTCGTCGCTGAGGTGCTCGACCCCCGTGATGTCGAGCTGGTGGCTTCCTATGCCGACATCCTCCGGGTCGGTACCCGCAATATGGCCAACTTCACACTGCTGACCGAGGTAGGTAGACAGGCCCGGCCCGTCCAGCTCAAGCGAGGCTTCACGGCCACGGTGGAGGAGTGGTTGAACGCCGCCGAGTACATCTACAAAGAAGGCAATCATCAGATCATCATGGTCGAGCGAGGCATCAGGACATTCGAGACCTCGACTCGCAACACCCTTGATATCAGCGCGGTCCCGGTCGTGAAAGGCTTGTCGCACCTCCCGGTGATGGTCGACCCGTCTCACTCCGGCGGGCATCGTTATCTGGTGGCGCCGCTCGCCCGGGCGGCCATCGCGGTCGGCGCCGACGGGTTCATGGTCGATGTGCATCATGCCCCCGACACTGCGCTTGTCGACGGTGCCCAGGCGATCCTTCCCTCCGAGTTCGCTGCGCTCATGGATGAGATCAGGAGCCTGGCGGCTGCCCTTCACCTGCAGATCTGATCTCGTGTCGACCGCCGCAATCATCGGAACCGGTCTCATCGGAACCTCGGTCGGGCTCGCGCTGCGAGCATCGGGGTGGTTCGTGAAGGGATGGGACCCAGATCAAGCTGCCATCCAAGCGGCTCTCGACCTGGCAGGGATCGATGCGCATGCGGGTAGTTTCGACGAGGCGATTCATCAAGCCGACCTCGTTGTTCTGGCCGGCCCACCGGGGGCGGTGGTTGCCGATCTCGCCGGGTTGGCCACGGATGCTCTGGTCACCGACGTGGCAGGCGTCAAGCTGCCGGTAGTCCAGGCGGCCGGGCATTTGTCCCACTTCGTCGGGGGTCATCCCATGGCCGGCCGGGAGCACGCCGGTCCGCGAGCTGCCTCGGCGGCGTTGTTCCGCGGGGCGACCTGGATACTCTGCACGGACGGCGCTTCCGGCGGCGATCTTGCGAACATGACGGAAATCGTGATGAGTCTCGGGGCCGTCCCGGTCACGATGACCGCAGCCGAACACGATGCAGCCGTAGCAACCATCAGCCACCTTCCTCAGGTGCTCGCCTCGGTGCTCGTCCAGGTAGCCGCCGGAGATCCACATGCGCTGGACCTGGCTGCCGGGAGCTTCCGGGATCTCACCAGGGTGGCGCTCAGTGAACCCGCCTGGTGGGCCGAATTGCTGGTCATCAACCGGGATGAGCTGCGACGGGTTCTTGGATCCCTGATCGACACTCTGGAGATCTGGTCATCAGATCTCCAGGAAGGCGCGGTCGAGCGGCTGGCTACCCAACTCGAGGAGGCGCGCCACCTCCGTCAGGCGATGGCCCCTCCGGTGATTGCGGTCCGTGTGGTGATGCAGGACCGGCCGGGCGAACTGGGAGCGGTCGGGCGGGCTCTGGCGGTGAGCGGCGTGGATGTGCGCGATCTTCAACTCCGTCATGGCCCTCACGGCGGGGGAGGTGTGCTGACCCTATCGGTGCGGCCCGGAGAGGCCGAGACCCTTCGGTCGGCACTGGTCGACGAGGGATTTCAGCTAGAGGAGTAGAACCGGCTTCGCCGGTCGTTCAACGTGAGGGCTTTGCTGCTGCCTCTGACGGTTTGCCTGGTGACTTCCCACCCCCACTTTCCACCAAGAAACGTCCGGGGGCGCATTGCGATGCGCCCCCGGACTGACCTATTGACTACTGACTACGAACTTTCCACTTTCCACCCTGGACTTTCCACTTCTTTCACGGCAAAACGTCAACAATCACATCCTGGTTGGCGGCCACCTCCTCGGGGCGCACCTTGTCTGTGGTCAAGAACAACGAGTCGTTGCCGTGACAGGCATCGCAGGATGCGTTCTGCGGGGTGTTCTTCTGGATGTTGTGTGGGGTTGCATAGGCAAACGTTGGACGTGCATCGAACTCGGGAAGCAGGTTCGTTCCGTAGAACGAGAAGCTCTCCTGATCGACCGGCACATGCCGGACTACCACATAGCTCCAGGGTCGCGCCTCGGATGGCTCGACGTTGTTGCCGATATAAAACGCCATCTCCGATGGTTCGATCTTGAAGTAAGGAGTTCCTTCGTCTGAAGTCTGCACATGGCAGCTGTAGCAGTTCTTGTAATCCACCGAGTGGCAGACCTGGCAAGCCACCTTATCTGCGTGAGCCGTATGTTGCAGGTTGTCCGTATTGTCGGCTAGGTCGGGGTGGCAGTCGATGCATTCGACGGCAGCGTCGTCGTACCGGTGCTCCTGGGCGGGGCCCTCACCGTGCATCTCGGCATCGCCGTGACAGTCGAAACAAGCCATACCGCCCGGGTTGTAGTGGACATCGGCGGGATACATGCCGCCATCTACCGTCGCGTTCTTTCCCTTGTACTCGTCGTTGACTCGGCTCCCATGACAACCGGTGCAGGTCAGGTTCATCGGCGGTGGGTTCTTGAACGAATGCCCGTCCAGCAAGCCCCCTCCTGCACTGGTCGGCCGGCTCACGTGGCACTGACCGCACGAGGTGTGACAGCTGGCGCAGTGGTTCCCGAACGCCAGTTCCAGCTCTGGAGACAGCTCCTCGCTTCCGGTCCTTTCGGCAAAGACCGTCATGTAGCCATCCAGGGTCGAGTGCAAGCTCATCGAATTGCTTGTGGTGATCTCGTTATGACAGGCCGAACACGTTTGGATCGAATCTGGATCGCGGACCATGCCGGTATGGGCCTCCTCCATTCCGCTGGCCTGGCCGTCGCCGCCGTGGCAGGCGATGCACCCGAGCTCCCCGTGGGTTGTCTCGAAAAACGCATCATCGCTCACAAAAACCTGTTCCCATGCCTCTAACTGAGGCACCGAGCCTCCTCAGCCCTCGCCTTCGCTGAGGGTTTCGGTGGCAACAGGCTCGACCGCCATGGCTTGCAGGGTTGCCTGGTCGGTATGGCAGGCAACACAGCTGGCGTCTGCCGCCGCAGTTGCAGCGGTCGTCGTTGTCTCCGCACTGGTCGTTGTAGTGGCCGGCACTGTCGTCTCGATCGACGTCGTGGTGTCCTCTGTGCCGCTGGAACAACCGGCGGCCAGGAGGCCGGCGAGCATAACTCCAAATAGCAGTGGGATTGCTGTTCTCATCTCACCTCCTCTTCGCATGAGGGGCGCCGGAACTCAGCCCGGGCGCCCCTCATGTCGGTGAGTTATCCGGCTACCGTCGGGTACCCGGGAGCGACGGTGAACGGCGCGGTACCGACCACCTCGGCGTTGTCGCTCCAGCCCATCATCCCGAACTTCATGTTCGTGGCGTCGTAGCCGAGCAATTTCAGCGCTGTGGCCGCTGCCTGGCCGGTATGACCGGTGTAGCAGTAGACCACGATCGGTTGATCGGTGGGCAGCATCGCCAGATTGGCCGGGTCGGCAATCGCCTTCCACCCTATGTTGATCGCCCCTTCGATATGGCCGAGAGCGTAGACGTCGGCAGCTCGTACGCTGACGATGAACGGGTCGTTCGATTCGTCGCCGTCGGTCAGGTTTTCGTACAGGGCATCCGCGGCGATGGTTGGGGCCCAGTCGGCCAGCATGGCCTGAGCGGCTGCAATGGCAATCTCAGTGGCTTCGGTTTCGCCGGTCGCCAGTACCGGGAGGTCGTAGGTCTCGGTAGCGACGGTCGGCTCTGTGACAGTCGGGTATCCGGGTGCGGCCGTGAAGGGTGTGGTGGCCACGACATCGAGGTCGTCGCTCCAGCCCATCATCCCGAACTTGAGATTGGAAACGTCATAGCCGAAGGTCCTCAGGAGCGTCGCAGCCACCTGACCGGTATGGCCGGTGTAGCAGTAGACCACGATCGGTTGATCAGTGGGCAGCATGGCCAGATTGCCCGGATCGGCGATGGTCTTCCAGGGGATGTTGATCGCCCCTTCGATATGGCCGAGGGCATAGTCCTCGGGAGCGCGAACACTCACGATGAACGGATCGTTCGATTCGTCACCGTCGGTCAGGTTTTCATAGAGGGCATCGGCCGCGATGGTCGGTGTCCATTCGGCGAATTGAGCGGTGATCTGCTCGGCCAGCACCAACTCCTCGTCGACCATGACTGCGGTGGTCGTGGTCGTGGTCGCTTCAGTGGTGGTGGTGGTCGCTTCGGTAGTGGTTGCGGCGGTGGTGGTGGTCGCTTCGGTGGTGGTCGTGTCATCTGCGGCATCGCCGGCGCAACCCGCCAGAACGATCAGACTGAACACGACCAGTACCGCCAGCCATTTATTGAGGTTGCTCCTCGAGGACATTATCCCACTCCTTGTGAAACAATTCACAACCTCCCTCGCCGCCATGATACAAGGGTCGCATCTCGGCAAAAGGCCCGGACCAGGCGGAAATGGGCACATCAATTGGGGTACTTGGACCCTATGCAGATGTATGCACATATTGGGAGGGGTGGATCGACGAGCATCCTCGGAAGTGTCCGCTCGCGAGTTAGTGCGAGTGTGCCTTTGAGAAACCCCCCTACCCCAGCGGCTGCGCGGCTGCGGGACTTTCCCCCCCCAGCGGGGGGACTATTCCCAAACTCGCCCGGTGGTTCCTAGTTCCAATCGCAGGCCATCAATCGGAGCAGGGCGGTGGTGCCTGCCACGATGCCGGTTTCGATGGAGGCTTCGTCGATATCGAACCAGGCGGAATGCAGATCGGTTTTCCGGTCGGGCAGCTGCGCGCCGAGCCGGAAGAGAGCCCCGGGGATCTCCTGGAGGAAATAGGAGAAATCTTCGGCGCCCAGACTGGCGTGTGTCAACGCCACCGCATGGGTTCCGAGCACGCTCGAAACGGCATACTCCACCTCGGCCACAACGAATTGGTCGTTGGTCACCGGCGGGATCCCGACTTCGTAATTGACGGTGGCCGTTGCACCCAGTGGGGCGACGATCTCATGTACAAGTCGTTCGATCAGTTTGGGCATACGCTCCCAGGTGTCATGGTCGAGCGACCGGCACGTTCCGCTCAGCTCGACCGAGGCGGGGATCACGTTGCTGGCCATGCCGCCCTGGACGCGACCGAAGACGAGCGAGAGCGGCATACGGGCATCGACCAGGCGGTCCAGGAAGGCCGGGAGTTGGGTAATGACCTGGCCGGCTGCGTAGATCGTATCGATTGAATCATGGGGCCTGGCTGTGTGACCGCCGGGTCCATCGATGGTGATGAGAAAGCGATCAGACGAGCTGGTGATCGGCCCGGTCTTGAATCCGATTTGTCCGGCAGGAAGGGTCGGGTCGACATGGAAGGCGATGATCGCTTGAACTCCGTCGATGGCGCCCTCACTCAGGAGTTCGTCGGCGCCGCCTGGGAACAGCTCCTCGGCAGGCTGGAAGATGAACCGAACCCGGCCGGGGAGCGGCTCCAGTTCTTTCAGGGCGAGGGCAATTCCGACCGCGATCGCTGTGTGGGCGTCGTGACCGCAGGCGTGCATGAGGCCGGGAAGTTCGGAGGCGAAGGGGAGGCCGGTCTGCTCGTGAATGGGGAGCGCATCCAGATCGGAGCGAAACCCGACCAGTGAACCGTCCGTTCCAACCTCGGCGATCAAGCCGGTATCCGCCGCCCGCACCTGGCTGTTGATCCCTGCCCCAGCCAGGGCTCTAACCACTAGCTGGGTAGTGGCGAACTCCCGGCGTCCGAGTTCTGGTCGACGGTGGATCGCCCGGCGCAATTCGACGGCGCGCGGGGTGACCCGGGTCGCGATTGCACGAACGTCATCGAGGTCGTAATCCATATCGGTGTAGGAGCTCCCTGCAAGGCGGATTCGGTTGGATGCATGCTATCGGGTCGGGCGCCAAGCCGGAAGGGCCGGACGCCTAGTCACGATAGAAGCTCCGTTCTACCAGTCTTCGAGCTCTCCTCGTGAGTCTTCGATACTCCTCGCGGATGGACGAACGCGGGGCGTCGAACCGGCCCAGGGAGAGGGCCAATCGGGTCAGCTCGTCCAGGTCGGTCGGGAGGGAGTCAATCGGACGGCCGAATTGGAGAAACATGCGGTTGCGGAGTGTTCCGCAGAACCGGTACGCGGCGACCAGATCCTGGGCGTCGGCGGAGGTGAGGCGGCCGGTCTCTGCCAACACCTCGACGGCGGCCTCGGTCCCGGGCGTGCGCAGGTCGGGGTTCTGGCTCCCGAACCGCATCTGGTACAGCTGGACGAAGAACTCGATGTCGTTCAACCCTCCTTTGCCGAGCTTGACGTGGAAGTCGGGGTCCTCGCCGGGGCCGAGCCGCTCCCGTTCGATGCGGGCTTTCATGGTGCGGATGGAGCGGATGGCGTCTGGGTTGAGGGTGTCGGGGTAGACGTGGGGGGCGATCAGGTGGA
>Ga0316190_10002948_pt1 | contig 12403 bp, 4 predicted proteins | sample Eddworburrow2_MG_FD_204929 | JGI IMG/M metagenome (GOLD analysis project Ga0316190, IMG submission 204929) | Coastal sediment microbial communities from Maine, United States - Eddy worm burrow 2 | ecosystem: Environmental > Aquatic > Marine > Coastal > Sediment | place: USA: Maine | collected... | reverse complement strand
CAGTGGAGCGGCTCAGCCTGGATACAGCTTGGAAGTGATATAGTTGGTGGAACTACTCAAAGGTTGGGTGCAGCGGTAAGTCTGGATTCGGATGGGAATACCATGGCCATCGGTGCCATTGGAAATACATCCACCGCTGGTCATATGCGTGTATATGAGTGGGTCTCTACGAACTGGGTACAACAGGGAGCCAATCTCAATGGAAAAAGTGGTTTTGATGGATATGGTCGTGGAGCAAGCATCAGTGGTGATGGAGGCATATTCGGGGCCGCATCTAATCAGGACAGAGGATATGTACGTGTATACGGACCCTGCGAAAACATAGGGATTGATACTATAGAAGCTTGCGATTCCTATACATGGATCGATGGAGTAAACTATGTAGAAGACAACAGTACGGCCACCTGGACCCTGACCAATGCAGCGGGATGTGACAGCGTGGTGACCCTGAACCTGACCATCCTGGAATCAAACACAGGCATTGATGAAATCTCAGCCTGCATTTCCCATACCTGGATAGATGGCCAAATCTATACCTCCGACAATAATACAGCCACATGGACACTGACCAATGCGGCGGGATGCGACAGTGTTGTTACCCTGGATCTGACCATCTCACAGCCCAATACGGGAACCGATGTGATCGAAGCCTGTGATTCTTATACCTGGATTGATGGAGTGAACTATGTGACGAGCAATAATACGGCTACCCATACCCTGACTAACGTGGCAGGCTGTGATAGCGTGGTTACTTTGAACCTGACCATCCTGGAATCAAACACAGGAACTGATGTGGTGACAGCCTGCGATTCTTATATCTGGATTGATGGGGTGACCTACACGGCCAATAACAGCACGGCCACTCACACCCTGACAAATGCTGCAGGATGCGATAGCGTGGTTACCTTAAATCTGACCATTCTGGAATCAAATACCGGAACCGATGTGGTAGAGGAGTGTGATTCCTATACATGGATAGACGGGAATACCTACCTGACAAGCAACAATACGGCCACCCATACCCTGACCAATGCGGCGGGATGCGACAGCGTGGTTACCTTAAATCTGACCATTCTGGAATCGACTACGGGTACCGATGTGCTGGCTGAGTGCGATTCTTATACCTGGATCGACGGGAACACATATACTCAAAGCAACAATACCGCCACCTTTACCCTGACCAATTCCGTGGGATGTGACAGCGTAGTCACCCTGGACCTGACCATCCTGGAATCAAATACGGGCATCGATGTGGTGCAATCCTGTGTTCCCTATACATGGATAGACGGGATTACTTATGCTGTTGACAACAACACGGCCACCCACACATTGATCAATGCAGCTGGTTGTGACAGCGTGGTTACCCTCAATCTTTCCTTTGTAGATGCCTATGCAACAAGCGATGTGATTACAGCCTGTGAAGCCTATACCTGGATTGACGGAGTTACCTATACCGAAAACAATAACACTGCTACAGAAACACTGACCAGTAGCGCAGGATGTGACAGCGTGGTGACCCTGAATCTAACCATTGGACATGCTAACACGGGTACCGATGTGATTACAGCATGTGATTCTCATACCTGGATTGATGGAGTGACCTACACGCTTGATAATAACACGGCCACCTATACCTTGACCAATGTCTCAGGCTGTGATAGCGTGGTTACTTTGAACCTGACCATCTTAGAATCGTCTGCAGACACGGATGTTGTAACGGTGTGTGATTCCCTTATCTGGATTGATGGGGTGACCTATAAAGCAAGCAACAATACTGCCACCTGGACCCTGACTAATGCGCTTGGGTGCGATAGTATAGTTACTCTGGACCTGACCATTCTGGCCAGCACTGCATCTTCCATTACTGAGTCCAGCCCGGTGACATACACCTCTCCCAGTGGCAAGTTATGGACAGAATCTGGAAGCTACAATGATACCATTCCCAATGCAGCAGGCTGTGATAGTGTTATAAGCATCAACCTGACCATCATAGGTGTGGGTATAGCTGATTATGGGGAACAGAATGTACTTTACTATCCCAATCCGGTGGATCAGGAACTGACCATCGAGTTTGATCAGGAGTTTACCGGGATCGTGGAGGTATTGGATATGAATGGCAGAATACTTCTGCAAGAAAGGCGCAGCGCCAGTCTCAGGACCACTCTCAATACGTCCTCCCTGTCACCGGGCACTTATCTGCTAAAAATGACAGGCGATCGATCTAACTATATGGTGAGGATTGTAAAGTACTAAATAGCTGATTCTGCTTTGCATGTAAGAGGAAGGGATCTCCCCTTCCTCTTTTTTTTTCATCATACCATCCCTAAACATATGTCGGATGTGCTTGTCTCAATAGTAGGTCAAAATTCTGGGCATTCCCCAGATCCCTTAACTCAATTGATAACTAACTAAAAAAGTGAGGAAATGAAGCAGACAAAAACACATGCCGGCATGCTGGCACTTTTAGCAATGATTATTTTTATTCTCAGCTCTTGCACCCAGAGTTCTGTGGATGTGAGCCGGGAAATTGAGGAAGCCAATAAGGCATTTATGGAGGTACGTGAATCAGGAGACGCTGAAGCCATGTCTCTGCTATATACCGCCGATGCAAGAATTCTCCCCTCAAATGGTACTGTAATTAGTGGCAGAGAGGCTATTCAAGAGTACTGGAGTGATGGCATGGATCAGGAATCCTCGGAGCTTAAACTGGAAACCATAAGTGCTGAAGGCCTTGGAGACGTGGCCATTGAGGAAGGCCGGTACAAAATATTTATGGATGAAAAAGTAGTGGATGAAGGCAAGTATATCGTGACCTGGAAGAAAGAAGACGGGCAATGGAAGCTGTATCTGGATATATGGAATTCCAGTCTGCCGGCATCTCCAGATAGACCTGCAGAGGGGGAAACAGTAGGCATTGCGTTGAACCGGATCAAGGCAGATAAAGTACAGCAGTTTGAAGATTTTAACTTTAAGTATCTGGAGCCGGCCATCGCAGAATACTCTCCCAGATCAGGAAACACAGTAAGGTGCTTAAGGCCGAAAGAGGCAAATGAGGATGGAACCTTTACTTACTTCTACGTGATTGACCCGGCCGACAGTCCGGATGGATATGGAATGGGAACTTTCCTGACAGCAAAGTTCGGGATAGAAAAGAGCAATGAATATCTGGGCATGTTCAAAGATTGCCTGGTGGATGGTAACCAGGAAATATATATGACGGAACAGACCAGCTGGTGAGAGATTAAATCTTCAGTTTGATTTTCAGCTTGCCCAACAGTCCGGTGAGCTGGATGATCAGAATGGCAAAAACAATGGATTTCATTATTCCGATACCTCCGGTGGTCAGCGCATCTGGCAGGGTGATGCCTGAAAGAGCCCTGAAGGCATACACGTAATAAGGAATCAGGTAACAGGTCAGGGTCATGGATCCGGCCGGTTCTATGATGCCAGCCCAACGATACCATCCTCCCTTATCGGCCAGGAGGTAGAAAAGAGCGAAACTCAGGGCCGTAATGCCTGCACAAATGGCTGTCCAGGAAGGGGTAGCGAGAATTTTAGAGATTCCCCATGCGGGCCGGCTCAGATAGCCAAAGGCCATCAGCATAGCTGCAAAGCCAATCAGAAAGGGCACCAGCATCTGCATCTTTTCCAGTTTTTGCAGCCGGATCATGACCGAAGTAGCCAATACCCCACATAGTACCAGGGCATGGTTGGAGGCACTGACCACCAGTTTGATACTAAAGGGCAAAGGAGTTTTAAACTCATTGATATTCAAAAGAAACAAGACCAGGAGCGCCAGGGCAATCCACCCTGGCTTATTTCCGAGCCAGAGGTAGACCAGTGCACTGACCAGATAGCCCCAGCCAATAAGTCCCAGGATGCCCCACCAGTGAAAGCGCATCCAATGGTAGTCCCCCTCTCCTGCTCCCCTGTATATGAGGGCCAGGAAAATCAGGAGGCCCCATCCCAGACCTTTCAGAATCCAAGGAGAGAACTTTCCGAATACCGGTCCCCGGTAAATGTTCCAGATCAGGAAGAAGGCCAGAGTCATCAGGATTTGCCAGAGGTAGCGGCTAAAGAGAAGTTTGTCCGAATCGATGTTTTCCAGGTTGACCATAAAAACACCCATGATCAACAAGGCCAGGGTGCGTTCCAGAATGTGTTTAAGCACTTGCCATTTGCTGTCTCCTTTTCTGAATCGGGCCCTGATGGCGTGTGGTACGGAAAGACCCACTATAAACAGAAAAGCCGGGAAAACCACATCGGCCAGTCCCATTCCGTCCACATGGGCTGCTTTATGTCCCAGCCATGCAGGAATGTCGGTCAGCGACCAGAGGTCATTCACAAAAATCATCAGAAGCATGGTAAGTGCCCTGAGAATATCGATCGAATGCAGACGGTTTGAACTCATTGTGCGCTTTTGTAATGTTTCATGGAAGGAAGATTTAGTCCATGAAGTAAACTATTTTTCGGGAACCTGAAAACTGTTATTAAGCCTAACGCAGGAATTTTTCGCGCTGTTGCAGGTTGAGTAATCCCAGCAGCAGGAGGACCAGGCTGCTGATCCCCATAATCAGACGGTTCTGCCGGATAATTTCCCGCCACACAATGTCGTTCATATCCCTTGGAGTATTGAAGGGATTGAGGAACATGTTCCATTTGGACTCGTACAGTGCATCGGCCAGGATCAGGAAGAACAGTCCCAGGATCACCATGATTACTGCCGTGGCATTCCCATTCTTTACCAGGGTGGAGAGACAAAATCCCAGGGAGGAGACAAAGAGTACCAGGACCATCAGGTGCAGGATCATGGGCATTATCGGGAACGAGACCAGAGCCCACCAGGCCAGGCCCGCGAAGGGAAACATAAGCAAAAAGACCAGCACAAGGATCATGAAATAACGGACCAGCCATACCTTGTAGCGGTAATCGGGAATCCCGAATATAATTTCCAGTGTCCTGGCATCTGCATCGCTCTGGATTCCGAACACCGATGGAAAGAAAACCAGCAGAATGGCCGGAAAAGCCAGCAGTCCATAAATATCTTCAATGCGCATGAAGCTATTATCCAGTGCAATGATGGTTCCGAAAACCAGGAAAAAAATAAAAGCAGCCAGAATGAAATAGATAAATTTCCCGCCGAATATGATTCTCATATTGTACCTGGCCAGGCTGTAGATGTTTTGCAGTATGGAGCGAGACTGTGACATGGTTCTATTTCTCCTTGTTTTCTTTATCTGAACGAAGCAGCCACAAATATGCGTCTTCCAGAAGCGGAGCTTCTTCAATGGCATCTTCAAAGGGTTTCTCTGCAGAGATGCACCTGAAACGGATCTCTTCCCCGTCGCGCATGTGATGCACCACCATCATATCTTTGGTGGCTTTTTCGAAGAGCTCTGAGCTAAGGCTGGTTTTCCAAACCCTTCCCCGGGCAATGTTGGTCATTTCTCCGGGGGTTCCGTTAAACAATACCTCTCCCCTGTTTATCACCGCCATAGTACTGCAGGAGCTTGAAATATCTTCAATGATGTGGGTGGAAAAAATCACAACCCGATTGGTACTTAGTTCCACCAGGAGATTCCTGAAACGGATCCGCTCACGGGGATCCAGTCCGGCCGTGGGTTCATCCACCACCAGAATGCGAGGCAGGTGCAGCAGCACCTGGGCTATGCCGATCCGTTGTTTCATGCCTCCCGAGTAGGCCCCGATCTTTTTATGCCTCTCATCCCACATATGGACCGACTCCAGCACCTCCCTGATACGTGTTGCTCGTGCCTGGCTGTTAGTAATCCCCTTCAGCATGGCCTGGTAATCCAGGTAAGCATAGGAGGACATGTTCTCATACATGCCAAATTCCTGGGGAAGGTAGCCGATAAGTCCCTGAAGTTCTTCCCGCTTTTCCTGGGTATCGATTCCGTTGATCCAGATTTTCCCGTAACTCTGCTCCAGGATTCCGCAGATGATGCGAATCATGGTCGATTTACCGGCACCATTGGGACCCAGTAAGCCAAACATTCCGGTTCCAATCTCCAGAGAGACTCCTTTCAGGGCTTTGAAGTGTTCCTTTTCCTTACCCAGAATGGGCAGGATTGAGACAAACCAATAGAACCAGCGAAGCAGGGACTTGATTTTCTTAAGTTCGAACTCTGTTTGTTTTACCTGGAATGAAACTCTGCCAATGAACACCGCCAGGTACCAGGCCACCCCTGCAATAATGGTCAGTGAAAGATGATCCCAGCGGGACTGGAATATCACGAGCACAACCAGTGGAGCAGCATATCTGAAGAATACTAGGAACACACGAAGCAATCTTCGTTGAATGATCAGGCTGAATTCCCTGATAATGGCAAGGAGGTAATAATAGACCATGGCCGAAGAGAAAAGCTGCCAGAAACCACCCACCAGGTAGAACCAGGCGAAGTAGACCAGGAAACCCAGCAGGGGAATCTGCCAAATAAGAGCTTCCAGCCTGGGTTTAAGTGCCAGGCCAGCCTTTTTAGCCAATGCGGCCATCTTCTTACCTGCCTTGAAGTCTCTGGAAGTCTTTGATTCCCGTCCATAAACCTTTACCAGGTTGGACACCTGAATCCGAATGGGAGTATCTTCATCGATGATTCGTTCTGTAGCCTTTCGCAGACTGCTGGAGATAAACCACCAGGCTACCGGTATTCCGACAATCACCAGAAGTCCGCCAGCCAGTTTCCAGACAAAAGTCTGAACGTAGAAATAGACCAGGGCAAATCCTGCAATCACCAGGAATAGTAAAAAAATCTTTACCACCCATCCCAGGCTTCTGATCCAGGCGAGGGATTGTTCAATTCCGTTGTAGAGCATGGGGATATATACCAATGTCAGAAGCGTACTCAGGCTCAGTCCCCCGATAACCGTAATGGCAAAGGGAGGGCCTATGGCTTCTACATATTCGGCATTCCCAAGTGCCAGGGGGATCATGGCTGCACAGGTGGTGACGGCCGTTATCAGTATGGGACGAACCCTGGAAAGTCCGGCTTCCATGATGGCCCGGGTTTTCCGGTAGCCCCTCCTTCGTAATTCATTGATAAAATCGATCAGGATGATTCCATTGTTCACCACCACTCCAAGCAGGATCAGGAAGCCCATGATGGTATTGGCATTGAAAAGCGATTCTCCGGTTACTGTAAGCAGGAAAAAAGAGCCGATGGCAGCCAGGGGTATGGAAAATAGAAGCACAAAGGGAGTCACAAAAGATTCAAAGATGGCTGCCAGAATCATATAAACAAGGATCATGGCGATCAGGAATATGTACTTGAATTCGTCCAGTCCCGAATCTTCCTGCACCAGCTCCACCGCCACTCCGGCAGGGATATTGGCGTTCTGAATCAAATCTTCGATCTCGCTCCGGGCATAGTCAAGCAGTTCGTTGGAGTCATATACATCCTCGTTGTACTGGTAACGCAACTCCACCTGTTTCTCCTGGTTGACTCTGGAGATATCACGTAATCCACTGGCAAAATAGATTTCCGATATCTGCTGGAGCTCAAACAAAGTCTCATCGTCGCTGTCAGGAATTTCCAGGGTTTCCAGATCCCTCAGTCGCATGTCCTGATCCACTCCCTCCTCTTCTGCATCGTCGTACTTGATAATGATTTCATACTCCTCATCGTCCTGCTTAAAATTTACCCCTGAACTGATCTCGCTCTGGAAGGTATTCAGTTCGCCCATGACCTGGCCTCGTGTGATACTGTAACGACTCATAATCAATGAGTTGAAATCCAGGTGAACCTCCGGCTGATTCTCCCTTACACTTACCCGGGCCGAAGAGATATTATCCAGCTCATCCAGGTAGGACTGCAGGTCTTCGGCGACTTCCACCATCAGGCTGAAGTCCTGTCCCTTTAACAGGATATACTCTTCATCTTCCCCGATTCCCAGTAGCTCCTGGAATCCTGATTCACCACCAGCACCGCCTCCTCCGTTTCCGCCACCCATCCCTCCTACTCCTGAGGAGGCTGTCAGGCTGATGTCGGAAGCAGGCATGTCCTTGACCATCTCATAAGCCTCTGACTGAATCTGGCCAAAGGAGCGATTGTTGATTTTCCGGTAATCGTCCTGAAGCAGCAGGGTCAGTGTTGCCTCCTCCTCTTCGATCCTGGAAATTACTTCGTCTCGTTCTTCTATCTTCATCAGCGCCTCTTCCATGCCGGCCACCAGAGCATCGGTGGTTTCCAGGGTAGATCCTGTGGGCATGGTAACATAAAGGGTAATCTGATTGGCCTCCAGCTCATCCAGCTGGTTAACCGATACCGAAAGAGTGCTCAGAATGGTGGCAAAGAAGAGGATTAACACCCCTACAATGGTGGGTGCCGGATTTCGCAGAGCTGTTTTCAGCAGGGATAGATAGACCCTGACCAGACGATTGTTGATAGATACCTCCTGGTACACCTCCTTGCCCTTTCGATTGCGCTTGCTGCGCGACAGAATCACATGCACAGCCATGGGGATCAATAGCAGGGAAACAGCCAGCGATACCACCAGGGTGGAAATGATAGAGACTCCTATGTGTCTGGCCAGCAGCTTGATAAGGAATTCAAAAGAGAAAATAAATGGGACAAATACAGCCACAGTGGTTCCTGTAGCTGCCACCACAGAACGCCATACTTCTCCGGTGCCTTTAATGACCGATTCGGTGGGTGAGTAGCCAAGAGTCCTAAGCCTGTATATATTTTCAAGCACCACCACCGAAGTATCCAGAAGCATCCCCACAGCCAGGGCAATGCCGATAAGAGTCAGACTGTTAATACTAATGTCAAACGCAAAAAAGAAATTAAAAGCAGCGAAGATGGAAATCGGCATGGCCAGGGCCACAAGGATCACCAGTTTTACGTTTCGAAGGAAGACCCATAAAACAAAAATTGCAAGAAGAGCACCGGTCAGTGCCAGTCTTACAATCTGGTCAATGTTATCCTCCATCATTTCAGCACTGTTATCCTGAATGGTCACTTCAATATCGAAGGGTACTCCTTCCCGGTTCAGGATTTCAAGCTGCTCTTCAACCTTGTGAGACAGTTCAATAATATTGGCCTGTGCATCATGCACCACCTCCAGGGAAACGGCATCCAGGCCATTGACTCTGCTGAGAGTCTCTTCCTCTTTCTCACCATAATAAACATCAGCTATATCTTTCAGTCTCACCGGATTGCTGCCTCTGCCTATGACCAGGTCCTCAATCTGGGAAATGGTTTCATACTCAGCATCCAGGTAAATAAAGAAGCGACGTCCCTCCTCTTTCACCACACCGCCAAACTGACGGAGATTCATGTTGGACGACAGGATGCTCCTCACCCTTGTGGGGGCAATGTTGTAAGCTTCACAGGCAGCCCTGTCGAGGATAATATCCACCGATTTCTGCCTTCCCCCGAATACATTTATTGCCGCGACGCCTTCAATATTTTCCAGATCTGGCGTGATGTTCTGGTCCACATAGTTCCTCACCCTGTCGACCCCACCCGAACCACGGGCCTGAAGGCTCATCAGGGTATTGCCTGCATCCTCCAGATCTATCTTGACTACCTGGAGCATGAATTCCTCAGGAATATCTCCCCTGAGAGCAGTGATCTGCTCATCCAGTTTCAGGTAGGCATATTTCAGGTCGGTTCGTTCTTCGTAGGAGACCAGGACATAGCCTGTGCGCCTTCCTGCACTTGATTCGATCTTCTCAATGTTTTCAAGTCCCGCAATCACGCTTTCCACCGGGATAATGGCCTCCTGCTCCATATATTCAGGGGTGCTTTCAATCATGGAATTTACCTGGATGTAGAGCATGGGAAGCTCTGCATTGGGAAATATTTCCATTTTTAAATGCTGCCAGGAGATATAACCCAGCATGGATGCTGCCACAAACAGCATCGTAATAAAGAGCCTGCGTTCTATGAGGAAATGCTTATTCACCTTTTTTCGCTAGTTTTCCAAAGGCCATGTATATGCAGGGAATCACCACCAGCGTTAGCATGGTAGAAGTCACCAGTCCCCCGATAACCGCCCAGGCCATTGGGGACCGCAGAGAGGCGCTTTCGCCGAATCCCAGGGTAAGTGGGAACAGCGCGAGGATGGTGGTTAGCGAGGTCATCACAATGGGCCTGATCCGGCGTTGACCGGCCAAAACGATGGCCTCCTTCAGTTTCATGCCCTCTTTTCGGAACTGGTTTATGGCATCCACCAGTATAATAGAATCGTTTACAGCGATACCTACCAGGAGGATGATCCCGATAATGGCCATGATGTTCAGGGAGGCTCCCTGGACCCAGAAGACGGCCACGGCCCCCACTACAGCCAGGGGTACAGGCAGAAGGATGGTAAAGGGGTGAATCATGTTTTCGAACTGGGCAGCCATCACCATGTAGACCAGGATCAGGGAGAGCAACAGGGCAAATCCCATGCTACCCATGGCTTCTTTTCTCATGGCTTCTTCTCCTGTAATCTGGTAAGTATATTCCAGGGGAAACTCTACTTCCCCAAGCTTTTCGTCAATGGCCAGGGCTACCTTGTCCAGGGGCAGGTCATTGGCCAGATCAGCTGTGATCTCCACGATCCGGTTCTGGTTATTATGCAGGATCTCCCTGGGAGAATTCCCCACGCTGATCTCTGCCACTTCCCTGAGCATGATCTCTGTATTGTTCACATTCACGCTAAGGTTTTCCAGTTCCTTCAGGGTAATTTCCTTGAGTTTAACAGTAATATCTGTCAATTCCCCTTTGACCTCCATCTGACCTCCTTCGGTACCCTGGAGTTTTTCGCTCACACGGTTAATCAGAGTATTTACATCCACATTCATTAGTCCGGCCCTGTACCGGTCAATGGCTATTACCACTTCAGGGGCACCCCCTTCTACCGATGAAGAGATGTTCCGGATTCCGGGGATCTCTTTCAATTGTTGCATGACTGATAAAGTGAGCTCTTCCAGAACATCCATTTCCTCTCCGGTAAGTTCCACTACCAGGGGGGGCTGATTGGTCCCAAGAATAGTGGATAGAGCACTCTCCTCCTGGCGGAAGAGGGCAGTGAAATTGGGATTTTCATGAAAGTACTGTGTGAGCACCGTGATCAGCTTATTTGCCGAAACAGGACTATCCTCATTCAGTTTTACCTTGATGGTGGCCATGTTCTGGTCATCAAACAGGCTTTCTCCCCCCGAAGCCAGGCCCGAGGTGGGACCAATTTCGCTGTAGATCATGTCCAGGCCTTCTTTGGAGATCTCCCGGATAATCCCTTCCAGGCTCCTTACTGCCCCGGCAGTGCGCTCCAGCTGGGTGCCTTCAGGCATTTCCAGGTCCACATAAAATTCACGGGCCTCAGCCGTAGGCATAAATTCGCTTCCAGTCTGCCGCAGCATAAACCATCCTGCAGCCATAAGAGCCGCTGTAGCCAGCAGGATCCATCCTCGGAAATCCAGGGCTTTATCCAAAAAACGACCATAGCCTGTAAATTGAACGGATTTTCTGGCCCTTCCCTTGAATGGAGACCTTTTTCGGTAGAGCCGGGAATAGAGCATGGGAATAATCAGGATGGCCACCACCAGCGATGCCAGCAGAGAGAAGGCCACGGTAAAAGCCTGTTCCTTGAACAACTCCCCCGATGCTCCGCGCAGGTAAACAATAGGAATAAAGACTACAATGGTGGTCAGTGTAGAAGCAATGATGGCCCCTCCCACCTGGGATGTGCCACGGATGGCTGCTTCATCGGCGCTATCCCCCTGTTCGTGGTTACGAAAGATATTCTCCAGCACCACGATGGCGTTGTCGACCAGCATCCCCGCCCCCAGTGCCAGTCCCCCGAGTGTCATGATGTTCAGGGTCAAGTCGGTAAAATACATCAATACAAAGGTGGCAATGATGGAAACCGGGATCGCGACGCTTACAATAGCTGTTGGACCAATCCGACGCAAAAAGAGAAAGAGTACAAAGACGGCAAGAATGATTCCCCCGATCAGGCTGTTGCTTACCTCGCCGATGGCCGAAGAGATATATTCTCCCTGGTCCTCCACCACAGTGAAGGTGAATCCCGGCAGTGCTTTCTGCATACTCTCCATGGCCTCTTTCAGATCCTCCACCGCCCGGACAGTATTGTAACGCATCTCCTTATAGATGCTCAGTCCCACACAGGGCTCTCCATCAATCATCACAGCGTTTTCTTGCTCTTTCAAGCTGTAACTGACCGTGGCCACTTCCTTCAGAAGCACAGGAACACGTTCCCCCTGGGATTCTTCGGTGGGCTGACCCATTTTTACTATGATATCTTCCAGGTCCCTGACTTGCTCAAGTTCACTGATACCTCTCACAATGTATCGTTTTCCCATCTCCACAATAGAGCCCCCCGAAACATCCTGATTGTAAGAGTTGATGCTGTTCACGATGGAATTTACATCCAG
>Ga0316190_10002947_pt1 | contig 12403 bp, 14 predicted proteins | sample Eddworburrow2_MG_FD_204929 | JGI IMG/M metagenome (GOLD analysis project Ga0316190, IMG submission 204929) | Coastal sediment microbial communities from Maine, United States - Eddy worm burrow 2 | ecosystem: Environmental > Aquatic > Marine > Coastal > Sediment | place: USA: Maine | collected... | reverse complement strand
CTGCTTCTTCACGGCCTCTGGTCCGGCAACAAGACCGAGAACCATCACGGGCTGCACAGCCAGCAGTACACGGCCGAGACCCTCGCCTCCGCCACGCCCCCAACACTCGAAATCGTCGAGTGCACCCCCTACCAAGAGATGACCGCTGACGACTCGATCCGAGTCGTCCTCCGCCCAAGCCCCAAGCCGCGTGATGCGTAGGCTGCTCGAACTGGCGCTGGCTGAGTTCATGGGCCGCTGGCGTGTGCAATATGCGTGATCGGTCGTCTGGTTGGGCGATGCAACGAGGGGCAGTTCCCGCTATGCGGGCTTTGTCGTGGGAGCGATACATCCCTGGTCGGGGTCACATCTTGCGTTGGCTGGGGTTTCTTCGTCGATGAGGCGGGCCAGGGCGGCGCCGAGCGTGAGGTCGTCGAGTTGACCGAAGGCGTTGAGGCGAACGTTTCCGCTCCGGTCGATGAGGATCAGGCTGGGTGTGCCCCGTAGCTGGTAGCGGCTCATCGTGATCGGTGTGCCCCCGGGCTGGTCGTGGGTGTCGATTCCGACAGGGAATCCGACGCGGTACTCGTGGAGGAACGCTTCGAGCGATGTCGGACTCATGGCTTCGTGGTGCTCGAAGACGGTGTGTAGTCCGAGTACGGTCACGTCGGTTCCGAAGGTGGCCTCAACACGTTGGGCTTGCGGGATGCCGTGGCTGACGCATCCGGGGCACAGCATCTGGAAGGCTTCGATAGCCACGACATGACCGCGAAGGTCGGCCAGGGTCAGTTCGCTATCGGTATTGAACCATTTCGACACCTCCAGCGGCGGTGCCTGTTGGATGTTGCTCACTTGTCGACCGTCCCGGGGAGCGAGAGGTCACCGGAAGCCACGTCGAACACGGCCTCTACGCACAGCAGCGGGTCATGGGGACTAGTCGAGACCCGCAGGCCGGATGTGACGCCATCAAAACCGAAGTCGATCTGGCCGTCGAGATCAGAGATCGGGAGGCGGATCTCGACGGTTTCGCCGTCGACGGTGGTCGCGATGTCGGGGCTGTCGATGAGGATCGGCAGCTCGGGCCACGTAGTGGGAAGCGTGGGGGTTTGGCCTTCGGGGATGTCTCGGACGCTGAGGCCGCCGCCACACTCGGTGGATTCGACGAGCACGACCCAATGGGTGTGCCACAGGGCGCCGTCGTTGGCGGGATCGCCGTCGTCGTCTTCGTCGTAGAGCGGTGTGTCATCGAAGTCGGGGTGGCTCGTGGCGGCGAGGGCAACGATGCCTTGGCCAGCGTCAAACCCGATCGTCGATGAGTCCACCGTGGTCGGCCACACGTACGACCAGACCGCAGCCTGATCCAACGCGCCAACGGGCTCGGGGATCTGCGAGCCTGCGCCGGCGACGACATCGGATCGAAAGACCACCTCGTCACCTTCCACCACAACTGAAGTCACCACAAGATCGAACGCCGCATCCGCCGAATCCGAAGCGTCGGAGAGGACGGCTCCTGCGCCGTGATCGTGCTCCTCGTCGTGGTCTCCTTGTGCGCTCGAGTCGTTTTCCTCGGGAGCGGCGGTCGATTCTGTTGGCGCGATTATGTTGGAGGTGGTGTCGTCGCTCGCACATCCGATGGCGACGACGCTGGCCGCTCCTACAAGCAGCATCGTTCGGAACCAGCGCATCATGCCTGCCCTTCGGTGCGGAGCGGGATCTGGGGGAAGTCGAGGGGTACGTCGAGAGCGATGTTGATGTAGTTGGTGAAGAGGTTCAGCGCCACGTGTCCGATCACCTCCACGATGTGTTCGTCGGTCCAACCGTGCTGGCGAAGCGCGTGAATGGCGGAGGGACCTATTTGGCCGCGCTCGTCGACAAGCTCGAGAGCGAAGCGCCGCAGTCGCAGAGTCGGCGGACATGCCGGTTTGTGCGTCGGCGAGCGCCTCGCTGGTTAGTCCTGCCTTTCGGCCCAACGCTGTGTGGGCGGCGAGGCAATAGTCGCACGAGTTGCGGTTGGCGACCGCAACGGCGATCTGTTCGGCCAACTCCGCTCCGAGGGCCCCGCTGCCAAACGCTGCGAACGAGCCCCACATGCTCGTCAACGCTGCTGGCGAGTTGGCCACGGCCTTGAACATGGAGGGAATGGTGCCGAAGGCATCGTGGATTTGGTCGAGTTGTGGGCGGACGGTTTGGGGCGCCGTTTCGGGCTCGAGCAGTGGTACGTGTGACATGAGTGACTTCTCCTGATCGGTTGCGTCGTCACCTGCCGGTCAGCAGGTACACCACGATCCTCACTCACTGACTCGGACGAATCCACCCATTCAGTCGCTCATTCTTACCTTATCGTCTAGAATGGTACGGATGGTCAGCCCCGACCGCCTCGCAGCGATCCTCGAGCACTTCCGCGTACGCACCCGACTGTTCAACACCGGACCACTGTGTGGGGTGACGACGTTTCCAGCGCACCCAGGCAGAGGGTTCCTACACGTCCTTCGTCGCGGCGAGATGGACATCGTCCACTGCGACGCCGGCGGCATGCCACAGCGCCTGCGAGTGGACCAGCCAAGCGTGATCCTCTACCCGCAATCATTGGAGCACACATTCCACAACGGCCCGTCACCCGACGATTCGGACTTCGCCTGCGCGACGCTCGACATCGACGGAGGACCCACCCATCCACTCCTCGACGCCCTCCCATCGGCCATCGTGATTCCCCTCGACGACGCCGACGAACTCGAACCAACACTTGATCTCCTGTTCGCCGAGATCGACAACGTTCGCTGCGGTAACCGCGCCATCGCCGACCGCCTGTTCGAGGTGGTCCTAATCCGGTTCTTCCGATGGCTCCTCGACCACCCCGACGACATCGCCCTCACCACCGGACTCATCTGTGGCCTCGCCGACGAGCGCCTTGCCCGCGCCCTCACCGCCATCCACGAGTCCGCCGCCGAGCCATGGACGCTGAACGCTATGGCCGAACGGGCCGGTATGTCCCGCAGTGCCTTCGCCGCCCACTTCAAACAGACCGTCGGACAAACGCCCGCCTCCTACCTCACCGACTGGCGGATCACTCTCGCCCAAACCCACCTGCTCGCCGGAGCCTCCATCACCAGAACAGCCACCGACGTCGGCTACTCCACAACCCCGGCCTTCACCCGAGCATTCAGCACACGCATGGGCTGCCCACCCCGCGCTTGGCTCAAGAACGCAGACGCCAACGACCTCGAGGAGCCGCTTCCGTCGACGAGCACCTGAGCTCGAATCGCTGCATCGGCGGCCACATGCCCCTCCTCGCCGGTGCCGTTTGGGCGCGGCCGCCCGCAGACACCCCGCGCACGGCCCAGGACGCGGTCGACGACCTCACCCGGCTACTCACCAACGCAGAACTCGACGGCCCCTACGTGCTGGTCGGCCACTCCTTCGGCGGCCACGTCGTCCGTCTCTTCGCCGCCCAGCCCCGCTGGTAGCGGTGTGCAAGACCTTCGGGGGATGCGCCTACGAGAGCGAATCCCACAGCCTCGATTGCAGCGACGAACTCTCGCACTCCGCCGGTGACGACGCGGGCGTTCACCAACACGTCGAGGTCGGTCGAGACCCGTGGCGGCTGCGCTCCGTGCGCCATCGCATGAAGGAGCACCATCTGCCCGCCGATGAGTGTCCACTCCCCCGGGCGCAGATCGGACAGTTCGATAAGCGCCGACCACAACGCGTCATCGTGGCCTGGCAGCGTCGGCAAGCGAACCGGCTCACGATCGACGATCGGCCAGTCGTTCATCTATTCACCATCAGGTCAGCCCCGGCTCGGCGCGACCGTAGATCGTCGGACTCGAGGAGGTCCACGGCGACAACCGCTCGCCCGGCTACGACCTGGCCGGGCCGGAACGGCCACACCGCAACGTCAACGACGCGCAACACCACGTTCGGGCGACCCGCCTCGTCATCGAGGCCGAACTTCGCCACGAGTTGGTCGAGATCGCTAGCGCGCACGTAGCCCTCAAACCCATCGGCAGCGACGAGATTCGCTCCGTGCTCGGCTGCGGCACTGATGCCGCCTCGCACAACGGCGGCAGCCTCCGCCAGCCGATCGAGCACACTCGGGTGTGCGTAGAACCGACGGAGCTCCGCCCGGGCGGACAGGCGGCCGGCGACTACGTCCAAACCCTGGGCCAATCGCCTCCGCGCCCGTGACCGTTCAACCGGCGAAAGATCTGGGTCCTCGCCATCGGCCAGCGCCAGCACCGCCCAGGCCGAAGCGGGGCTCCAAGGGCGGCCAACTTCGGGCCGGCGATGTTCTATCCGTCGCAGCTGCTCAGGCTCGATCACCCATGCCCGCCCAACACGGTCCCCGGCAAGCACGCCGTCTGCCAGCATCTGACGAACCCGACGGTCGCTCACGCCTAGCTCCGCCGCTGCTTCGGCGACTCCCACTACGGACATATCTAAATACTGCCGCTATCGGAATGATTATGCAATAGCGGCGAGTTGGGGACTGACATCAGCCAGGCCCACTTGAGTTGGGCGAGAACTCCGCCGTGAAGACCTGTTCGACGACGTATGGCTGGTGAACGCCCATCACGTGAAGAACGTGCCAGGCCGCAAGACCGACATGTCCAACGCCCAATGGCTCGCCGACGTGGCAGCCCACGGCATGGTCCGGCCATCGATGGTGCCACCACCCGAGATCCGGGCCTTGCGCGAACTCACCCGCTATCGCCGCACCCAGGTCCAGGCCCGCGGCGTCGAGATCCAACGCCTCGAGAAACTGCTGCAAGACGCTGGGATCAAACTCACCTCGGTCGCCTCCAAGGTGTGGTCGAAGTCGTCGAGGGCGATGATCGAGATGTTGATCTCCGGTCAAGCCAACCCTGAGACTCTCGCGGAGTTGGCCAAGGGCCGGATGCGATCGAAGATCCCGGCGTTGACCGAAGCTCTGGAGTCCCGTTGGCAGGCCCACCACACAGTCGTGGCCCGCCGGATCCTGGCCCACATCGACTTCCTGGATTCGACGATCGCCGAGTTGAGCGACGAGATCGTGGAGCGTCTCCGCCCTTTTGAATCACTCGTCTCACTGTGGACCACGATCCCCAGGGTCAGCACCCTGACCGCCCAGGTCATGGTCGCCGAGGTCAGCGCCAACATGGGCCGGTTCCCCACCGCTAGCCACCTCGCCTCGTGGGCCGGTGTCGCACCCGCGTCCTACCAATCGGCCGGCAAACGACAACCCGCCGAGACCCGTCACGGCAGCCGACACCTCCGCCAAGCCTTGATCGAAGCCACCCGCGCCGCATCACGAACCAAAGGCACCTTCCTCTCGGCCCGCTACAGCCGCATCGCCCGCCGACGCGGACCCAACAAAGCAGCCGTCGCCATCGCTCACACCATCCTGATCTCGGCATGGAACATGGCCGTCACCGGCAAGACCTACCGAGACCTCGGCGACGACTTCTACAACCAACGACGAGACCCCGCCCAGCGCGTCAACCACCACGTCCGAGAGCTCGAATCTGCCGGCTACAGCGTCACCCTCACGCCAGCCGCCTGAGCCCACACTCATCGACACATCGGGGCTACACCCCGACCAGAAACCAGCGCGCCCCAACTCGACAACGCGACCAACTCATTTCACCCCAGTACACGCGCCCCCTGGAGCGTGGAACTGGCGGCAGCGTGACGCGAAGACCCTGGTGGCGACCTCACGAGCGAGTCCCAGGCACCCATTGGGGAAGCCGCCGATGACGTAGACCGGCTCGCTTCAGTTGACGGCCTGTTCAGGACAACGCTGTCCTGAATCGGATAGAGCTCGGAGATGTTCGTCTTTAGGGTCGGGGTATGGAATCACTTGATGAGATTCGCTGGGCGGCGGTGCAGGAGAGGTCGGCGTGGCCGACGGCGTGTTCTTCTACGCCGTGGCCACGACCGGGATCTTCTGTCGGCCTGTCTGTTCGGCCAGGCGTCCTTTGCGCAAGAACGTCGAATTCTTCGCCACGCCGGCTGAAGCGGTGGCGGCGGGCTATCGGGCCTGTCGGCGTTGTCATCCTGACCGGGCGCGGGTGACCGACCCGACGATCGCTTCGGTGATTGCGGTCTGCCGCTGGCTCGAACATCCCGAGGACGACGCCGATGTTGCCGAGCTCGCGTCTCGGGTTGGCTGGTCGCAGCGCCATCTGCGCCGCATCTTCACCGATGTGACCGGTGTGACAATTGCTGCCTACGTGAGGGCCCAGCGAGCGGATCGGGTGCGGACCGCCCTGCGGGCTGGCACTCCGGTGACCGAAGCGGTGTTCGAAGCCGGGTACGGGTCGGTGCGAGGGTTCTATGAACACGGTGCTCCGAGGCTGGGCAGCTCGCCATCGTCGTATCGACAGGGATCTCCAGACCTGACGATTTCCTACGTCGTCGTCGACACCGATATCGGCAAGGTCTTGATCGCCGCGACGGACAAGGGCGTCTGCGCGATCCGCATCGGCGAGTCCGACTCCGAGCTTCTGGTCGAGCTCGCGGCCGAGTTCTCCCAGGCTGCTCTCGTCCCGTCTGACAATGCACTGCAAGAGATCGGCGCTGCCGTCGTCGAGTTGGCGGCGGGCCGCCAGGCATCGACCCAGGACATCCCGCTCGATCTGCGAGGTACTGCGTTCCAGGTGGAGGTCTGGGAGGCCCTCCGAACAATCCGGCCCGGTGAACCAGCGTCCTATGGCGAAGTCGCTCAGCAGTTGGGTCGACCGACCGCGTCTAGAGCGGTCGCCAGTGCCTGTGCGGCCAACCCGGTCGCATTGGTCGTGCCCTGTCACCGAGTCGTGCGCAGCGATGGATCCTCGGGCGGCTACCGCTGGGGCTCAGAACGCAAGGCCGCGCTTCTCGCGGCCGAAGCCGACGCAGCTGAATCGACCACGCCGTGACTCCCCAAACCCCTTCAACACAAGAACTCGAGCCCCCAATCCAAGCGACATCGAGTGCCCGCCGGGCGTGGATCATCGCAGCGGTCGTGGTGTTCGGCTGGGGAATCAACTTCGTGTTCGCCAAGCACGCGCTGAATCAATTCGACCTGGCAACGTTCAACGTGTTCCGCTTCACCGGCATGGCCGGCCTCGGCTGGATCGTCCTCGCAGTCACAGGCCAGATCTGCCCGATCGAACCTCACCATCGCAAACAAATGGTGCTCGTCGCGTTCGTCGGATTCGTCTGCTACGTATTCGGCTTCAGCGTCGGACTCAACTTCACCAGCGCGTTCTCGGCCTCGTTGCTGCTGGCCCTCGTCCCACTGTGGGTACTCGCCATCACCGCCACACAACAGCGACGAATCCCCCCGGTCGGCTCTCTCGTTGCCGTTGGCCTCGCCGCGACCGGCACCACACTGTTCGTCACCGCCCGAACCTCCGTCCAGCTGGGCTGTGGTGATCTCGTGTCGGTCGCGGTGGCCGCGGCCTACGCCACCTACCTGCTGATGAACCGCGCCCTCGTCGACCACTACCCACCTGTCACACTCACGACCTACGGAGCCTCCATCGCCGCTGTCCCCATCGTTGCCGCTACCGCCTGGCAACTCCCGAATCAGGACTGGTCAGCAGTAACGACGAACGGTTGGCTGGCCATGCTCTGGGTCATCGTGGTGCCCGTCTTCATCGCATGGTCGGTCTGGAACTGGGTACTGCAACGACTCCAGCCAACCCAAGTCGCCCCCCTACTCTTCGCCGTACCAGTCATCAGCGGACTAGCCGCCTGGCTCATCCTCGACGAAACAATCGCACCCGGCCAGATCGCCGGCACCGCCCTCGTCATCATCGGCCTCACCCTCAACCAACTACGCCCGAACAACAGCCGCGTGATCGAGCCGGTCAAGATGGAGGCGACCTGAAGGTCCTCTCCGATCCAGGCGGTGTCACGGGCCCTCGGTGTGCTCGGCGACGGGTTCACAGCCCGACCGAAGGCAACCTCTAGAACTCGAATCGAACATCTGTTTGGTGTCAGAGGGGGGACTTGAACTCACCTCCCCGACGTGGCGTCCGGCGGCAATAGGTGGCAGGGAGCGGTAAACAACGACAACTGGCAACCAGCCCAGACGCTACTTGCCGCTCGGTGCCGCTCGTTGCCGTTGCCGCTCGTTGCCGCTCGTTGCCGCTGGCTGCCATTAGCAAACCATTTGCAGAGCGACACCCCTAGCCCTCCAGCAATTGTTCGAACTGTGCCGGCGTGAGAACCGGCGGCCGCTGATCGAGCCACTCGAGCAGATCCTTGTCACCGGTGACGATGTAGTCAGCTCCGTGTCCGCGCGCTACCGCCACCAGATAGTCGTCATCGATATCGCGAGTGGTCGCCTCGACCACAGCGGGATCCTGCACCACGAACGCGCTGCGCTCCAGTGTCGCCAGGAATCTCTCGCCTAGCTCTGGGTCGATCCGTTTGGTGATCTTCGGCCGCCCGAGAACATCTTCGAGTTCGGCGATCAGCGCTGGGCAGATGATCACTTCGAATTCCTCGAGTTCGAGCCACCGATTGACAACCCTGTGAGGAGCGCCCTTCGCCACGACGGCCGACACCAGAACGTTCGCGTCGAGGACAATCCTCACTGGCGGCTTCGCCGGGCGCGATCACGCCTGACCGCGCGCACCTCTTCGACGGCCAACTCCATCGCCTCTTCCTCCGACAGATCCGAAGCATCAGCATTGGCAGCGATATCGTCACGCAACCGGCGAGTGAAGTACTCCCACGCTGACTGGCGACTGACCCCGAGAGCCTCACCGATGTCGGCCCACGACGCGCCCGCGTCGCGAGCCGCTGCGATCTGAGCCCACCTCAGTTCATCCAACTCGACCTCGGAACGCGCAACCTGCCGCAGCGCATCAAGAGGCTCAGCCGGAAGCTCATCAGATGTGATCAGACTCACGACTGTCATGGTACCCTGACACCTGCTGAGAGGCAAGGTCGATCTGCATTCGCGTCAAGGATCCCGAGGATGCCAAGAATACGTCGCACCAGGTGAGAGACGGTTTTCGGCCCTACCCTGCAACCGGTGAAACAGCAGTTGAGGGAACTGATGTCGTGGTTGATCCGCCTCGTGTTCGAACGAGTGGGTCTGCTGCTGACCTCTGGTGATGACCGTGTCGCCGAGATCCTCGCTCTCCGCCACCAAATCCGTGTGCTACAGCGCCAGGTGAAGCGGCCGAGCTTCACCCCGACAGATCGTGCCGTGCTCGCCGTGCTCACGAAAGCCTTCGACCGCAAACGGCTCGCCACGGCCCTACTGATCGTGAAACCCGAACACAAGGTTCGTGATCCGCGATCGCGCTGGCCAGTTCACCCGAACCTTCGACAACGTCTTCGCCGCTGCCGGCGCCGACGTGATCACCACCCCACCAGGTGCGCCGAACGCCAACGCGTTCGCCGAGAGCTGGGTTAGAACCGTCCGCCACGAACTCCTCGACCGAACACTGATCTGGAACCAGCACCAACTCCGCCGACTCCTCGACGAGTACCTCGAGCACTACAACACGCACCGCCCCCACCGCAGCCTCGACCAGGCAGCCCCCGACGACACCGAACCCGCGGTACCGATCGAGCTGACCCGACGGATCGAACGACGCTCCACGTGCGGCGGAATCATCAATGAGTACCGCCCCGCAGCCTGAACAACCGGGCGCCCGACAACAAGCGATCCCGCGACGCTGAAACGCTCGCGCCCTGGCCGACCGCGCAATGACCGCCCACACACTCCACTGGCCACGTGGAGCACCACCCAACCCCGCCGATGCGATTTCGGCACGCACGCGTTGCTCCACAGCCCTGATCTGTCAGGTTGGAGCTGCTGGGTCTCTCGAGGAGCGTTCAGTCGCTGGTTCCTCACGTGCGCCTTTCCGTCTTGCTTGCCGGGCCCGGACCATCTGACAGTGCTGGCCACGCCCCGTCGTTGTCAGGGCTGCTTCCACCCTCCCCGGCGTTCCCCGGATCAGGCTGCCCTCAGCTTCCCCAGCCCGCTACGACGAGCCGAGAGCGATGTCCTCTCACCATCGCAAGGTTGAAGAGCGCCTCGTGGCGCTCGATGTCAGCCACCCACCGCAGATCCGACGCTTCGGCGGTGAAGTTCCGGCCCAACAGATCCGGAGCCGGTGCCGTGTCCGGGCGGCCTCGACGCCACCGCTTACGGCTGTGGGCCCCGACCAGACCGAGCTCGGCCATGATCCGAGCCACCCTCTTGACCCCGACCCGGACCTGGCGGCGCCGTAGCTGACCCCACACTCGTGGTGACCCATAGGTGCCCCGCGACTGGCGATAGATGTCGACGATCTCGTTGGCCAGATACGCGTCGGAGACGTAGTGATCGGACAGGATCGGTTTGGCCCACCGGTAGTAGGTCGCCCGGGGCAGCTCCACGAGCCGGCACAACAGGCTGATGGGATGCTCCGCCTTGTGGTCATCAACGAACCAGCAGCGGGTCACCTGGTCGTCTCTCTCGCGAAATACTGAGCGGCCTTGCGCAGGATCTCGCGCTCTTGTTTCACCTCGGCCAGTTCCTTGCGGAGCCGGATCAGCTCGGAGCGTTCGTCCTCGCTCAGCCCGCCGCCGTCGCGGGCGTCGAACTCTTTGACCCACGCGGCCAGCGCGCCATCGCTGATCCCCAGCGACTCGGCCACCTGACAACGAGGCCGGCCAGAAGACCGGAACAGCTCAACCGCCTCCCGGCGGAACTCCTCGGGATATCGGTTCGTGCCCAATGTGGACTCCTTCCCGCGACCATTCTCCCAGGCTCAGGTGTCTCACATCACGGGGGAACTCCAGCCGCATCGCCTGGAATACGCTCAGCACATGCCGCTCTCGCACTACCGCGTTCTCGACCTCACCGACGACCGAGGCCAGATGGCCGGCTTCCTCCTGGCCCAACTGGGCGCCGATGTGATCTGTGTGGAACCGGCCGAGGGCCACCGCTCGCGGTCGCTGGGCCCGTTCATCGACGACGAGCCAGGTCCCGACCGGTCGCTGTTCCACTGGGCGTACAATCGCGGGAAGCGGTCGGTGGTGCTCGATGAGCAGCAGCTCGTCGAGCTGGCGGCTGGGGCCGACGCCGTCATCACCAGCGCCGCCCTGTCGGTAGATCTGGAGTCGTTGCGAGCGGCCAACCCGGCGCTGGTGACGGCCTCGATCTCCGCCTTCGGTTCCGTTGGACCCAAGGCGAATTGGCACGCCACCGATCTCATCAATTGTGCGGCGGGTGGCGTGATGTCCGTCACAGGCGACCAGGACCGGCCGCCGATCCGGGTCAGCCATCCCCAGAGCTGGTTGATCGCTTCTGCTGATGCGGCTGCGGGGGTGTTGTTGGCGTTGCGAGAGCGAGCATCCAGCGGGTCTGGCCAGCACGTAGACGTGTCGGCCCAGCAGGCCATGATCTCGGCCACCCAGTTCTGCATGATGAACACCCTCGTCGATGTCCCTGAAGCCAAGCGGGTGGCGGGGGGACTTGAGCTCGGGCCATTCAAGCTGCGGTACGTGTTCGAATGCGCCGACGGCCACGTCAATGTGACGTACCTGTTCGGCCCGGTCATCGGCCCCTACACCAACCGTCTGTTCAAGTGGATGCACGAGGAGGGCGAGTGTCCCCACTCGGTCGCTGAGCGAGACTGGTCCCCCTACGCCATGGATGTCCTCGAGGGCCGGGCCAGCCTCGACGCCATGTACGAAGCCACCGCGGCTATCGAAGCCTTCATGGCCACCCGTACCAAGAACGAGCTACTCGAGCGCGCTCTCGAGGTGGGGGCGCTCATCGCCCCGATCACCACCACCCACGATCTGCTCGAACTTCCCCACCTACGGGACCGCGATTACTGGGAAGAGATCGATGTCCCCGGCCGCGCCGCGCCCGTACCGATCCCCGGGCCCTTCACCCGGCTCCACAAGTCGCCCCCCCACAGACTCGGGCCTCCGCCACGGGTGGGACAACACACCGAGGAGCTGTTGGGCGAGCCACGACGCGAGCCAGCGGCGCCGGCTGCTGCAGCGGTAGAACCGAAGGGGCGGCCCCTCGAAGGACTCAAGGTTCTCGACCTGTTCTGGGCGCTGGCGGGGCCGGGTACCACCCGGACCATGGCCGATTTCGGGGCCACCGTGGTGCGCCTGGAGTCCGAGACCAGACCTGAGCTCTTGCGGGCGGTCAATCCGTTCAGGGGCGAGGATGGTGAGAGCGAAGGGTCACTGCAGTACCACTCGTCCAACGCGGGCAAGATGCACCTCCAGCTGAACCTGTCGGTGCCTGAGTCGCACGAAGTGCTGCATGACATGGTGCGGTGGGCGGACGTCGTGACCGAATCGTTCACCCCACGAGCGTCCAAGAAGCTCGGCCTGACCTACGACAAGCTGCGCCAGATCAACCCAGAGGTGATCCTGGTATCGAGCTGCCTCATGGGCCACGGCGGAACACTGTCGGACTACCCCGGCTTCGGAT
>Ga0316190_10002946_pt1 | contig 12405 bp, 11 predicted proteins | sample Eddworburrow2_MG_FD_204929 | JGI IMG/M metagenome (GOLD analysis project Ga0316190, IMG submission 204929) | Coastal sediment microbial communities from Maine, United States - Eddy worm burrow 2 | ecosystem: Environmental > Aquatic > Marine > Coastal > Sediment | place: USA: Maine | collected... | reverse complement strand
CCTGGTGCCGGCATCCAACAACTGCGGCACCATCTGCATGGCAGTGCCATTAGGCGTGGCAAAGAACACCAGATCACAGGCACCCAGCTGCGCCACATCCGGCTCAGTAAAACTGAGATCCACATGGCCACGCAGGTTAGGAAACATCTCCGCCACAGGCGTCCCGGCTTCTCCACGGGAAGTGATGGCGATAATCTCCACCTCCGGGTGGAGCGCCAACAGCCGCAGCAGCTCCACACCGGTATAGCCTGTCCCACCGACAATTCCGACCCTGATCATGATCCAAACCTTTTAAAGCCCAACCTAATTAACCCAAGCACTGGCATATATAACAGGGCATTTAATCATTAAGGTGTATGAGAAGAAAGCAAAACTGCCGACGGGAATCACATAAAAACAAAAAAGCGGCTCGAAGCCGCTTAAGTAGGATGGTGACTTTTTTTAGTGCCTATTGCCCCATCGCTAAGGCGATGGTTGCCACATATCCAAGGATGGAATCTATCGATGAGTCCAACCTAAGTCAACCCTTGTGAATTAAGTATTTGGACTATATCTACGTAATGACAGTCCGTTAAAGCAGGGAGCAATGACACCTCATGCTATACTGCAAGCAGCTTCAATTGGCCGGGCAGACGAACTATCAATGAATTTTATGCTCGAATAAAACTAAGAGTAATCGCGTCAAATTAGGAAGCAAAAGCATGGAAACCATCGAAGCCATTTCACTCATGCTCGGAGTTGCCTGGGCCTCTGGGATCAATCTATATGCTGCGGTATTCATGCTTGGCTACCTGGCCACCACCGGGCACATGGACCTACCGCCTGACCTGGCGATTCTCAGCGACCCCCTGGTCATGGCAGCTGCAGGCTTCATGTACTGCGTTGAGTTTTTTGCCGACAAGACACCAGGCGTAGATACCGGCTGGGACGCCATCCACACCTTTATTCGCATCCCCGCTGGCGCGGCGCTGGCTGCGGGCATGTCCAGTGGCATCGACACCGCACCCGCCGTGGAATTTGCTGCGCTCCTTATCGGCGGCGGCATGGCGGCCACCAGCCACTTTACCAAGGCAGGTAGCCGGGTGCTGATTAACACCTCACCCGAACCGGTTACCAACTGGACCGCCTCTATTGTCGAGGATATTGCGGTCATTGGCGGCCTCTGGACCGCCCTGAATTACCCCTTGCTATTTATCGCCCTGCTCATCGCCTTTACCCTGCTCGCGGTCTGGGCACTGCCTCGCATCTGGCGTACCCTAAAAAGCCTCTTCCATCGCATCGGCGAATGGCTAAAAGGGAGAAAAGAGTCAACCGATCAACCAAGGCCGTCCCGCCAGGACATCCTGAAGACGCTCTATCATGACGCCACAGAGGAACCCCATAAATAGCCGGGCGTTCCCCTTGGCCACAAATCGTTGATCAATAAAATAACAACCCCAACTTATTCTTTAGTATCGAGGTGTAACCTATGTGGCTTAAGGCCTGGCATCTGATTTTTATGGTGACCTGGTTCGCGGGACTCTTCTATCTCCCGCGGCTTTTTGTCTACCACGCAATGACCGAGGACCAGGCCGGTAACGAGCGCTTCAAGGTCATGGAGCGCAAGCTTTATCGCTTCACCACCCCCTGGATGATTCTGACCTTGGTATTTGGCATCTGGATGCTCTATGACTATGCCTGGGCCGCCTATGGAAAGATGCTCTGGCTGCATATCAAGCTGAGCCTCATTGCCCTTCTGGTGGCCTACCATTTTTATTGCGGCAAGCTGGTGAAGGATTTTGCCCTGGATCGAAACCAGCGCAGCCACCGCTGGTACCGTCTGTTCAACGAGATTCCGGTTCCCATTCTCGTTGCCGTGGTAATACTGGCGGTAGTGGGAAGGATCAGCGGCTGGTAAATCCAGTCATCCCAAGACCAACAGGATTTGGATAAGACATAAAAAACCCCGGCCCCTTCAAAAAGGGGCCGGGGTTTTGTGTTTCTCGGCTACGGCAGGGCTGGGCTCTAGCCCACCCTAATAGCCTCCAGCCGGAGCAGGATTATCCGCAGCTACCAGCGGAGCTACAACCGCCACAGCCGCTGCCACCGCTCTCTGCAGGCTGAACATTGTTGAACTGAAACACCTTGTTGCCATCACCGCGGTCGACATAGTCAATCTCTACGCCCCGCAAATGAGGTACCGCATTATTATCCACAATCAGTTTGAAACCATCACACTCCAGGATGCAGTCATTCTCATCGATCTGGTCGGTAAAGGTCATACCAAAGCCCATGCCACTGCAACCTCCTTGAGTCAGATAGACGCGAACGCCCTTGATATCTTCCTCAACCTGGCCGATAAGCTCGGCAATCTGGCTCTCAGCAGGAGCGGTCAGGGTCATTTCATCATCCGTCAGGATAGGGTTAGTGGCAGTCATGCATTCTCTCCAGGATAACCATAACAAAGTAAAAGACTCGGGATTATAGCACTCCACTGGGCTATTGGCGAATTTCGGGTGGGCACTTTAATCCCTGAATCATCCACTATTCAGATGGGAATTATTTACCAAAGCGGAACCACGGGAGAGTCCATCCAGAGATTTACCATGACCCTTAAGCCACATACCAGCCATCTGCATGAACTCACCCAAGGATCGTCAGGCTAAAACCGGTTACGAGTACCCAATGAGTAGAGGTGGCGTTCAGCATCTATCAAATGCTGGCCCCAATGTACCTTATAGCCACAACTCCAGGCATCCAAGGCCTTGCGGGGCTCTTCTGGACTGCCTTCCAGCAGCTCCAGGCCGCGCTTGAGTTCGCAGAAGATATCCGTTAAATCATCCGCCAGGCTACCACTCATCACCTGGCCATCCGCCGCCATATCAAACTCCATCCAGTAGGGGTCCTTGTCACCCAACATGGTGCGCAGGCGGGTAAATATCTCAAAGCGGGCATCGAGGTCACAGGGGGCACAGTGTCTGCCTTCACCCCTGGTCTGGTTACACAGCTCCACTACCGCCGCATGCAGCCTTGGCAGTAGCCTGGACACCTCCTCCAGCCACACCGGGCTGACCTCATCCAGATTCTCAATGAGGCCACAAAAGCTTCTGGCCGCCTCAATGATTTCGTGTTGACACCTCATGACGCCTCCTCCAACCAAGAGTTGAAATGTGCGTTATCAATTTTAGTCCAAAATCAGTATCTCATTTAGTAAAAGTGACTTTTTCCTGGATTCATATTCCCAATATTCCTGGGGCTTATATCCTGCTAAGTACTAATAGCGTGATAATATATTTATCATCATCAATGGCGATATACGGCCCACAGCTATAACCCCATCTCAGCAGAATGCGCGACCAAATTCATGACTAACTCCAGGACCCCCATTGTCCTCGCCATCGGCGGCCATGATCCCTGCGGCGGCGCCGGCATCCAGGCCGACAGCGAGGCCATCGCCGCCCTGGGATGCCATGCAGCCAGTGCCGTCACCTGCCTGACCGTGCAAGACAGCTGCAATGTGCAGCGCCTGATCCCCGTTGATCCGGAACTGGTCATCGCCCAGGCCGAGGCGGTGCTATCGGATTTCAGCGTATCCGCCATCAAGATTGGCCTGATCGGAGATGCAGCCATCGCCCACGAACTGACCCGCCTGCTTGAGCGCTACCCGGCGATTCCAGCGATCCTGGACCCGGTGCTGGCCGCCGGGGGTGGGACAGACCTCGCCTCCGAGCAGCTTGAACAGACCCTGCTGGAGGAACTGCTGCCTCAGATCGACCTGCTCACCCCCAACTCAGAAGAGGCACGCCGACTCACCGGCCTGGAGCCCCTGGATGAGTGCGCCCAGGCCCTGCTGGAAAGGGGCTGCCGTCACGTACTGATTACCGGCGCCCACGAGCAGAGCAACATGGTCATCAACGGCCTGTATGACCTCAATGGGCTCATGGCCAGCTGGGAGTGGGAGCGCCTGCCCGGGGAGTATCACGGCTCCGGCTGCACCCTGGCCGCCGCCATCAGTGCCCTGCTTGCTCGTAGTTTCACCCTGGTGGATGCAGCGCGCGAGGGGCAGGAATACGCCTGGCAGGCCCTGGCCCATGGCCGCCAGCTGGGACAAGGGCAGCGACTGCCCAATCGACTCTACCGACTAGAGCCCAACCCATGAACCCACGACTACATGGCCTCTATGCCATCACCGACCCAGCCCTGGCGGCTGAGAGCAGCCTTCAGGGCCAGGTCAAGGACGCCCTTGAGGGCGGCGCCCGCATCATCCAGTACCGGGACAAGGGCAGTGACGAATCACGCCGCCGGGCCGAGGCGGAACAGCTGCTGACGCTCTGCAAAAGCCACGAGGCCCTTTTCATTATTAACGACGACCTGGCACTTGCCCTCGCAGTCGGTGCCAACGGCATACATGTAGGACGGGAGGACAGCGCCGTTGAGGCGGCGAGAAGGCATCTCGGTCCTGATGCGATCATCGGTGTCTCCTGCTACAACGAACTGGAGCGGGCCAGGCAGGCCCAGGCGGCTGGCGCCGACTATATCGCCTTCGGTCGCTTCTTCCCCTCCAGCACCAAACCCCAGGCGGTACAGGCGGAGATTGGGCTGCTGCAACAGGCGAAACGGGAGCTAAAGATTCCCATGGTTGCCATCGGCGGAATAACCCCGGAAAATGGCGCCCCACTGGTGCAGGCCGGAGCCGATATGCTGGCGGTCATCCAGGGGGTATTCGCCCAACCGGATATCCGCCAGGCCTGCCAAGAATTTGCCAAACTTTTCGAGGATACCAAGCAATGAGCCGTTCCCACGACCTGTTCGAACAAGCACAAAAACACATCCCCGGCGGGGTCAACTCCCCGGTGCGGGCCTTCCGCGGCGTGGGCGGCGATCCGGTGTTCGTGGAGCACGCCAGCGGGGCCTACTTTTTCGACCCGGATGGCAAACGCTATATCGACTACGTGGGCTCCTGGGGCCCCATGATCCTGGGCCATGCCCACCCCGAGGTGATCGCTGCAGTGGCAGAGATCATCAAGAAGGGGCTGAGCTTCGGCGCCCCCACCGCCCTCGAGACTGAGATGGCGGACAGGGTGTGCGAACTGGTGCCCTCCATGGACATGGTACGCATGGTCAGCTCCGGCACCGAGGCCACCATGAGCGCCATTCGCCTGGCCCGGGGTTACACCGGACGGGACAAGATCGTGAAGTTCGAGGGTTGCTACCACGGCCACTCTGACTCCCTGCTGGTGAAGGCCGGCTCCGGCATGCTGACCCTGGGCGAGCCCAGCTCACCCGGCGTGCCGGCCTCCCTGGCCGAGCACACCATCACCCTCAACTACAACGATATCGAACAGGTACGCGAGACCTTCGCCAAAATCGGTGACCAGATTGCCTGCATCATCGTGGAGCCGGTAGCCGGCAACATGAACTGCATCCCGCCATTGCCGGGCTTCCTGGAGGGTTTACGAGAGGTCTGTGACCAGCACGGTACCGTGCTCATCCTGGACGAGGTGATGACCGGCTTCCGGGTCTCCCTGGGCGGCGCCCAGGGCCACTACGGCATCACCCCGGACCTCACCACCCTGGGCAAGGTGATCGGTGGTGGCATGCCGGTGGGAGCCTTCGGCGGCAAGCGGGAGATCATGGAGAAGATCGCACCCCTGGGCCCGGTCTACCAGGCCGGCACCCTGTCCGGCAACCCGGTGGCCATGACCGCCGGCCTCAAGACCCTGGAGCTCATCTCCGCCCCCGGTTTCTTCGAGACGCTGACCGCCAAGACCACCACCTTGGTGGAAGGCCTTCTGGCCCAGGCCAAACAGGCCGGTGTACCGGTGACGGCCAATCAGGCAGGCGCCATGTTCGGCCTCTTCTTCACCGACACCCCGACGGTCAGCAACTTCGCACAGGCCACTACCTGCGATCAGGAGGCCTTCAAGCGCTTCTTCCATGCCATGCTGGATCGCGGCGTCTATCTGGCCCCCTCGGCCTTCGAGGCTGGCTTTGTCTCCGCCGCCCATACGGATGATGACATTGAAGCCACCATCACTGCTGCCGGGGAGGCCTTTGCCGAACTGGCCTAAACTTTCTATACGAAGGCCTTCAGGCGCATTTCGCATGCGCCTGAAGGCGCCCCATCACCCAACACGGTCAACGGCATGACCGAATATCTACATCAACTGCTGGAGTGGGTCTCTCTGCATCCCTACTGGGCAGGGATCGCCGTATTCCTGGTCGCCATGGGGGAATCCCTCGCCATCGTGGGCCTGTTGATCCCCGGCGTGGTACTGATGTTCGGTTTCGGCGCCCTAATCAGTGCCGGCGCCATGGAGTTCTGGCCCACCTTCGGCTGGGCGGTGGGCGGCGCCGTGCTTGGCGACGGCCTGAGCTTTTTCCTAGGCCGCCACTTTCGTGATCGCATCACCGGCTTCTGGCCCTTCAACAAACACCCCCGGACCCTGCAACAGGGGATGGATTTCTTCCAGCGCCACGGCGGTAAAAGTGTGGCCATCGGCCGTTTTTTTGGCCCGGTGCGGGCCATCATTCCCCTGGTCGCGGGCATGCTCGGCATGCCACCCGGCTATTTTATCGCCGCCAATGTAGCCTCCGCCCTGGTCTGGGCCCCGGCCTACCTGCTACCAGGCATGGTACTGGGGGCATCCCTGGAACTGGCCTCCGAAGTGGCCTTTGGGCTGGTGGTGATTCTACTGTTGCTGGTGGCCTTAACCTGGACGGTGATGGAACTCACCCGCCAGCTGTTCCGCCTGCTACAGCCCCACGCCTCCACCTGGGTGCAGGCCCTACTGAGCTGGGGGCGGATTCATCCCAGACTGGGGGAGATCGCCACAGCATTGGCCGACCCCCGGCATCCAGAGGCGGGGGGGCTGGCCATTCTGGCTTCCGTCCTGATCCTGGCCACAGGGCTGTTCAGTCTGGTCTTTGGCTTGGTGCTGGGGAGTACCGGTCTCAGCGGCCTGGACCAGATGGTGCATGACGGGCTGCAGAGCCTGCGAACACCCTGGGCGGATCACCTGATGATCCATTTTTCACGCTTGGCCGACCTGCCGGTCATTATCCCCCTGATGCTTGGGATACTGCTGTTTATGGCCTGGCAACGCCACTGGCGCACGGCAGGCTACTGCCTGGCGGCCCTCGGTTTTGCCCTACTGGCGCCACTGCTTCTCAAATACGGCCTGCAGATCCCCCGCCCGGACTCCGGGGTCGCCGACCTGGGCCCCTACAGCTTCCCCAGCGGCCACAGCCTGCGGGCCACGGTGCTGTTCGGCTTTCTCTCCGTGATGGTCGCCCGGGCACTGCCAGCCACCCGGCGTTGGCTGCCCTATTTGCTGGCCGGCCTTCTGGTCATGCCGGTGGCCCTGTCCCGACTCTATCTGGGCGTACACTGGCTGTCGGACGTAATCGGCGCCATCAGCCTGGGGATGGTCTGGGTCGCCCTGCTTGGCCTCGCCTATCACCGCCATACCCTGGTCGAGACCCACTGGCGCAGCCTCAGCATCAGCGCCCTCTGCCTGCTGCTCATTACCGGCAGCATCCAGACCTGGCGCAGCCATGATCAGGATCTCACCCGCTATACCCCGACCCCACCCCTGGTCCAGCTAGATGAGCAGGCATGGTGGCAAAATGAGTGGTCCAAACTCCCACCCACGAGGGAGGATATCAGCGGCCGTCACACCCACCCTCTCCAGCTGCAATATGCCGGCAACCCAGAAGCACTAAAACAACAGCTGCTGGAACGGGGCTGGCAGCCCGCCCAGATGCTCGACTGGGACAACTGCCTGAAACTGCTATCACCGTCATTAGCATTGGAGCAATTGCCGGTGCTGCCACAGGTGCATCGTGGGCACCATGAAACCATCACCCTAGTAAAACCCCACCCCAATGGCAGCCAGCTGGTATTCCGCCTATGGGCCACAGACAGGCTACTCACGCCTGACCACACAAGGCTATGGCTAGGCAATGTATCGGCTCAAAAGCAGTTGTTTATCTTAGGCCTAGTGACCCTGCCCGAAACCCTTCCTGACGCCAATGCCCCCTTTAACACAATCCTGCAGGATATCGATAACCTGCAACTCAGGCAGCCAACAGCAGCCGGACAACCCGTTCTTATCCAAGGACCGAGCACAACGCCATAACCAAAACAGACACCCTTATACTAAATAAGAATTGCGCTCAGAAAATACCTACAACATAACAAGACATCCCCCCATGTACCCAAGCAGGCCATGTGCCACATTTACCTTGAAGGGAGCAGGATGGATTCATACTCAGGATGGGTGCTGACACAGGGAGCAGGTGTCTGACCGGAATGGATGCCAGGCACATAGGAATTGTGCACAGCGTCATGGAAGAGATGGGCTTAGGGATTGCCCAACCAGGGAAGGCACAGGATCATGGATGATTGACATTGGGGATGCCAGGGAACCGCATCCCCTAGGATTCCCTTCCTAAGGACGGGACAGCCGACCAAGCCCGGCGAAAAAACCCCGATCGCAACGGATGCGTTCGGGGTTTCTTATTTCCGCTGTCTCATCATTCAGCTTTCAGACTCAACGATATCGGCTGCACCACCCCAGCGGGGTCCTAGCTCATGCTCAACCCCCAGGTGATCCAGCACCCTGGCCACCATGAAATCGACTATCTCCTCCACTGACTTGGGCTGGTGATAGAAGCCAGGCGCTGCTGGCATCACAACCACCCCCAGGCGGGCCAGTTTCAGCATATTCTCAAGATGGATGGCGGAAAAGGGGGTCTCCCGCACCACCAGGATCAGCTTGCGCTGCTCCTTGAGCATGACATCCGCCGCCCGCTCAAGCAGATTGTCGCTGGCACCATTGGCAATCGCAGACAGCGTGGAGGTGGTGCAGGGGCAAACCACCATGGCCTCTGCTGGATTTGAGCCACTGGCCACCGGCGCCGTCCATTGCTCCCGGCCAAACACCTGAAGTTGTCCATCCGCCGCCTGAAAGTGCTTACTGAGAAAAGTCTGAGCCTCTTCGGGGCGTGCCGGTAGATTGAGCCCCGTTTCCATCCGCACCACCATCTGCCCTGGCTTCGAAAGCAGCAGATAGACTGGGCGGCCCGCCTTAATCAGGCACTCCAGGAGCCTGAGTCCATAGAGACTGCCGGAGGCACCGGTAATGGCCAAGGTGATGGGTTTTGGGTAATCAGGCATTTCCAGGGATCCGATAGAAACCAAAAGACAGGGGCCAGGCCCCTAAATCTACTATAGCACTGCCCTAATGCCGCGCTTCCAGGGCATCCAGCAGGCGCTGGTGTATATTTTCAAAACCGCCGTTACTCATAATCAACACATGATCTCCCGGCTTAACATCCGCAGCCACCTGCTTGATGATCTCAGCCACTGAGGCGCACACCCGGGCACGCTCCCCCAGATCTTCGAATACCCGCTGCACATCCCACTCCAGCTCCGGCGGCGAATAGACCAAGACCTGATCCGCCGCCCACATGGCCGGCGCCAGGCGCTCGGCATGAACCCCCAGGCGCATGGTATTGGAGCGTGGCTCCAGCACCGCAACGATGCGCGCCTCACCGACCTGGGCACGCAGCCCGGCCAGGGTCGTCTCAATCGCGGTCGGGTGGTGGGCAAAATCATCATAGACCCGTACCCCACCGATCTCGCCACGCAACTCCATGCGCCGCTTGGTGCCCTCATAAGCCTCCAGGCTTTCTATGGCGACGGCTGGCGGCACCCCGGCATGCCGTGCGGCGGCCAGGGCAGCCAGGGCATTGGCCATATTGTGGCGCCCCGTCAGCCCCCACGCTACCGCCCCCTGCTTCTTGCCATGGCAATGCACCTCAAACCGGCTGCCGTCCGCACTGGCATGGACTGCCCGCCATTGTGCCTTACCATCAGGGCTAAAACTCTCCACCCCAGACCAACAGCCCATCTCCAGCACCTCACTCATGGCCTGATCCTCCGCCGGGGCAATAATCAAACCCGACCCAGGAACAGTGCGCACCAGATGATGGAACTGGCGCTGAATCATGGCGAGATCATCAAAGATATCCGCATGGTCAAACTCAAGGTTATTCAGGATCAAGGTGCGAGGCCGGTAATGTACAAATTTGGAGCGCTTATCAAAAAAGGCGGTGTCATACTCATCCGCCTCCACCACAAAAAAAGGCGTATCACCCAGGCGCGCAGAAATGCCGAAGTTCACCGGCACGCCACCGATCAAAAACCCCGGCTTGAGCCCAGCCGCCTCCAGAATCCAGGCCAGCAGGCTGGCAGTGGAGGTCTTGCCATGGGTGCCCGCCACCGCCAATACCCAGCGATCTTGCAGCACATGCTCCGCCAACCATTGAGGGCCCGAGGTATAGGGCAGGCCGGCATCCAGCATGTATTCCACCGCCGGATTGCCTCGGGACATGGCATTGCCAACAACCACACAGTCCGGCGCCGGCTGCAGATGTGCCGGCTCATAGCCCTCCATTAACCGGATACCCGCCTCCTCCAGCTGGGTACTCATGGGTGGGTAGACGTTGGCATCCGAGCCGCTGACCTCATGCCCCAGAGCCCTGGCCAATAGCGCTATGCCCCCCATGAAGGTGCCGCAAATACCAAGGATATGAATATGCATATTAGGGCCTGTTAGCATCATGCGGATGCCCAGCGTTGGCCCTCAGATGAGGCCAGACAAGGCACGCAGAGCGAAGTTTGGTTATTCCAAATGAGCGAGGCGTAACGCAGTATGGCCTCATCTGAGGGCCAACCCTTCGGGACGGGGCCATTTTTCCGCAGGCCGGCGTTGCACTTTCGCTTATGTACGGCAGGTACACTGCACTCAGTGCGCCTTGTCCTGCAAAAAAATGGCCGACGTCGATGGGTATCCGCATGATGTTAACAGGCCCTAATGACTCAGCAAGGCGCCCTGCACCAGCAGGGCCGAAACCATATTGAAACCAATCGCCAGCAGGACGCCGCCACCAAAAGGCACATTAAAGGTATGGCGCAGGATGTGCCCCATTACCAGGTGGATCCACACCAGTAGCATTAAGAGCAGCAGCCCGGCCCAAGCGCCCCCAGAGGATTGTTGAGGCGTGGGGCCCATGGCCATCTGCAAGGGAAAAGAGATCAGGGCCAACAGCGCCCCACTACCCAGCAGCGCAGTCACCGATTGTACAAAACGGGATAGCCAGCCCCGCCATTTCAACAGCAGCCAGACAAATCCCAGCAACAGCAGATTGTCTGCCAATGCCGCCACCAGGGCGCGAGCCGATCCACCAAAGGTGTCCCCAAGCACCACGCCACCGACCAGCAGATTGGTTGCGAATGTCACAACCAACAAGGCATTAGAGGCCGGAGCATCCTGGGGCTTGGCACGTAGCCGACAGAGGTCCCAATAAAATTTTAAAAGTACGAGCACGGAAAGGCTTCTATCCCACTGACTCCGTTTAGTATCGATTCATCATACCCATTGGTGGGGCGTAGAAAAACACCATACACTGCATTAATTAATCCGCTGCCTCATTTTTTCAGATTACCACCGGATATCCAGAGGGCAGGAGGAGATAAACTGATACACTGGCACCATCATGCCCGCCCCGGCAGGGCCAAACCCACTAGAGTAAACAGCATGCAGGAATCCTTTGTTGACACCCCAGAACAGCTGGATGAGCTTTGTCACCAGCTTGCCGCCAGTGAGTGGTTGGCATTGGATACAGAGTTTCTGCGTGAGAAAACCTACTTCTCCCAGCTCTGTCTCATACAAATTGCCAACGACAAGATAGCGGCCTGTATTGACCCCTTGCGCATTGATGATCTCTCCCCACTCAGAGAGCTGTTGGAGAAAGAGAACATCACCAAGATCGTGCATGCGGGTTATCAGGATATCGAAATCTTCTACCAGCTCTGGGGGCAGATCCCCCAGCCCCTGTTCGATACCCAGCTGGCAGCCACCCTGATCGGACTGGGCAGCCAAATCGGATACGGCAACATGGTCAAAGAGCTTATGGGGATTAGCCTGGACAAGAGCCATGTACGCACCGACTGGAGTCGCCGGCCACTGGAGGAGGAGCAATACCGCTATGCCCTGGATGATGTCATCTATCTGGGCGATGCCTATCTCAAACTCAGGGATCGCCTGCAAACCCTGGGGCGCAGTGAGTGGCTGACTGGGGACTTTGCCACCCTTGCCGACCCAAGCTCCTATGAAATGGTGCCGGAACAACAGTGGCAGCGGATTCGCGGTCGACAGAATCTCAAAGGGGTACAGCTGGCCGTGCTCCAGGCCCTTGCCGCCTGGCGGGAACAACGGGCCATAGCCGCCAACAGACCCCGGGGTTGGATCCTTAAGGATGAGGTATTACTGGAGCTTGCCAGGCGCACACCCAAAGAACGGCAGCAGCTGGGGCGCATCCGCGGCCTGGAAGCAAAAACGGTGGAACGCTTAGGTG
>Ga0316190_10002945_pt1 | contig 12407 bp, 12 predicted proteins | sample Eddworburrow2_MG_FD_204929 | JGI IMG/M metagenome (GOLD analysis project Ga0316190, IMG submission 204929) | Coastal sediment microbial communities from Maine, United States - Eddy worm burrow 2 | ecosystem: Environmental > Aquatic > Marine > Coastal > Sediment | place: USA: Maine | collected... | reverse complement strand
CAACAAGCGAATTATGGGACGCACCGTTTGAGCATTTTCGCAATAGACGGTGCGTATTGGGCGGGCCGGATCAGAGCCGGAGCGCCCGAATGACGGCGTCCCCCATCTCGGCGGTGCCTACCGAGCGGGTGCCGGGCGATATGATGTCCGCAGTCCGTAAACCGCTGTCCAGTACCGCACCCACGGCAGCCTCAACCCGCTGTGCAAGGTCGATGCGGTCCAAGGAGTAGCGCAACATCATCGCTACGGACAGGATGGTGGCAAGCGGGTTAGCCAGATCGCGCCCGGCAATGTCCGGCGCCGATCCGTGGATGGGTTCATACATGCCCTGGCCAGACCCGTTCAGCGAGGCCGACGGCAACATGCCAATGGATCCGGTCAACATGGCTGCACAGTCCGACAGGATATCGCCGAACATGTTGGTGGTAACCATGACATCGAACTGCTTGGGCGCCCGCACAAGCTGCATCGCCGCATTGTCCACATACATGTGCTCCAGGGTGACCTGGGGGTAGTCTTTGGCGAGCGATTCCGCCACCTCCCGCCAAAGTACCGTGGCCTCCAGCACGTTGGCCTTGTCCACTGAACACAGCCGCCCGCCACGACGGGTCGCCGTCTCGAATGCGACCCGCAGGATCCTTTCAACTTCGTGCTCGTTGTAAACCAGTGTGTTGAAGCCCTGCCGCTCTCCGTTCTCCAGGGTTCGAATGCCGCGCGGTTCACCGAAGTAGATGCCGCCGGTCAATTCACGCACGATCATGATATCCAGGCCCGCCACCAACTCTGGCTTGAGACTGGAGGCCTCCGCCAACTGAGGGTAAAGCACGGCTGGTCGGAGGTTGGCGAACAGATCCAGATCGCTACGCAGTTGCAGCAGGCCCCGCTCCGGACGCAGGGCTCGATCGATTCCGTCCCAGCGTGGTCCGCCGACTGCACCCAGCAGTATCCCCTTGCTGTGGCGCGCCAGCTCGAGCGTATCCGGAGGCAACGGTACACCGGTGGCTTCGATGGCGGCCCCACCCAGCAGCCCTTGGGCGCATTGCGTCTCCAGCCCGTGATCCGTTCTAAGCACATCCAGTACCCTGACCGCCTGAGCCATGATCTCCGGGCCGATGCCGTCACCTGGCAGGATAAGTATGTCAGCGCTCATTTCGCCGCCTCGGCCGGCCCCTGAAACAGCCAGGGTGCTTGTTCCCGTCGCTGGGACTCGTAGGCTTCGATTGCGTCCCGGTGCTGCAGTGTCAGACCAATCTGATCCAACCCTTCAATCAGGCACATCCGGTGAAATTCATTGATTTCAAAAGAAATATGCTCTCCGTGGTGCGTCTCGATCCGCCTGTTTTCCAGGTCGACCAGCAGTTCATAGCCGCGCAGTGCATCCACTTCCTGAAAAAGCTGTTCAATAATATTTTCTTCTAAAACAATTGGTAAAAAGCCATTTTTAAAGCAATTATTAAAAAAAATTTCCGAGTAACTGGGTGCGATCACAGCTCTGAATCCCGCCTCACCGAGCGCCCAGACCGCATGCTCACGCGACGAGCCGCAGCCAAAGTTCTTGCGCGCCAGAAGAATGCTGGCGCCCTGATGATGAGGATGATTCAGGACGAAATCCGGATTCAGCCGGTGTTCTCCATGCTCATCGCTGGGCGGCAGATAGCGCCACGCGTGAAACAGGCTCTCACCGAATCCAGTCCTTTTTACCGACTTTAGAAACTGTTTTGGAATAATCGCATCCGTGTCCACATTGGCTCGGTCCAGGGGGACGACGCGTCCACGATGCTGTCTGAATGGTTCCATGTACCGGTCCTCAAACTGCTGCTGAATACTGCCGCGAATCGACAAAGTGCCCGGCCACGGCGGCTGCGGCGGCCATCGGCGGGCTCACCAAATGGGTTCTGCCTCCGTGCCCCTGGCGACCCTCGAAGTTACGGTTTGAGGTGGACGCGCAGTGCTCCCCCGGACCCAACCGGTCCGCGTTCATCGCCAGGCACATGGAACACCCCGGCTCGCGCCACTCGAACCCGGCGTCGAGGAATATCCGATCCAGTCCCTCCTGTTCGGCCTGGCGTTTGATCAGACCGGAGCCCGGGACAACCATGGCCTGCTTGAGGCTCGGCGCCACCGCCCGCCCCTGAACCACTTCGGCGGCGGCGCGAAGATCCTCGATCCGCGAGTTGGTGCAGGAGCCAATGAACACCCGGTCCAGCTTAATATCCGCCGGCCGCATACCCGGCTTCAAATCCATGTAGACCAAGGCTCGTTCGATGCCCTCGCGACGGGTTGGGTCCGGTTCGTTCCGGGGGTCCGGTATCGTTTCGTCCACATTGAGCACCATCTCCGGTGAGGTGCCCCAGGTGACCTGCGGCGCCAAACTGCCTGCATCCATTTCGACCACGTGATCGAACACCGCGTCGGGGTCGCTGTGCAGGGTTCGCCAGGCCTTGACGGCACGATCAAACATTGCGCCCTTCGGGCCGTACGGGCGGTCCGCCAAATAGTCTATGGTGACATCGTCCACCGCCACCATGCCGGACCGGGCGCCCGCTTCGATCGCCATGTTGCATACCGTCATGCGCCCTTCCATGGACAGCGCGTGTATACCCTCGCCGTCAAACTCGATGGCGTAGCCGGTGCCACCGGCCGTACCGATGCGGCCGATGGTTGCCAGAATCAGATCCTTGGCGGTTACGCCGCGGCCGAGGCGGCCGTTCACCCGGACCAGCATGTTTTTCATGCGGTGCTGGACCAGGCACTGGGTCGCCATCACATGCTCCACTTCGGATGTGCCGATGCCGAAGGCCAAGGCCCCGAAGGCACCATGGGTGGCGGTATGGGAGTCACCGCACACCACGGTCATGCCGGGAAGAGTGGCGCCCTGTTCCGGTCCAATGACATGAACGATTCCCTGGCGGGGATCATTCATTCCGAATTCAACGATGCCGAAATCGCGGCAATTGGCATCGAGTGTTTCCACCTGGATGCGCGAGACGGCGTCTTGGATCCCGTGGCTGCGATCAGTGGTCGGGACGTTGTGATCCGCCGTGGCGAGCATGGAGTCGACTCGCCAGGCCGGACGGCCGGCAATCTTGAGCCCTTCGAAAGCCTGGGGCGAGGTGACCTCATGCACCAAGTGGCGATCAATGTAGAGCAGCACGGCCCCGTCCGGGTTGCGATGCACCACGTGATCGTCCCAGAGCTTGTCGTACAGTGTTTTTCCAGCCATGTCGGTTCCCGTTTATTGCACCCGCTGCATCGTAATGGCTGGACTTCAGATTACGCAAATTCATATCCTTCATGCTATGGATTCCAAATAGATATGGGAGGCGCAGTTTGGATCTGAATCAACTTGAAGCGTTCGTACGGATTGCACATCGGGGCTCTTTTTCCATCGCTGCGGAGGAGCTGGCCCTCACACAGCCTGCGGTGAGCAAGCGTGTGGCGGCATTGGAAGCGGGACTTGGTACACCGCTGTTCGACCGTATCGGACGCAGCATTCAGTTGACCGAAGCGGGACGCATCTTGCTACCCCGCGCCGAGCAGATCCTGGCGGGGATCGACGACAGTCGGCGTGCTGTGCGAAATCTGGCCGGACAGGTAGAAGGGCCGCTCAAGGTCGGCACCAGCCACCATATCGGTTTGCACCGATTGCCGCCGGTGCTCAGGACATTCGTTGGCCGCCACCCCGACGTGGAACTGGATCTTCGATTTCTCGATTCCGAGGTCATACTGGCGGAGGTGGAACACGGCCAGACCGAACTCGGTCTGGCAACGCTTCCGCCTGCTGCACCGAGCACAGTCGAGTGTCGGCCCATCTGGACCGACCAGCTGGTGGTCGTGGTCGCCGCTGGCCATGCCCTGTCAGGCGCCACCGACGTGAAGCTCAGACACCTGGTCCTGGAGCGGGCCATTTTACCCGGTGAGGGTACCTATACCCGGCGTATTATTGAACGGGCATTGCAGCCCTTGGGGATCAGTTTGCGGGTCACCCTGGCCACCAACTATCTGGAAACCATCAAAATGATGGTTTCCGTCGGACTGGGTTGGAGCGTATTGCCCTTGGGTATGGTGGACGCCGAGGTATCCGTTTTGCCGGTGCACGAACTGCGCATTCACCGTACCCTGGGGACAGTGCATCACCGGGAAAGAACCCTATCCAATGCATCACGGGCACTGATGGACCTGCTCGACGCCTACAGCGACTGAATGACCACACGGGTTATGCCACGAGCAATCGACCGACTTGGCTCTAAGCCGCCGCGGAACGCTCCGGATGGGTCGCAACAAAATGCTTCAGCACCAATTCCAGGTGCAGAACGCGCTCGGTGTGCCCCTGATCGCGAGCGTGTTGGATATCGTCAATAATTATCCGCTTGATCATCGGGGTCCCGGTGTCGCTATGCACCAGATAGCTTCCCAACTCCGCAGCCACGATGTCAGGGACATGTTCGTGCTCGGCAATGGCCTCAACCTCTTCGTCGGTGAGATCGCACAATCCAATACAATCTTGATAAGTCAACATGGCTTTAAACTCCTGCCTTGCTGTGATCATTTGTAACCATTTAGGACGCGTCTCGCCATGACCCCTGTCAAGGATACGGTGCTTAGGGAAGGTCGGAACAATTGATACGAATCGCGTTTCGGTCCACAAGGGCGCAGATGCGAGGCTCCCGGCGCAGCGCCATAGTGATTCTATGGCCAAGCCGGGAAACGCGGCAGATGTGCCCTTGTGGGCGAAACCCCAGCGGGGCCAAGCCTTTGCGCCCCTGGTACCGCGTTGCAACTCGCTCATTGGCAGCTCACTTATTTGCCTTGGGCCAACTTCGCTCGGTGCGCCTTGTACGAGGGAGCGCAAAGACCCCGGCGCGATCGCAGCAATTGTTCAGACCTTCCCTAGAACCCGGCGATGCTCGGCTCAGATCGGCCTGTTTGACATCCGTTCGGCTGGATTGCCGAAACGCGCCCCGGTTTCATGGGGTGTCTTTGATTCACTCGTGAACCTGCAGCTTAAATTGGGGCCGTGACCCGTGCCGGCGCGCGATCTGAGCATTGTCATCTTCACTACGATTCTGTCGTTCTGCGCGCTTTATGCACCTCAGCCGTTGTTGCCCACGCTGGCTGCGGAACTGGGCGTCGGATCAACGAAGATATCCCTCTTGATCACGCTTACTCTGCTGCCGTTAGGGCTCGCGCCCTTAGTCTATGGCTTTGTCCTCGAGGCCGTGCCGGCCCGCACCATGCTCCAGCTGTCCACATTTGGCCTGGCGCTGAGCGAGATCCCGTTTCTGATGGCGGACAGCTTTGCGCCGCTGGCTGCCGCCCGTCTGATCCAGGGGCTGCTGCTGCCGGCGGTACTCACCGCACTGATGACCTACTGTTCAAGCATGGTGGCCGCAGATCAGGTCCGGCGCGTCATCGGTATCTATGTCGCGAGCACCATACTGGGTGGATTTCTGGGTCGCGCGGCCAGTGGTGTCGTGGCGGACCTGTTTGGCTGGCGCGCGCCATTCGCCCTGTGGATGGTGGGTCTGCTGGTGGCGTCTGCCCTGATCTGTCTGCTGGGGCGGGATACGCGCGTTGGATTCAGCCGTCTCAAGCCCAGGCTGATCGCCGAAATCTGGGCCAGGCCTGTGTATCGGAGGGGATATCTGGTCATCTTTCTGGTGTTTTTCGTCTTCGCATCGATTTTGAATCTTCTGCCGTTCCGACTCAAGGCGTTGCAGCCCGATGCGTCCGAATCGGCCATCGCCCTGCTCTATCTGGGCTACCTGGTTGGCAGTGTGATCGCCCTGAACTCCACCCGGCTGGTGGATTTGTTCGGCGGCGAGTCCCGCGCGGTCCTCATTGGTCTCAGTTGCTATGCGCTTGGCATGGCACTGTTCGCGTTGCCCCAGCCTGGCTACCTGTATGCGTCCATGTTTGTGTTCTGCGCCGGCATGTTCCTGGTTCATTCCGTGCTGTCGGGTTATCTCAATCACCTGGCTTCCGAGCGAAAGGGCGTGGTCAACGGGCTGTATGTTTCGCTTTACTACAGCGGCGGTGCCCTGGGGTCGTTGCTGCCTGCGATTCTGTATCGGCACTTCGGTTGGCAGGTCTATCTCTGCGTGCTGGGTATTCTGCTGTGCGTCGCCTTTGCTGCCGCTCTGTCCCTGCGGCGGGTGCTGCCCGAGTCAGTCCAGATGTAGTTCGTGGCGCCCCGGGGGGATGCCCTGCTCGGTGATCCATGCTGTTACCAACCATGCCGGTGTTAGGTCAAAACAGACGTTGGCCGCGGTTACATGGGGCAGTTCAGGGGCGCCGAGGATCGCGCCCCCGCCTTCATCCAGGGTCGGCTGGCCCATATCCGGCCCGCGCCGCTTGAAACTCTCGCAGCACACATAGAAGGGAACCCCCTGGTCGTGTGCCGCCAACGCCAGCAGGTACGTCCCCGCATTGTTGATTACAGTGCCATCGGGCATCAGGCTATCTGCGCCCACCAGCACGCAGTCTGCCTGGCGGACGAACAAACCCATCTGGGCTTCGGTAATCAGTGTGGTGGGAATACCCCATTCGGACAGTTTGGCGAGCATGCGGTGGCCCAGCTGCAATGGGCGCGACTCGGTAACGATCGCCCGAACACCACTTTCCTTTAGTTGATGGAACACCTCGAGCACGGTGGAACTTGCACTGTGGGTCAGCACGGTCTTCTGTTCGCCAACCAACTCCCGGGCATGTGCCGCTACATCCCGCACGGCGTTACGAGAGGATTGAATCAGGTCGATTGCGAATTGAGCGGCTTGCCAGCGTGCATCATCCAGCCCCATGTCGTTAAGTTCCGAAACCTGCAAGCGCCAGCGAGCCAGCAGATTCACCAGCGGTGCCACGCTTGGGCGTCGGGCCGCCATCTGTTCGCCCCGTTCGTCCAGCAGCGAGAGCAAATTGCCCAAGTCCCGGGCCGGTGCGTGTAAGGCGCTGTCAGCACCAATCTGCAGACACTGACGGCTTAACTCGCTGGCACCGTGCACCCGGTCCTCACCCAGTTGGGTTAGAAAATCCCTGAAGTCGCCCTTATCCATGCCTGCCATCCCGGAGCCTGTGGAGCAAGACCTCCCGGTCCCCGATCATGAACCAAGCACCGGGTTCGCACCAGAGCGTGGCGACAGCGATATGGCGTGCGATGGAGCCTGTTGGGCGAGCGGCGGATTGGGTCGGGCCCTGAAAGCATTGTCTGAACCTGCTATGTTCGGAATGCTGTCGACAGCGCATGACGTGGGAGAACGCACATGGCCGAAGTTCAGCCGACCATCGGCACTTGGTACAAGAATGCGGTCAGCGGTGAGCGATTCGAAGTGGTCGCCATTGATGACGGCGCTCAAACTATTGAGGTTCAGCATTTTGAGGGGGAGCTGGAAGACATCGATCGCGAGACCTGGTCCGAACTTGCACTCCACGAGTTGCCGCCTCAGGAAGACTGGGGTGGTCCGTTTGATGATCTGGAACGCGATGAGGTCGAAACCGACGGGTCAGCCCACGGTATGCGGTGGAGCAATCCGCTGGATGAACTGGACTGAGGCTCAGGCTCGGGTTCGGGCTCAAGCACGGAGTTTGAGGGAGATGTTGGCTCCACCATTTGCACAGTGAAGTACTCGCCCAGCACGGAGCGCAATTCCGCCACCGTCAGAGTGTTGATGGACCGCGGGTCCTGGCGTGCGCGACAGGTGAGTTCGTAGCCCTCCCCCTGATCGTCGGAGCGCAGTCGGAAACGGACGCTAACCGTATCCAGCCCCCGCTGTTCTGCCAACATCAAACCGCTCAGGTTGCCATTGGCCGCAAGTCGGATCGGGTTATCCTCCAGCCGTTGGCTGCGTTCCAGACCGGAGTTCACGGCGGTCACGATAAATGCGTCGGATTCCAGTAATACCGGCTTGGCAGCGGTCTGATTGAGTAGAAACAGACAATAGGTCTCGTAACGATCGAGGTGGGGTTGCGCCATGATGCGCCCACCCTGAAAATGGACCGTACCGGGACCGATATCCAGCAATCGCGGCTCGATACTGATATCACGATTCAGATAAAAGACTGAACCTGGCTTGAGTTGGGTCGCCGGCCACTGTTCCGGGTCCTCCGGCAGCGGAGTGGCGCAGCCCAGGGCGATGGTGGGCAACGCGATTGTCCATAGACGTCGCCAGAGGGTAAGCGTCGGGTGTTCCGGGCGGCTCACGCCGGGTGCAAGGCGCGCAGTGGGCGGAGCGTCACGTAAGCGCCAGAGCCCCTCGTCATTGTTCCGCTTCTGGATTGTCCTAAGTTCATTCGGCTTTAAATCAGCGCCACGGCAGAGGTTACGACGCCGTCGGAATCGCCATACAGGTGATGTCCCGGGATGAAATCCACGCCGGCGAAGCGTACTGGGATATCGCGCTGGCCCTCATTGCGTTTTTGACTTTTCAACGGATGAGTCGCGAGCGCTTTCAGGCCGATGGGAATTTCCGCGATGTCCTTGGCGTCCCGGATGCAACCGTACATCACGATGCCGTTCCAGTCGTTGTTGTGGGCCAGCAGCGCGAGCTGGTCGCCCACCATGGCGCAGCGTCTGGATCCGCCCCCGTCGACCACCAGCACCCGCCCGCGGCCTGGGGTCTCCAGCGCGATCCGGACCTGACTGTTGTCCTCGAACGCTTTGACGGTCGCAATCGGCCCGCAAAAGGCAACGAGACCGCCGTAGTCACAGAACAGTGGCTCCGCGATCTGCAGTTCATCGGCATGGTCATCACACAAATCGGCCGTTTTGAACGTCATATCCGGTCTATCTCACGGGTCATAGAATATTGATCGTCTGAGCCTTATCGGTGCAATGCGGTGGCCCAACTGTCTTCAAAGAACATCTCGTTGAGTGGGCGACGTTTGCGTTCAGCCAGCTCGCGCTCCTGCAAGGCGCCGTCCAGCCCGTCAATCCGTCCGGGATGACCCACTGCGATCATGGCCATGGGTTCATAGCCGGACGGGATGGAAAAGCTCTCCCGAGCCTCCTCGGCATCGAAACCACCCATTTGATGGGCCATCAGACCCATGGCGGTCGCCTGCAGGCACAGGTTTTCGCTGGCGGCGCCGGTGTCATAGCGAGCCCAGCGGTTGACCGTTCCCCGTTCGCGGAAAGTATCCCCCGCCAAGGCAAGCAGCAGAATCGGGGCGTTCATGGCCCAGACCTGGTTGCCCGGGCTCAGGCAGTCGAACGCCTTTTGCCAGCTGAACTCGCTGCGATTTCGGTCCCACAGAATGTAACGCCAGGGCTCTTCACCAAAACAGGAGGGCGCCCAACGTGCCGCCTCAAGCAACGCTATAAGGTCTGATCGTGACACGGGTCTATCGCCGTCAAACGCCCGCCCACTCCAGCGACGGGCCAGGAGTTCGTGGATTGGGACAGACGTTTTGGCAGGTTTTTCAGTCATCGGTATATCACGAATCTTCGGCGCAGGCGCTGCAAAGCGGGCCAACGATACCCGAATCGCGCCCCCGGACCAATATCCCCAGGGAAGGTCTGATCAATTGATACGAATCGCGAAACCCCCGGAGGGGCTGGGTCTTTGCGCCCTTCGTGCGGCGTTGCACCTCGCTCATTGGCAACTCACTTACTCGCCTTGGGCCAACTACCCTCGGTGCGCCTGGCACGAGAGCGCGCAAAGACACCGGCGCGATCGCAGCAATTGACCCGACCTTCTCTAGACCAGGAGTTCCGGACGGTTCTTGAACTGCGCCAGGGCCTCCGGATTTGCCAGCGCCTCGGTGTTCTTGATCGGGCGCCCGTGAACCACCTCCCGGACCGCCAGTTCTACGATCTTGCCACTCTTGGTCCTGGGGATGTCCTGGACCTGAACGATGCGCGCCGGCACATGACGGGGTGTGGCGTTCACCCGAATCTGCCGGCGGATGCGGTCCTGCAGATCCTGATCCAGGATGCATCCATCTCGAAGCTGGACAAACAGCACCACGCGGACGTCGTGATCCCAATCCTGGCCAATCACCAGCGCTTCCAAGACCTCGTCGAGCTGTTCCACCTGCCGGTATATTTCGGCAGTCCCGATGCGCACGCCCCCTGGATTGAGTACCGCATCGGAGCGGCCGTAGACCACCAGCGTCCCGCGTTCTGTCAGCTCGACGTAGTCACCGTGGCACCAGACGTTGGGAAACCGGTCGAAGTAGGCCTGTCGATACTTACTGCCATCATCATCATTCCAAAATGCCACCGGCATTGACGGAAACGGTTTGACGCACACCAGTTCCCCTTTCTCCCCCACGACTCGTTGTCCCGTGTCATCCCATACCTCCACCGCCATGCCCAGGCCGCGGGACTGGAGTTCACCGCGGTACACGGGCAGAACCGGATTGCCCGGCGCAAAGCAGGAGATTATGTCGGTGCCCCCGGTTATGGACGACAGGCAAAGGTCTTGTTTGACGCTTTGATATACGAAATCGAAGCTTTCGGGCGCCAGCGGCGAGCCGGTGGACAACATGGTCCGCAGCGCGCCCAGTTTGTGGGTCCGGGCCGGCTCCAGCTCCGCCTTTCTCAGCGCGTCTATATACTTGGCGGAGGTGCCGAATACGCTCATGTCCTCGGCTTGCGCAAAGTCGAACAAAGCATTGCCGTCTGGGTAGAACGGTGAGCCGTCATACAACAACAGGGTGGCGCCGGATGCCAATCCGGAAACCAGCCAATTCCACATCATCCAGCCACAGGTGGTGAAGTAGAAAAACCGATCGCCCGGTTTCAAATCGGTGTGCAGACGGTGTTCCTTGAGATGCTGCAGTAGCGTACCGCCGGCACCATGGACGATGCATTTGGGGACGCCTGTGGTGCCCGAGGAAAACAGAATGTAGAGGGGATGGTCGAAGGGGACCTGTTCGAATTCGATCTCGGCCGGGTCGAACGGTGCAGTAAACGCATCCCAGGTAAGCGCATCGGCAACGGAGTCCAGCTCGGGCTCGGCAGTGGTATAGGGAACAACCACTACACGTTCCAGCGACGGCAGGCGGCGCCTGACTTGCGTCAGCTTCTCGAGCAGGTCGTGGCGTTTGCCGTTGTAGAAATAGCCATCGACGGTAAACAGAACCTTGGGCTCGATCTGGCCGAAGCGATCGACAATACCGTTGACACCAAAATCCGGTGAACCGGAGCACCATACAGCGCCCAGACTGGCCGTGGCCAGCGCAGCCGCAATGGTTTCCGGCAGGTTGGGCATGTAGCCCGCGACCCGATCGCCGGGCTTGACGCCAAGGCCGCGTAAGGCGCTCGCCAATCGTGATACGGATTGATGCAATTGCTCATGTGTCCAGCGGCTCTCCACTTGATCTTCGCCGCGGAACACGATGGCTTCGGTGTCGCCTCGATACTTCAGGAGGTTTTCGGCGAAGTTCAGCCGCGCATCGGCAAACCACCGTGCGCCGGGCATTCGATCGTTGTCGGTCAAGGTGGCCTTGCCCCGTTCCGACGCGATCACGCCACAATGATCCCATACCCCCTCCCAGAACGCGGTGGGATGCTCGATGGACCATTGGTAAAGGGCAGCATAATCTGGAAGGTCCACCCGGTGCCGGCCAGCCATCGCGCGTCTGAAGGCCGTGATCTGAGCCTTTTCCACGCGTTCGAGATCAGGTCGCCACAGTTCAAGCGCCATATACGGGCTCCATATGGAGACGAGCCCTGCTGATGATCGAAACGCCCGGCGAACCCATCATTATCAGTCGTAGTTGCGCTGATCGTCGATCACTTTACCGTCGTTAGGCAACCGCTCATCCGCCGGCACCACCTGGGCACGGAGCTTGGTCACCTCGCGTACCGTGGCGGCGATGTGATCCAGCAGGTCTGGTGCTGTTTCGCCCAAGTCACAGCACAAAGTCATTTGATCACGCTGATCCGGGTTGCTGACGACCAGACGCGCCTGGCGAATCTCCGGGTGACGCCTTACCACTTCCTCGACCTGCTCGGGGTGCACAAACATACCCCGCACCTTGGTGGTTTGGTCGGCCCGTCCCAGCCAACCGCGGATGCGCATGTTGGTCCGCCCGCAAGAACTGGCGCCGGGCAGAACCGCCGAAAGGTCGCCGGTTCCGAATCGGATAAGGGGATAGTCAGGATTAAGGGTCGTCACCACCACTTCGCCAACCACGCCCTCGGCCACGGGTTCGTCGGTGCCGGGACGCACGATCTCGACCAGCACCTGCTCATCGCAGACCATCCCATCCAGGGCGGGGGTTTCGTATGCGATCAGCCCCAGATCTGCCGTTGCATAGGCCTGCAGCACTTGAATGCCGCGTGCCCGGAAACGTTCGCGCAAGGCGTTGGGCAGGGCCTCGCCGGACACCAGTGCGTTTTGGATCGAATCCAGATTCTTTCCCAGTTCATCGGCTTTTTGCAGGATGATGTCGAGAAAGCTGGG
>Ga0316190_10002942_pt1 | contig 12411 bp, 11 predicted proteins | sample Eddworburrow2_MG_FD_204929 | JGI IMG/M metagenome (GOLD analysis project Ga0316190, IMG submission 204929) | Coastal sediment microbial communities from Maine, United States - Eddy worm burrow 2 | ecosystem: Environmental > Aquatic > Marine > Coastal > Sediment | place: USA: Maine | collected... | reverse complement strand
GCACACAACGTTTTGCGCCACTCAATAGCTGGCCTGATAATGGCAACCTTGATAAGGCTCGCCGTCTGTTATGGCCCATCAAACAAAAATATGGCAACAAAATATCCTGGGCAGATTTGATGATTCTTGCCGGTAACTGTGCTCTTGAATCCATGGGCTTTAAAACCTTCGGTTTTGCCGGTGGCCGTGTAGATGTATGGGAGCCTGGAGAAGATATCTACTGGGGCAGCGAAGATAAGTGGCTTGGCGATAAACGCTACAGCGGTAAGCGTGATTTAGAAAACCCACTTGCAGCTGTGCAAATGGGTCTTATCTACGTTAATCCGGAAGGCCCCAATGGAAAACCTGACCCTGTCGCCTCAGGACATGACGTTCGTGAGACCTTTGCACGCATGGCTATGGATGATGAGGAAACCGTAGCACTGGTTGCTGGTGGCCATACATTTGGTAAAGCACACGGCGCTGGCCCTGCAAATCATGTGGGCCCGGAACCCGAAGCTGGCGCTATTGAAGATCAAGGTTTTGGCTGGATAAGCAGCTACGGCAGTGGTAAAGGCGGTGATACCATTACCAGTGGTATCGAAGGCGCTTGGAAACCCAATCCAACCCAATGGGATACAGGTTATCTCAAAGTATTATTTAAATATGAGTGGGAACTGGTTAAGAGCCCTGCTGGTGCCAATCAGTGGCAAGCTAAAGATGTTGATGAAGAGGATATGGTGGTGGATGCCCATGATCCATCGAAGAAACACCCGCCAATGATGACCACAGCGGATATGTCACTACGTATGGATCCTGCTTATGAAAAAATTGCGCGAAGATTCTTTGAAAACCCTGACGAATTCGCCGATACCTTTGCCCGCGCATGGTTCAAACTTACACACCGCGATATGGGCCCACGCTCACGTTATTTGGGTATGGAAGTTCCGAATGAGGAACTTATTTGGCAAGATCCAATTCCTGCTATCGATCACACGCTTGTTGATGCAAAAGACATTACTACCCTTAAAAGTAAAATACTTGGCTCGGGATTAAGTGTGTCACAACTTGTCTCTACAGCTTGGGCGTCAGCATCCACATTCCGTGGCTCTGATATGCGCGGTGGTGCCAACGGTGCGCGCATTCGTTTAGCACCCCAAAAAGATTGGGAAGTGAATCAACCACAACAACTGCAAAAAGTGTTACAAACACTTGAAGATATTCAAAAGGCATTTAACAACGCGCAATCTGGCGACAAAAAGGTTTCACTTGCAGATTTGATTGTATTGGGCGGTTGCGCTGGTGTTGAGCAAGCGGTGAAGAACGCTGGCCACAGTATCTCGGTTCCCTTCACGCCAGGACGCATGGATGCAACACAGGAACAAACTGATGTAGCATCATTTGCCGTGCTTGAACCAGCTGCGGATGGATTCCGTAATTACCTCAAAGGCAATTACGCTGTTTCGGCAGAAGAACTACTTATTGATCGTACGCAGTTGATGACATTGAGCGCGCCTGAAATGACAGTGCTTGTGGGAGGCATGCGTGTTTTAAACACGAACCCTAGTCAAACTCAGCACGGTGTATTCACCAAACGCGCTGATAGCCTATCCAATGACTTTTTCGTGAACCTGCTCGATATGAGCACAATTTGGAAGCCAAGCGCGGAAGATAAAGACATATTCGAAGGTCGTAATCGCACAACTGGCGAAGTGAAATGGACGGGTACACGTGTTGATCTCGTGTTTGGCTCAAACTCACAACTTCGAGCATTAGCAGAGGTGTATGGGTGCGAGGATTCACAAGGGAAATTTGTGCACGACTTTGTTGCTGTATGGAACAAAGTCATGAATCTTGACCGCTTTGATATGGCGTGATTGAAGTAAAGCTGCTGCACTTCTAATAGTGTTTAGAAGTTCTTAACGAACACTGATTCAGTGCATGGTTTATCCCATCGCTGAATCAGGACGTTAGGCTTTGATTCATTATTGACTGACTCCAGTTTCCTGCGCTTAGAGGCACCTTTTACATGCCAACAAAGGACTTTTAAGCTGCAAGTGCAGGAAAGAGTTCTTTGAGTCCGTTGGCCATGATTTCGATGGCAATGGCAGTCAGAACAAGGCCGAACAGGCGATTAACAATATTGAGTCCTGTATGACCGAGGATTCTTCCGATGCGTTCTGCCGAGCGTAGAACGATCCAGAGAAGCAGGCAGACCACGCCAATAACGAGTATGACAGGCAAAGCGTGTAGCTCTGCATCGGAGCGATGCATTTCGATAATGACTGTGCTGATCGAACCTGGTCCGGCTAACAGCGGAATGGCCAGAGGCACTACGGCAATGCTGTTTTTTTCTTCTGCTTCAGCCTCTTCGGCAGGGGTGCTTCTCATAGCACCCGTCTCTGCATGAAGCATCGAAAGCGCCATGAGCAGCAGCACAATACCGCCACCGACACGGAATGATGCCAGGCTTGTACCCATACCGTGTAGCATCGATTCACCTAAGAGAGCGGAGACAACCAGCACAAGAAAAACTGTTGCCACTGCAATATGTACAATCTTTCCCCGTTCCCATGGTGTGAAATTCCTGGTCAGTCCCAGAAAGATGGCAACAGCGGCAAAAGGGTCTGAAATGACAAACAGCGTTGTAAAAAAACGCGAATATTCTGTCCAGTGCTCCATCAGAAAAATCCTTAAGCAGCAACCTTATCAGGCAGAGTCTCTTCAACCGGATTGAAATGGACGTGAGGGTAGTCCAGGTGACGATTCTGGAATGAGAGAATCAAGGGATTCTGAATCACGCCACTATCAATGTTTATCGCTTTTCGAATGGTCTCATTGTTCTGCCAGGCACCACGGCCTTCCAGCACGGTCGGCAGATAAACAATCAGTGCGGCAGAGATTGAGCGTGTCGCACTCTCCCAGAGGTAGCTGGGGGTGTGGTCTACGGCGTAGTAATCAATGGTTTGATATTTAAACATCGGATTTTTGAAGGTGGTGGGTTTGGCAAAAAAGAATCCCATGCCCTCGTCACAACTGACATCAATAATCAGGCTGTTGGGTTTGAGGCAGGCAGCTTCCGATTCAATGACAAAATCGGTAGGACTTTCGGTCTCCTGAAAGATGCCGTTGACGATGATATCGGCTTCACTGATCAGGTTGGTCAGCGGCCGCACAGTGCCATCGTGTTCGACCACGACCATGCGTGACTCGCCCTCTTGGCCTTTCCTGACCTTGACGTAGTGACAATCAAGCACCTCTTCACGTACCTCGTGATCGGGGCGCTGCGTGCAGATAGTGATATCCCTGAAACCATGCGCCTTGAGCGCGTAGATCGCGCCACGGCTGACCGCACCAAAACTGAAGATAATCACTTTGCGCTGGTTGCCGTAGTGGCCATCAATACCTTTAAGTTGCAGCGCATGGATGACGGCACAATAGCCGGCCATTTCGTTGTTTTTATAGAATGTGTGACGCCCCATATGACCGTTCGGTGCCCAGACAAACATATCCTCAAAGGCAATAAGTGTCTGCTTACGATCAAGTGCCGCCTGGGTGATGTCGCGTTGCTGAACACAATGGACATAGCCCCAGAGGGTTCCCCCTTCTTTAAGTTCCTGCAGATCGGCCAGTACCGGTTTGGCAATGATCACTGAACCGGTCTCCGCCAGCAGTTCGTGGCGTGTGGCCATGCCACCGCACTGCGCTGCAATGTCCGCGTCTGAAATACCGAGTGTTGCGCCATAACCTTCTTCAAATATCAGTTGGCTGCGAAGCTGTTCAGGAATGCGTGAGAGATGCTCAGGATGGATGGGTAGACGCCGCTCATCCGTTTTTTTTGAAGTCCCAATGACTCCCAGTGATAATGTGTTCATGCCGGTTCCTCTTTATTAAAATCAATACGTGGAATTTCATGAACGAATGATCAGTGCCGCAAATGAGCTTGCTTGGTTGTGTTCTGCCCTGTCGCAAGCGCTCCAGAGTTTCAAGAAAGTGGTGCTGTTTAAATGATTGGAAAACAGGGGGAGAGCTTGTTCAGGAATGTTTTCGAAGAAGCTTTCAGTCTCTTTATGAGAGAGAGGGTAACATAGAACGTGAAATTACCCTAACTGGATGAGGTTGTTCGTTCTCCGTTGCGCCCGGAAGCAGGCATGGAACTCACATCGCAAAAAAAGCCCGGCCGCACTTTCGTGAGGCCGGGCTGATAAAAGCGAATAGTGATGTTCTTACAGGTCGATCGTGAGACCTGTGTAGATCGAACGTCCCATTCCCGGAACCGGCACACCCCAAGGGACGGCAGTGGCACTCATCGTCATCCCTTGACCAAGGTATGCGCCACCCAGCGGGTGGTTGTAGAGACGGTCAAGCAGGTTGCTAACACCTATGTCAAAGCGAACCTGATTCCATTTGTAGGTGCCATGCAGGTTTACCAGCGTATATCCACCCGTTACCAGTTCGTTTCTGACCTGAGAAACATTCTTCTTGGCGGCCACCATCTCCACATCAACAGTGCCGGTCCAGCCACCGAGATTGTGCTCAAGCGCTACATGGCCATTCATTGGCATGATGTTGTAGAGGTTATCACCGGTTGTCTTGTTCTTGCCGCGAACGTAGTTCATCAGGCCCTTGGCAGTGACACTTCCGTAGCTGCCTTCACTAACAATGAAATCACCGGAAACATCAACACCGTACATTTCGGCCTTCTGGTTGACGAACTGAAGATAGACAAAGCCGGTTGTCGCAGTCTGGTTCGCCGCGCCACAGTTGGCGTTGGCAGAGCTACAACGCGCTGCATCAATGTAATTAGTAACGCGGGTGTAGTAAGGGGTCATCTTGAAGCCCCACTGTTTCTCGTCAGCAGCATGCAGATCGATTGTCGTACTGACAGTATGAGAAGTCTCAGGCTTAAGGTTGAGGTTACCAACGTAACCGTTACCGTCTCCGGCCAGATTCACCATGCGCATCATCATACCGGCGGTCGACCATGTGTATCGCTCATAGAGGTTTGGAGAGCGGGTCTTCATCGCATAACCAAGCTCGATAGTCTTGTTCTGATCCGGCGTGAAACGTGCCAGTGCAGTTGCATCGACATTGTTGTCAGTTCTCTTACGATTTGCGGTATTGAATGCAGCTGATTCCGCGCCCTGCTGAGCCATCATATTGTATCCCTGAACAGTGCCTGTATTCATATCAACACGCTCAAAGCGAAGACCCAGCTGGGTCAACCACTCGGTAGAAAGCTGTGACTCCCACTCGCCATAAACGGCCATGCGATCACGTTTACCACCATAGATATTCCAGAAGACATTCGGTGACATCATTGCCGTGCCGGATGGGTTCCACCAGTCATCGAGTCGATACTGCTGGTACTCAGCTCCAACCCGAAGCTGATCAGCGGACGAAAGAGCAATGTTTGCCTTGAGAGAAGCTCCGATATTATTGCCCTTTGTATCCATTGGCATACCAGTTGCCCCCGCAGGGTAAAGATACTGTTTGTCTTCACCGAACTGCATGGAGTGGCGGGTATTTTCAAAGTAGAGGCGTGATTCCAGATCACCCCAATCAAATTCGCTGGTCACACCCAGATTGACCTGTGTGCTTTTATTGCCAGTCATATCCATACGCTGGTTGGCCCAACCCTGATTAGGAATGTCCTGCAAACCAACCTTCAGGTCGATCATATGGTTGTCATTCAGCACGCCGACTGAGAGAGCGTGGTTGGTTGATTCGTAATAGGTTGAACCGATCTCATCGGCCGCCAGCCAGCCGTTATCTGTTGCTGCTGCTGCCTTGAAGTCACCGCCGGCCTTGTAATCCTGAGCTTTTACAGTTGAACCATTGTAGCTGACACTGGCCGACTCAGTTGCAGCGGTGGCCGAAACATTTCCGCCCCGTGCATTGCCATTGCTGCGGTAAAACGTACCGAGCTGACCCTTCACAAGGGTGCCCTCGCCGGGCTTGGCGAACTCAGGCTTCTTGGATTCAACCAGAATCGTTCCGCCGATACTGTCGCCCCCCATGCTTACCGGTGAAATGCCGGCAAAAACAGTGGCGCTGCCGACGTTGCTCGGATCAATGTAGGAGAGGGGCGGGTTCATGTGGTTGGCACAGGCCGAAACCAGATCCATGCCATCGACTTTAACGCGCAGTCGATCATCAGCCATGCCATGCATGGTCGGCAGGCTGGAGACGCCACCTGCACCCTGCAGGTTTACGCCGGGTGTATTCTTGAGCAGTCCGGCCGTATCACTTGTAGCTGTTGATTTGCTCTTTAGCTGGCCCTGGTCGATCACCTCGCAGTGAACTGCCGGTTTATCACTGATGGCTGCAGCATTGACATCAATCGTTGCCAGATTCTCTTCCGCCAGGGCTTGCCCCTGCATCAAGGCAAAGGCTGCAACAGCAATAAATAGGGGCCGAAGAGTACCCCGCTCTGCTTTAGAGACGGTTTTTGTATAAAGCATCTATAATCTCCTGTGATTGTAAGCATCCTGCCAATCACCGGAATGGCGAAAGTGTTCAGCTTCAATGTAATGAATTGACTGCGGATGGTAGCGAGGAGATCAATTCGATAAATGTGGCATAATGTCGCAGCGGTGTTGCAACAGGTCGAACATGTTGGACATAGATTCTTTTCTAGAGGAAGAACCGATAGCCATGAGACGTCTAACAACAAATGGTAATGCGACAATTTGCCACATTTTTTCTTGGGTACGTTCCCGATACGTTTCGCTCTGCGCAGTTGAAACCGGGTTTTACGATTGCTCTATTGAAGCTGCACAAATTGAGACGTGTCTCAACAGTGAAATCACTCTCCTGATCTGATTTCTTGAAAGTGTTTGCCCGGCCATGACTCAGGCCGGGCTTATTTCAAAAGTGGATAAACCCGGCAAAAAAAACGAAACTGCACCATCAATGAGATTCATGTTCACACTTAACGCCAATGAAGACCTAACCGGAACCTACAGCCTGAAGCGGTTATTCGTATTCCGAAGCGCTGTCATTTTCAGTGAATTGGCTGTTATTGCACTCGCCATCTATGTCCTGAACGTCATGCTGCCTGTCTACCCCATGCTCATGGTGATCGGGCTCTACGCACTGTTTAATGGTTATGTACTGTTACGACTCAGAAGAGATGCATACGCCTCCTCTAACGAATTCTTCCTCCACCTTGTAGTGGACGTGCTGGCTCTGGCTGCCCTTCTCTATTTCGCCGGCGGCTCAAGCAATCCATTCGTCTCGCTCTTTCTGCTGCCGCTGGTCATCGTGGCGGCAACCCTCCCCAAGCGCTATGTCTGGGCGATGGCTGCAGTCACACTCGGCTGCTATTCACTGCTGATGATCATCAACGTTCCGATGAATCAGGAGATGGCAGGCCATCAGCATCACGCAGCTCAACAGGCATCCAGCTTCAGCCTGCATGTGCTGGGGATGTGGTTCAGCTTCCTTCTCGGTGTCGGATTGATCCTTTTTTTCGTGGTCTCCATGGCCGATGCCCTGCGTCAGCGGGATCTCAAGTTGGCTGAGGCGAGAGAACAGAATCTGCGTGATGAACACATGGTGGCGCTCGGTACCCTTGCAGCCGGTGCTGCCCATGAACTGGGCACACCGCTATCAACCATGGCTGTGGTCACCAAGGAGATGGAGAACGACTACAGCCAGCAGCCGGAAATTGTTGAGAAGGTAAAAATTCTGCGGTCGCAGGTCGATCGCTGTAAAACCGCTATTGGTCAGATTTCAGCCAGCGCCGGACAGATCAAAGCCGAAAGTGGTCAACAAAAGAGTGTCGAGGCCTACCTCCGGAATAGTGTTGTTCGCTGGCAGGAAATGCACCCTGCATCGAGTATCGAATTGGATCTGACTGGAAGTGATCCGGCACCTTTCATCGTGGTCGACACGACCCTGAATCAGGCGATTATCAATCTTCTTAACAATGCAGCCGAAGCCTCCAAAGAGAAGATCCGGTTGAGTGCAACCTGGACAGAGTGCACCCTGCATATTGAGGTGAGGGATTTCGGTGAGGGCTTCAGTCAGGCGGCTTTGGAAGAGTTGGGTAAACCGTTCTTCACGACCAAGAAAGATGGTCACGGCCTCGGTTTCTATCTGGCGCAGTCGGTGGTTCGCAGACTTGGCGGTGAGGTGACCTATGGCAACCATGAAGAGGGTGGGGCATATACCTGCATTGATCTTCCCCTGCAGAAGCTGATGGTGGGATTAAACAATGAACAGTGAACTTCCAACTCTGCTGCTGACTGACGATGATGAGATATTCTGCTCGGTACTCGCTTCCGCACTGGAGAAGCGTGGTTTCGCGGTTCAGGTCGCTCACAATGTTGAAGAGGCGATTGCGCTGGTTGGTGATTCGGCACCTGAATATGCCGTGGTCGATCTCAATATGCCGGGAGAATCAGGGCTTCATCTTGTCGAACATCTTCACCATCTCGATAACCATACCCGCATTGTCGTACTGACCGGTTTCGCCAGTGTTGCGACCGCTGTGGAGGCAATCAAGCTGGGGGCCTTTCACTACTTGGCGAAACCGGCCGATGCCGATGATGTTGTTGCAGCACTTGATCGTGAATCGGGCGATGTTGAGGCGGAGATATCCGATCAACCGATGTCGACCCGGCGGCTTGAGTGGGAACACATTCAGAAGGTGTTGATGGAGTGTGAAGGCAACATTTCGGCCACGGCTCGAAAGCTCGGAATGCACCGCAGAACTCTGCAACGGAAACTGGCGAAGCGCCCCACCAAGTCCTGACTTAAGTCCGTTAAAGCTGCGACAATATGTCGCAGGTTAACTTCACTGCCATATAAGTAACCTTGGCTCCTTGTAAATTTTACTTTTCTAACAGGAGCGACTCAATGGATGTAACCATGCTAATGGATAAGGGCGGGCCGGTGATGTGGATTCTCCTCGGCTACTCCGTTATCGCCGTTGCCATTGTTGTTGAGCGCCTCATCCATCTCTATCTCCTTCCCAAGGCGACTCGCGATATCGCCAACCTGAACAGCTCTAATGGCAAGCGCATCTCACCCGAGTCGGCTATTGCCGCAGGGGTAAAACAGGCGGCCAGTGAAGGGGTGAAAGATCTGGTCAGTGTCGCATCACGTATTGGCAGTGAATATCTGAACCGCATGGAGACAGGGTTGCGCACGCTCGCATGGCTGGGTAACACAGCCCCACTTCTGGGACTGTTCGGCACCATCACCGGCATGATTAAGGCCTTCCAGGTGATCGAGTTGGCCGGCGGTAAGGTCGATGCCCAGATGCTGGCAGCCGGCATCTGGGAAGCGATGATTACCACCGGAGCCGGTCTCGCCGTGGCCATTCCGATTCTCTTTCTCCTCCATTTCCTTGAGGGGATGGTTGATCGGAGAGCCAAGTCGATGCAGTTCGTCGCATCAACCGTGATCGAGAAACTGCCTCACACGACTAATGGCATGAACGATCAGTTGAGCCACAAGGAAATCTCCGTTCATGCCATATAAGGCTCAATTTGAAGCAACACGCCGAAGTGGTGAGGCACTTAACCTGACGCCGTTGATCGACATCGTCTTTCTTCTTCTGGTCTTTTTTATGCTCACAGCTCACTTTGTCCGTGATGAAGGGTTGCCGATCGAGCTGCCGGAAGCCGCTTCTGCGATCTCTCTGGAGAACAACAAGCCGATTGAGATCGCTATCTCATCCGACGGCAGAATCACCCACGCGGGTAAACAGTTGAACCCCGGTCAGCTGGAAACAACCATTGCCGCACTATTGGCAACAAAGCTTGAGAAGCGCGTGGTTATCCGCGGTGATGTCGGTGCCAGTCTCGGTGACTCCGTGAAGGTGCTGGATGCTGCGCGTCAGGCTGGTGCCGCCGGTGTCGATATTGTGACGGAGAAGCCAGCAGGACGATGAGCACACCAACCGTACTCTCAAGGGTCTCAATGATCCGGACCGGCGCCATTGCCCTTTCGTTTCTGGTACATGCCGCCCTCTTTGTCAGTTTTGGTGGTGCCCTCTCCGCATCTCCCTCCGACATGACCTCAGAAAGTGTCACCCGTCTCAGCTTTCTGCAACCGGCTCCCATCCCTGAAGAAGTAGAGGAGCAGCCGAAGGAGCCCATCGAAGAGCCACCGAAGAAAATTGAGAAGGTGAAAGAGGTTGTTCAAAAGCAACCTGAAAAGAGAGAGCCGCCAAAAGTAGAGCAACAGGTTCAGCAGGTGGCATCAGCCCCCGTGAACAACATCCCGCAGATCAATGAGGGGATCATCCGCTGGGAGCAAGAGCGTTATCTAAGCGATGTATTGGCACACATCGAACATAACAAGTGGTATCCAAAGATTGCACGCAGAATGGGTGTTGAGGGTGAGGTGAAGGTTCGCTTCGTGCTCCATGCCGATGGTTCAGCTCAGGGTCTTCATATCGAAAATGGTCCGGAGACCCTGATGGCAGCAGCAAGAATAACAGTTGAGCGCTCCATGCCGTTGCCGCGACCACCTGAGAAAGTGGATTGCCCGATCGAGTGTGAATTCCTCATGCGTTTCAGCCTCAGCGGCACCTAAGAAAACATCCAAATTCATCGGCCGATTGAATCGGCAGCCGAAAGCAGACATGCAGTATTGAGCTACTCTTTGTCTTGATTGGACTCAGGTAGCAGGCTGGAAACAAAGGCTTCTGCATCGAACGGCATCAGGTCTTCCAGTGTTTCACCAACACCGATATAGCGGATGGGTAGGCCGAATTTGTCCGCCAGTTGCAGCACAATACCGCCCTTGGCTGTGCCATCGAGTTTGGTGACAATCAAGCCTGTTGTGCCAGCGACATCACGGAACTTCTCCACCTGCACCACGGCATTCTGGCCTGTGCCGCCATCAACTACCTGCCACACCTCATGCGGTGCATGCGGATAAGCCTTGGTGATGACGCGACGAACCTTGGCCAGCTCATCCATCAATCCTCTATCAGTCTGAACCCTTCCAGCCGTATCGATAATGATGACATCATAACAGCGTGAGATACCGCGCTGAACCGTGTCGAAGGCAACAGATGCAGGGTCTGCGCCATCATGCTGACGAATCATGTCAGCGCCTGCACGCTCAACCCATACTGCCAACTGCTCAACGGCTGCGGCACGGAAGGTGTCTGCAGCTCCTACCAGAACGCTTTTGCCTTCGCTTGCAAACATGGTGGCCAGTTTTCCGATGGTGGTGGTTTTTCCTGTGCCGTTCACACCGATGACCAGCAGCACAAACGGCCCGGAATCGGGGTGTTTTATGGGGGCGTGGGTTTCGACCTTTGCAATCATCACCTGTTTCAGTGAGGCCAGCGGGTCGCGGCGCTCCTTCTTCGCTTTCGCGACCAGATCCATTGCCAGATCAGCACCGCAGTCGGCCATGATCAGGCCATCCTCAACATCCATCCATTCGGACTCCGAGAGCGGCTTTTCAGATTTGGTGGGGAGTATCTGGGCAAGAGTGTCGCGGCTGCGGCTCAGGCCTTTGGTGAGTCGTGAAAAGAGGGATGCCAAGGTGTTCTCCTTAATAGCGGATTGAAGGGTCGCCCAAATAAAACTGGCCGATGAATCACTTCACCGGCCAGCAATGCTGTTGACTCTCTCGTAACAGGTCAAATATCAGGCTTTCAGGAAGGCCTTGCACTCTTTGATGCAGGCAGCGCATGCATCGGCACATGCCTTGCAGGTGGAGTGCTTCTTCTCATGTTTGCGGCACTCTTTCTCGCAATCACTGCACATCTTGATGCTCAGTTCGCACATCTCCTTCATGTGAGCTGATTCAAGCGTGGCCATTTTGGCATGGGCGGTACAGAAAGCACCGGTCTCCAGCACAATACGGGCACAATCAGCCATGGCGGTATCGCCCTTTTTGAATTCGATCAGGCAGTGGTGAATGCAGTCATCACCGGTACGAATGCATTCCTGCAGCAGTTCAATCATCTTGGCATATTTGCTGCCTGTCGCATGGTCATGCATGTGTGAGTGGTCGCCTGCAAAGGCAGAAGAGGCTGTTGCAGCCGTAGCCAGAGCTCCAGCTCCAAGCATACCTGCGCCAATCAGAAGGTTGCGACGTTCAGATGAAAATTCTTCGTTCAATGAGTTGTCTTTGTCAGTCATAGTTTCTCCTTAATGGTGCATGCCGTGATGGCCGCGGTCGTCATTGCTCTCATGGTTATCATGATCGCCACCGCGCATGTCCCGCACTTCTGCATGAATCATGACCGATTGCCCATCCGATGTCTCCAGTGTGATCATCAGATGCTCACCGGTTTCCAGCGCTCTTGTAAGACCAATCAGCATCAGGTGATTGCCTCCCGGATCAAAGCTGATGCCACCGTGTGCTGGAACCACGACCTTCTCCATCTTCTGCATATGCATCATGCCATCGTGCATCTCCATGGTATGGAATTCAGGGCTCTTGGCGCTGGCT
>Ga0316190_10002940_pt1 | contig 12416 bp, 12 predicted proteins | sample Eddworburrow2_MG_FD_204929 | JGI IMG/M metagenome (GOLD analysis project Ga0316190, IMG submission 204929) | Coastal sediment microbial communities from Maine, United States - Eddy worm burrow 2 | ecosystem: Environmental > Aquatic > Marine > Coastal > Sediment | place: USA: Maine | collected... | reverse complement strand
CTTGCCGTCGAATTTGAGGGTGGTGCTGAGCAACACCGCCGCAGCCATGAATTCACCGAGCAGGCGGCCGACAGCGGGGGCGTACTGATGTATCGCCAGTACCTCCCGGTAGGCGCTGTCCAGGTGGACGGTCTCGCCGCGAATGTCAGCGTTGTCGAACAGGAAGCGGATTGAGCGGTTTGCCGCTTCGGTTGCGCCAGGATGTTGCGTATCGCTCATGATAGTGGTGTTCCAGTTGTGGGTGTGGGCCGGCTGATTTTGCCGGGTGGGGCGGCACATTAGCCCCGGTCGCAGACTCAGGGTTCAGTATTTGAGGCCAGTCGCGGGAATTTTCAAGCCCGGTCGAGACCTGGTGGCCCATTTCTCGCTACAGTGTGCGGCTGAGTGTCGCGCATTGGCAGGTTTTTGGCGATACATGGCAGAAAATAACCAGGAGAAACACCATGAGATTCAGCTACCAGATCGGGATGTGCGAGCCCGACCATTATCTGCCCCTGGCGCGGGCGGCGGAACAGGCCGGCTTTGATGGCATTTGCGTGTCGGACAGTATTTGCTACCCGCAGGAGGCCAGCTCCAAGTACCCGTACAACAAGGATGGCAGTCGCGAGTTTCTGGAGAGCGTGCCTTTTGTGGAGAGCCTGATATCAGTGGCGGCCATGGCGGCGGTGACCGAAAAAATCCGTTTCGCCACGTTTGTCTATAAATTGGCGGTGCGCCAGGCGCCGGTGGTGGCCAAACAGGTGCAGGGTATCCAGGTACTTTCGGGCAACCGGTTTGATTTTGGTGTCGGTATCAGCCCCTGGGAAGAGGATTTTGCCGTCTGTGCCGTGCCCTGGGAAAAACGCGGCAAGCGCTTCGATGAGCAAATTGACATCCTGCGCGGTCTGGAAACTGGCGAATACTTCGGTTACCAGGGTGAATTGCACGATATGCCGGCCAACAAGATGAACCCTGTACCCACGGCGCCCACCAGCCTGCTGATAGGCGGGCACGCCGAACCCGCACTTAAGCGCGCTGCGCGGGTGGGGGACGGCTGGATGTGTGCCGGGGCCGATACGGAACAGCTCGATGCCTATATCAAGCGCATTATGCAATTGCGTGAGGAATACGGCACTGCCGATCGCGCCTTCAGGGTGTTCACCACCGGCCAGGACGCCTTCACCCCCGAGGGTATTGCCCGGCTGGAAAGCATCGGTGTGACGGATGTCATCATTGCTTTTCGCAACGTGTATGAGATGGAGGAAGACAAACCGCTTGAGGAGAAAATCGCCATGTTGAACTGGTATGCGGGTGAATTTATCAATGGCTGATTACACGCCGTTAACCCCGGTGCTGGTGGGTGTTGCCGCGATACAGCAAAAACTGGCGGACTATCAACAGGCGCTGGAACCTGTGGCCCTGATGGAGCAGGCGCTGCGCGGTGCGGCTGCCGATGCGGGAAGCCCCGGGTTATTGTCGCGCGCGGGGGAAATCCTGGTGCCCAAGGGTATCTGGGGCTACAGCGACCCCGGCCGGCTGCTGGCAGACACCCTGGGTGCCCCGGCGGCCAACACGGTATTGGGGGAAATCGGGGTATCCCAACAAACCCTGATTACTCGCGCCTGCCAACGTATCGCCAGCGGTGAAGTAGCGGTGGCGATGGTCGTCGGCGCGGAGGCCAAGTACCGCTCCCTGTGCGCCAGTAAGGCCGCAGGAGAGGCTGGGGAAACAGTCCAGGTTGAGGTCGAGCCCGATGTACTGTTGCTGCCCGAAGACGAAATCTGGTCCGAGGTGGAATCAGCGGCGGGGCTGGGTATGCCTGTGGGTTACTACGCCATCATGGACAGCGCCCTGCGTTACCGGCAGGGGTTGAGCCCCGATGAACACCGCGACCAGATGGCGCAGATGTATGCGCGCTTCAGTGAGATTGCAGCCGCCAACCCGGATGCCTGGTCGGACCATGCGGTAGACGCGGCGACGATCAGGGACCCCTCGCCGGGCAATCGCATGCTGGCCTTCCCCTACACCAAGTTGCACAACAGCCAGTGGAATGTAGACCAGGCGGCCGGGCTCATATTTTGCTCTGCCGGTTTGGCTGAAGAGCTGGGGATAGCGCGCAGCAAATGGATATTTCCCCGCGCCAGTGTCGAATCCAACTTCATGTCGGTGGTGGCCAGTCGCGGTGAGCTGGGCGGTTGCCCGGGTTTTCGGGCCGCCGGTGAGGCGGTTATGGCGGCGGCGGGTATCAGTTTTGACGCTATTCGCCTGCGCGAGTTGTACTCCTGTTTTCCCTACGCCGTGCGCTCACAGCTGCACGAGTTTGGAATGGCGCCCGGTGGCGATCTCTCGGTCACCGGGGGTATGACCTTCGGCGGGGGCCCGCTGAATAATTTTGTGTTCCAGGCGACGGCGAAAATGGCGCAGTTGTTGCGCCAAAACCCCGCCGAGACAGGCCTGGTAACGACCGTCAGTGGCATGCTGACCAAGCAGGCCTGCGCCCTGTGGTCTGCCGCGCCCAATCCAGGGGGGTGGAGTTTTACTGACGTGACGGAACAGGTGCGCGCCGCCAGCGATATTCGTGAGATCGTCGCGCAGTATAGCGGTGCAGCGGTGGTGGCCGGTTATACCGTACTCTACCAGGGCAGCGATCCCTGGCGAGCGGTGGCGGTCTTTGATCTTCCCGATGGCGCGCGCACCGTGGCCTGCAGCGAGGAGCCAGGCCTGATGCAGGCCATGCAGGAGCAGGAGTTTTGCGGCCAGCGGCTGAGTGTCGCGAACGGCCAGTTCAGTACAGGCTGATACTGTTAAAAGCCAGCGCTTAAACTATACTTGCCGTGTCGTTAAGGGAAAGCACGCATGGCCGGATTCAAAATAACCAAGCCTTACACTATGCCCAAGGAAGAGGTGCGCGAAGCCGCCGAGGGCCTGGCCAGAAGCCTGGAACAACAGCATGGGGTGCGCTCGCGCTGGGTGGGGGACTCGGTCACTATCAAGGGTGCCGGGGTGGACGGGAAAATGACCTTTCACGATGGTCTTATTGACGTTTCTGTGCGCCTGGGCCTGCTGGCTTCAATGTTTGAGGGTGTGCTAAGGGACGAGGTGCAACGCTACCTGGATACCCACGTGAGCTGAGCGCTCAGTCGAATACCGTCACCCCCCGCAAGGGGTCGCCGCCACAGATCAACTCCGCAAATTCTTCCGCCAGGGCCTCGCTGCGCTTGACGCATTGCTCCCAGTAGCGCACCCGTTCCTGGTGTTCCATGCGGGTAAAATCCGAACGATCGGGAATTTTGCCAAGGGGTAGATCGGCAATAAAAGGCTCGCTGGGACATAGCAGCACCAGCTTGTCCACCTCGTGAATCGCGGCCTGGCGCCAGGGCAGGAATTTGTCGAACCAACCGGGAATGATACTGGCGCTGAAGTGGGGATAGAGGATCAGTCCGTCTCCCTGGTACTGCCCCAGGTCGAAGTGGTAGTCGATGATGCCCCCGTCCCAGTACTGCCCCGGCGGCGCGCCGGGGATGTCGCGTTCCCCGGTCAATACAAAGGGAATGGCGCCGCTGGCGTGCAGCGCCGCAGCTACATTGTCCTGGCGCAGTGCACAGTAGCGGGTACCGAAATCATGCAGCGCCAGGCCCGGATTGGGGGCGTCGCCACTGTGGAATACCACCCGCTGGAAGTGCAGTTTCAGCATGCGCCGGCTGACGGTGTTGCCCAGTGCTGCCGCACCCATACCGGTGGCCAGCAGCGCTGTAGATGAGGCGGCCGCCGGTCCGCGGCCGCGGGCGGTGACGATGTGGCTGCGGATCCGTGGGTGCTGGCACAGGCGCCGCGCTCCGTCTTCCCCCAGTACCTGCAGCAGTATGTTGCGGCTGACTTCGCTGACCTCGGCGGCACTGGGCTTGCTGGCGTAACGCTGGTTCAGGTAGCCCTGCTCCAGCCTGGATACGGCTGCCACCGGGTCATCCGCAGCCAGGCAGGCATGGCGCCAGGAGCCGATGGAGGAGCCCAGTGCCGACAGGGGCTGGCTGCCGCGCTGCAGGAAATCGCCGAACAGCAGGCGATCCAGATGACCCAGGATAAACCACTTGGGCCCCCCCGAGGCGCCCAGCAGCAGGCTGAACAGGTCCGCCGACCAGCCCTCGCGCGCAATCCTGGCCGCCGCCTCGCGCCCCAGGCAAACCGACAGGGCTTTAATGCCTTGCGCCACGGCGTACCTCGTTGGGCGTCTGCCCGGTCCACTTCAGATAGGCCCGGCGAAAATTGGATGCGTCGTTGAAGCCCACCATGTAGGCGATACTCGTGAGCGGCAGGCGGGTATTCTGCAGGTAGCGGGTGGCGTGCTCGGCGCGCACCCTGTCCAGCAGCGCCTGGAAAGACTGTTGCTCCTCCTCCATGCGGCGGCGGTAGGTGCGCGGGCTCAGGTTCATCATAGCGGCGATCTGCGGCATCTGGGGATATTGTCCTTCCAGTTTGCGCAGCAGTCGCAAGGTGCGCTCCGCCACCGAATCCTCCTCTTCGAGATCTGCCAGCAGCCTGGCGCACTCGGCCTCGTACAGTGAGCGCAGGGCCGTATTGGAAGAGGGCAGGGGGGTCTGCATCAGGTCCCGGTGGAAAGAGATACGGCCACGCGGGCAATCGAAGAGTACCTCCTCGCCAAACACCTCCCGGTATATTGCGGCGTGTTCCGGCCTTGGATACGGCAGCTCCACGCGCAGCTGTAACCCCGGTTTATTCATCAAGCCGCGCAGGGTGTTGAGTACTGCGGCATACATCAGTTCATAGCCAAAGTGGACCGTGGAAATATAGGTATCGCTGACCGTCGTCAGGAAGCAGTACTCGCCCACTTCCTCGAACTCCAGGTGCAGGGTGGGCGCCAGCAGGTGGTAGTACCTGAGAAATAAATCCATGACTTCCGACAGGTCACGACAGGTCATGAAGGCCTGTCCCAGGATCGCGTGGGCGCTGAGGTTGAGGCGCAAGCCCAGTTGCAGTCCCAGGGCCTGGTCGCCGGTCAAGGCCATGGCATTGCTCACCAGCTGCGAGAAGTCGGCGTCACTGATGCGTGCACCGATACTGCCGATACCTGTCTCGGCCAGGCTGGTGCCATGCAGCAGCTGGTCGTGGTCGCAGCCGGCTCCCTCCACCATATCGATCAGGATCAGGACGTACTGTGCGGGCGTGCTGGCAGAAAGCATGGCCCCATTTGGCCACAAATGACCGCAATTTGACAACACTTTACCTTGTTGGCCTCGGGAGCATCGCCCATAGTGAGCCACGCACATAAAAACGGAGCAGTGGTTATGAAGATAGAGTGGACCGAGAGCACCCCGCGCAAGATCCAGCGTTTCCCGGGTGCGGACTATCCCAAGGAGAATCCCGATCTGGAGGACGTGCTCACCAGTGCGGATGCCGATTATGTGGCTGAGATTTTCCAAACGCCCCTGACCGGCGCCTACAACTGGGACTACCGGATCCAGGATGACCGCATCAAGAAGCTTTACGACCTGGGCAAGCAACTGAACTGGGATCCGGAGATGGATATCGACTGGGATCGCCCCTGGCCCGATGAGGCGCGCTCGCCGGAGATGATGAATCTCCACGATTACGAGCCCTACCTGGCGATGGACGAAAAGACCAAGGACGAATTCTGGTTGCATATGAATGCCTGGAGCCTGTCCCAATTCCTGCACGGCGAGCAGGGTGCCCTGCTGGTGGCCTCCCAATTGTGCTCCTGTGCCCCCACCCTGAATGCCAAGCTCTATGCCGCATCCCAGACCTTTGACGAGGCGCGCCACGTGGAGGTGTTCAACAAGTACCTGCAGCAGCGCATAGGCCTGACCTACCCGATCAACACCCACCTGAAGAGCATCATCGACAAGATTCTCACGGATGAGCGCTGGGACATGAAATTCATCGGTATGCAGATCGTGATCGAAGGCCTGGCCCTGTCCGCCTTTAACACCACTCGCGAAACAACCCCCGACCCGGTGCTCAAGGACGTGGTGTACCTGGTGACCCGCGATGAAGCGCGCCACGTGACCTTCGGCGTAAATTACCTTGAGGAATTTGTGAAGACCCTGTCGGATGAGGAGCGCGAGGAGCGCGCCCAGTTCGCCTATGAGGCCTGCGTGGTAAGCCGCGAGCGGCTGGTGGCCACCGATGTATTCCGCCATTTTGGCTGGGACGTGGAAGAGGCCCGGGTGAAGGTGCTGGATGGCTTCGTGATGTCTACTTTCCGCAACCTGTTGTTTCAGCGTGTGGTACCCAATCTCAAGCGTATCGGCCTGCTGACGGACAAGATCCGCCCCAAGTTCGAGGAGTTGGGTATCCTGGACTACGAAAACCTCACCACCGATGGTGACATAGACTGGTCCGCCCTGGAGCGTCCCCTGGACACCGGCGAGGCCCAGTCCCACGAGCAGAGCATGCTGGCGGCGTTTGCCGCGGAGCACGAGAAGCAGGAGGCTGCTCCAGCCAGTTCTGCTGCCTAGCCTTATTGGGTTGCTTTGTCCCGTCGCGGTGCGCCGATCAGGTGGCCCGTGGCGGGATATGTAAATAGCGAGTTAAAAAAAAGCCGGCTCAAAGCCGGCTTTTTCGGGAATGGGTGGAGCTTACGCTGACAGGGCTTTTACCTGGGCGTTGAGGCGGCTCTTGTGACGGGCTGCCTTGTTCTTGTGGATGATGCCCTTGTCAGCCATACGGTCGATCACCGGGATCGCATTGTCATAGGCTGTTTTGGCGTCTTCGGCACTGCCGCTGTCGATCGCTGCGTTGATCTTCTTGATATTGGTACGCACCAGAGAGCGCAGGCTGGAGTTGTGAGTGCGACGCTTTTCCGCCTGGCGGGCACGCTTTTTGGCTTGTGGTGAATTGGCCACTGTGTAATACCTCAGTTGTAGTCAAAAAATCAGGAGGCGCGATTATTCACATTAGACCCCTCATTGTCAACCGCTGAGGCGCTGGTTCCCGCCGTTATAGCTGGGTTATACTAACGGCTATTAGTTATTAATTTACGATAGCAGCGGAACCCTGCATGACCAACCAGGCCGTTAGTGCACCCACCACCTCAGAGCGTATCCTTGATGCTGCGGAGGATCTGTTTGCGGAAAAGGGTTACAGCGCCACCTCCCTGGGCGATGTCGCCGATCGGGTAGGAATTCGCTCCCCCAGTCTCTATAACCATTTCAAGAATAAGGAAGCGCTTTACCAGGCCGTACTGGAGCGCCTGCTCGCAGATTTTACCGCACCGCAGCGCGAGCTCGACAGCGGTCCAGTGACTTACGAGCGCGTCTTTGAGTGGCTTGAGACCATTGTGCGCAGGCATCACGCCAACCCCAACCTGGCTCGCCTGCTGCAGCATGCTGCGCTGTCCGGTGGACCGCATACCAATGAGTTGATCGACCGGTTTTTCCGTCCCATGTTTCAGTCCGGTGCGCGCATTGATGGGCAGGAGGTCACCGTATTCGGTGACGCGGGACTGCAGCCCTGGGCGGTGATGGCCTTCAATAACCTGGTGATGTCCTACGTCACCATGGCACCCATGTACCGCGACCTGCTGGGGCAGGACCCCTTCAGCGAGGCGGCCCTGGAAAACCAACTGAACCTGATCAAATCGCTGCTGCGTGCCGTGTTTGCCTATAGGGGCGAATAGCCCGGTTTACATACTGGCAGCCGTGGTTTCGCGATAGTGAGCTATCTAGAGGCACAACCCCGATGTTGATTTCTGAAGCGGTGCATATCTGGCGTGAGCCGGATGGCGATTACCATATCGAATGGCAGGCCAGTCACCCGGACACCGAGGTCACTGTGGAGCCACTCAGCGCTGGCGGCGACCTTCAGGTGCACTATAGCGAGGAGCCGGTGCCGCGTGCGCGTTTATCGGGGCTGGCGCCCGATACGCGCCACTACTTTCACCTGCGTGACCAGTACGGCACCGAAGTATTGGCCACAGAGCGTAAATTCGGTTTACAGGGCACCCCGAACTTCCGTGATTTTGGTGGCTATCGCACCACCGACGGCCGCCAGGTGAAATGGGGTTACCTGTTTCGCTCTGGCCAGTTGTCCAGCCTCAGTGACCAGGACCTGGCGTTGCTCGCCAGCCTCAACCTGGACCTGATCTGTGATTTTCGTCGCCTGGAAGAGCAGGAAAGTGACCCCAGCCGCTTACCCGGCGAGCGGCCTCGCATAGCGAGCCTGCCCATTATCCCCGGCAGCAATTCCCGATTCTTTGAAGAGGCGGAAACCGAGCTGCGGGGACGCCAGCCCATGTACGATTTCATGCTGGAGATTAACCGCGATTTCGCCGAGGGGCAGAATGAGACCTACGCCCGTATGTTTCGCGAGATCCTGGCGCTGGAGGATGCGCGTTTCCTGGTGCATTGCGCCGCGGGTAAGGACCGCACCGGCTTTGCCGCCGCGCTGGTATTACTGGCACTGGGTGTGCCCAGGGATATGGTCATGCGCGATTACATGTTGACCGGCCGTTACTTCCGGCCTGAGCTGGAGCTGGAGCGCCTGCGGGAGAAATACCAGATGGGGCATATGGATGCGGACGCGATTATGCCCATGCTGGAAGTGCATGAGGACTACCTGGCCCGTGCGCTGGAGGCCATAGGCCGAAATTACGAATCTGTGGAGGCCTACCTGGAGCAGGCGCTGGGCGTGGGCCCGGCGGAGTTGGCCGAGCTCAGGGAGCGCTACCTGGATTGATCAACCCTGGGCGGCGAACTGGTCAGTTGTTGTGTGGCCGGCCCCCCAGCGCGGGTACCCGCCTTAGCGCGCCTTACAGGCAGCCTTGGCAGCGTTGATCTGCTTCTTCTCGCAGGTTTCACTGCTGGCATCGCCGACGCACCACTTGCGACGATTGTCCCACGCGGTCACTTCAACCTTCTTGCCGTTGGAGCACTTCACCGTGTAAGTGGCGTAGGGTGTGCCGTCCGCAGACTCGGCGTTGGCGTTGAACACAATGCTGGTGGGCTTGGCGGCGAAGCTGCCGGCGGAAAAGGCCACGAGTGCAGTCGCAGTGGCTATCTTGAACAAATTGTTCATTACAAAAACCTCAATGTTTCACTATGGGTGCATAGGACCGGCTTGGCCATGGCCTAATGGCCGATCCCGCAGGCGCTATTATAGAGGTGCCGAGGTGCTGTAATGTAGTTACTAATTGGTAACTATTTGGGTAGTTTGGTAACAGAATTGATTGGTTAGTGAAAAGATATAGCGTAACTATATGATTTTAAATAATATATTTGCAATCTTTATAGGTTTCCCCGGGAAACATTAAGGATAGTTAATACTTGCCCGGGTAACGCTTGAGGCTTGTCAGGCAATCCATATCAGAATCCAGCCCACCACCGCGAGCAGCAGTGCCTGCCCGGCAACATCCAGGCGCAGCATGGCGTACAGGTAGGAAACCGGTGGCAGGAACAGGGTGCACAGACCCCAGGCATAATCCTCTTTCCACGAAACGATAAGCAGTAGTATCCAGCTGACTGCCAGTGTCGCCACGCCATAGGTGACTAATGTCGCTGTTCCCGCGTCCATATTTCCTCCGAATTGAAGTCGAGCGAATTTGCGGCAGCAGAGTAGCAGAAAGCCCTATCCAAGTCAGCGGCAATTTCGCCAAATATGATCGCTCAGGAGACGCCATAGTGCGGAGGTGGTGTGGCCTGCGGATGCCTAAGTGGATGACTTGGAAAGGGATTTTGGGTAAGGTGTAGCGTTTTTCACGATCGGGAGCGGCGCCTTGAGCGACCCATTTGCAGACATCAGGCCTTATCGTGACGAGGAGGTTGCCGCCGTACTGGGGCGGTTGTTGGCCGACCCGGAATTCCTGGAAGCTATTGCCAGCTTGCGCCTGGGCCGACTGGCGTCTCTGGCGCCCTGGCTGGTGCGTCCCCTGGTGCGTTTCGCGCTGGCGAGGGAGGTGCGGGGGGTAAACGACGTCGCCGGGATGCAGGATGTCATCAGCGGCTACATGGAGCGCATGATTGCGGGCACCACTGGCGGCTTGAGCATTTCCGGACTGGAGCGGTTGGATGCGGGGCGAGCCTACCTGTATATGAGCAATCACCGGGACATTGCCATGGACCCGGCTTTCACCAATTATGCCCTGCACCAGGGTAAGCGCGACACGGTGCGTATCGCCATCGGCGACAACCTGCTGACCAAGCCCTGGACCTCGGACCTGATGCGCCTGAACAAGAGCTTTATCGTCAAACGCTCGCTGAGTGGTCCCAGGGAACTGCTTGCCGCATCGAAGAACCTCGCCAACTATATCCAGCATTCCCTGCAGCAGGAAAATGCGCCGGTGTGGATTGCCCAGCGCGAAGGACGGGCCAAAGACGGCGTCGACCGCACAGAGCCCGCGGTAATAAAAATGCTGTCACTGAGTCGGGACAAGTCCAGCCAGGCGTTTGGCGAGCATATCGCGAGCCTGAATATTGTGCCGGTGTCGATTTCATATGAGCTGGACCCCTGCGATGCACTGAAAGCTCGCGAGTTGTATGCCCTGGCCAGTGCCGGCAGCTATGAGAAGGGCGAGCAGGAGGACATTGCATCCATAGGGCAGGGTATCGCCGGAGAAAAGGGGCGGGTACACGTTTCCTTTGGTACGCCCCTGGGTGCAGACTTTGCCAACGCGGATGCAGTATCGGCCGAAGTTGATCGCCAGATTATTGAGCAGTACTGCCTGCACCCCACCAACCTGCAGGCGTATCACCTGCTGCATGGAGAGGATGCGCCGCTGCCGGCAGATCTCTATCTCGAGCCCGGTGACTGCACCCCGGAAAATTTTTCCAGGCGTATTGCTGCTATGCCCGAACCCCATCGACCTTTTGCACTGGCTATTTACGCCAATGCGGTGGTGAGCAAGTTGCCGCTGGCGACCGAGGGATCACCCGACTCTTGCTGAGCGACGAACTCAAAGACAGTATCCGCGACGCCTATAACGCGATTATTGAGAGCAAGTCCCTGACGCCGCGTTGGGGGCAGCGGCAGATGATCGCCGAGATCGCCAATACCCTGGCCCGAATACCGACTGCAGACGACCCCGGCGATGGCTCACCAGCTGTTTGTGTGATCGAAGCGGGTACTGGTACCGGTAAAACCATCGCCTATGCCGTGGCCGCTATTCCAATAGCACGGGCGCTGAACAAACGCCTGGTGGTGGCCACCGCTACCATTGCGCTGCAGGAGCAGTTCGTCAACAAGGACCTGCCGGATATCCGTGACAGCAGCGGCCTGCCTTTCAGCTTCGCCCTGGCCAAGGGGCGCCGTCGCTATGTCTGCCTGTCCAAACTGGATCGCCTGATGGCCCAGGGGCAGGGGGAAGCGGATCTGCTGCCCCTGTACCCGGATGAATTCGGCACCCCCGTCCAGGCGGAAGCCATGCCTTTCTACAATGGCATGCTGGATGCCCTGGGCAAGGGTCAGTGGGACGGTGATCGTGATAACTGGCCGGACACTATTCCCGAGAATGTCTGGTATGGCGCGACCACCGACCACAGTCAGTGCAGTGGGCGGCGTTGTCCCAACATAAGCCAGTGCTGTTTCTACCGCGCGCGGGACGAGTTGCAGAGCGCGGATATCATCGTCACCAACCATGACCTGACCCTGTCCGACCTGGCACTGGGGGGTGGCGCGATCCTGTCGGCGCCGGAAGATAGCATCTATGTGTTCGACGAGGGGCACCACCTGCCCGACAAGGCGCTGTCCCATTTCGCCAGTTTTTGCCGTTTGCACACCACGGTGCAATGGTTGCAGGAGAGCGAGAAACTGCTGGCGCAGGCCGCTCCCGCACTGGGTGTGCTGGATGCATTGCAACGTCCCCTGCAGGCACTGCCCGGCGTGATGAATGAGGCGGCTGCCAGCCTGCAGGTCGCAGAGCAGATGGTGGCCAAACTGTTCGAGCAATCTGATGTGGACAGCAGCCGGGATGATCAGCAGCTGCGTTTGCCGCACGGCCTCGTTCCGCCGCAGTTGATTCCCCTGGCCGCGACGCTCTGTGGTTACTTTGACAAGATGGTAAGCGCCCTGGCGCGCATGGAAGTGCACCTGGAAGAAGCGCTGGAAGACGATTTCGCGGGGCTGGATAAAGCGGATATCGAGACCTGGCATATCAATGTCGGTGGCATGCTGGGACGTGCCGAAAGCACCCTGGCGTTGTGGCGGGAGTACGCCGTCAGCGGGGAGGGTGAGACACCGCCCAAGGCGCGCTGGATTAACCTGCTCAACAGCGGCGGCCAGTTCGGTTTCGAGCTGCGCTGCAGCCCGGTGCTGGCAGCCGATATCCTGGAGGAATGCCTGTGGTCGCGCGCCGCCGGGGTGGTGGTCACTTCCGCCACGATCACTGCGTTGAATTCTTTCGAGCGTTTTATCCTGCACTCGGGCGCGCCCCGCGAAGGCAACTACAAGGTGGTCGCCAGTCCCTTCAA
>Ga0316190_10002938_pt1 | contig 12419 bp, 13 predicted proteins | sample Eddworburrow2_MG_FD_204929 | JGI IMG/M metagenome (GOLD analysis project Ga0316190, IMG submission 204929) | Coastal sediment microbial communities from Maine, United States - Eddy worm burrow 2 | ecosystem: Environmental > Aquatic > Marine > Coastal > Sediment | place: USA: Maine | collected... | reverse complement strand
ATATCTGCAATATTGCACGCACGGCTGGCGCGCCAGAGATACTCCTGCATGCGGACCGCGGGCTCCAGTGTTCAGCGCGCCAGGCATGGGTTTCCAAGAAAGTTTTTTCTCCTCACCCATTACTCCTTACCCTTTACTTAGGTCCAGCTAATCAATTGTCTGCCGGTGGCCATCCGGCTTCCAGGCCGGGGCGATGACGTTGGGCATGTCGGAGCGTTTTAGCAATCGGGCCGGGGCCAGCGTGAATTCACCGTAGTGTTGGTTGATGTTATCCATGACCGGGTTGGTATCATGGCTATTGTTTTCGGTGTCGGCGAATAATTCCAGTTGCTGGCCGCGCGGACTGGGGTGCAGGGCGGTGACCTGAACCTGATAGATGCCTTCGCCGTGCCAGCGATTACGCAGCAGGTAGCGGCATAATTTGAGCAGGGTCTTGCCGTTCTGGGTCGGGGTTGCGGTATGCAGGGTTTCGCTAACCCAGCCGTCTGTGCTGCGCAGGCCAATGTAGAAATGCCGGGCCTCCATGTTATGACGCCGCAGCCGGGCGGCAACCTTTTCACTCATGTGTTGCAGATAGGTCAGCAAGACATCGTGGTTGCGGGTGTCGGGTGGTACTACCTTGCCATGCCCCAGGGACTGGGGGGGCGCGACGTCGGTGTGGATCTGATCCGGGTCTTCACCCTGACACATGAGCCAGATGCGCCGACCCAGATTACCAAAGCGGCGGGCCAGCACGCTGACCGGCAGCTGGCCAACATCACCGCAGGTGATGGCGCCATGTTGGGCCAGGAACTGGCCGATGCCATCGGCGATACCGCACAGGGCTGTAACCGGCTCGTCTTTTAATCGCTCATGGGCCTGCCAGGGCGGGATGACGGTGAAGCCGTTGGGTTTTTGCATCTTGGCGGCAAACTTGGCCGTGGTTTTGTCGCCGCTGATACCGACCGAACATAATAAGCGCGTGGCCTGAAAGACGCGGGCCTTGGCCATCTGGGCGATACGCGGCGGTGTGCCGTGCAGGCGCTGGCAATGTGTGACATCAAGAAAGGCCTCGTCGACCGAAAATACCTCGATGTCGGGTGTGATATCACGCAGCACCTGCATGATAGTGGTTGAGACGGTGGCATAGGCCTGAGGCCGGGCCGGACGCTGAATCAGGTCCGGGCATAAGCGCCGGGCCTCCGGCAGGCGCATGCCGGTATGGATGCCATGGGCGCGGGCTTCATAGGAGCTCGTGATAATGCAGGTGCCGGTATTGCCATTGGTAACGGCCACGGGTTTGCCTTTTAATTTAGGGAAGTCACGTTGTTCGACGGCGGCGAAAAAGGCATTCATATCCAGATGAATAACCGCGCGCGGCCAGGTGACCGGGCAGTGATTTGTGAAGTCTTCTTTGGTTTCGCTCATGTTGCTGTGCCGATTTGATTGGGCTCAATTTTTCGCAGCGTGCTGTGAAGAAATTGTAGGAGCGGCTCCGCCGCGATAGGTTTGGTGTAGTCCTGGCCCATCGCGGCGGAGCCACTCCTACATAAAATATCCGCTACACCTGTGGTGGGGTTCAACGGTAGCTGCGCATCTGGCCGACCACGATGCCCTGAATGCGCACCCGTGCGGCACCATACACCATCGGTGCCATGCCGCTGTTGGCCGGCGTCAGCGTGACGCTGCCGTCCCGGTTATTGCGCAGATATTTCAATGTGGCCTCGTCGTTGTCGATCAGGGCCACGACGATCTCACCATCGGCGGCATGGTCACATTGTTCAATCACAACCATATCACCATCAAGGATGCCGGCCTCGATCATGGATTCCCCCTGGACCTTCAATACATAACGATTCGGGCCCATAAAAAAATCGCTGAGATTGACATTGTCCTGGTCAGGGATGGCCTCAATCGGCAGGCCGGCGGCGATACGGCCGAGTAAAGGCAGGGTGTTGGCGCTGTTGCTATCGATGGCAGCGGCTTCGGTGACCAGCGTGATGCCACGATGACGTCCTGCCTGCATCTGGATCAGCCCCTGTTTGAGTAGTGACTGGACATAACGATGGGCCGTGCCCCTGGACTGGATGCCGATGCCCAGTGCGATTTCATTGAGCGAGGGGCCGTGCTTATAGCGGGCGATGAATTCGCGAATGAAATCATAAACCGTTTGTTCGCGTCGTGTCAGCATCAAATGTTCTCAGAATGTTCTCATTGAAGTTTATCCCGCCTATTATGGTAAGGCAAGCCCTGTTTAGCGCCCGTTCAGCGCCCGTTCAGCGAGTGTTCGCTAAGCTGGGTGACAGGATCGGGGTTGGCTGAATTGGATCCGCCAGCGTTCAGGTCTATGATTCGGAAATGGGAGAAAGATCATGAAAAAACAATGGCTTGCATTAGGTGTTCTGGTGGCTATGGCGCCGCTGGGTGTTCAGGCGGCAGATCAGGGGCTGGAGCTGGCGCGCAAGAGTGGTTGCCTAGCCTGTCATAGTATTGAAAAAAAGGTGGTAGGTCCGTCCTGGAATGATGTTGCGGCTCGCTACCGGAATGATGTCACTGCCCGGGAACAATTAATCGACAAGGTCAAACGTGGAGGCAAGGGTAACTGGGTACAGGTGACGGGTGGTGTGCCTATGCCGCCGTATTCGCCACGGGTGCCGGATGCCAGTATCGAGGCCCTGGTGGATTTTATTCTGGCATTGGAATAGCCAGTCTGATGGCTGCTACATGTCAAGAATGAGCCACAGATACTGCAGAAGATGATGGCAACATGCTGGCAAAAAAGAACAGCTATCTTTGTTATAAGGATGACCACCCGGATGCATCCGATGTTTTTCCATGGCTGATGGTGCTGTCCTTCAGTCCACTTCGATTCCATTGGAATCACATGGTAAGGTGGGCAAAAAACATAAGCAGGAGATAACGTGCGGGTCCTGGTGGTCGAGGATGAAACCACATTGCGTGAACAACTGCTGGCGCAGCTGCGCCAGCAGGGTTATGCCGTGGATACAGCGGCCGATGGCCATGAAGGTTTGTTTGCCGCGACTGAATACCCCTGTGATGTCGGTATTATTGATCTCGGTTTGCCGGGCCTGTCCGGTATCGAACTCATTCGCCGTCTGCGGGCACAGGGTCGGGATTTCCCGATCCTGATTCTGACGGCGCGTGGGCGCTGGCAGGACAAGGTTGAAGGGCTGGAGGCCGGTGCCGACGATTATCTGGTCAAGCCGTTTCACATTGAGGAGTTATTGGCGCGACTTAATGCCCTGGTGCGCCGGACCAAGGGCTGGGCGCAACCCGTGTTGCGATGCGGGCCGCTGCAGCTGGATACGCGCACCCAGCAGGTGTCTGTTGATGATGCCCTGGTTGAGCTGACGGCCTTTGAATACAAGGCCCTGGAATACCTGATGCTGCACGCCGGTCAGGTCCTGTCAAAAACCGCCCTGAGCGAACATTTGTATGATGAAGACGTCGATAACGACAGCAATGTCATCGAGGTATTTATCGGGCGTCTGCGGCGCAAGCTGGATCCGCAGCAGTCATTACGGCCGATCGAAACCCTGCGAGGTCGGGGTTATCGTTTTACCCTGAATTGTCATGATGTCACTGATAGTGGGCCGGGTGCAGCGGTATGACGATGTCATTGAATCGGCGTCTGCTGCTGGCAGCCTCTATAGTGCTGCTGGCCTTTTTTGGTATCACGGGGCTGGTATTGGAACGTGCCTATCGCCACAGTGCCGAGCAGGCTGTCTTTGATCGCTTGCAGGGTCAGGTGATCGCCTTGATAGCGGCGCTGGAACAAGGTGATGATGGCCGCATCTACCTGGCCAATGCCCTGGCCGAGACACGTTTTTTCACTGCCGGTTCCGGACTGTATGGACAGGTGGGGCGTAATGACGGCCGTGATGTGTGGCATTCGCCATCATTAACGGTTCAGGAGCTGGCTGTAGCGCCGTTGCTGCGTGGCCAGCACTTTTTTGGTCAGGATCGACTGGCCCCGGATACGCCGGTGTTTGTTTTCAGCCTGGGCACCAGTTGGGAGGAGAACACATCTTTTGAGCGCAGTTACACCTTTACGGTGGCCGAACATCGTCAGGCTTTTGATGACCAGCTAGCCGCTTATCGGCGCTTGTTATGGGGCTGGTTGGCTGCGGTGGCACTGGGTCTGTTACTGGTTCAGGGGAGTATTCTGCGCTGGGGTCTGGCGCCATTACGTCGTGTGGCCACTGAGCTGGTCGAGATCAAGGCCGGTCATCAACAGGGCCTTAACTATGATTATCCCCGGGAATTGCGTGGTCTGACGGATAATCTGAATGCCTTGCTGGAGGCGCAGCGTTGCCAGCTGCGACGTTACCGTGAGGCCTTGGGTAATCTGGCGCACAGTCTGAAAACACCACTGGCCCTGTTGCAGGGCAATGCCGAGTCGACGCAGCAGGATGCGTCGGCACTGGTGCAGGAACAGGTTGAGCGAATGGCACAGATTATTGATTACCAGTTACAACGGGCCGCAGCGGCCGGACAGACGGCACTGACGGCGCCGGTGGCGGTGGCCACCCTGGCCGGTCAGGTGCTGGCGGCGCTCGACAAGGTTTATTATGACAAGGGTGTCGTAGCCGACTGTCTGATAGATGTGGGGCTTGAGGTGCAGCTTGACCGTCAGGACATGATGGAGATGCTCGGTAATCTGCTCGACAATGCCTATAAATATGGTCGACGGCAGGTTGTAGTAACTGCCGGGCTTTGTGAGCATCATGCGGGCGAAAACAGCGGGTCGGTGTTTGAATGTTGTGTCGAGGATGATGGTCCGGGCATCGAGGCATCACAATGGAGACATGTGTTGCAGCGTGGTGCCCGTGCCGGTCTGGCGCAGGTCAGTGGTCAGGGTATTGGCCTGGCCGTGGTGCAGGATATCGTTGTGGCCTATGGCGGCCAGATGACGCTTGGGGTCAGTCGCTGGCGGGGTGCACGTGTCTGTGTGCATTTGCCGTTAATGAATACGCCGGCATGAATCATCTGCTTATTCTGCAGGTATTGTTGTTGTTAATCATTGCCAATGGTGCACCGATACTGGCGCGGCGTGTATTAAAGCATCGTTTTTACCGGCCGGTGGATGGCGGGGTTTGTCTGGCTGACGGGCAGCCGCTATTTGGTCCGTCCAAGACCTGGCGCGGCCTGTGGTCATCGCTATCGTTGACGGCTTTGATGGCCTTGCTGCTGGGTTTGCCATTATGGCTGGGGGCCGGGTTTGCGGCACTGACCATGGCGGGTGACTTGTTGACCAGTTTTATAAAACGCCGCCTGGGCATGCAGGCCAGCAGTATGGCGCTGGGTTTTGATTATGTCCTCGAGTCGCTACTGCCAGTGGTTGCGCTGGCAGCAACACTGGGCTTGTCTCTGCTCGATATTGTGGTAGTGATTGCCCTGTTCATGGTGCTGGCCCTGCAATTGTCGCGACTGCTGTTCTGGCTGGGTATTCGCAAACGGCCTTATTAATGATTCCGGCAATGCCTGTTCATTGGGGTGAGACAAATCTTAACCCATTGTTAAGCTGGAGATAATAAAGTGTATTGGGCTGCAATTAATTCTTGGACGGGGTGTTTATTGGCGTTATAGTTGCGCGGTTTATTATAGTTTTTCTGCGACCAGTGTCTTGGTTTTAGTGGTGCATGATTGAGATAATCTGGTTGCTTAATAAAACACTGTACAGGTCTGGGCGGATTTGGTTCACCATAAGCAGATAGGGAATAAGAGAGATGATGCGTTATTGCTTGTTATTAGGATTGCTGTTGGCCCCTGGGCTGGCTGTTCTGGCGCAGGAGGTTGAATCATCGTCTGTCGATGTGGCTGTTATTGCGACAGCCGGCCCGTTGACCGGCCTGCAACTGGCCAGTGCGGCCGGGACCCTGTCAGCTACAGAAAGTGGCGGGGGCATGCAGGCTACAGGAGAGAAAAAAACCTTTAAATCGCGTTGGCTGACGGCAAACAAGGTGCACAAATATTTCGGTATTGGTTCCATCGGTGCAGCCGGCCTGACTTTATTGGCACCCAAGGCCGAAGACGGCGCCCATGAACAGCTGGCCAATGCCGCGGCGGCACTGGGCGGGGCAGCGATAGTGACGGGGCTGGCCTTTCACTGGGATGATATCAAGCTCAGTAATGGTTTCAGTGATCCGGATAATTTGCATATGTTGCTGACCACCCTGGGTACCCTGGGTTATGCCAAGGCCGTTGATGACGCGCCGGGTAGTCAGCATGCCGGTTATGGTGGTGTTGGTGCGGCCAGTATGGCGCTGGGTATCAAGATGGTCTGGTAAACAGGTGCTTAACAACCCTGGGTGTTTTTTGATCAAGGAGGTTTTATGAATCGGTTATTGTTGGTGTTGTTGATTCCAGCTACGCTGATGACATCGGTAACTGCCGCGGTCGCTGCGGCGATTCCGACATCGTTGCCGGAGTTGCTGGACTTTTATGCGGCAGATAGTGCCCAGCCCTTTGATGCCGAGCGTGGCAAGGAATTCTGGTTGAAGAAGACACCGGCCGATGATGGCAAAATGCGCGATTGTACTGTCTGTCATGGTGAAAAACTGTCGGTGTCAGGCAAACATGTCAAAACCGGTAAGGTGATCGACCCGATGGCGCCGTCGGCCAATAAGGAACGTTATACTGACCGCAAGAAGGTTGAAAAATGGTTCAAGCGTAATTGTAAATGGACCATTGGTCGTGAATGTACTGCCCAGGAAAAGGGTGATGTGCTTAAATATTTGTCCCTTCATTAAGCGTGTATGGGTGGCGTATGAAAATTGATCGATTGATCTCTGCTTTATTATTGGTAGTGCTTGCGGCTACCGCAGGTATGGCGGTTGCCGATGACGATAACTTTTATTCCTGGATGCTGACGATTGAGCGTAAGGGTGAGGTGGCCGCTGTTACCGATGAGGTTTATAAGGAAGAGTGTGGCTCGTGTCATTTTGCCTACCAGCCGGGTTTGTTGCCGGCTGCTTCATGGCGCAAGTTGCTGGCGGCCAAGGCGCTCGAGGATCATTTTGGTGAAAATGCCGAGCTGGATGAGGATGTCAGGCGGCCGTTGCTGGCCTTGCTGGAAAAACATGCGGCCGACAATTCCTATTACAAACGTTCGCGCAAGATCATGGCGTCTTTAAAGGGGGCGACCCCATTGCGTATCACCGAGGTACCTTATATTCGTCGCAAACATGATGAGATCCCGGCGCGACTGATCAAGCCGAATGCTAAGGTCAAGTCATTGAGTTATTGCGATGCCTGTCATCAGCAGGCGGACAAAGGTAACTACGACGATGATACGGTTTCTATCCCGGGGCATGGGGACTGGACCTGGTAAATATAGGACTTAGTCATGAGTCATGAGTGAGGAGGGTTGATTGCTGGCGACAGGCCGCCTGATAACTTTGCATAACCCATAACCCATAACCCATAACCCATAACCCATAACCCATAACCCATAACCCATAACCCAGGTCCGTCACAGGGTTCGTGTTAACCGCGCTGCAATCGATGTAATGTAATCTCGGGCGGACAGTTGTAACGCAGGTCGATGATCGACGAACCCGTGCCAACCGAGGTGTATCCCTGTAATTGATGATGTTGCCAGGCTCCGGCGCAGATGCGGCGCGGGCATTTGGCGTTATAGGTCAGGGCCAGACCGCCGGGCAGGCGGATCTGGCCGCCATGGGTATGGCCGCACAGCAGCACATCAAAACCGGCATGGGTGGCCTGACGATAGATCTCCGGGCTGTGGGCCAGTAGCAGTGAGGCGGCATCAACGGGGATATCGGCGCTGGCGCGGTCGAGGTTATCGGTGCGAAAATAATGCGGGTCATCGATGCCGGCCAGATAAAGTGTGCCGCCGTCCCTGTTGAGGGACGCAGACTCGTTCAGTAATAATTTGATATCCAGTGCCTCGATCGCCGGTACCATGCGTAACGAATCGTGATTGCCGAGTATGGCATAGATCGGTTGGCTGATGGCCGGGCGGATGGTCGCCAGTCCGGCGATGGCCTTGTCCCAGGGGCCGTGGGTCAGAAAACGATAATCACCGGTCATCACGCACAGGTCGTAGTCCAGCCCCTGCAGGCGTTCCCGCAATGTCGGTGCAAAGTCTTCGTTCATATCCAGGTGTAAATCACTGAGTTGCAGTATCGTAAAACCTTCGAAGCCTGTCGGCAGCCGTGGTATCGATAGGCTGTTGTGTCGCAGTTCGATGTTCAGTGCATTGCGGCGGCCGCGTTTATGCAGCAAAGTCATCTGGCTAAACAGCCGGATCAGGCCCTGTAACGAATCAATGTTCTCGATATGGAATAGCGTCCGGCCCTTGTGGAAGACGCGGTGTTCGGCCTCGGCCTCGATACCCAGGCGCTGACGCAGATAGGGGTGACCTGTTCGTGTCGCCAGTAATTGCCTCAGATCATTGTCGGCCGGACTCATCATGCGATTATAGCGCCTGCGCTCGTCAGTTATGCAAATGTGCGAGCAGTTGTCCCATTTGTACCGGTGTATCGGGTTTGAGGCTGTCGGCCATGGTGATACGCTGATCGAATAAGGCGATGACTGTTGAGCCCATGTTGAAACGTCCCATCTCCTGGCCTCTTTCCAGTGTGATTGCTGTGGCGTTGTTGTCACCAAAATGCTGGTGTTGCGGGCTGGCGTGTGGGCGGGTGATCATGCCGCCCCAGACGGTTTCAATGCCGGAGACAAACAGGGCGCCCACCAGCACCAGAGCCATGGGACCGGCATCGGTGTCGAATAATGTTACCAGGCGTTCATTGCGGGCAAACAGATTGGGCAGATGGTGAGTGGTGCGGCGGTTAACACTGAACAGGCGACCCGGCACATAGATCGTTTCCTGTAACTGGCCGCCGATGGGCATGTGGATGCGGTGATAGTCGCGTGGTGACAGATACAAAGTGGCGAAACTGCCGTTGTTGAATAGCCCGGCCATATCACTGGCGCCGCCCAGCAGGTCGGTCAGGCTGTAGTCAAAACCCTTGGCCTGGAATAATTGACCATCCCGGATCGGGCCGGCCTGACTGACCGTGCCATCGACCGGGCAGGCCAGGGTGTTGGCCTCGCTGATGATGGGGCGGGCCCCGGGGCGCAGTTCGCGGGTGAAAAAACCATTAAAGTGCGGATACGCCGTGGCTTCGGTTTGAACCGCCTGTGACATATCGACATCATACAGACGGATAAAGAGTCGGATGAACAGGTTTTTGAACACTGGCAGGCGTCGCCGTGTCAGCCACTGCATGCTGCGTGATAACAGATGATGGGGGAGTAGTATTTGACCAATGGCCAGCAATTTATTTAGGGCATTATTTAGCAAGTTAGGTCACGTTCTAGCTTGTTAGATTGTTATAGTCCGAGGTTGGATGATAAACATAATCTCATGTCTATGAAAGCCATGATGTGTCGGGGAGCCCAGCCTTAAGTGTGTCGATTAAAGGTTTTAAATGTGGCTCGTAATGCTTCCAGCGTTGGACGGACTTGTTATATAGGCTTCGCCGAACCTGATTTACGCTGGCTGTCATGATAGGTCTGTTGTTCTGGTGGAAAGACAGGCAGGCATCGTTCCAGTCTAGCCCGCAGGCATCAAGCAGGCATTTTGTCTCGTTCTCCTGGTCGCTGATGAGTGCTTCATATGAAAAATTAATGATATTAATTTCCGGTATTTCTTGCCAGTGTGTCATCAGTTTATGATACAGGCAGTAGTATTGGCCTAGCTCACCCAGATTGTATGAGTAGTTGTGAGATACTCTGAAATCGTTAGTGTAACATGATAGGCAGGTATCGATGGGATTGCGCGTGCAATGGATGATCTTTGCTTTAGGAAGCATTAGCTTTATCATGCCAATATGCATGAAGTTGTGCGGCATTTTATTGGTAATGTATGCGGTGCCATGCGAATGCCGGGCTATTCTTTCGATATATTGCTGTCCCAATCGTTTGAATATTTTACAGTCTATACGTTCAATATTTTCAGGGAACTGGCTCTGTTGTTGGTATGTGAAATATTCACCGATAACATCGCCGAGATATTTGAGTTCGCCGGCGCCATGAACATCCGGGTGGCTGGCAAGGATTTGTTCGGCAAGGGTTGTGCCGGAGCGTGGCATGCCGATGATGAATATCGGGCTGTCGTCTGGATGGCCGCAATGTTCCCGCTTTTCAAAAAGATCTTTATGAAAATGCCGGGTTATGTTGTTGAACAGGTGTTTGGTGTCAGATATGCGATAGGTTATTGATGCCCTTTTTAGTTCATTTGCTGCCAAATAATAGTCAAAAGATTTCTCATAATCACGCAGGTTTTCATAGGCCTTGCCCAGGCCAAAATTGAGATAGGACTTTTGTATGCTATCTAGTGGGGCCGAGGCCAGTATATGTTCCATTGCCCGGATATCATCGTCATAGTGGCTATGTTTTTTTGAATAGGCTAGTTGCTTGTGGGCTTGTGCTAAATTTGGATCAATGTTGACGGCTTTTTTGAAGTGTTCTATAGCCTCTTCGAGTTTTCCAAGGCTTTCCAGTACGATTCCCAGGTGGTTGTGCAATAAGGCATTGTCCTGTGTCAGGCCGATGGCCTGGCGATAGGCTCGTTCTGCCTCTGCGGGTTTTTCAAGCAAATTGTAGGTGTCGCCAAGATTAATCAAGGTTTCGCTATGATCGGGGGCGATTTTGTTGGCGCGGAGAAAACATTTTTCGGCATCTTCCAATTTGCCTCCCATCTTAAATGCAACACCTAGGTTGCGGAGCGCACCAATATGTTCTGGGTGGGTGTGCAGAACTCGTTGATAGTATTGTTCCAGGTTGTGGAGTGCATCCACATGTGCGGGATTAATTTGCAGTATGCGTTGATAAATCTTCACTGCGGCAACATTATTACCGCTGCTCATGTAGAGATTGCCCAGATTAAGTAAAATAGCCTGATTGTCAGGGGCAAGGCGTAACGCGGCATTGTATGCTGTGGTCGCGTCAGCACTATTTCCGTATTTTTTCAGGGTATTGGCTAGGTTGTAGTGAAATAGTGCCTCGGTGGGCTCGATTTTGATTGCGCGACGAAAGAATTCGATAGCCTGCTCGGGTTGCCGATTATGTTCTGATATGATGCCTGCAAGGCTTAGTATATCAGGTGTGTTGGGTGCGGCTTTCAGGTGCCGGTGACAAACAGCCAGGGCTTTCTTGTATTTTCTGGCCTTTAAGAGGCGGTTGGCTTGTTGAAGGCTGTGTTGCAGGTCTGGCTTTCCGGATCCGGGTTGTGTTGCTGTATATGGTTTCTTGGACATAATGTTTGGCTTTGGCAGGAACAGTATGATTTAGGCAATAAAATATGATTATACGATACTTGTCAGGTAGTTTGGGGTTGGTATACGGTTGTGCTGATGTCGCTTGTGGTTATTGTCTGGCATATTGTTGCATGGGCAATATTTTGCGCTTGGGTGGGTAATGGACGTTCAATTAGAACATCAAATCCAGATGCTTGGCGAATTGTTGCTGCGGCATGGTTTGATGTTGGCCACGGCCGAATCCTGTACCGGCGGTGGTGTGGCGCAGGTCCTGACCTCGGTGTCCGGTAGTTCACACTGGTTCGAACGTGGTTTTGTGACCTATAGCAATCAGTCCAAGAAAGAGATGCTGGGTCTCCCCGATGCTGTATTGCAGGAATACGGCGCGGTCAGTGAACAGACCGTGCGGGCCATGGCCGAGGGTGCCTTGCACCACAGTCATGCCCAGGTCAGTCTGGCGGTCAGCGGCATTGCCGGGCCAGGGGGCGGAACGCTGGACAAGCCAGTGGGCACCGTATGGCTGGGCTGGGCTGGGCTGGGGCTGCCAACGCTGAGCCGTTGTGAACATTTTAGAGGCGACCGGGAGCAGGTTCGATATCAGGCGATGATCGCCTCATTACAGGGTGTGCTGGATATGCTTGCAGACTGGTCTGTCGATGGCTGCCACTGAATCCGCACGCCGCCTGTTTCTGGCCCTGTATCCGGAGCTCGGGCAGCGGCAGCAATTGCTGCGCGCGGTTGAAACACATTGTCCGGGCCTGTTGTCAGCTCCATCGCGCCCCGTTCCACTTGAGAATTTTCATATAACCCTGGCGTTTCTGGGGGGTGTTTCCTCAACGGTGCAGGCCTGTGTCGAACAGGTCGCCACCACTGTGACAAACCCCGCCTTCTCGATCACGCTTGATCGCCTGGGTTACTGGTCCCGCAAACGTATGTTGTGGGCCATGCCCGATCCGGGCCAGGTGCCCGAAGCATTGTCGACTCTGGTGGCAGGCCTGTATCAAGGGCTGGCGGCCTGTGATGTGGTGCTGGAGCAGCGCCCCTATCGTCCCCATGTCACGCTGGCGCGCAAACTGGGGCACGGACCAAAGGATGGGCGGATTGCGCCGGTGTGCTGGACATTTGATCGCT
>Ga0316190_10002937_pt1 | contig 12420 bp, 6 predicted proteins | sample Eddworburrow2_MG_FD_204929 | JGI IMG/M metagenome (GOLD analysis project Ga0316190, IMG submission 204929) | Coastal sediment microbial communities from Maine, United States - Eddy worm burrow 2 | ecosystem: Environmental > Aquatic > Marine > Coastal > Sediment | place: USA: Maine | collected... | reverse complement strand
AGGGTAAGCAGGTCTTCCTCGAGACTACAAAGATTCCTCTCCACGATGAGAATGGTAATGCCCGGGGACTGGTAGGTGTAACCCGTGACATTACTCGCCGTAAAAAAGCAGAACAGGAACTGATGGCGGCCAAGTATGAGGCTGAGCATGCCAACAGTGCCAAATCTGAGTTTCTCTCCCGCATGAGTCATGAGTTGCGTACACCACTGAATGCTATCCTCGGTTTTAGCCAGCTATTGCACCTTGATGAACAATTGATGGATGAAGAACAGCGGGAATCAGTGGGGCATATTATAGAGGCGGGAGAGCACCTGCTGTACCTCATTAATGAAGTGTTGGATATTGCCAAGATAGATGCCCAACAGATGCGTTTGTCGATTGAAGATGTCCCGCTGGATGGGATATTTAGTAGCGCTTTGATGTTAGTAAAAAACCTGGCGCTGAAAAAGGGAGTGACCATACGTGAGCTGCCCACGGAAATGCCCTGGGTTCATGTAGATGGCAAGCGCCTGAAACAGATAATGATCAATCTGCTGAGCAATGCCATCAAATACAACTACGAGGGTGGTACTGTGACCATCTCCTTTGCTGATGCCCCGGAGGGTCGTGTACGTATCAATATTACAGATACCGGCATTGGTATAAAGCCTGAAGATCAGGCTGAAGTGTTTGAGCCTTTCTATCGCGTAGCACTCAAAGGTGAGCTGGTTGAAGGCACTGGCATTGGCCTTAGTGTTGTAAAGAAGCTTGTCGAAGCCATGGGTGGGCGCATTGGTGTTCAGAGTGAGTGTGGACAGGGTTCCACCTTCTGGGTTGAGCTGCCCCAGGTGCAGCCCGTAGCAGCGCAGCTAACAGATGAGGATCTTGCGGCACTGTCTGCCGCAGCACTTAATAGTGAGCAAGGTGCGCAAAAAATCCTTTATGTGGAAGATAATCCGGTTAGCCTGGATCTGATGAAACTGATTTTTAAAAAGTTGTTAAGCTATGAGCTTTTGTCTGCCTCTACTGCAGAACAAGGTCTTGATATTGCCCAAGAACAACACCCAGGCTTGGTTCTTATGGATCTTGATCTGCCAGGAATGGATGGGTTTGAGGCCTTAGAAAAGTTGCGTGCTAACCATGAAACGGCAGATATTCCAGTAATTGCTGTGAGTGCCCATGCTATGTCAGAACATGTATCAAAAGGGGTCAATGCAGGTTTTATAGATTACATAACCAAGCCGATACAAGTTGATCAATTGATAAGTACTCTAAAACGCGCCTTTTAAAAGGTGCGGTATGCTGCACAGTGAACTCATTACACTGTGCAGCAGATTAAATGGCTATTTTTAGGCAGTGAAATCAGTTTTATGACTCAAATGCCTTGCTGTCTTCCACAAAGGATTTCATTCCCTCATTGGTCAGTGGGTGATCAGCTACACCCATCAGGATAGGGGCGGGAATAGTCAGGATATCTGCTCCGCAGAGCAGGCACTCTGGGATCTGCACACCATTACGGAATGAGGCTGCGAGCACCTCAGTAGTAATGTCGTAGTTGGCGAAGATGGTCGCAATTTCATGAATCAATCTGACGCCGGAATCCATGCGTGAGCCAGAGGCTGCGACGTAGGCGGTGTTATGCAGTTTGGTGTTCTCTTTGCCTCCCTTGTGATCCTCCATGTAGAAGAGTGAGTTACCGGCAGGCATCTCAACGGCATCATGTTTGTACATGTAGTCTGCCAATCTTCCCAGGAAAGGAGAGACATAAGAGGCTCCAGCCTGTGCAGCAAACAGGGCTTGGGTGCTGTTGAAGATCAGCGTGGCATTGGTTTGGATGTCTCGCTTCCAAAGCTCATGCAGTACTTTGAGTCCTGTGTTTTTATCTAGTGTGGGATCAACTGCCTCATAACCACCGATCGGCACTTTGATAACGACATTGTCACCATAGGAGGCCAGCTCTTCCGCCTGGGCGATCATCTTGTCGGCCTGCAGTTCTGTCAGCTCTAGCGAGACAGGATGAGGAGCCATCAGTTTTACAATCTCCTGCATCATATCTTTGGCCATCTGCCAGGAGGTGGCGCCAGCCCGTTTCATTAGAGTGGGGTTGGTGGTGACACCGTTGATAATGCCGGCCTCCCACAGGGGGCGAATCTCATCGATGGTGCCGGTGTCGGCAAATATTTTGGGGGCTTTGGCAGCGGGATGGCTCAGGGATTTACCCTCTTTGGTCAGATTGTTGACCGGCATGGATTGTCTGCGCGCCCCAATGTGGGCAGGTATCTGGTCTGGTTTCAGCATGTTCTTGCCTCTGTTATTTGTTCTCATTGTGTGGCTAATGGCCAAGCAGTTGTTATGTGACCATGAAGCATGTAATGCTGCAAGGTGTTGAAGCTACATTTGTATACTTTGAATTGAGTAACAACAGTTAAAACCTTTGAGGGCGAAGGAAAAAGGATGAAACGCTATTCACGAATAGACCGCCGAGCGGTGCTTAAGCTGGGAGCGGGCGCTGTAGTGTCTCTGCTTTCTGGATTTGTCTTTTCAGCGGACAAAGCGCTTAGAGTGGCGCGAACCCCAAAACAGACGGAAGGCCCCTTCTACCCACTCCAGGATCAAACCGACAAGGATGCCAATCTGGTGCAGATTATTGGCCAGCAAGGCGAGGCAGCAGGTGACCGCATTGAGGTGCGGGGTCGAGTGCTGGATGAAAGAGGCTCGCCCGTTCCCGGAGTGCTGGTTGAGATATGGCATGCCAATAAGTGGGGCCGTTATGACCATCAACGGGATCGGAACAGCGCGCCATTGGATCCCAATTTCCAAGGCTGGGGTCAGCGGCTGAGCGGTGAGGATGGCGGCTACTCTTTTCAGACTATCTTTCCGGGGATTTACCCGGCAGCCCCGGATTGGAAACGCCCTCCACATATTCATTTCAAACTCACTCAGCGTGGCTTTCATCGCTTAACCACGCAGATGTATTTTCCCGGTCAGGAACTCAATGCAAGGGATCTGCTGCTTCAACGCCTCCCGCCTGCTGAGCAGACGTTGCTGATTGCCAAGGCCGAGGATGTTCAGCAGTTGAATGGTCAGGCAGTGGCTCGTTATATCTTCGATATTGTGTTGCGCTAACAGCCTATAAAATCAGTGCACTGTGCGGATGGCTGTTTTGTTACAATGCCCGCCCTTTTTATGTTGCAGATCTCTTCCATGAATATACATCAGACTATCGCCAATGAACTCAATGCCAGACCACAGCAGGTTGAAGCTGCTATTGGGTTGTTGGATGAAGGTTCTACTGTTCCATTTATTGCGCGCTACCGCAAAGAGGCAACGGGTGGGTTGGATGATACCCAGCTGCGTAATCTGGAAGAGCGGCTGAGGTATTTGCGTGAATTGGATGAGCGACGAGTTACGGTGCTTAGCAGTATTCAGGAGCAAGGCAAGTTAACCCCTGAGTTGGAGACCGCTATTCAGTCGGCGAATTCCAAGACCCGCCTTGAAGATCTCTATCTTCCCTACAAGCAGAAGCGTCGAACCAAGGCGCAGATTGCACGTGAGGCAGGTTTGGAGCCGTTGGCAAAACAACTGCTGGTAGATCCTGGGTTGCCGCCTGAAGCCACCGCCACCGCCTATGTTGATGCTGATAAGGGTGTGGCGGATGTGGCGGCTGCATTGGACGGTGCTCGTCAGATACTGATGGAGCAGTTTGCCGAGGATGCCGAACTGGTGGGGCAATTGCGTGAGATGCTCTGGAGTGATGCCAATGTCAAATGTGCCGTGGTTGAAGGCAAAGAGGAGGAGGGGGCGAAATTTGCAGATTACTTTGAGTATGCTGAGGCGCTGAAGAAGATCCCATCACACCGCGCGCTGGCGCTCTTTCGTGGTCGTAAAGAGGGCGTACTCTCCTTCTCTATTGAGATGCCAGAGGATGCGGGTAAAAAGTCGACTGAATCCTCGGTTGCTGAAGGGGTGATTGCGGGCCATCTGGGGATCAGTGATCAGGGCCGTCCGGCTGATCGTTGGCGGAAAGATACGGTGCGGTGGGCTTGGCGCATCAAAATTCAGCCCCATCTGAATACTGATCTCCTAGGGCGTCTTAGTGAGGCAGCCGAGGAGGAGGCGATAAAGGTCTTTGCCCGAAATCTGCATGATCTGCTGCTCTCTGCACCGGCTGGGCCACGAGCCACGCTGGGGCTTGATCCTGGCCTGCGCACCGGGGTGAAGGTTGCGGTAGTGGATGCCACTGGCAAGTTGCTGGATACCGCCACCATCTACCCACATGTGCCAAAGAATCAGTGGGATCAATCGATTGCCCAGCTGGTCAAGCTGGCTGCAACACACAAGGTGGACTTGATTGCCATCGGTAATGGCACCGCCTCCAGAGAGACAGACAAGCTGGTGGCTGAGCTGATAAAACGCCACCCTGAATTGCGGATGACAAAAGTGATGGTGAGCGAGGCGGGAGCCTCGGTCTACTCTGCATCGGAGTTGGCGGCTAAGGAATTTCCGGATCTGGATGTGAGTTTGCGGGGTGCTGTCTCAATTGCACGTCGTCTGCAAGACCCGTTGGCTGAGTTGGTGAAGATTGAGCCAAAATCGATTGGAGTTGGGCAGTATCAACATGATGTCAGTCAGTCGCGGCTGGCGCGCATGCTGGTGGCCGTTGTTGAGGATTGTGTGAATGCAGTGGGGGTTGATATCAATATGGCCTCTGTTCCGCTGCTAAAGCAGGTATCTGGTTTAAGCGCCACCCTGGCAGAAAATATTGTCGCCTATCGTGATCAAAATGGTGCCTTTAAAAGCCGTAAGGAGCTGCTTAAAGTGCCGCGTCTGGGGCAGAAGGCATTTGAGCAGGGTGCGGGTTTTTTACGGGTTATGAATGGTGAGAACCCACTGGATGCATCATCAGTGCATCCGGAGGCTTACCCGGTTGTGCAGCGTATTGTTAAGGCTAGCGGGCACAACATAAAAAGTCTGATTGGAGATATTAAATTCATTCGCGGCCTTAAACCGGCTGACTACACCGATGAGCGTTTTGGCGAACCTACGATCAAGGATATTTTGGGAGAGCTGGAAAAACCTGGCCGCGACCCACGACCGGAATTTAAAACTGCGCAATTTGCAGAGGGTGTTGAAGAGGTAAAAGATCTACAGCCCGGTATGGTGCTGGAGGGTGTTGTCACCAATGTCACCAACTTCGGCGCTTTTGTGGATGTGGGTGTGCATCAGGATGGACTGGTGCATATCTCTGCGTTGTCAGACAAGTTCGTAAAAGATCCTCACCAAGTGGTCAAGGCAGGTGATTTGGTGAAGGTGAAAGTGATGCAGGTTGATATCAAAAGAAAGCGCATTGGCCTCACTATGCGGCTTGGTGATGACCATCGGGATCAGGTGAAGGAGAAGCCGCGGGAGCGTAATCAGACGCGCAGCAAACCACAGCATAAAAAAGCACAGCAGGTACCTCAAGGGGCAATGGCTGATGCGTTTGCCAAATTAAAACGTTAGTGTGGGATGTTTAAGGTTGAAAGCAAGTATCGGCGTTCACAGCTTTGCATTCCATTGTTCTCGCAGCTCAAGGATCTCAGGCTGTACAGAGAAAAAGGCTTCAACAAGGCGTGGTTCAAAGTGGCTGCCTGATTTTTTCTGGATAGTGTCAAATGCTTTGTCGAGAGGCCAGATCTCTTTATAGGCACGCTTCATGGTCAGTGCATCAAATACATCAGCAATGGCTGTTATGCGAGCTGTTTCGGGGATGTTATTGCCCTTTAACTCGTGAGGATAGCCACTGCCATCCCAGCGTTCATGGTGACCAAGTGCGATCTCTGCTGCCATTTGAAAGAGCGGAGAGTTGCTCTTTTTGAGGATTGCATGTCCGATGGTGGTATGGGTTTTCATGACCTCCATCTCTTCTGTAGTGAGCTTGCGAGGTGCCTTTAAGAGGGTGTCTGAGATGCCGATTTTTCCGGTGTCGTGCATGGTTGCTGCAAGTTCAAGGGTGGCTGTCATGGTAACTGGCCAGTGGATGGCACGGGCAATGGCTGCGGCATATGAGGCCATGCGATAGATATGTACACCAGTATCGGTATCGTTAAAGTGCCCGGCTTCGCCCAGCATGGAGATGGCTGCGCGCTGGCTGGCTTCGAGTTGTTGAGTACGCTTTTTTACCTGTTCCTCACAAGCTTTCTGTTGGTTGGCTAAAGCCAGGTGGGTTTTGACTCTGGCCTGAACAATTTCAGGTTGAATGGGTTTGGTGATGTAATCTACCGCACCCACGCTAAATCCTTTCTTCTCATCCATGGTGTCACTCATTGCTGTGACAAAGATGATGGGGATCTTTGCTGTTATTGGATTGGACTTAAGCTGTTTGCAAACCTCATAACCATCCATATCCGGCATCATGATATCGAGCAGGATGAGGTCAGGTGGCTGTGTTGTCGCAATCTTCAGGGCGATTTTGCCATTAATAGCAGCTTTCACAGAATATTCAGGTGTAAGAATACCTTTTAAAATATCCAGATTCTCTGGCGTATCGTCTACAGCAAGAATGGTTTGTTTTGACTCTACCTGATTTTCCATAATGTCTATATCTGTGTTTAAGTTGGGATTTAAATTTTGCTAATCAAATCCCTTAAATCAACAGCGGCAGTTTCAAACTCATACTGAGTAATCTGTTTCATTATCACTTGAAGTGAAGACTTTATTACAGGCTCTGAGACCTGGCTAATGATTTCATCTAATAATTCTTCAGATTCAGAGTTATATTCATTTAAATAGTGCAGTAGTAGGTTGAGCTTTTCATTCAGTGCATGAGTCTCAATTAAGTGGTGATCTGGTGTGGTTCCTTCTGGGTGATTGTTGCTGGCCTGAATAATGGATAATGTACTGTTAAGTTCATTAGATGTTGCTTCAAGCAGTTGCAGGTAATTATTAGGTTGCTTATTACTCAGTTCGGCCTCTAATTTCTCAGCAGCTTTTTGTAGTGCAGTTGCGCCAATGCTTCCTGCTGTTCCTTTCAGTGTATGAGCGATGCGAACTGCGGTTGTGTGGTCATTGTTGGCTATTGCCTGTTCGATCTCTTTAATAGCATGCTGTTGATTGGTGGTAAATTTCTCCAGTAGTTTGATGTAGGATTTTATATTGCCAGCGACTCTTGCAAGCCCGGATTCAGTATCAATACCGGCTAAAGATGGGAGTACAGCTACATCCTTGCCAGATTGTTGCGGCGCTGTTTTTCTCAGTGGTGTTTTTCGTTTCCCTGGCGTAATCCACTTTGCCAGGGTAGCAAACATCTCTTTAGGAAGGATTGGTTTCGCAATATGGTCATTCATACCTGAAGCCAGACAGCGCTCGCGATCTTCGACCATAGCGTTGGCGGTCATGGCAATAATTGGAAGTGCTCCGTGTTTTTCAATACTGCGTATGGTTTTGGTGGCCTGATATCCATCCATTACAGGCATCTGAATATCCATAAGTATGCAGTCGAATGAATGGTTATTAACTGCGTCAACTGCTTCCTGTCCATTGGTGGCGACAGTGACAATCATTTGTGCTTGTTCCAGTAGCTCACAGGCTATTTGTTGGTTAACTTCATTGTCCTCTACGAGCAGTATTTGTGCGCCTTGGATAGCAGATACAGAATCAAAGCCAAGATCAGATTTGGCTTCCAATATGTCTGTATAGTCTATTCCTAATTTATGACTAAAGGCTTCCATGATGGCATCGCAAAGTGTCGAAGGTGTGACAGGTTTATACAAGAAGCCTTCCAGTTGAGTCTTGTCTGCAAGATGCAACGTTTCATCTCGACTATATGCCGTTACCAAGATGATTGCAGGAGAGGGTTCCAATATAGTGTTTGCTCGGATCCGTTGAGTAGCTTCTATGCCGTCCATTCCAGGCATTTTCCAATCCATGAGTATGAGTTTATAAGGCTCATTGCGCTGCTGCGCATCAATTATCATCTTAAGGCCTTCTTTTCCAGAAGAAGCTGTTGCTGTTTTAAAAGCGAAGGTGGTTAGTAGATTTTCAAGTATCTCTCTTGAATTTGGACTGTCATCAATAACCAGTATTGGTATGTTACGAAGTTCCTGTGGTATGAAAAACTGTGCGGCTTTATTATCTTCTTTATGTATGCCAAAAGGGATTGTGAATGTAAACGTGCTGCCTTTCCCATAGATGCTTTTAGCTTTGATTTCTCCCCCCATCATTGAAACAAGATGATGACAAATGCTTAAACCAAGGCCGGTGCCGCCAAACTTTCGAGTGGTTGAGCTATCGGCCTGAGAAAATGCATTAAACAGTTCTGCCATTTGGTCATCGGTCATTCCGATGCCTGTGTCAGTGATAGAGAATTGAAGGATTGCTTTGTCTGCTGTTGGTTTATGCGCCTCAATTTTTACAATAACCTCGCCTTTATGTGTGAATTTAATGGCGTTGTTGACCAGGTTTGTGAGTATCTGCCCCAGTCGGAGTGGATCTCCAAGCAACCCATTGGGCACGTCAGGTGAGACTGAGATTAAAAATTCTACCTCTTTATCATAAAGATGGGCGGTGGTGAGGTTTGTTAGATTTTCTAATGCCTCATCCAGATGGAATGGGATTGTTTCAATGTTAAGTTTGCCAGCTTCAATTTTTGAAAAATCGAGTATATCGTTGATGATGCCAAGTAGTGCATTGGAAGCATTATGAATCTTTCGAATATAGTCCCGTTGTTTTGGTTTTAGATTGGTCTGCATGGTGAGATAACTCATGCCGATAATGGCATTCATTGGTGTGCGTATCTCGTGGCTCATGTTGGCTAGAAAGCTGCTCTTGGCCTGGGTTGCCTCCTCTGCTTTTGTAAGTGCTTGTTGCAAGGCCTGTCTGTTGTAGTGAAGTGAGATGCCCATGCTGAGCACGCCAGCTACTTGCCCCATATATTCCCGCTCCTTAAATGCTGTTTTGTGGCCTGGGGGTAGATAGAGCGCAATGACACCGAGTACAAGTTCTTCTTTTAAGATTGGGATATTGATATGCCCATGATCAATCATGCCATCAAAATGAATATGATGGTTATCATCCAGATGCTGGGTGGTTTGGATTTTGCCCGTTTCAGCTGCCTGTCCGCATATACAGTAACCAAAAGGGACTTTGTTACAGAGTGTTAAAAGTTGAGGGGCGAGGTTCTTGTTGACTGTAAGCTTAAGCGCATCTCCATGACCTTCGTTTTCGGTTAGAAATATGGCGCCTTTTGGTTGTATCTTTAACCAGGGTATATTTTCAATGAGTACATCAAGTGCATTGTTTAGATATTCATCTAGTTCAGTGTCAGAAATTGAAAGCCTCAGCAGTATTTCCAGTACTTTTGTCTCATTAGCCCTGCTGTCTGAATCTTCTTTTGCTTGATGGAGCCGCTGCTCCATCTCTTTTCGTTCACTGATATCCTCTTTAAGCGCCAGGTAGTGAGTGATCTCATTGGTAGGTGAATGTATAGGTGCAATGATTGATTTTTCCCAGTATAGAGTTCCATCCTTTTTGCGGTTTCGAAATTCTCCTTCCCATTTTTTTCCTTTCGTGAGGGATTTCCAAACATTCTGGTATTGCTCTTTAGCTGTTTGTTCTGATTTTAGAATGCGAGGGTTTTTCCCGAGTACCTCATCTATGCCGTAGCCGGTATCAATAGTGAAAGCAGGGTTAACATACTCAATGTCACCGCTGGTATTTGTGATCATGACAGCGACAGGACTCTGTTCAACTGCCTGGTTTAATTTGAATAGCTCGGCTGTTCTTTCTTTGATTCTATCTTCCAGCTCATCATGTGCTCTTCTCAAGGCATGATTGGCCCGATCACCGATAAATAGTGTAAAGAGTACGCTACCAATAAGGATGAAAAGCGTGACACCAAGAACCCCAATGGTTGTTTCGCGAATGGAATAGTAGTTTGCAAGAGCCTCTTCTATATCTATTTCAGTGGTAAAGCCCAGTTCTAATTCCTTATCCCATAGCCAGGCTCCAAATACTGGAACGCCACGGTAATCCCGGTAACCATCAAGATCAATCCCTGCTTCTCCCTTTAGTGCACTGTTTACCATTCGTGTAAATGGTTGTTCGGCACTGGGGATGGATGGTGTTTCTCCTGCTTTTAGATTAACTCCAGGATTACGAATCTCTATATTTAAAACACTGGATTGATTTTGTTGAATAAGACCAATTGCTTTTAAATCATTATCAAATCGGCTTGCAGACATTAGGCGGCCCAGCTTGTCAAAGGCATAGGTTTCACCAGAGCTGCCTATTCGACCCAGTTGGGTGACACGTGAAAATTCTTTGGCAGGCTCTAATCGTTGAGTTACAGCGGCAATGATTTCATTGCGGGCATTTCTTATTGGTGCTGCAACAAACATAGTGGGAGGGAGGAGGTCCTTTTTAGAGCCTAACAGCACGTCAGAATGAATGGGTGGTACAAAGACTGTTTCACCCTGAAAAACACGTTTAAGCAGGTCTGGCCGCTGCTCAGCAATAAGATTGGTGTGACCGATATTAGAGTCACGTTTTGAACTTATACTTATTAAATCCTTATTTATAATAAAAAACCCAATATCTCCAATTAATAGCTCTTCTGTAAGAAAATAGTCACGTATTTTATTTTGATATAAAGACTGGATAAGGGCGTTATGGTTTGCTTCCACTTTTAGTAGGTGTTCTGTAGCAGCGATTAATTCTTGATCATGAGCTAGACGCCCAAGTACGGTTTTTTTGTTTTGAACCCAGATATCCAGCCCTTCAACAGTTGTATTTAAAACTGTCTCCAGAGAGTGCTGTACATTTTCCAGTAGTTTGTTTTTATTATAATCGAGCGCTAACCCTGTAAGAAAAATGATAATGGCTGTGAAAAGAGTTAGTAACGTGATGCTTAATATGCGAAATCTCCGTGTGCCAAACTGAAGAAGTGCAAATACTTTATGCGATGACAGGAGAGTAGTTTGGGTGGAGGTCATTTTCTAAGGTATGGATTCTATTACAATATCCAGATTAAAGGGTTCATCATCCATAGCGAGAATATGGTGCTTTTCGCTCATCTATCTATTCCTTAGGGTCTATTGCAGTTGTGGTCAGTAGCCTGAAGATGATCGATCAATTGAGTTTGTGAAGCTTTTAAGGTGAATGACTTTAGTGATGATAGAACCGTCGGATAACAGCGTCAGAAATCTGTAGCCTGGGGATTTATTGTCGATATCAAAATCTATAGATTGTGGTGTAAATTGAAAGCAGGTGGATGGAGAGCCCATTAGAAGGGTGCCATTGCGCTTTGCTTCAAATGACTGATGAATATGGCCGCAGGTTATCCCTTTGATCTGCGGGTGGTGGTCGGTAATGGTAAAAAATTCATCTGCATTATCCAGTATCATGGTATCCAGCCACCTGCTTTTGACGGGCGTGGTGTGGTGGTGCAAGCAGATTAAGGTGTGCCGATCAGGGTGGTTTGAGAGACAGTCTTGAAGTTTGTCGAGTTGTGTTTTATCAAGATGCCCCTTTGTGCTGCCAGGGAGATTTGAATCAAGTAGTATGATTGACCAGTTTTTTTTCTGTATTGAAAATGGTGTATCAATGGGGTTGCCGGAGAGCGCTTTTTTTAATGCTTTTGGGTCGTCATGATTACCTGGCAGGCAGTAAGTAGGGGTGCCTAAATGGGTAAGCTGTTTTTTCAGTAGTGAATAACCAGCGGTGGAGGCATCATGTACCAAATCTCCTGTAACCAATGTCAAATCAATGGAAGGTAGGTTCTTGGTAGCATCTGTTATGACATGCTGGAGTGAAACCAGAGTTCGCATACCCAGCAGTCGTCCTTCGGGGTCTGCAAAAAGATGGGGGTCTGACAATTGCAGCACATTCAGTGAATCAGATGGAAGATTCCTGCGGTTGTCGCTTGCTTCGTTGTCGCTGCGTTCTGGTCTTGTCATGAAATAGTAGCGCTGGGCGTTGGTCAGCGATATAGCACTTAAATCCAGTTTTGTTTTTTGTTGATCTGTCTATTCGTGCTACGGCACTCTGTTTATATTAGCCTAATTTTATTCAGTGCTTGGTATTTAGGTGCCTTAGAAGCTATCAGTTGATGTAAAGAGGCCAACTCGAAGATCCTTTGCAACGTATATTTCCCGCCCATCTACTTCAACTACACCATCAGCTACGCCGAGTACCAGTTTGCGGCTGATAACCCGTTTCATATCGATGCGATAGGTTACTTTTTTTGCAGTGGGTAGTACTTGGCCGGTAAATTTGACCTCGCCAACACCCAATGCTCGACCGCGACCAGGGTTTCCGACCCAGGCCAGGAAGAAACCAACGATCTGCCACATGGCATCCAGGCCAAGGCAACCCGGCATAACGGGGTCGCCAGGGAAATGACATTGAAAAAACCACAGATCAGGGTTGATATCGAGTTCACCGATAATCTCACCCTTGCCATAT
>Ga0316190_10002935_pt1 | contig 12422 bp, 9 predicted proteins | sample Eddworburrow2_MG_FD_204929 | JGI IMG/M metagenome (GOLD analysis project Ga0316190, IMG submission 204929) | Coastal sediment microbial communities from Maine, United States - Eddy worm burrow 2 | ecosystem: Environmental > Aquatic > Marine > Coastal > Sediment | place: USA: Maine | collected... | reverse complement strand
GGCAATCCGCGGTCAGGAACCCGCCTGGGTTCTCCTTTTCCTCGCGATTGCGGAACAGGGTGCAATACATGCGCGCCACGCGCTTGTCCCATGGCAGCTGCATGAAGGTCTCGGGGTCGGGAATGCCAACGAGCTCCGCGGCTTCGGGGCCGTAACCGAGATAATCGCCGTGCCGGTCGAGGAACAGATTGACTGTTGCGCCGTAGACGAGCTGGAAGCCCTTCTTAGCGACGCTCTCCCAATGATCAGCCGGGATGCCCTTGCCCATGATGCGGCCCGTGACGGACACAAACTGCAGATAAAGATAATCGATGCCAAGCTCGTCGATCTTGCGACGGACTTCCTTGACGCGTTCTTGGCGCTGCGGGTCGTCTAAATAACCTTCGATATCCATCGACATCTCCCTCACCTCAACTCCATGGAAATGGACTATGGGAGACCGGGTGTAGCTCGCCCTTGGCAAAGCGTCCGAAGCGGAACGGCTCCAGAAGCCTGCTCTTTTCTCCCACCAATTCTTGCGCGACCAGTTTTCCAACCCCGAGCATTTTGTAGCCGTGATTAGAGTCGGCAATGACGTACACATTCTCGCGGAACGTATCGAACACAGGAAAATTGTCGGGCGTGAAGCAGCCGAGCCCGCCGGACTTTTCCTTGTGCTTGTAGCGCGGGGTCATCCCCTCGAAGCGCTTCTGACAATGCGCAAGCATCGAGCACCACATGTGAATGAAATCGTCGCCGACAATGAAGTCCGGCGAATCCGGCCCATAAGGGTCGATGGCCACTTTATTTGGATCCTGATCGACCTTGTAGGGCGATGCGCCGCCCTGGATACCGCCGAAATTGAAGTCCGGCTTGTAATAAAGGCCCCACATCTCGTCCGTGATCAGCGAGCCGTCCACGTCCGAATAGAGGGGCGCGTCGGTATCGACGTGGATCACAGGCGGCATGCGCCCATCGTTCGTCTTATGCATATCGGGATCGACCCCGAGCGTGCCCTCTTCCAGGCACCAGAATTTCCACATCGGCACGTCGTCAAGCATTGTGCCATCCGGCCCTTTGATGGAGATGGCCTTGGGCAATTCGAGCAAGTCCCAGAACTTCAGGACCCAAGGGCCCGCGCCGATGACAACGGCTTCGCATGGGATCGTGCCGCGATCGGTAATGACGCCTGTGACGGCACCGAAGTTTGAGCCGTATTCAAACCCTTTGACCTCAACGCCGGTGGCGATGCGGACACCTTGTTCTTCGGCCTTCCCCGCCAGACCATAGAGAGAGGCGGTGTTGTTGGCGTAGCCGCCCCGCTTCTCGTGCAGGACGGACGTAATCCCCTTGGCCTGCCAATCGTCGAACAGACCGGTCATATATCTCTGGCAGTCGCCGGCCCCCTCAACGAACTCGGACTCATAGCCGATGAGCTTTTGCTGTTCGTAGATCGTGGCTACATCGGCATGCATGCTTTCAGCACTGATCTGCATATAGCCGACGGGATGATAGCTGTAAGCCTTGGGGTCGCTCTCCCACACCTCGACGGAGTGGGCCATGAGTTCGCGCATCGCAGGCTGAAAGTAGTTGTTGCGAACAACGCCGCAGGCGATGCCGGATGCGCCGCCGCCAATTCCCGCCTTGTCGATGACGAGAATGTCCTCACCGGAGCCTTTTCCGGTGGCCTTCAATTGGAGTGCCAAATGATACGCGGTGCTGAGCCCATGAATGCCCGCACCAATGATGGCAAATTTTGCGCCAGCTGGATTGGCCATTCTAGACCGCCTCCATTGTTGGATCGGTCTCAAATCGGGCCTTTTTGGGCCCGCCTCGGAGAAACCAAAAGCCTGTCACTAACATGGCACTGCCCAGCGCTTTCTCCTGCAAGATCGCCTAAATTAATGCATACGGTTGGCCCAATTGCAAACCACATAATTCTTTACTGGGCCCAAAGCGGTCTGATATGTTTTAAGAACAAAGAGGAGACCATATCTTGCCCCAATCGCCGATCAGGGGACCCGTTGCGCCGCAAGGGGGCCTGGTGAAACGGTCCTCCAGCGTGAGCACGATTTCGGCCTATCTGCATCGCGCCATCGAGACCGGCGCCTATTCGGAAGGCGATCGGCTTCCCCCCGAACGCGAACTTGCCGCCACCTTCAACGCGGCCCGCTCAACCGTGCGCCGCGCGCTCGACAATCTTGAAAAAGACGGGCTTGTTTCTCGCCGACTCGGCAGCGGGACATTTGTCGGTACACCGATCCAAGCGGGCAGGCGCGCTGCTGACCTGATTGACGAGGTCAGCCCACTCCAGCTCGTTGAGGCGCGGATGGCAGTTGAGCCGTTCACGACGCGCCTCGCGGTGCTGCACGCCACGCGACGCACGTTGGACGAATTGGAGTCCGTGTTGGCGCATGCTGAAGCAACCACCGACAACGATGAATTCTCGAAGTGGGATGGGGAGTTTCATCTATTTCTCGCCCATGCCTCCGCCAATCCGCTGCTCATCAACGTTTACCGGCAGATCAACCACGTGCGGCTCCATGCGCAATGGGACGCGATGAAGGAGAAGATTCTGACGCCTGAGGCGATCGACGAATATAACCGGCAGCACCGCAGCATTTTCGATGCGATCCATGCGCGCGATGCGCAGCTCGCGCAGTCTTTGATGACAAGACATCTCGTGCATGCACGCCATGATCTCATGAAGGCAGCCAGCCCATAGAAATAGACCCTTCGTGGCAAGCCCTTGGCGCCCGCGCCGTTGTGGTAACCCTGCGCCGGTAATTCGATGTCGGCGAACCACAATCGACGACACTTTTCGCGCCAATATTTTATTAAGTGGGGAAAAAATTTCTTAGCGCATAAGCGCGTTGCTAGCATCCGGCTCCCGCAGGCGACGTCAAACTAAGGGTACCCGATGCAACCGATAGCTACAGAACTCGACTCTCTTCGCGAACAGCTCCGCTCCGAAGGCGTGGCCTATCTGATGGCGAGCTTTTCCGACATGCATGGCGTGTCGAAGACCAAGATGGTTCCGTTGTCCCATCTCGATCAAATGATGGCGGGCTCCGAACTTTATACAGGCGCGGCGCTGGACGGCGTACCGCAAGACGTCAGTGACGAAGAAGTCTCAGCCCACCCGGACCCGGCTTCGTGCATCGTGTTGCCCTGGCAAAAGGATGTCGCTTGGTTCGCGAGCAATCTTTGGTGCGAAGGAAAGCCGTTTGAGCCCTGCAGCCGGAACATTCTGGCCAGAGCCACGCAGAAGGCTGCGGATTTGGGCTATGTGATGAATCTCGGCTTGGAGGCTGAATTCTATGTGCTCAAGGATGGAGAGGTCCAGGCGGCCCCCGTGTCGGAGCGCGATACCCTCGACAAGCCTTGCTATGACGGCTACGGCGCGCTCGACAACTTGCACTGGCTCAGGGAGCTGGTGGACGCCATGGATGGTCTTGGCTGGGATGTCTATTCCTTTGACCATGAGGACGGCAACGCCCAGTTCGAGATCGATTTCCGTTTCGCCGATGCCATGACGATGGCGGACCGCTTCGTCTTTTTGCGGATGATGTCCAACGCCGTTGCCCGCAAGCATGGCTACTACGCGTCGTGGATGCCAAAGCCGTTTGCCAATCGCACAGGCTCTGGCGCGCACTACAACATGTCGCTTGCAAACCCCGAGACGGGCGAGAATCTCTTTAAGGACGAGAACGACCCGCGGGGCTGCGGCCTGTCGAAGCTCGGCTACCAGTTCATTGCCGGTGTTCTGCGGCACTTGCCTGCGATCAGCGCCGTCGTGTCTCCCACCGTGAACAGCTACAAGCGACTGATCAAGCAGGGCTCCATGTCAGGCTCGACCTGGGCGCCGGTGTTTGTCTGCTACGGCGACAACAACCGCACCAACGCTTTGCGGATTCCACTCGGCGGCGGCCGCGTCGAGCTGCGCGCGGCAGATTCGGCGAACAATCCCTATCTCGGTGCGGCCATGGTGCTGGGTGCCGGCCTTGAGGGTATTCGGGAAGGTCTCGATCCAGGCGAGCCTCATACCGAGAATATGTACAACAAGTCGGAGAGCGAGCTGAAAGAGCTCGGCATCACTCTGCTTCCCCGAACCTTGGAGGAAGCGGTGAACGCCTTCGAAGCGGATCCGTTTTCGCGGGACGTCATGGGCGATGCGATGTTCGAGGCCTATGCCACATTCCGCCGCGAAGAGTGGGATGCCTATCACAACCATGTTTCGGACTGGGAACGCGACCGCTACCTAAAGTTCTTCTAGGCCACGACCCATGGCCAAAGATGCGCGTCGCAAATTCCTCGCCGATCTCAAGCGGCAGGACGGCGCGCCGTTGCCAAATGCCCGACTTGTCTAAAAGAGCCACGCTTAATGCCGACCGGACCGATGGGACCCTCGACCCCACGCGGTTCGGCGGCTCTCGTGAGCAGAACATGGTCTTGGTCAAGCCGGGCGGCGCGCCCAGCGCCATAGATGCCGTGACATGCCGCATGCCAGGCACAACCGAGCGCGATGTCTGCACGGCGGCTAGCAAGCTCAAACTTCAGCGTCTTGAAACGGGAAGCCTCGCCGAAACGTCCCGCACTTGCCTTTTGCATTAACGATGCGGGCCGGAAAGCTTGGCCTTTGGTCCATGTCTCTCGTTCAAATCCAGGTGACAGTCTCCCCGGCATCTGGCGGGTGTGCCACTGTGTCCTTAGGTTGGCGCGGAGCGCAGCAGGCCAAGCGTTTCCACCTTTCCGCTTCTTAATGTTTGGGCGAAAGGCGCCTCGACTAACATAGGGCTCATTTTTTTAGGCATTGGTTTAGGCCACCGCATGGACTTCGACTTGGACGATAGAACCCGCAAAATCCGGACCTCGTTGAGGCCTTGGCGACGCGCAGCTGTGGTCGCAGGTCTCCTCGCGGTTGCTGCCGCAGGCGTGCCCTCCTCTTTGCATGCGCAGCCAATTGCGCCGGTCGAGACGGAAACGGTCCAGGAATCGCCCGTGATCCGGAAGCTTGAGCTGTCGGGGACGGTGTCTTCGCCGCATGCCTCACAAATCTCAACGTCCGTCGAGGGCCTTGTGAGCGTGGTCCATTTCGACAGCGGGGCCAATGTCAAGAAGGGCGATATGCTGTTGGAGCTTGACGACGAGCTTGAACAGGCCGCTTTCGAGCAAGCCGCCGCGGAAGCGGTCAAGGCCGCAGGCGAAGTTACGGATGCGAAGCGGCGCATGCGCATTGCCGAGAGCCTGGCGAAGCGAAAATACGGCCCGCAAAACGAAGTTGAGGCCCGACAGGCCGAAGTGGAAATCGATACGGCGACCGAGGAGGGTTTCAAGGCGGAACAGAGGCGGCGCGAAGTCATCCTGGCGCGCCACAAGCTCCCGGCACCCTTCGATGGCGTCATCTCGAAGCGCATGGTCGAGATCGGTCAGTGGGTCAAACCAGGCACCGCCGTCTTCGAACTTGTTGCCATGAGAGATTTCCGCGTCGATGTACCGGTCCCGCAAGAGTACTACGCACGGCTTCGTGGCGGCGCCGATGTCGCCCTTGAGATCGACACGCTTCCAGGCGAAGAAATTCCGGCCAAGATCGGCGCGCTCATCCCTGTGAGCGATCCCGATGCGCGGACCTTCACACTCCGGATTCTGCCGAGCCGTGCCGACATTCCAATCACGCCGGGCATGTCCGCGCGTGTTCTCGTCGATCTCGACACGGGCCGACGCGATGCGGCCGTCAGCCGGGATGCGCTGATCCGCTATCCGGACGGGCGCGTGACCGTTTGGGTGTTGAAGGAAGACGGCGACAAAATGAGCGTCTCCGAACGGCGGATTGAGATCGGACTTGCCTTTGACGGCCTGGTGCAAGTGCTGTCAGGCTTGAAAAAGGGAGAGCGCGTCGTCGTGCGCGGCAACGAATCGCTGCGCGAAGGCCAGACCGTCCGGCTGGCAAGCTGACTCGAAGCGAGCAAGGAAGACACCCTAATGCTTGAGCGAATCGTCCAGCGCGGGACCTTGGTCACGGTCGCCACGCTGATCGTATGCGTGCTCGGCATTCTCGCAGCCACCCGCATCCCCGTCCAGATGATCCCTGATCTTGAGGTGCGCACGGTCACGGTCTTTACACGCTGGGCGGGCGCGACCCCTCAGGACATCGAGAAAGAGATTATCATCGAACAGGAAGAATATCTCCGTTCGATCCCGAGCCTTGAGCGCATCATCTCGCGCGCATCGAGTGGCGAAGCCCGCATCGAACTTGAGTTTCCCTACAATATCGATCTCAACGAGACGCTGATCCGCATCAATAATGCGCTCAGCCAGGTGCCATCCTATCCCGAGGATGTGGATCAGCCGCGTGTGCGCGCAAGTTCGTTCAGCGCCAACTCGTTCATGTATTTCCGCGTGTCGCCGCTCCCTGGAAATCCGCGCCAACTGAACATGGACATGATGCGCGACTTCATCGACGACAATGTCCGCGCGCGGCTGGAAAGTGTGAAGGACGTCTCCGATGTGAGGCTCGGCGGCGGGGCCGAGAAGCAAATTCAAATCCTCTTCGATCAGGCCGCGCTCGCCGAGCGCAAGTTGACGCTGGACGATGTGCGACGGGCCGTGACCACGCGTAACCGCGACACCTCTGCAGGTGAAATCGAGAGTGGCAAGCGGCGCTATTTGATGCGGACAATCGGCCGCTTCGACGATGTGGAGGATTTGCAAGACCTCATCATCGCCAGGCGCGGTGACAACATCATCCGGCTCGAAGACGTGGCGGATGTGCGCCTCGGCCATTTCGAGATCTATGCCCGTTCGTATGTGAATGACCGGCCAATCATCTTTCTGTCGATCCGCCGGGAGGCAGGCTCCAACGTCATCGCAATCAAGAAGGCGGTGATGAAGCAGGTCGAGGCCATCAATCGGGATGTCCTCAAGCCTGCCGGCATGGAACTCAATCTCACCGCGGACGACGTGAACTATGTCGAGGCCTCGATCCGCAATGTGTGGACGAACCTTTCCATCGGCGCAGCTCTCGCAACGCTGGTGATGTTTCTGTTTCTTCGCTCCGCCAAGGCGACCGTCGTGGGCGTGATCGGCATTCCAATCTGTACGATCGCGGCCTTTATCGGCCTGCTGCTGGCAGGGCGGACGATCAATGTGATCTCGCTGGCGGGCATTGCCTTCGCGATCGGCATGACACTCGACAACACAATTGTCGTGCTGGAGAGCATCGATCTTGAGCGGCGGCGGGGATTGGAGCGCCTAAAAGGGGCGATTGAAGGCGTCCGGAAAGTGTGGCCCGCCGTGCTTGCCTCAACGCTCACCACGGTGCTCGTCTTCGTGCCCATCGTCTTCATTCAAGAAGAAGCCGGACAGCTCTATTCGGACATCGCTATCGCCGTGTCCGCCTCGATCCTGGCATCCATGCTCGTCGCCATCACCGTGGTGCCGACGGCAGCAGCCCATTTCGATCTCACGCCGAAGGACAACAAGACGGTCGATGCCGCTGATGGCGCCATTGTCAGAGGCGTGGGCTGGCTCATGGCTGGGCCATTGCGGCGCCTCCTTTGCATTTTTGGAGCGGTGGGCGCAAGCGTGGCGATCATTTTGCTCCTAACGCCGCCGGCCGAGTATCTGCCGGAAGGCGAGGAGCCGAAGATGTTCGCACGGCTCAATGCGCCGCCCGGCTACAATTTGGAGACAATGGAGAAGATCGGTGCCGACCTCCAAGACTGGCTAATGCCCTTCGTTGAGGACGACCCGGCTCGCTTCGATCGCGGTGACGCGCAAGTCCCTGCGATCAAATATTTCTTCCTTTTGATTGAGGCGGACGGCGTGCGCATCATCGCCGAGACCGTCAATCCCGGCGATATCGTCGCCCTCATGAAAGCGGTTACGGAGAAATATAAATCCTACGCTGGCATGCGGGCATTCGTCTCGCGCGGCTCGATTATCACCAGCAATGACGGCGGCACGCGCAGCGTCAGCCTCGATATTGCCGGGCCGAACCTTCAGGACGTCTACGCGCTGGCGTCCACCGCCTATCGCCGCGCGGGCGAGATTTTCGACAAACCCCGTATTCAAGCCGACCCCTCAACACTGACCCTTTCGCAGCCGCTGATCGAGGTGCGCCCCAAATGGGACCGGGCCGCTGAGCTCGGCCTGACATCGAATGATGTCGGCTTCACCGTGGCCGCGCTGACGGATGGCGCGTATGTGGGCGAGTTTTTCCAGGGCGACGACAAGATCGACATCTATTTCTACAGTAAGGATGCGGCCGATACCTCGCTCGACACGTTGCCGCAAATGCCGGTCTATACGCCGCAAGGCACGATCGTCCCGCTCTCCTCCATCGCCGAGATTAGAGAGACAGTCGATACGAACACGATCCGCCGCATCGATGGACGGCGCACGGTCACGCTCAATATCATTCCGCCAGACGATGTGGCCCTGGAGACAGGCGTTGAGATCGTCCGCGAGCAGCTCGTCAATCATCTGAAGCGCTCTGGCGCGGTCCCTTTCGATGTGAGCATGACCATCTCAGGCGCATCGGACCAGCTTGATGCGACGCGCGATGCGCTCGCTGGCAACTATCTCGTGGCAGTAGCGATCATCTACCTCCTGCTGGTCGCGATTTTCACCCATTGGGGCTACCCGCTGCTGATCATGACGACGATACCGCTTGGCGTGGCGGGTGGGCTCGTGGGGCTTGCACTGATGAACTGGGTGGGCGCGATCCTGCCTCGCTTCGGTCTCGCCCCGATCATTCAACCCTTCGACATGATCACTATGCTGGGCTTCCTCATTCTGATGGGTACGGTGGTGAACAATCCAATCCTGATTGTCGATCGGGCCTTATCCAATCTGCGCGACGCGGGACTCGATGCGAAAGATGCGGTGATGGAGGCAGTATCGTCGCGGCTGCGGCCTATCGCCATGTCAACGGTGACGACGATCTGCGGTCTTGCGCCGCTCGTGTTTATTCCGGGTGCAGGCACGGAGCTCTATCGCGGCGTCGGTGCCATCGTGCTGTTCGGGATTGTGGGCACGGCGATCATTACACTGACTTTCTTGCCGGCCCTTTCGATCTCGGTGTTCACGCTTGCCGGTTATGGCACCAAAACGCACAGGGCGAAGGGTCAGGCGCCCTCGCCGGCCCCCGGAGAATAAGAGACCTCAGTGACGGCAGGGGTCAATGCAGGGCCGCGCTGCCAACAGGGCCTCAATCAACACTCGGCCGTGTTCGAATTGTCTCGCGGCGCATAGAGATGTTCACGCGTCGGCGGCATCCCGGAGGCGCCGCGCGAGGCGTGTTTCGTGGCCACAATCTGATAGATCCGCGCGCTGCCATCCCCAAGCGAGAAACTGACCCCGATAAGATAGAGCAGCCACATCCGGTATTTTTCCTCGCCGACCAGCGCGATCACCTCGTCCCGCCGTTCCCAGAGCCGCTGGCTCCAGAGTTTGCACGTCAAGGCGTAATGGTCGCGCCAGCCCTCCACGTCATGCACGTCGAAGCCAACCGCTTCCATCGATTGGATTAGGTGTCCCAAATGATCGAGCTCGCCACCGGGAAAGATATATTTCGCCAGAAGCCGGCGTTCGGGCCGCATTTTGCGGAACTGTTTCATCGTGCGCTTGCCCGGACGCGTGATGCCGTGATTGAGGAAGATACCCCGGTCAGGGAGCATCGAGCGGACCTTCGACATGTAGTCGGGCATGTTGTCGATGCCCACATGCTCGCACATGCCGATGGAGGCAATCTTGTCGTAACTGCCGTCCAGATCGCTATAGTCCTTGAGTTCCGCGGTCACCTTGTCGCTCAGCCCGAGTTGTTGCGCCTTGTCCTGGACATAGCTGAGCTGGTTGGCCGAAAGAGTCACACCGTGCGCGCGGACGCCATAATGGCGGGCGGCGTGAAACAGGAGCGCGCCCCAACCGCAACCGATATCCAACATGCTCTCGCCTGGCTGGAGCTGAAGCTTGCGGCAGACCATGTCGACCTTGTTCCGCTGCACCTGTTCGAGCGTGTCGTTCCAGTCGGCAAAATAGGCGCACGAGTAGACCATCTCGTCATCGAGAAATAACTCGTAGAACGCGTTGCTCACATCGTAGTGAAACTGGATGTAATCGCGGTTATCGCCTGCTTTGCGGTTGCGGCCCGATTCATCTCCTTCGAAGGTGTGCTCGATTTTAGCCGGAGCACTGCGGGCAAACAGGAATGGCAGCAGCTTGCGGGCAATGAACAGCTTATTGATGCCCCGCAGACGCTTCCGCGAATTGCGGACGCGGGCCGTCTCCATAAACGTGTAGAGGTCGGCCCCGTGAAAATCGATCTGCCCTTCGGCGTAGAGGCGCAGAAGCGTCTCGGGCTTTGGGCTGCGGAGCAATGAGCCGATCACACCCGGCCCGCTGAGCGATACGCACAGGCCAGGTTCGACATTATCTCCGAGCGGAATCTCGGTCCCGTCCCAGAGCCGGATTGAGATCTTGGTGTCGGCGCGCGCTGCCAAATGCTCGAAGACGGACCGCGCGGCTGCTGTCAGACGCTGCGAATTCCGGTCTTCCATCACGGCCCACACATAGCCAAGTCATCGGTCAAAGTGGCGCGCCGGGGAAGATTCGAACTCCCGACCCCCAAATTCGTAGACAGGGGCCAGGCGCTGACTTTGCTACTGTTTTCTGCAAACCGGGTAGAAATCGGCTCATTCCTTATCAATGCGTTAGCAGTCTAGCTGCAAACCAAAAGCCCCACTACAAGATCGGCTATCAAGACGGGCCAGCTCAAGAAGTCAAGGTGCGCGAGCGGTCTACAGAAGGGCCGATACATGCTCGTCGCCAAAGACCGCGCAGATGGGCCGGCGCACCCCTCAAATCGGCTCCTAGCCCAACTCAACACGAACTGGAGAGTCGTAGACGACCCGCTGCAATGGATCTTGCAGCGTAGGAAGGGAAACCCGCGCAAGAAGAACTCGGGCTGGCGGAGTCGGTCATTGTGCAGGACGCGAGACGCGTTGCTGCGATGCGTGCGTGAGCACTGTGGAGAGATCGATCCCGAAGCTCTTGCCACGCTCAAGGAGCTACCCGACTAGCACCCCGACTGGGACCACACAAACTTGGACGTTCGTGGAACGGACCATGCACAGCCCGACAGGCGATCAGAACCGTTAGGCCAGTGCATTGGAGTTTTCCGATGCCGACGAGTAGCCGCCTCGTATCCTCTGAATTGCACTCTATTAGTTTGTGCCCTCCCTCCGAGGGTCCGCGCAGAGAGCGCCGAGCAACCAAACGCATCACCCTGCGACAAGCTACCAACATGATGGAAGCAGTGGCCTTCGCTCGTGAGATCGGAACTCCGCTGAATGCCCATGCCACGATCCACTGGGTCGGCACGAAGTTGGGAGATGATCCCGACGGTCGGCTGTTCGCCAAAGTCCGCGAGGGCTTCGATAAGTGGCTCAAGCGTCAGGGCATCCCTGGTGGACTAACCGCCATATGGGTGCGCGAGCGACTTTCAGGTGGCTCTGCTGAAGGTGGTTCACTGCCACATGCTTTTCCATCTAGCGCACCCCTTTATTCGCGGCAGAAGGCGCACTCAGGTTGAGGCGGCACTCGAACGACTGATCGACCGGCACGGAGACGGCAATTACGCTCACTACACGCTCAAGCTGACCTTCCCTACGAATCCGAACGGGGTCTACCTGCTGAAAGGCGGAGGAGCGGACGTCTGGCGCAGGTTCGGCGTGCCCCGTCGCTGGCGGAGGCCGCAAAGACTCATTCAGGGCAAGCGGTGCGGCATTACCGAGAACATCGGACCGGCAGCTCGAGTAAGGGCAGTCGCCGAGACACCTAACAATGCGCAAACGCTGAAAGCGTCCTAGAGCCCGCCTGACTCGTCCATCAAATGAGAAGACCCCCAAAAAACCGCTCCCCCAAGAAGATTTCCCAGCGAGAACCAAATGGAGGGTTGCGGCGTTTACAATTTGGTTGTTTCGCCAGCCGCTGCCTTGGGAGAAGTGTCAGATTTCATAGAATCGTTAGATTTCACGGTCTCTCATAGGCCTTAGGCTCGATTGAAGGCTTGCGGGTTCGCGTGTCTGTCACCCCCGGCGGGATGCGCGATTGATGTGGAGGGCGGTGAATGTCGGACAGCAAAGGCTCGATCGGCAATGCTGACCGTGACCGGATCCGAGGGCTTATGGCGCGCTCGGCGAACGTCATCGCTGCGGCTCGCGAGGGACTGGATAACAGCTCGACCGACCTTGAAGACCTGTCCGGGGCAAGCGAGCCGGGCTCATCGAAGCTCAAGACGTGTCGGCCCAGAGTGAGTGCCTCTAAGGTTTCTGTCTCCGAGAGAACTGCCTCTAAGACACATATGTATAAGACGCCTGGGCCGAAATTTCCGGCGTACAAGACGCCCGGCGCAAGAACGTCCGAACAGCCGAAGCCGGCCC
>Ga0316190_10002934_pt1 | contig 12427 bp, 10 predicted proteins | sample Eddworburrow2_MG_FD_204929 | JGI IMG/M metagenome (GOLD analysis project Ga0316190, IMG submission 204929) | Coastal sediment microbial communities from Maine, United States - Eddy worm burrow 2 | ecosystem: Environmental > Aquatic > Marine > Coastal > Sediment | place: USA: Maine | collected... | reverse complement strand
AAAGGCTCTTGAAGCTGCGTTGGGGCAGATTGAGCGGGCTTTTGGAAAAGGCTCGGTGATGAAGCTGGGCTCCAGTTCGTCCATCGAGGTCGCTGCCATTTCATCAGGCTCCATCGGCCTGGATATTGCGCTTGGTATCGGCGGTCTGCCGACAGGGCGCGTGATTGAGATTTACGGCCCGGAATCTTCCGGCAAGACAACGTTGGCGCTGCATGTTGTAGCCGAGTGTCAGAAACGTGGCGGCATTTGCGCCTTCGTCGATGCTGAACATGCACTTGATCCGATTTATGCCCGCAAGCTCGGTGTCGATGTGGACGAGCTGCTGATTTCTCAGCCGGACACCGGCGAACAGGGTCTTGAGATTGCCGACACGCTGGTGCGTTCCGGCGCTGTCGAAGTTCTGGTGATTGACTCCGTGGCTGCCCTGACGCCGCGCGCTGAACTCGAAGGCGACATGGGTGACTCTCTACCGGGCCTGCAGGCTCGCCTGATGAGCCAGGCGCTGCGCAAGTTGACCGGGTCGATTTCCAAGACCGGTTGCATGGTGATCTTCATCAACCAGATCCGCATGAAGATCGGTGTCATGTTCGGTAACCCTGAAACCACAACAGGCGGCAACGCGCTCAAATTCTATTCATCGGTGCGTCTCGACATTCGCCGCATCGGCGCGATCAAGGATCGTGACGAAGTGGTTGGCAACCAGACCCGTGTGAAGGTTGTGAAAAACAAGGTTGCACCGCCATTCCGGCAGGTTGAATTCGACATCATGTACGGTGAGGGCATATCCAAGGTTGGAGAGCTGCTTGATCTCGGTGTCACCGGCGGTATCGTTGAAAAGTCTGGATCCTGGTTCTCCTATAATGGTGAGCGGGTGGGCCAGGGCCGCGAGAATGCGAAAACCTTCCTGCGCGACAATCCTGATATTGCCACGGCCATTGAAGCCGCCATCCGCGAAAATGCCGGGCTTATAGCTGACCGGATCATCGATCCTGAAAGCGTCAAGGCCGATGCGGATGGTGTCATCGAGGACGACCTGCCACTGGCGGCCGCTGGTAAGGACAAATAATTTTGGTCGGTTTCGCAGTCCGATCCCTGTCGGGCTGCGTTAACCGGCATGTGAGTTGTGTTGGAATTCAGGTTACCACCTGAAGATTGGCCGGTGCCGGGATTTGAGTCTCCCCCCAAACCCCTGACCCTCATCCGGTCCGGCCTTGCAGGATCATTGACGCCCCATCAGATCCTGCCTTCAAACGCCTTCCCGCCACCGGGAGGGCGTTTGTGTATTTTCAAACTGCCGGTCAATGCCAGATCATTCAACGGATTTATGGACAACATCACCGGTGCGGGTATAAATGCGCCCTCAACACATTCATCTATTTCAAAGCAGGCTTTCAATTCCATGTCAGGCGTCAACGAAATACGCTCCACCTTCCTCGATTACTTCGTGAAAAATGGTCACGAGGAAGTGGCGTCATCGTCACTTGTTCCGCACAATGACCCGACGCTGATGTTCACCAATGCCGGCATGGTGCAGTTCAAGAACGTGTTTACCGGACTTGAAAAACGGCCATACAGCCGGGCAGTGACATCGCAGAAATGCGTTCGCGCCGGCGGCAAGCACAATGACCTGGACAATGTCGGCTACACCGCGCGCCACCACACCTTCTTTGAGATGCTCGGTAATTTCTCGTTCGGGGATTACTTCAAGGAACACGCCATTGAACTGGCGTGGAACCTGATCACCAAAGAATACGGACTGGATGCGAAGCGTCTGCTGGTCACTGTCTATCACACCGATGATGAGGCGTTTGACCTGTGGAAGAAAATCGCCGGCCTGTCTGACGACAGGATCATTCGGATCCCGACCCATGACAATTTCTGGGCCATGGGCGATACCGGGCCGTGCGGGCCGTGCTCGGAAATTTTCTACGATCATGGCGACCACATTCCCGGTGGACCTCCCGGATCACCGGATGAGGACGGGGACCGGTTCATCGAAATCTGGAACCTGGTGTTCATGCAGTATGAACAGGTGACGGTTGATGACCGCCAGGAGCTGCCGCGGCCATCGATTGACACCGGCATGGGGCTTGAGCGTATCTCCGCACTGCTGCAGGGCAGCCACGACAATTACGAGACCGATCTGTTCAGAGCCCTGATTGCCTCGATTGAGGAGCAGACGGGCATAGAGGCCACTGGACCGAACAAGGCGTCAAACCGTGTTATCGCTGATCATCTGCGGGCCACATCGTTCCTGATTGCAGACGGTGTGCTGCCGTCCAATGAGGGCAGGGGCTATGTGTTGCGGCGCATCATGCGCCGCGCCATGCGCCATGCCGAACTGCTGGGCGTCACGGAACCGTTGATGTGGAAACTGGTGCCGGCGCTGCAACGTGAAATGGCACAGGCGTTCCCGGAACTGTCGCGGGCGGGAGACCTGATCACCGAGACCCTGCGGCTGGAGGAAACCCGTTTTCGCAAGACGCTGGAGCGCGGACTGAAAATGCTCGATGACGAGTCGAGCGGCCTGTCTGCGGGTGACCGGTTTTCCGGCGATGTCGCCTTCAAGCTCTATGACACTTACGGCTTTCCACTCGACCTGACGGAAGATGCGCTGCGGGCGCGGGACATCTCCGTTGACACCGATGCCTTCAACACGGCGATGGACAAGCAAAAGGCCGATGCGCGCAAGGCATGGGTGGGCTCCGGTGACACCAATACGGACGCCGTCTGGTTCGACGTGCGCGACAAAACCGGGGCAACCGACTTTCTCGGCTATGAAACCGAGACCGCCGAAGGTGTCATCTCGGCCATCGTCACCGGCGACGGCAAGATGCTGGAAACGGCTGCAAAAGGTGACAAGGTTTCCATCATCGTCAACCAGACACCGTTTTATGGTGAAAGCGGTGGTCAGAGCGGTGATCAAGGCGTTATGAAGACCGCCGGCGGTGCCCGGATCAAGATTGCCGATACCCAAAAACGGCTCGGTGACCTGTTTGTCCATATTGCCGAGGTTGAAGACGGTAACATCGCAGTAGGCGATGCGGTGGAAATGCTGGTCGACAATGACCGGCGGTCCGGCAACCGCATTCACCATTCAGCCACTCACCTGGTGCACGAAGCATTGCGACAGGTGCTGGGAAACCACGTGGTCCAGAAAGGTTCACTGGTCGAGCCGGGACGGTTCAGATTTGACTTTGCGCATCCCAAGGCCCTGTCAGACAACGAGCTTGAGCAGGTCGAGCAGATCGCAAACAAGGTGGTCATGCAGAACGATGCCGTGTCGACCCGGCTGATGAGTGTCGATGAAGCCATTGAGCAGGGCGCCATGGCCCTGTTCGGTGAAAAGTACGGTGACGAAGTTCGGGTTGTTTCCATGGGCGTACAGCCCGGCGGCGGCAACAAACAGGTCTATTCGATGGAACTTTGCGGCGGCACCCATGTGGGCCGCACCGGTGATATCGGCCTGGTGCGAGTGGTGTCGGAAGCTGCCTCGGCTGCCGGTGTGCGCCGCATCGAGGCACTGGCCGGTGATGCTGCCCGGCAGTATCTTGAAACCCGCGACAGGCAGGTATCGCGCATTGCCGGGCTGTTGAAAGCAGCACCCGATGATGTTGAAACACGGGTTGCCGCCCTGGTCGAGGAACGCAAAAACCTGGAACGTGAACTGGCGGATGCCAGGAAGAAACTCGCCATGGGCGGCGGTGGCACATCCGGCGGCAGCGCCATTGAGGATATTGGTGATGTCAAGCTGCTGGCTCGCGTGCTGGACGGGTTGAACCCGAAAGACCTTCGCGGCGCTATTGATGATGGCAAGGCGCAGGTCGGGTCAGGCGTTGTGGCACTTGTCGCCGTCAATGACGGCAAGGCAGCGGTTGGCGTAGGCGTCACGGATGACCTTAAAGACAAACTGAGCGCGGTTGAGTTGGTCAAGGCCGGTGTTGAAGCTGTCGGCGGCAAGGGCGGCGGTGGCCGCCCGGACATGGCCCAGGGCGGCGGCCCTGACGGCAGCAAGGCGGATTCCGCCCTTGATGCCATTCGCGCGGCGCTGGCAGGCTAGCCGGGGTCAGAACCAACCATCCAGCCCATGCTGGACAACCCGCGCAGGGCCATACCTTGCCCGGGTCCAGTTCAAACCGTACGCTGCCTGATACCGGCACGCACCTGCCTGTCGTGGCCGGCCATGTCAACGGCAATGCTTTGATAATACGTGCAACCAGTTAAGTCCTCCCTTCTGCCTGTATGGCGTATGCAATGGAGCGGAGAGGTTTCCATGCCCAGCTGAAATTTCCAAAATTTCATTCCTGAATTTCTCTACTGCGACCAAATGGCGAGTTTTATGTCGCAGAAGAGCTTGACCGGCTATGTCCTGCGGTGCCAATAACGAAAATCGATTACTGAACTGGAGTGAACGCGATTGGCCCTAATTTCCCCATCCCGCAGACTGCGGCGCACGCCTTTTTCGGACGGTGTCGAAGCGGCAGGCGTCAAGGCCTATACCGTCTATAATCACATGCTTTTGCCCACCGTTTTCCGCTCGGTGCAAGAGGATTACCGCCACCTCAAAGAGGCGGTACAGGTCTGGGATGTCGCCTGTGAGCGTCAGGTTGAAGTACGTGGCCCCGATGCCGGGCGCCTTATACAACTTCTTACCCCACGTGATCTGCGGTCGATGCAGCCGGGGCAGTGCTATTACGTACCTATCGTCGATGAAACCGGCGGCATGCTGAATGATCCCGTTGCCGTCAAACTGACGGAGGACCGGTGGTGGATTTCGATCGCTGACAGCGACCTGCTGTACTGGATCAAGGGACTTGCCTATGGCTACCGGCTGGACGTGCTGATCGATGAGCCCGATGTGTCGCCGTTGGCAGTTCAGGGACCGCGCGCCGATGACCTTATGGCTGCAGTATTCGGCGACCAGGTGCGCCAGATTCGCTTCTTCCGCTTCATGCCTTTGAATTTTCAGGGCCGTGATCTGGTGGTTGCGCGGTCGGGCTATTCCAAACAGGGCGGTTTCGAGATCTACGTCGAAGGCGAAGATATCGGCATGCCGCTGTGGAATGCGCTGATGGAAGCAGGAAAGAGCATGGACGTTCATGCAGGCTGCCCCAATATAATCGAACGCATCGAAGGTGGGCTTCTGTCTTACGGCAACGATATGACGGATGACAATACGCCACACGAATGCGGACTGGGGCGTTTCTGTAACACCCACACCGCTATCGGCTGCATTGGACGCGACGCACTTCTGCGGGTTGCCGCAGAAGGGCCGGTGAAACAGATTCGCGCCATTTCCATTGACGGTGGTCCGGTACCGGTCTGTGACAGGTATTGGCCGCTTTTGGCCGATGGCAATGTTGTGGGCCGGGTGTCCTCGACAGCCTGGTCGCCGGATTTCGACACCAATGTCGCCATTGGGATGGTGCGCATGACGCACTGGGACGAAGGCAAACAACTGATCGTGGAAGCTCCTGATGGTTCGCGCCAGGCCACCGTTCAGGGAAAATTCTGGAATTAGGGTCCTGACCCTACGGTGTCCACTCATCGGTATCGTGATCGGGGTGCTGACGGCATGCCAGTTTTGCCAGGTCTTGCGGCGTGCGGTCGTCCGCAGTGGAATGGCCGGGTAGGGTGGTGATCTGGTCGAACCATGCCTGTTTGCTCTCAACGCCCACCTCGTCAACCGGCGGTGCGATATCGGGCGTATCCAGTGAACCCACGGTGAATTCATAGTTCACATCGCCGGCTTCATGCATGTAGAGCGGTGTGCCGCACTTTTCGCAAAAACCGCGCACCGTGATCGGGGTTGAGGGAAACTCGGTTGCCTTGCCCCGGGTCCATTCAAGCTGGTTCACAGGCGTGGTGAGCAGCACCATGCCGAAATTGCCGCCGGCTTTCTGGCACATCCGGCAATGGCAGATGCCGGAGTGGCCCAGAGGTCCGGTTATCCGGTAGCGCACCGCGCCGCACTGACAGCCGCCTGAATGGGTATCTGTCATTACGGGCGTTGCCACACCACTGGAAACCAGTCTTCCGGCAGCACATCGCCCATGTTCAGGTTCAGGCCCATTTCGTCAAACGGTGGCGACACGGCGTGGGAGCGCGCGACATAGCGGCAATCCTCGCCGATGAAGCGGAAGCTGACAGCGCGCCTGCGAGTCCCTGAAGTGTTGGGCGGTGCGTTGTGCAAGGTGTGATAGTCGAAGGCAACAGCATCACCGGGTTCCAGGTCCCAGGCGCGCAGATCAGCCGCCTGTTTGCTTTCGTCAATGTCGGGGAAGGGGTGATAGACAGAGGTATCGCCTTCAAGCGGTTCCAGTGTCTTGAAGCGGCGCGGTACGTAAGTTACCGAGCCTTTATGGCTACCGGCTATGAAATGAGGGCACACGGCCTCAGACACCGGATCAAGCGGCACCCAGATGGAAACGGTCTTGCTGCCGTCCAGGCAGTAATACGGCAGGTCCTGATGCCACGGCGTCGGATCGGCCGTGCCGGGTTCCTTGACCAGCACATGTTCATGAAACAGTTGGGTGCGCGATGCAGCCATCAGTTCACCGGCGATGGCGCCCAGCGGGCCCTGGTCGCACACGTCCTTGTAGGCAGCGATGCGCTGCCAGTTGACATAATCGCCGAAGTAAGCGCCGGGCTTGCCTTCTTCTGTATGATTTTTTCCGTAAGGGCCAGGGGTTAGCATGTTTTCTTCAATAGCGGTCTCAAGCCGGTTGCGCCATTCAGTGGGAATGACATTTCGCAACACGCACACGCCGTCCCGGATGAAGTCTTCGCGGGTCTGGGCTGAAATCGTACTCATGCTGGCCTCCGTTTCCTGATGTTGAAGCTGCAGCATGCCTGAAGCCTGCGTTGACGGCAATCTGGCAGTTTCCATCCGCACGGTTATCTGGTCCGGCGTACAATGCAGACAACAGAGCGGGCTCGCAGCGAATTGCAGATGTCGGCAGCCTGTTTTTGGCTGGCAGCACCGATGCGCGCCGAATAGCGCCGCCTTGCGCCCATGCTCAGGTTCCTGACCGGCACGACCATCGGCGGTTTTTCCCGTAAATCAGCTGGAAAGTTTCTTTTAACGCGGTTGAAGGTGCGAACCGCCGTATTCCGGGAGAAACTCTCGGAAATCAGCACGCCCCAGGGCTGGCGGGCTGCCGATTTGACCGCCAGTCGGATGCGCCCGGGCTTCCGGACAAGGCCGGGGCAGGCATCGGCAAACGACTTCTTGCCGTCAATCAGCGGGATGGCGTGACGGGCATCCGGCTTTCGCCATTCTTCCGCTGCACGGCCGGTTATGGAGAAGACATAGTTTTCGGTTTCCAGTGGGATCCTGCCTCCGGCAATGAAGCGTGAGGCTGCGCCTTCGCCGGCATTGTAGGCCACAGCCGCCAGCCCAAGGTTTCCGAAGCGAACTTTCAGATGGGCGAGGAAATCAATCGACGCCGTCAGGGCCGCTGCCGGATCATATGGATTTTTCAGGCCGCGCCGCTTTGCCGTGCCGGGGATGAACTGGGCGATGCCCTCAGCACCTGCCGGAGACACCGCATTGGGTGAAAACCGGCTTTCCGCATTGATCAGGCGGGCAATGAAATGCGTATTGATACCGCGCCACCTGGAGCGGTTTTCCAGCAATTTGCACACATCGCGGGCAAATGTTGCTTGAGAGACAGCAAGCGGTGCCTGCACAGGCTTCACCCCGGTTTTGACGGGCCGGGCTGAAGCGCTGGCAGCAAAGCAGATGGCGAGCAGACAAACTGTGAGCTTGCTAACCCATGGCCTTTTGCAGGTTGCGATCAACGGCATCGAGGAAGCCTTGTGTGCTGAGCCATTTCTGGTCAGGTCCAATGAGAACAGCCAGATCCTTGGTCATCTCGCCGCCCTCAACCGTGTCAATGCACACCTTCTCCAGTGTGTCGGCAAATGTCGCCAAGGCTGCATTGTCGTCCAGCTTGGCGCGATGGGCAAGGCCACGGGTCCAGGCAAAAATCGAGGCGATGGAATTGGTCGAGGTTTCCTTGCCTTCCTGGTGCAGGCGATAGTGCCGCGTCACGGTACCATGCGCTGCCTCTGCTTCTACCGTGTCGCCATCAGGCGTCATCAGCACCGATGTCATCAGGCCCAGCGATCCAAAACCTTGTGCAACAGTATCCGACTGAACATCGCCGTCATAGTTCTTGCAAGCCCACACATAACCGCCGGACCACTTCATTGCCGAGGCAACCATGTCGTCAATCAGGCGATGCTCATAGGTGAGACCCGCCTCGGCAAACTTGTCGGTGAATTCAGCCTCGAAAATTTCCTGGAAGAGGTCCTTGAAGCGGCCGTCATAGGCTTTCAAGATGGTGTTCTTGGTGCTCAGATACACTGGATATCCAAGCGTCAGGCCATAGTTCATCGATGCGCGTGCGAAGTCCCGGATGGAATCATCCAGATTGTACATGGCCATGGCCACGCCGGAGCCGGGCGCCTGGAACACTTCGCGTTCGATGACCTTGCCATCGTCGCCTTCAAACTTGATGGTCAGCTTGCCTGCGGTCGGGAACCGGAAGTCGGTTGCGCGATACTGATCACCGAAGGCATGACGGCCGACCACGATTGGCTGGGTCCAGCCCGGCACCAGGCGCGGTACGTTCTGACAGATGATCGGCGCGCGGAAAATAACGCCGCCGAGAATGTTGCGGATGGTGCCGTTCGGCGACCGCCACATCTGTTTGAGGCCAAATTCCTCTACCCGCTGTTCATCCGGCGTGATGGTCGCGCATTTGACGCCGACACCGTATTTCTTGATGGCTTCTGCAGCGTCAATGGTGACCTGATCGTCTGTCTCGTCGCGGTATTCGATGCCGAGATCATAGTATTTCAGGTCGATGTCGAGGTAGGGATGGATCAGCTTGTCCTTGATGAACTGCCATATGATGCGTGTCATCTCGTCGCCGTCGAGTTCAACAACGGGATTGGCAACCTTGATCTTGGACATGGAAATTTAGCCTCGCTATGTAGGGGGTTGGTGCAGCGCACAACGGAATATGGTGCGCGTCATAGCAAAGCATGCGGTCAAGCGCAAATATGACCATGGGCTAACAAGGAATGTTTTGTCCAAGGACACAGACAATCCGGTTGCGCATAGATCAGTACGGCTTTTGATTGAATCAATCAAAAGCCGTAAAACTGATCGCTTTCAAAATGCTAGAGCAACTTTATGGGTTCAATTGAACCCATGTTGCTCTAGTCCTGCTCGATAAACTGGATGCCCAGTTCCCGGTCGTCCCGCCAGCAGACCTGGGCGGTCTTCGAGGTGTTTTCCGGCAGGATGGTCAAATCGAAACAGGACGGCACGGTGACGTCATCACCGAGACGCAGTTTGGCGCCGGCGGACGTGAGATCCCTGATTTCGCAAGCGACACCTTGTTCCTGGCCTGCATAAACAACCAGGCCCTGCTGGTGTACTCTCTGCCGCGGCTCACTGCGGTCCTCTATATCAACATTCAAACCGGCCTGCGGCTCGACACCCGGTGCCGCGTCATTGACGGCCGGGATATGAGGTTGATCGCCATCTGTGCCGGCGAGCTGTGACACATGGGCTTTTTGTTCCACGCCCTGCGGTGAACGACTGGAAGGGGATGTATTCATTGCCTTCACCCGATCAAGTTGGTGAAGCATACGCTGATGCAGGTCAGTTGCCGTCATGTCAGTTAGCTCGTTCCGGTTGAGGCAGTTCTTGAGCGATTTGTCTCACATGATTGGTGAAAGCCGGGTAAATAATGCGCAGATGTGAACGGCAAACCATGAATTTTCTTTGAGACTTGTATTTTTCAAGGTCTGGTGTATCGCATACCGCACAATGACAACCGCACAAACAGACAGTGCCGGCAAGCCGGCCGTGGTCCTGGTGAACCCGCAATTAGGCGAAAACATAGGTACGGCGGCGCGTGCCATGGCCAATTTTGCGCTGGGTGAACTGCACATCGTTGAACCGCGCGACGGCTGGCCCAATGAGCGCGCGATCAGCGCATCGTCCGGTGCCGTCCAGATCATCGAACAGGCCAGGCTGCACGACACCTGCAAGCAGGCGCTGGACCCGTTCAACCGGGTTTACGCCACCACTGCTCGTCCGCGCGGCATGACCATGCAGGTCATGACACCACAGGAAGCCGCTGCCGACATGCACACGCGCATCGGCAATGGCGAGCGCGTTGCGATCATGTTCGGCCGCGAACGCTGGGGCCTGACTAATGAGGAAGTATCGCTGGCTGATGTGATCATCACTGCCCCGGTAGATCCGGAGTTTGCATCGATCAACATTGCACAGGCTGTCCTGCTGGTCGGGTATGAATGGTACAAACCCATTGCGGCCACCCTCGGCATGGGCACCGATGAACTGCCGGCCATGAGCGGGCCGGGCCTGAAAATTCGCGGCGCTGAAGGACTGGCCAGCAAGCAGGACCTGCGTGGGTTTTTTGATCACCTGGAAACGGAACTCGAGACAGCAGGGTTTTTCAAATCCCCGGCCATGCGCCCCGGCATGATGCGCAACCTGCGCAACATGTTCCAGCGCATTGAACTCAGCCTGCAGGAGATCAGAACCCTCAGAGGTGTTATCGCATCATTGACCAGAACCCATCTGCGTCCTCGCAAGATCAATGATGAGGCCGGTGAATGAGCAATCGGCGTGCGCGCATTCTGGTTTTTGATTCCGGTACCGGGGGCTTGAGCGTGACGCATGCGCTGCGCGCGCAATTGCCCGACGCAGACATCATCTACGCAGCAGACACAGCCGCTTTCCCCTATGGCAAATGGGCGGAGGTGTTATTGGTCCGACGCATATTGCGGGTCATGCGGGACCTGCTGGACCTGGTGAAACCGGATTGCGTGGTTGTTGGCTGCAACACGGCAAGCACGCTGGCCCTGGATGTGCTGCGGGAAGAGTTTCAGGTACCGTTCGTGGGCACTGTTCCTGCCATCAAGCCGGCTGCTGCGCAAACCAGAACCGGCGTTATCGGCGTGCTGGCGACACCGGGCACGGCCAGGCGTGAATACACCAAAACCCTGATCCATACTTACGCGTTTCATTGCAAGGTGATGCTGCACGGTGCGCCGCGGCTGGCGGAAATTGCCGAGAAAAAGCTGGCGGGGGAGGATGTGGACCGGGCGGCTCTTCTGGCCGAGATCAGCCCGGTGTTTCGCAACAAGGGCGGTGCGCGCGCAGATGTCGTGGTGCTTGGATGCACACACTATCCGCTTCTGCTGGAGGAGATGAAGGAAGTCGCACCCTGGCCGGTTGCATGGATTGATCCGGCACCGGCCATTGCGCGGCGCACTGCGTCGATCCTGAGAGACAGCGACAAAGCCGATGCCCAGCCGATCAGTATCGAACGCGACACGGTCATATTGACGTCACAGCCGGTGGACGGTGAGCACGTGCCTGCCGGATTTGCCAGTGCCGGTTTCGACAAGTTGCAGATCGCCGATATTCCCCTCTGAACTGAAAAAAGGATGCCCTGTGATGAGCCGGATTGAAACCATTGAGCAACTGGAAGGCATTTATGGCGAGCCTGCTCAGGCCTCATTGCTCAAGGTAACCGATTACATCACCCCGCATTATGCAGCGTTTATTGAAGCCTCTCCGTTTGTGGCACTGGCAACGGCGGGACCTGAGGGCCTGGATTGTTCGCCGCGCGGGGATTTGGCCGGTTTTGTGCGCATGCATGATGTGCGCACGCTGATGATGCCGGACCGGCGGGGCAACAATCGTGTCGACAGCCTGCGCAATATCGTAGCCGATCCGCGTGCCGGCCTGTTGTTCATGGTACCGGGCTGCGGCAGTACATTGCGTGTCAACGGCAAGGCGCACCTGAGTATTGATCCAGACCTGCTGGTTTCGTTTGCTGTTGAAGGCAAGGCACCGCGCTCGGTCATCGTGCTGGAGACGCAGGCGGTCTATTTCCAGTGCGCGCGGGCCATTGTGCGATCAAACCTGTGGAACCCGGAGGCGCAGGTCGATCCGAAATCCCTGCCGACACCGGGCCAGGTACTGGCAGCCCTGACCAATGGCGAGGTTGGCGGCAAGTCCTATGATGATGCCTGGTGGGACAGGGCGCAGAAGACCCTGTGGTGACGAGCGCAAATTCCGCTCTTATTGAACCGTTTGACACCGTGCCGGTTCCGGCGTAAAAGCCAACTCGTTCTGTGCCGTTAAGGCCAGTGCATTGCTTGTTCGTGACCGTTTCGCCTTTCCCGACTTTTAAAATCGCGGGAACACTTTGAGGAGGAACAGTCTGTCGGACCGGGAGACCGGTGAGAAGGAGAACAGGCTTCATAACCCGTAGGCGGTCAGCGGAATTTTATCCGGTACTGGCCGCTGTTTTTATTTTTGATCTGGAGTTCATTGAAGAATGTCTAATCGCGTAAGCTCAAAGTACAA
>Ga0316190_10002933_pt1 | contig 12430 bp, 10 predicted proteins | sample Eddworburrow2_MG_FD_204929 | JGI IMG/M metagenome (GOLD analysis project Ga0316190, IMG submission 204929) | Coastal sediment microbial communities from Maine, United States - Eddy worm burrow 2 | ecosystem: Environmental > Aquatic > Marine > Coastal > Sediment | place: USA: Maine | collected... | reverse complement strand
AGGGGAACTGAAACGGTTTCATAAAGGTTTTGCCAATCAGGTTTATCCGATTCCGGCGGACAAAACGCATGTTGGCGACGGCTAACCTTAGCTTCTAGTCCCTTTGGATTTCGTGTGATGCAAAGTAAATAGTCCATTTAATTAATTCATTCTAAGTGTTGAGGCACACTTTACCCAATTATTCTAAGCATTGAATCAGTGATTGAGCAAGGTTATGTAACAAACTGAAATAGGCATTTTTACCCACCGTTAATTTTGCGCCTAATGGATCCAATATCCCGTGCCGTGCCGAAGTGTCTTCTATAAGAGTGGCAATTAAGCCTGATTGCAATTGGGGTTCACTGAATACGCAATGGACTTGCTGCTTTTTTATACGGGCGCGTAATTGATATAGGTGTTTTGCACTGGGGCGAGTGTCAGGCGAAATGCTGATCGCACTCACTGCTGTCAGTTTATAACGATATTCAAAGTATTGATAAGCATCGTGGAAAACTAAATAAGGAATATTTTTGACAGGAGCCAATTGATGTCTTAAGGCGTGATCAAGTTGATCAAGTGCCAGTATAAGGCGGTTTGCGTTAATACTGTAACGGGGCGCATTGTTCCTATCAATCTGGCTCAGCGCTTGTGCAATGCTTTGTACCATCACTTTGGCGTTATGGGGATCGAGCCAAATATGGGGATCGGTGTGAAGTCCACTGTGATATTCCGTTTTCCAAGTACCGCTTTTGCGTGCTGCTAGTAAGGTTAAACCTGCTATCTCAGATAAACGCAAACGCTTGGTTTTGTGACTGAGCGTGGTGAGGGCTTTTTCTAAAAAAGTTTCTATAGCGGGACCTATCCAAATAACCAATTGGGCATTATGTAACCGTCTCATTTGTGAAGGACGCAGATTATAATGATGTGGAGACTCCCCCCCTTGTAATAATAAGTCAGGTTGACCCACTCCCTCCATCACTCCGCTGACTAGCGCATGAATGGGTTTGATTGTCACAACGACTTGTGGCATGGCAGCCACTTGTGCTGTTAAAGTGAATACCCATAGTATAGATATAGTATATAGAATAGGATGTTTTAACATTTTCAGTGAATTTTTATAAAAGCTTAAAAAATGAGGTACCCTTCATTAGACATCTTTCCTAAATAATTTTTTATCTTTAATTTCAGTCTGTTACAAAAATTGATTCTCAGCTAAATATTGATATATAAGGAAATTCAATTTAATAGAAAAGATGTCTATTTATCCCGAAAAGGGCAACCACAAGGGATTGCCCCCTACTTTATGTAATGGGCATGTAGGGGCAATCCTTTATGGTTGCCCCCAACATTTTTGAAGAGTGCAAAAAATGAGATTATTTTTCCGAAAAACGATATGATACTTTAAAATGAACCTTAATAATACCCTAGTTCAAGTCCACAATGTTTCCATACAATTCAATCAAGTTATTGTTTTAAAAGAAGTTTCTTTGGATGTGCGGCGGGGTGAGATTATTACCTTAATTGGACCCAATGGTGCGGGAAAATCAACGTTAGTACGGGTGGTATTAGGGTTATTAATGCCACAATCGGGATCGGTGTTTCGAGCCGCCGCCATAAAAATAGGTTATATGCCTCAACGCTTGAATATCGATCCCGTATTACCATTGACAGTAGCGCGATTTTTAGCGACGGGTGGAGTCAAAAAAATTGCCGCTATCAAACAAGGGCTTGAAGAAGTTGGAGCGGAAACATTATTACAGCGTCCCTTACAAAATATTTCAGGCGGTGAAATGCAGCGTGTGTTATTAGCACGCGCCTTACTCCGTGAACCTGATTTATTGGTACTGGATGAACCCATACAAGGTGTCGATGTCGCTGGACAGTATGGATTATATGAATTAATTGCCAAAATTCGCTTTGCAAGGGGGTGTGGGATTTTAATGGTGTCGCATGATTTACATTTAGTCATGGCAGCAACGGATCATGTCGTGTGTTTAAATCAACATGTCTGTTGTTCTGGGCTCCCGGAAATGGTTAGTCAACATCCTGCCTATTTAGAATTATTTGGTTCAAGAGCAGCACGAGATTTAGCCATTTATACACATCATCATAAATAATCGCCCTTTTTTGTGTGGCTCAAAAAGATTTATGGCGGTATCTGACTTAATTTTAAAACAGTATGTCGTAACTATTTGATTTTTAACGTTATTTATATATATTAGAGTATGAGTAAACTCTAACTTGAACATCAAGTATATATAGCTTTTATCCTCAGAGGATGTGTGAAAAGTTATCCGGGAGCCAAAGGCTCCGCATAAGTTGAATCATGGGAATATAAATCATCGTTTTACTAGAGTTGGTAAATTGTCTGAATCAGAATTTGCAGAAGTTTACCTTGCCCACCCTACGATTCTTTAGCTTAAACCACGTCTTGCCAAGAGAGCAGTGCCATAAGCGGCTTCCGTCTGTTGAGGTTTTTGCATCTGCACCCCGATGATATTTTGTCGTATGCGGGCCCAAGCCGCATTTTTAGCACCACCACCCATCGTATAAACGGTTTTCGGATAAGGAGTTCCTAAACTTTGCAAGCGATTATAACCTTCTGCTTCAAAAGGAAATAGATAGATTGCCAAAATTCGCTTTGCAAGGGGGTGTAGGATTTTCACGCGTACAGTATAGAGTTTTAAGATGCGTTCCACGCGCCCTACACTTGTTTTTCATCCACTTTTAAAATATCCCACAAACCATATAATGTTTCAAAAGCACGGTTGCGGAGTACTATATCTGCTGCCTCATCCTCTTTTTTATTTTTCAGGTAATCCAACAGTACTATCCGATCCTCTGACGGTATAAAAGAGGCGGATGAGATATAGCTCAGCGCATCCTTGGCGATTGGTTCTGCCAAGTCATTGAGGCGAGTTATAACAATATGCGTTAGTTCCTCGGTGTAATAGGCTAACTGTTCTAAAATGGGGAAAATCGGTTCAATTGCTTTATCTTTAAAAGACGTATTTTGAGACAGTGCTAAAATGGGATTAACCAGTTTTTCATGAATAAAATTTTCATCACGGGCGAGGCGGGCATAGGTTTCTATCAATTTCCAACGGGTTTGAAAATGGTTTTCTTCTTGTAGGGCTTGTTTTAAAGCTTGCGACACCGGTTCATCTAACCATCCCATATGTGCTAAAGCGTCGGCTAATCGCAATCGTACACCAATGTTGCTTTCTTCGGGTAAACGACTGGCTAAGGCTTGAGCAATACGTTCTCTTTCCTCTTTCATGCTACCTAATGCTAAAGCTGCGCCGCCTCTCGCGCCCCAATCAACACCTTCTTTCAACAATATCAATAATTTTTCCAGCAGCTTCGTTTCGGGCACATTGATTGATTTCATTGCTCGACATAATTCCACTTTGTATTCTGCCCCCATTGGGAGGGCGATTTTGTTGAGCAGTAATTCTAGTGCTTGATCGCCGGGCAAATGTCGTATAAATCCTTTGGCAGCCGCCACATAAATAGCATCTAACTGTCCTTCATAGGCTTCGTTTTCTAGGATGTCGTTGCGAATACGTTGAATCACTTTAGGGTCAGTAGATAAAACGCCCAGCGTTGTCACCGCTTCTTTTCGCAAGGTGCGTAATTGTTCAGGCTGCATATAGCGGTATAGCAAAGTTTGGACTTCGTCATCCAGTTGTCCAAGGTTTCGCAAACCTCGCAACGCCATTTCTGTCACAGTTACTGGCATCTCGCTTTTCGTCAATAAGCTGACTAGCGGCCTTTTAATTTCTATGCCGGTGTGTAGGCGGGATAGCACTTCTACCGCATCTCGTATACGGATAATATCATCAACATGACTTTCCAACATTTTGGTAAAAACCCGCGCCACTTCTGGGGTGCCAATACGCACCAGTACCTGTCGTGCTTGAAAGCGAATATAATTAAATGGGGTGGATTGATATAAATGTACCAGTTTATCAATGACTTGTTGGCGTAGTTTTACATCCTTGACGCGACGAGCATCCGCCAAGCATTGTCCCGTTAATAACAGCACATGGTGCAACTGGGTATCTGGTTCTGTTAACAGACGTTGAATCAGGGCAGTCGCATCAGGAATAATGCCGGCATACAGTTGAATCACTTCGCGCCACCAAGAAGAGAACCGCTGTTCAACTAAAAATTCGATGGCTTCGCTGCTGTCTTGATCACCGCATTCTTGAGCCGTCAGGTATTCTTGAAAAGTCAGATGCGTAAAGCCAGCACCCCCGCCTCGTCTAATCACCAAACCACTCAGTTCCTCTACGTCACGGAGAAAAACGGGTGCTGATTCGATAGGATCGATACCAAAGGTAGGAAAAAGGTTAGCCAACACTTCATCACACACTTTTTGTTCATCGGCTTCTCTCAGCTCCTGTTTATGTAGATAGAACGCCATTGCTTTTAACAAATCGCGTTGTTGTTCCAGTTTTAAGGCTTGGCTGGGTTTGAAAGCACTGGTTTGGGTTTCCTCCATACGGGCTTTTTGAAGATGTTCGAGTAAGACATTGATACATTCTTCATATAAGCGGCTACGTTCTTCGGGGAGACGGGCGCGATTATTATACACTAACATAAGAATGGTGAGCAGCAGTGGATTAGCTGCCAAGCGACGGATGCCCGGTTTTTCGTTAATAATCTCTATCAAGCGATCGACACTCTGTTTGATACGTAAAGCCCGATCCGAGGCACTTTCTCCCCGCTGTTCTTGCTTGACGGCTTTTTGCCAACAGGCGGCGAAAATACGGATATCCTGCCAGTCGAAATCACACAAGCGGTATTTTTGAAAATTATTATGCAAGGGGGATTCTCGATAACCAACGATACGGGAAGTCACCACATAGCGATTTTTTGGATAGGCGGCACACAATTTTTCTATCCAATCTCTGACTTGGCGACGTTCTGCTGGTGCGGTAATTTCGTCTAATCCATCCAGTAGAAAGACACAATGTTCTGCCATCACGTATTTTTCAAAGAATCCTTCTGGACATTGGGTATGTAAAATCTCTGGCAGACAAATCTGGGATAAATTGCTAAGCGTTGGTAATGCGTTGGGGTTCAGAAAACGTAAAGGCAGAAATATGGGTATGGGGATATTTTTAAAACCAAAAAGTGGCGCAAAATATTGGGGTTTTTTGATGAGTTGTAATAGAATGTAATCTATAACTGTGGATTTACCGCTACCGGGTTCTCCAACAATCACGAGGCGGGGATGTTCAGCAATGAGATCATCTATGGATGTGGTGTTCTGGATGGCTTCGTTGGCTTGATAAAAGTTGCTTTCTAAAAAATCAGTCGTGACTGCGTCTTGAACCGTGTGTACTTTTTCTCGTTCTTTGTCTATTTCTGACAGTTCTATACGTTGTTCTTCTCGCTCGCCTTCGCCGGCAACTGCTTTTAGGGCGATATAAATGCTGTCTAGGGAAATTGCGGGAATGTGGCTGGTTGAGAGTCCTTTGAATTTTAGGTAAGCATGATCGTTTTTTAGGTAGTCGAGATAGCGGGTTAGGAAGTTTTTTTCAGGTGCAGCGTCTGCTGTATTTTCACTGTTGGAAACATCCGTTTTTTTTTGCCGTTGTTCCTCTGTTTCTGAAAAGAAATCAGTGCTTGCTTTTTTTTTGCCCCATTTAGGTAATATTTTATGTAAAAATTTAAGCATCAGCTACCTCGGCTTACAGTGAATTAGTGATGACTATTTTTATTCCCAATCTTTCGTTTAGTACAACGGATTAACGAAATAAACGGATTGATAAACCGATGATTTTAGGAGTCAGAAAAATGAATTCTCTGAATTGACACAGGCAAGAGTTATAATGCAATGAACCTTGAAAAAAATCCGTTTATTTCGTTAATCCGTTGTACTAAGAGGTGGTTGGGCGCATTCCTCGTTCCAAACGGAGTTTGGGAACGATAAATAAAGAGTCAATGGTGCCCATGAGTTATACGTCTTGTTCGGGATCATAAAAAGGCACTTGAGTTTGTTCACAAACCTTTTGCAACGATTGATCGGAAGTTACCATAATGACTTTATCTAAGGGTAATTTTTTTCTCGTTCTCAATTCGTTTCCTTATCCAAGCCCGAAATGCTCTCATCGTCGCATTTCTACCTTGCACTTTACTTTTTTTGAGTAAATCTGGAATCATCTCAACAACGGGAATTTGCGGAAAGAGAGAACTGGTTCGACTCGTGATATAATGCTTATCTTGTAGAACATTAATTTCTAACGTTTTCCCATTATACCGCCATAGTTCTTTAACCCCCAGCTTTTCATAATTATCAAAGTGAGTGCGGGAAGTTATGTCAACCTCAATGGCTAACTCAGGGGGCGGATCAATAGTTAAGTCGATGCGATCCTTGCCCCGCACGAGGGCTTCATTTTGAATATAAAAACAATCATCTGGCTCCACGCCTTTAGCCATTTCTTCACTTTTAAATGTTGTCGAACCAAGTGCCCAAAAATCAAGATTGAGTTCTTCCAGTATGGCTTTCACTAAATCGCCGATAATTTCTTTACCGCTTTCATGTACCGCTAAAGGTGCCATAATTTCTAACATTCCATCACTATATGATAGCCTAATTGCTCTTTTTTCGCCTAATTCTTCCAATAAGGATTCAAACATGGACCAATCAATGTCTTTAAACAGTATATTTTGTCCCGGTTGAATGACGATTTGGTTAAAAGCTAATTGCATGTCATAATCACCTTGTAATAGTTAAGAATAAATCATTTAAAAAGGTTAAAAATGGTTTAGCCTCCAGTTTTTCAACATGTTCTCTTGAAGATTTCATACGCATTTGCGTTTGATCCGTATCTATTCCCTCAACTTCCACTTTTAAAAATTTCCATGTATTTGCAATAGTATAACCGCAATTATTATAAAGCCTAAAATACTTATGTCAACCATTTTATTTCCTAAAAAACATAATTATTGGGGTTAGAGTAACAGTATATAAGGAATCATAGAACACTATACCAGAATCCATCCGTTCTGAAAAATTAATTAAATTTGGTGTCGTCGTCTTTAAAAGACCGCACCCCATCTAAATGCTTAAAAAATCGTTCCGTTTTGGGAATCATGTCTTGTTGTGTTTGACGAGATGTTTTTTGCACACCCCATATCAAGATGTGCGTATCGAATCCAACTAATTCCATTTAATTTTCGTCCTTTCTGATTGTTGAAACCCATTTATGTGCATCGACATCATTATAATAATGCCCCATGTCAGAAGACAGTGAAGAAAACGCTTCAGACAATGAGGTATCTTGATAAGCCGTCATTTTTCTGATTTGAAAAGTTTTGATTGAAGAATCCGCCACATTCCATTTAGCGATACCAATTAATCCAACCCTCGTATATAAAAAGCGGCCTAATTTTTTTGCCAGTGTCTCATCAATTTGACATGAAACGTGATTGCCATAGAATGTTTGAATCCAGACAGTGGGTGGCTCTCCTCCAACACGCTTAACAACACCATAAAGTGTCGTTTCACTGCTGATGTAAACCGTTTCAGAGTCTTTAAGTTTATCTGATTTATTATCGACTTTCTGAATCAGTTTATCCCGGAATTTCGCCTTAAATGCTTCATACCACGTCTTAAAATCAGTAAAATCATCTTGAGACAAATGAGTCACAGCACGTTTTATGTTTTCTACAGTCATCATATCAGTTATTAGTTATCAATCTTTAGTACAACGTCTCATAAGTAAGTACAACGGATTTTGGAGATTAAACGGATTTCCCTAATAAAGCTTTGGACTCCATTATAAGCCATTCCGATCATTCTCCTGAGCCACCGTGCAAGGCGGTTGTTCATTAACCTCATAAAATGTAAGGTCTAACATACGTTTTTCTCCTAAGTGTGACTACTCAGGTAAAGTCCCGTCTTAAGTACAACGGTTCGGGGGAATGAACGGATTGGTGTGTGATGCGTCTATAGTTATGAGAGCGCGTTGGGTGTGCCTTTGTTTTATCAAGTGAGCGACCGTTTTGCACCAATCCGTTCATTCCCCTGATCCGTTGTACTAAATGAAACGCGAACTGAGTAGTTACAATGATTTTTGATAAGAGCTAGTAAGTACAACGAATGACGGGCAGATAACACGAATAAGGTTCAACAATCCTCAATGATTTTTGATAAAACGTGGATGGTTCAAAAAATACGAAAAAAGATAGGTTCACTTTTGGATTATCAATTAATGAGAACACCCACAAATGGCAAGGTTTTAATTCGTTTATCCACGTCATTCGTTGTACTCAACTCAAGACAGATAATCCGTTTATAATGATTTTGATCACCTAAAAATATTTTTTACCCCCCAAATATACAAAACTATCAGGATTAATATTTTTATGATTATTATCATACCAAGCATTAGGCTATTAGACGTGTAATAATCAAAATCTAAAGAAATAGGCAATTTATTATCTAACAATAAAATCATTAATTCCCGTTGTGAGGCTTCAATCTTTTCCCTCTCATCTTTTAGTTTGTTGATATCATCCAAAATCTCAACAATGAGATCGTCATCTAGTAATGATTTATCTTTGAAATACTCTAGTTTAGGTACTTCTTTTAATAATGGAGCAATATTGTCTATTACAGCACTACTAGAAAAAAACCATTCGTTTTTGATAATAGGTAGTTTCCAAACATCTATTCTTGTATATATCTCCAAGAATTTTCCTTCCCGATGAGTCATATAAGAATTGCGTAGTTTCCCAACATTTATTCCAGTTTCTATTGCTTGTTTTAACTGATTAAGATTTATATAAACCCTATTTATTATTTCATAATTTTGCTCAAGAGTAGATATTAGCTCTTTACTTTTTGCATGAAGATAAGGATCAATTTTTTCAAATATTCTAGGCGAAATATAAACATCAATATTTTCGTTTTGTATTTTGTACACACAAGAATTTTCTTCAGAAATAAAGTTTTTAGCAGAACAGGCAAGCTTTGCACTTGTAGGAACAAATTGCGTAAATACAGAGGTAGTAATAGCCAAAACTTGCATATATTCATTTTCCATAAAAAAATTTTCTTCTTGAAATGGCCAAAATGGCATAAACATTGCCAACATTGCCACAACAATTAGCGTATTTACCAATATTAAAGTTAGAGATAGAACAATCTTTATCAAGATTACTAGCTCCCCTTCAACTAAAAAATCGGAAATGACAAAAATTGCTAAAAATAAAAAAATAGTTAAATTAAAATTAACAATAGTTGTTAATACATAAGTTAATTCCACCTTATCTGCATTTCCCAAAAAAACTAGCATAGTGAATAGCATAAATAAGAGTATTGTAAGCATGACATATAATAAATGACCTGCTATTAAACCAATCAGAACTTGATGGGAAGACAAAGGAGTAATACGTACAAAGCCTAATAGAATATCTTTTTTCAAAAAATAGTTGCCATCAGAAACAAATTTTAAACACAGCAAAAAAATCAGGTTTTGTTGTTGTAAATAGGTAGTTTGTAACGCATATCCTAATGCTATATTTCTAGGAAAAGAAGAAAAAAAATAGAAATTTAGCATAAAATGAACAGCTGTTATTACCACATATTTAAAAACAATATTTAGCAATTTTTTTTGGGTAAACTTCCAATCCCAATGTGGTTTAAAAAATGGATTACGATTAATAGTCCCTAAAGCATGCAAAAAACCATTAAATTCTGATATTATATTATTAATCACCTACTATCTCCTCATAAATATTTTCAATATCTTTTTTAACGAGTTCAAAGCCAGTTATTCTAGCCCCACTTCTTACTAACATCTCTAATAGATTTGCGATTTTTTCATCAGAACCTTTGTATTGAATTTCCAACAATTCAGCACTGACTTGTCGAAAAGCATCTAAATCATCACTGTGGAAACCATTTAAAACTTGTAAGGCACAATCCATTTTTTCTAATACTTTGATTTTATAAGTTTTTTTTGGATTTTGATACTTAAGCAATAGTTCTTCAACACGACCCTGTTCAATCAATTTTCCTGCTTTCAGAATACCTACCGAAGTACAAAAGTCAGCTAATTCCCGTAAAATATGGGAAGAAATAATGATAGTTTTGCCTTGTTTTCGCTCCTGCTCCATAATTCGCCAAAAATGCAAACGATTACCCGGATCCAATCCAGACGCAGGTTCATCCAATATCAACAACGGGGGATCATGAATCATAGCGCGTATTAGATAAACACTTTGCTTTTGACCTGTTGATAAGTGTTTCAAGCGAGCATCGCGTTTATCTAACAAATGAAATCGTTCCAACAGTTCATCGCTTTTTTCTTCTATCTGACGCTCAGTCATCGCATGACAACGCCCAAAAAATTGCAAAAATTCAAGCACCGTGAAATCGTTATATATATTTGGCACTGCTGGCATATAACCAATCTCTTGATATATGTCGCGTTCTTCGTGACGAATTTCTCTATTTTTTATCAGTGCCTTACCTTGCGTTGGGTTCAAAAGTCCCACTAAAACATTAAATGTCGTTGTTTTACCCGCCCCATTAGGCCCAAGAAACCCAAAAATTTCGCCCTCTTCAATTTTTAAGTTAATCCCTTTTAATATTTTATTTCCCGCTTTATATTCAAAATGAACATCTTGGAGTTCTACATAAGCCATAATTCACCCCTTATGACTTAGCCACAATAACCAGTTGCAATAGTTTCTCAACCTGTTTTGTATCCGTACAAGTCGTAACCTTTTGAGTTTCCTCAAAAAAAGTGCATAACGATTGATTATCCAAATGCGCTTTCAATTGCGGCAGATCGTTTAACACATTATCACGCGCCTTATCATCCTGTGCCGACAGCAATTGATGAAAACGGAAAATAGCCTCTGAATGATATTTCACCACATTGAAAAAATCAGAAAATCGGGTTTGTAGCACTAACAATTTAACCAACATCGCCCACTCCATCTCATCAACCTTTTCGATGCCCGCCATCCCCATCGCCAAATTCAGTTGATTCACCAAACGCTTTAAACGTCGCATATTCGAGCCAGCCCCTGATAACACTATCTTACTTAATTGGGAAAAATCTCCCAACTTTTTACCATTGAGCAAATGACAGCCGCTTAAATATTGACGCATCAGATGTTGATTAGGCTGTGGAATGGCAAACGGAATTTGCACGATTTTTTCAAGATAATCCTTGCCAGACATATTTAAAAAAGGATACCGATGCTCAATAGCCATTTCAATCGTCTCCTTATCAATACCCAGCACAATAATACATCTGGCGTGATCAAGAAACTGTTTTAAAGTCTCTAAAATCGTGATAGTATTTTCAGGTAAACAGCGATCCAGATCATCCACAAAAATCACCAACCGCCCGGTTTTACCCACATAACGATCAATCATTTCCTGAGTCGTTTCCTCAAGTAAATTTTGAAAAACGGGATCTAAACTAAACGTCTCAAAAAAAATACTGCCTAGCGGTTTATCAACAAAGGTTTTACCCGCCCAATCCCCTACTCGTTGTAAGACATCTTTAAAAACTTCTGCACTCAACTCATTAGAAGCCCAAATCTTATCATGAATCACTTTGAGAAAGGCTTTAGAAAGATACTGTTTATCATCATATTTCCATGCATTGAACCACAATATCTTGCATTCATCCTCAAGCTGAGACTGGATCATACGCATTAATGTCGTTTTGCCACTACCCCAATCGCCAAAAATACCAATGGTAAAAGGCAACGCCTCCGCATCCATAATGATGTTTGTCAGCAAATCCGCATAGCGGGAAAAAGCTAAAGCATCGGTTTGATGGGGTTGATCAGATAGGATGGGAACAGTCATAGTGATCTTTATCCTTTTATTGTGTGGTAGTGTCGAATGCTAATGGCACTTAAGACTTTTTTTGTCTGAATCAGAATTTGCAGAATTTAAGAATTAACAGAATAAATTAAAGGCTTCTCTTAGAGAATAATGTAACTATTTGTTTTTATGAAATTTTTTATTTTTAGCTATTCGTAACTACTCAGCCTTCAATATTTAGTACAACGGATCGGGGGAATCATCGGATTGGTGTGTGATGTGTCTATAAGTTATGACACTCTTGGGAGGTTGCCTTGACAAGGTGTCGCCTTTGCACCAATCCGTTCATTCCCCTGATCCGTTGTACTAAATATTAAGGGCTGAGTAGTTACCGCTATTCTAAAAAAGGCGTTTTTCAGAGTTTTGCAAGAACCTCCTTAAATTCTGTTAATTCTGATTCAGACATTTGCCATTTAGAAAATCTTTAACAAATTGTATTGGGAATCAAGAATAATGTAATACGCATTCTTTTTCCTAACAAGTTGGCTGATTTCTTTCATATCATTGTACTCAATATAGTCAACCAGATAATCACCGTCAACTTGATATATGAAGTTGATAAGCGTGTTATCTACACCTCCA
>Ga0316190_10002931_pt1 | contig 12432 bp, 15 predicted proteins | sample Eddworburrow2_MG_FD_204929 | JGI IMG/M metagenome (GOLD analysis project Ga0316190, IMG submission 204929) | Coastal sediment microbial communities from Maine, United States - Eddy worm burrow 2 | ecosystem: Environmental > Aquatic > Marine > Coastal > Sediment | place: USA: Maine | collected... | reverse complement strand
TTTTGCCGTGGGCTTGCGCTTTTTTTGCGCCTCACGGGCCTGTTGCGAACAGGCCACGCTCCGCCTCAACCATGCGGATAATACGACCCGACGGCTGGTGTAGAGCCGCAAATCAGGTTAAACTCCCACTTGGCGATGTGGGACTCCGCCTTAAGAGGGGCTTTATGACGATGCGTGCTTTCTTCTTTGCACTTTGCGGCGCTTCGAGCCTGGCACTCTTGCCGCTCAGAGCGCAGGCTTTTGAGATTCAAGGAAAAGACGCCGACCTTCCGAAGAGCGCGGCTGAGTATCACGGTCTCGATCCGGTCTATACGATGCCGCAGTTCGAAGGCAGTTCCTTAGCCATGCCGTATGCGAACAGCAGCGGCAGCAGCGGCTTTGTGTCGGACTATGGCAACGGCATTGCCATTCCCGCGCCAGGTGTCAGCCAGCCGACCCCTGCGTGGCAATCGGGCGCCTTTTTCCGCTAGACCTTTCAGTTCCACCGATTCCCAACTTTCGTGGTGATTGAGCCGCGCACCCTGTCGCGCGCAAGCGATCTCGCACGTACGTGATTTGCCGCGCGGAGTGCTGTGTGAGACAGCATGATCATGCAGGAGATAATCGCGCTCCAGCGCTGGCTCTATGAGGGCATGGCAAGCGGGCTCGGCAATGCTGCGCACGGTGGCCTACCGGCTCTGCTGGCCGCGATGGGCGCTGCGGTCGTGTTCGGCGTTCTCCACGCCATGATGCCGGGACACGGCAAGACCGTGTTGTTTTCCTACCATCTCGGCCAAAAGGGCAGCCTGTTGTCGAGCATCGCCAATGGCGCGATCCTCGCGCTTACCCATGTGGGGATCGCCATCGTGCTGGTGATCGCCGGATTTGCGGTGATCAGCAAGGCGTTTGCTGTCGGCGGGCGCACGCCGCAATTCGAGACCGCGAGCGGTGTGCTGATCGTGCTGATCGGCACATTCCTGCTCTGGCAATCCTTCACCCGTCGCGCCCATGCAGACAGGGGCGATGGCGAGCCGCGAAATGGCCGGGCATTGGCCTTCGTGACAGGGTTGATCCCCTGCCCTCTGACAACATTCATCATGAGTTACGCGCTTGCCCGCGGCCTACTCGCGGCAGGCCTTGCGGTGACGGCGGCCATGGCGGCCGGCATGGTGCTGACGATTGCCGCCGTCGCCGTGATTGCGACGCTCGCGCGCGACCGGCTTTTGCGGTTCTTTTCCCGGAGCGAGGGCCTTCGTGCTCGGATCGGACGCGTGCTGGAGACCGGCGGGGCGCTACTCGTGTTCTCGTTCGGCCTATGGGTTATCGCAGGCGCGCGCGGCGCATGAGTTCTACTGCGCGTCTTGCTGCCCCATCACCTGCTTCGTCAGAGCCTCGATCAACGGCTTGATGTTCTGATTGCTTGGGTCAGCCTTAGCGAGACGACGGGCATAGTCGAGCGCTGACTTGAGATCGCCGCCTGCGGTAGAAAAATTCACCAGCGCCGTCAGGAACTGGCGATTTTGCGGATGTCGGCGAAGTGCCGCCTTTAGAGCTGCGATGGCCTCGTCCCGCTTGCCGATGGACTCAAGACCGACCGCATGGACATAGGCGTAGCGAACCCGATCCGGCTCAAGCTCGGCCGCGCGGCCCAATTCCTCGACCGCCTCGTCCGATTTTTTGAGCCGCACGAGCGCAAGACCGAGCGCGTGATGCAAGCCGCCATCGTTTGGCGACAGTCGAAGCGCCTCCCGCAAAACGGCCACGCCCTCTACATCGCGGCCCCGGTGCCGGTAGACATCAGCGAGATTGACAGCGGCAGGCGTAAAATGGGGGCTCAAATCCAGTGCCGTCTTGTACGCGGCCTCGGCCTCGTCCATCGCTCCTTTTCGGATGTAATAGCGCGCGAGCAACGATTGGGATTCGGGCCGGTCCGCATTCAGCTCTTGCGCGGCGATGAACTCTTTCTCGGCAGCTTGAAGCCGCGCACGGTCGGCCTTCGGCAGGCCCGCGTCGGGCGTGCCTGCAAGCAACAGTCCGGCCCTCGTCCGGACGCCACGGACGGGGTCGTCGAGAAGTTGCCCGATCAGCGGCCAGAGCTGCTCGCCCGATGCTGTTTCCAAATGATCGAGCGCGGCGATCCGCACCATCGGATCGGGGTCCGAAAGCCCCGCGCGCACGAGATTTGCGGTTTCAGGTGAGGGATAGGCCATCAGTTCCGCCAGCGCGCTGGCGCGGGCAAAAGACGGCGTCTTTCTATCCGCCGCGACAGCCGCCAGCAGGGCGCTAGCATCCGGTGCGCCGGTCCAAGCGGCATGGAATGCTGGGGCGAAGGTCTGGAACCCTTTGCGATCCGGCCCATACCAATCCTCGATGGCCGCTGCGGCCCATTTGGGAGACTTATCCGTGTGGCAATCGCTGCAGGCATTGTCCACGCCGAGGGTTACCGAGAGATCAGGCCGTGGCACGCGGAAGGAATGGTCGTGGCGCGTATCAATCACCATGAACTCCCGCGCGGGCATATGGCAGGAAATGCAGGTCGGTGCGCCTGCGCCCTCGTGATGACTATGGTTTGCCTCAGCATAAGTCTCGGCATGGCATTGCAAGCAAACGCCCGCTCCCTTTGCCTTCAGCTTGGCGGTATGGGGATCGTGGCAATCGCTACAAGTGACGCCTTCAGCAAACATTTTCGACTGCTTGAACGAGCCGTAATTGTAGACCTCGTCGAGCATTTGCCCGTCAGCCTGATAGAGCCCGAGCGCGATCAAGGAGAGCCGATGGCTGTCCGACAGATGCCGTCCGGGCACGAATGCTTCTGAAATGATCCCACGGCGCGCGTGGCAGCGCCCGCACATCTCAACCTCTTTACGAAGAGAGGCAGGGCTGAGATTGCGTTTGGGCTGATTGGTCTTTGCATCTTGGCTCCATGAAACACCGGAGCGTTCGTTAAAGCGCGCAAGGAGGCCCATGGCGGGGTCTGCTGCATCGTGTGGGGTCCCGGCTTTGGCCCAGGCCACATGCGCCGAGCCCTCGCCGTGACAGGCCTCGCAACCGACCGTGATCTCCTTCCAGGTCGTGTCATAGCGCTTGGTGGCGGGATCGTAGTTCTTCGCAACGCCAGTCGAATGGCACTCCGCGCACATGAAATTCCAGTTCTGATTGAGCTTGGTCCAGTGCAGCGGATCGTCGTGGCCGATATGCTCGTGCGGATAGAGGTGGAACCAACGCTGCCCGCCTTCCGTCTTCGGTCGGCTATCCCATGCGATAGTCAGCGCCTGGACGCGGCCATCCGGAAACTCGATGAGATATTGCTGCAAGGGCTCAAGGCCGAACGTGTATTTGACTTCGAATGTTTCGAGATCGCCGTCTTCCCCGTCCGTCTCCACATAAAACGTCCCGTCTTTTTTTAAGAAGCGGGAAGTCGTGCCGTAATGCTCGAAAGTTGTGTCATTGAAGTCAGCAAGAACGGTCTTCTCGCTTGCATGGGCCATGGCATGAGCATGCTGCGAGGGATGCCAAGCCTTGCCCTGGTCCTGGTGGCACGAGATGCACGTCTCGCTGCCGACGAAGCTGAGCGTCGCGTAATCCGGTGTTTTCGATGCGGGCGTCTCGGTCTTTGGAGCTTCAGCGGCAAGGCTGGACCGCGCAGGCTTCTCCGATACCAGCTGGTTCAGGATCAAACCCGTGGCGAGGATGGCCATCGCGGCAAGTGCGGCGACCCCGAGCAGAAGAAATCGTTTAGAGCGCGCGGGGAGTTCGGCGCCGCCTTTGACGGTCTTCGCGCCACCGGTAGGAGCATTGTTCCCGGACCCGGCTCCCGTCTTGTTGACTGACGGCTTACGAGACGGCGACTTGTGGGAGTATGCTTTGCGTTGGCTGGCCACGCTATCGCCGTTTCAAAAAATGCGATCAAGGTCCACTCGTGCGGACCTTGCCATGAACGATGGGCAGGCGCTAGCGCCTGCCCATCGGATCAATCCCAACGGCTGAATGACTTAGCTGACCAAGTCTTTGACCGGCCGTGCAATTCAGCGTCGTTTCCTAGAGACCGTCCACGCAGTCACCAGTCAAGGAGAGCATTGCCTCGCTCGTTGAAATGCCGGCATGGATCTTGCCGGTTTTCATAGAGATGGCCGCACTGAAGGAGCGTGGTGATTCCGAGTTTTCACCAATGCCATGAAGCAGGACGACGCCGTCCTTCTCCACCATGTTCTTCATCTCGACATCTCGTTTCTCGCTACCGAGGTCGTCCGACGTCATCATGTTTTTGTCGAAGTCGAACTTCAGCACTGGCGCGAGATTGGCAAAGTCGAGGGAAACGCGCTTGCAGCCCTGCACTTCGACGCACTCATACACATCGGTGAAGGCACACATATAGGTGCCCTCGGCGGCGACAACGGAGGCCGGTGCCGCAAACAGGCAAATGAGCCCGAGGCCCGCTTTGGAAATTATCGATCGCATGGTCTGGCTCCTAGTTGGTAACAGTGTAACCGCGGCCTTCGAGGCAAAGCGCCCCGGCCCTGAGGTATGCGCCGTAAAGGCCATTCAGCCGCTTGACGTCGGCCGAGGTACGCGTGTTGCCGAACCCGCCAGCAGTCCAGCGCGGATCAAGACCACCAGAGGCCTCGTTCATCGCGGTCGAGACTTCCATGATCGTCCTGGTCTTAACACCAGCTACTTGCGCCTTGAAAGTCGCGGTGGGATCGAAGTTGGTCTGATCCACGGCCCACTGGTGGCAGGCCGCACGATCCTTTTTCTCCTGATCCGGCGAAACGCCTTCTTTGTAGGCCAACAGAGCTTGAGCGTTGGCGACGGACGCGGCGCCCGCAGTCATCAGAACGACCGCAAGGCCACACAGTACGTGGCTCAATTGTTTCATGAGGTTCCTCTCCTTGGGGTGGCGCCAGAACGACGCCCAATTTGGGTGCCAGAACGGCACCGCAATCAATGCAGCCATTGCCGGGCTGCGAGGTAGTACGGCGCTATATCGCCTAGTCTGGACCGTTGAGCAACGTATCTTTCCAGATCAGGCATCGCGCCCCGCCTGCCGCCCGAGCCCGACATCCTACTACTGGTCCTTCGCGGGAAAAATCTGCTTCCAGTCCTTGCTCATGTCGATCACAACCCAGCCGTTCTGCGCAGCCTGATCGAGCGCCCTGTCCAGGCGGCCGACATGCGAGTCGCGGTCATAGGCGTATTCGCGATCCGCGTCGGTATGATGCAGAATAAGCCCGAAGCGCGGGTCATTGCCCGCCGTCGTCCACTCCAGCATCTCAAAGTCGCCGTCGGAATTGCCGGACGCAAAGATGGGCCGCTTGCCGATATGCTGGTTGATGCCGACAGGCTTGCCGGCCTTGTCATTGATAAAGTTCACCTCCGGGAGACGCATAATTGTCGGTTTGCCATCAACGATTTTGTATTCGGTCTTGATGCTGGACCCGACCACCTGCCCCGGTGGTATTCCATAGATCGGCTCTGACCATGCCCGCACGAACTCGATCCCGCCGCCTGAAACGATATAGGTGGCAAAGCCATTCGCGCGCAAATAGTCGAGTAATTCGAGCATGGGTTGATAGACAAGCTCAATGTATTTCCGCTCAAACCGTGGGTGCTTGGCCGTCTCCACCCACTTCATGACGACCGCTTCAAAGTCCTCGGTCGACATGCCGGCGTGGCTTGCAGTAATCAGCTCCAGAAGCCCCTTCTCGCCCGATGCGGCGAGCGCCTTCATGTCGCCTTCGATCGCCGCCTTGAAAGGCTGCTTGTTCTTCCACTCCGGGTGCTCTGGCGCCAGCGCCTTCACACGGTCGATGGCGAAGAGAAGCTGAAAATAGACCGGCTTCTCTGCCCAAAGGTTCCCATCATTATCGAACACCGCGATCCGATCGGCGGGCGGCACATAGTCCGCGCCATTCTTGTCCGTTACTTTTTGGACGAAGGCTTTGATCGCCTCTTTGGTGGGACCATCGTTCCAAGACGGCAGAGGCTCTGCCGACTGTGCCGCGCCAACAGGGAAAACGATTGCCACGAGCAGGAACAGGGATCGAAGGAGGGTCACTATCGCTCTCTCCATGAAAAAGATGGATGGCGGGAGGCTAAGCCTCCCGCCATCCAGTCACCAACACGTTGCCAGGCCGGCAGGCTCGCTATTGAGCTCCGCCTGGTACGGCCAACTTCTCCATCACCTGATCGAGGCTAAAGCTCGCGGCCTTTTGCCGAGGCGGGAATTCCTTAAAGGTCTCCAGGAATTTGCCAACATAAGCCTGCGCGGGAACCAGCAGGAACGCGCGATCGAGCTGCCAGTCGTGGTAGGTATTCGAGGTGATTGTCGCCCGCTCGTAGGGGTCGCGGCGCAGATTGAAGATCAGAGGAACCCGAAGCGGTACGAAGGGCTCCATCCACACCCGGAATGTGCCGGGCGACTTCTGCTCCATGAAGATAATCTTCCAATCCTTGTACCGGAGCGCCGTCAGGTCGCCGTCGTCTGAGAAGTAGAAGATGTCCTTGCGCGGTCCTTCTTCTTCCTGACCGGTGAGGAGGGGGAGCGTGTTATAGCCGTCGAGATGCACTTTGTAGGTACGCCCGATGGCTTCGACATCTCCCTCTACAAGCTTCTCCTTGATGTCGGGTTCGCCGGCGGCTGCCAGAAACGTCGGCAACCAGTCCATATGATGCATGATGTCGTTGGAGACTGAGTCCGCCTTGATCTTCCCAGGCCACCGGACCATCGCAGGAACACGCCAGCCGCCTTCCCAGTTCGTGTTTTTCTCGCCACGGAACGGGGTCGCCGCAGCGTCCGGCCACGTATTGTAGTGAGGACCGTTGTCGGTCGAATAGAACACGATGGTATTGTCTGCAATGCCGAGCTCATCGAGCACCTTGAGGAACTTGCCGATGTGCATGTCGTGCTCGACCATGCCGTCGGCATACTCATCCTGCCCTGAGATGCCGCGGAGCTCAGGCTTTACGTGGGTGCGGAAGTGCATGCGCGTCCCGCTCCACCAAACAAACCAGGGCTTGCCTGCCGCTGTCTGCTCTTTGATGAATGCGATGGCGCGGTCTGAGGTTTCGTCATCGACGGTCTCCATGCGCTTCTTGGTGAGCGGCCCGGTGTCTTCGATCTTTTGCGTGCCATCCGGCTGCGCCCAAGAGTGGATGACGCCGCGAGGGCCGAACTTCTTCTTGAACTCAGGGTTCTTCGGATAGTCCTCGTTCTCCGGCTCCTCCTCCGCGTTCAGATGGTAAAGATTGCCGAAGAACTCATCGAAGCCATGATTCGTCGGCAGAAACTCGTCCTTGTCGCCCAAATGGTTCTTACCGAACTGACCAGTCGCATAGCCTTGCGCCTTAAGGAGTGCGGCGATTGTCGGGTCCTCCTCGCGGAGACCCAGATCGGCACCCGGAAGCCCTACTTTGGATAGGCCAGTGCGAAACACGCTTTGGCCCGTGATGAACGATGACCGTCCCGCGGTACAGGATTGCTCCCCGTAGTAATCGGTAAAGATCATACCTTCGCCGGCGATCCTATCAATGTTCGGCGTCCGGTAGCCAACCAAACCTTGCGTATAGGCGCTGATGTTGGATTGCCCGACATCATCGCCCCAAACGACCAGGATATTGGGCTTATCGGTCTTGCTGTCAGTGTCTTGTGCGCCGCTTGGGCTGGTCGCAGCCGTCATGCAAAGTAATGCGGCCGCAGCCACAAGGCCGAGATGTTTCAACCCGGTTTTGAGCTGTTCCATGGAACGCTCCCCCTCTGAAAAATGTGGTTCTCAATACTGGTTGGGTGATGAATGTAGGCATAGGCCTTCCGATTGGCCGTACAGTCTAATACGTCCTCCGTAGACCTCTTCCGCAGCTTACCACATTAGCATATATGTGAGCAGGTTCACAGAATCGCTCAAATGATAGGATTTCAACCCTTGAATGCAACGCTGACACAGCTAAGGCTGGCCTTAGACATCGTTGGCAAGCAGGGCTGGTTCTCGATGCTTGCTCCAGAAACATAAGAGCGGCTGGGGAAAATTGCCAAGCTCAGAACCTTTGCCCAGAATGACCAGGTCTTTTTGGTCGACGACACGCCCAACGGGTTGTTCGGGCTCGTTTCCGGCTCACTATACGTGTCGCTTCCGCGGGGCGACGGTGAGGACTACACGACTTAATCGTGCGGCCCCTGGATTCTGGGTCGGCGATCTCGCCCTCTTTTCCCATCACATGCGGCTCGTCTCCGTTCGTGCAGGCAAGCCTACGGAGCTGGTGCACCTCCCCGGCGCAGGACCTCAAACGACTGACTACCGAGACACCAGCCCTCTACGCGGATTTCTATACTCTCACCTACGAGAACACCCATACCTTGCTTCGAATCATTGCCAATTTGGCGATCCCATCAAACCAAAAGCGGCTGGCCGACCGCCTGCTCATGGATTTGAATGCGCGGGGGGCCGAGGAAGGATGGATTGCAATATCCCAACCGGAGCTCGCCAGCCTGACAGCCATGTCACTGCCGACGCTTCGGCGCGTTCTCCGGCACTTTGCCGCCTCCGGCATCATCACCCAGCACTATGGGACCATCCACGTGCATGACCGAAAGGCCCTGCTCAAGATTTGCCGAAGCTGACCACGCGACTACCAGCGAATGGCGAATTCGGCGATCGGTCCTTGCAAAACCGGATCCATGCCGCGCATGCCCTTCGAGGTCTGTTCCTCGAGTTTCAGCCACAACGCCTTGTAACCAAGAGACGTAGTTGTCTCAAACCCGCGAAGGTTGCGGTCAAGGTCATAGGTCAGGATAGCTTGCCAGCTTAGCCCGTCTTGGACATTGAATCCGCCAAAGTCGCCCATCGCCGTGATCGAATTGCCATTGCCGAAATTGTGCTTTACGCGCATCGCAATGGTGGGATCGACCCAGTACAAGTTGCCGCTGTCCACGAAAGCAAATTGATTGCCGAATTCGTCGCCATTGAGATTGAGCGCAGCCTGAAGCCGGCGTCATATCCCTGTCTGCCAGTGCGGCAACAGCGATGGAGACGGTCAGGATCGCCCCACCAAATAAGCCGAACAAGACCCTCCGGAACATGTACGTTTCTCAAACCGCTGGCCAAACACAGTAATGCGCCTTGGACGTTTGGGCGCAGGTTTGAAGGGGTCTGGAGGCCGTAATTCCGGCGCTTGTAGCGCTGGCGCCACAGTTTGACGCAGAGTAAAAAGGAGGCGCGCCGTCGAGCACGCCTTTGCCTGGGCTCCATAAGGCGGCACACGCAGCCCAATTGCGCGCGCTCAGAGGCCCCCGAGCCCTGAGACAAGAACACCCCGGCCAGGAAAACCTGACCGGGGCTGGCATTGCCGTAGAGATAGACCTTTAGGGCTATCCCGTCGTCAACGTTTTAGCCAAGCTTCAACGGCTCAACGACAACGGCCTTCTCGTGATGGCCGAAGCAACCGCCGAGACCGATAGCGGCAGAAACGATAATCGCAAAAGCGACGAAAATGCGCATAGTTGGATCCCCCAAAAAAATTCCCTGCAAAGCAGAATCGACATTTGTGCTTTTCTTATAGCCTACCCAGCCGGGGGTTACTGTGCCCTACATGCCACAGTCGCGGTTTTTTAAACAGGGCGCATTGTCAGACTAAACTGGCTTGAGCCGGGCAGGAGACATCCCTAGCCTCCGGCGATGCGTAATCCCTTCCGTTATTTCAACAGTTCGCCCGAGGTGATCCGCCTCGTGGTGATGATGTACGTCCGCTATCCGCTGTCGCTGCGGCAAGTCGAGGATATTTTGTTCGAGCGTGGCATCGACATCTGCCACGAGACGGTGCGGTTCTGGTGGAACCGTCTCGGTCCGATGTTCACCAACGAGATCAGAAAACATCGCATTCAGACTCGATCGTATTCGCAATGGCGTTGGCACTTGGACAAAGTCTTCGTGTGGATCAATGGCGAGACGCGTTATCTGTGGCGTGCGGTAGATCACGAAGGTGAGGTGCTTGAGGTCTTTGCTACGAAACGTCGGGATCGCAAGGCTGCACTGAAGTTTCTCAGGAGGATGATGAAACGCTATGGCCGGCCCGGTTCGATCGTGACTGACCGGCTTCGCTCCTATGGTGCGGCAATGAAAGTAATCGGAAACGTCGCCAACCAGGAGTGTGGTCGTTGGCTCAACAATCGGGCTGAGAATTCACACCAACCATTCCGACGACGAGAACGAGCGATGGCGAAGTTCAGGGGCGTGAAGACCCTTCAGAAGTTTGCCGCTGCCCATGCCGCAATCCACAACCACTTCAACCACGACCGTCACCTCAACCCCCGCGACATCTTCAAACGCAACCGTTCTGCCGCCCTAGCCGAGTGGCGTCAGCTGGCGGCCTGAACGCTTCAGACCAGTACCCTTTGCAGGCCCGCTCAGGTTGGTCTGACAATGCCGTCCGGCGCTCCCGGTGACGATCAGTAGAGATCGCCGTCAGCAAGCCTGGAGGATATTGACAACGCCTTCGTCGATCATCTCTTGCAGAACGCTCAGTCGGTCGAAGTCCTCAGGCGAGTTGTAATTCTGAACATGGACCATGACGATGTTCTTCACGCCGGAGTCATCCTGGAGTTTCTTCATGTCGCTCGGGAACATGTGATAGGCGCCAATGACCTTTACTTTTTCCTCCTCGGTATCCCCGCCCCAGGGTGCGAACTTGATGTTCTTGCGGGTGATACCCTCGACGAACAGGACGTCGGCATCTTTGGAGGCGTTCACCAACCCTTCCGAGTAGTGGCCGTCGCCGCCGAATACCAGAACCCGGTTCTCCGGCTTGGTGGTGAATCGGTAGGCGTGCGTGTTTTCGAGGAAGCCGTGCTTGGTTGGGAAGGCCTCCACGAGCACGTTGTCATCCTCAAAGATCTTGCGCCCATTGACGTCGACATGCGGCCAGACCGGCACGCCGACAGCCGTCGCCCCGTCGAACTTCTGCACCGTTGATCCCTGGGCCATTTCGTTGCGGTCGATGCGCCAGGCATCGTTGAGGCGTTGTCAGAACAAAATTCTAAATACTTGGAGCGGCCATCGAACCGCTCAGATCGACCCAGAAAAATGCAGGAAAATCAATGACCGCGAAATCCGGTTCTGACGTTTTGGCAAAGTAAACGAATTTGCTCTGACAATGCCTGCGTGAGTTGCGATTAGCAAACGGTGTCTTGCGTAGGTTCTTATATTGTATCTTTGTTGGTCCCGGTTTCGCCAAAATGGCGGACGCCGCGACAGCATCCGCCATGAACTCAAGTTTGACCTTGGAGACTCAACACCGCCGGAACTAGCTTTCAACCTCGAAGGTGATCTTACAAGTGACACGATATTTTTTGATCTTCCCACCTTCGACAGTAGCGGCGTGATCCTTGACCCAGACAGACCGAATTTGTTTGACGGATTTTGCGGCTTCCGTCACAGCCTCCTGGGCAGCTTCCTCCCACCCCTTGTCGGAGTCGCCCATAAGTTCGATGACTTTGAGAATAGACATGCTTCAGCTCCTTCTTGATTAGTATGCAAATTGGCCCTTAGACGCTCGGTGCGTCTTCGAGGAGGGCACGCGCAGGACATTGCCAGAGTAAACTGGCTTGAGCCTCCTGGTGAGGATCCTTAGCCTCCGGCGACGCACAATCCCTTCCGTTACTTCAACAGCTCCCCCGAGGTCATCCGCCTCAAGCCGATTTGCTCTGACAATGCCAGTACACGGCCTAAATTGCGGAGCCCTCCCGTTGGATTGCCACCCACGCCTTGATTGTCTTGCCGACCTTAATCGGCAAGACCTTCCAGTACATGATGAACGGCGTACCGTCCTTCTTGTAATTGATTGCCTTGCCTTCGAATCGGCCGCCAGCCTTGAGAGCACCAGCAAGGCGCTCGATGACCTTCTTGTCTGTGCCCGCTCCCTGGAGAATGCGCGGCGTTTTCCCGATGACCTCCGAAGTGTCGTAACCTGTGAGCTTCTTGAAGGCTTTGTTGGCGTATGTGATCTTCCCCGCTGCGGAAGCATCGGTGATCAGGATTGAATCAAAACTATTTTCTGCAAGAACTCGAAGAAGCGCCAGGCTTGTATCTTTACTGGCCAGAACATTTTCCAACGACGCAGCCATATTCTCATCCCTTTATAGAAGCCGACGCAGGACGAACGTCAGCTGTTTTCCGACGATCTAGCCCGCAATAGCTGCTTTAACAGCGATCCCTTCCGGTACAAACAAAATTAATCCGCCAGAGGGCATTGTCAGAGCAAATTCGTTTACTTTGCCAAAACGTCAGAACCGGATTTCGCGGCCATTGATTTTCCTGCATTTTTTCCGGGTCGATCTGAGCGGTTCGATGGCCGCTCCAAGTATTTAGAATTTTGCTCTGACAACGCCGGCCCAGCCGTTGTCCATCGGCTCGCGTGTCCCTAAATGACAGATTATGCCGCTAACTCGCCGTGAGCTTATTGGAT
>Ga0316190_10002930_pt1 | contig 12435 bp, 11 predicted proteins | sample Eddworburrow2_MG_FD_204929 | JGI IMG/M metagenome (GOLD analysis project Ga0316190, IMG submission 204929) | Coastal sediment microbial communities from Maine, United States - Eddy worm burrow 2 | ecosystem: Environmental > Aquatic > Marine > Coastal > Sediment | place: USA: Maine | collected... | reverse complement strand
GCTGACCTGCGGGCGCGACCACAGGTTCCAACCCGTTTGCAGACAACCCTGGTGAACAAGGAACGTTTGCCGGCGTCCTGCCCGTGCAATATGGCAAAATCCATATATTGAAATTTGCATAGCGCAACGTCATCATGCGAGCGGGGCACAGAGCACAAGGCAGAAACACGGCATGCCCACAGCTTTCGAGAAATTCGCCGATCAGATTATAAACCTGCCGGAGGCCGGTGATGTCTGGCGCTGCACTGCCGAATTCGGTCACAATCTCGGCTTCAGTTCCTGTTCACTGACTTTGGCACGACAGTCGGGCAGCAAACTGGAATCAAGATACCTGCAAACCGATCTCGGCCATGAATTCCACGAAGCCTATACCAGGGGCGAACTGATCGACATTGACCCGTTCCTGCGGTTCAGTTGTCGCAAGCCAATTGCGCAAAAGGCATTGACCAGGGATCTGTCGAGCTTTCCTGAAAGTTCACCCAAACATCAGGAATTCCTGGATCGCCTGGCTCAGACCGGCAACACCGGTGGTATCGGCATCCCGGTTCGCACCAGCGAAAACAGGGTCTTCGGGGGCTGGATGTTTTCCAGCCGTGAACCGGAAGAAACCTTCCACAAGCTCTTCGCAGACCACGGACATGAAGCACATCTGGCCGGTCTGCTGGCATATGAGCGGATGGTTTCACTGGGGCTCGGGCGCAAAGTGAACGAAAGGCGGCTCAGTGGCCGCGAGCGCGAGGTTCTGCTCTGGCTGTGTACCGGTTACCGGGTTTCGATGATCGCCGACAAACTTGGCATAAGTGAATCGGCCGTCAATCTCTATCTCAAGAATGCGCGGGCCAAACTGGGTGCAAAGACCCGCGAACAGGCCGTGGCCCGGGCTATTTTCAGCCGCCAGATTGAATTGTAACCTCATCTCGCTCTAACTTCCGGCGCCTCTTTCTTCGGCCAGAGCAGCGTTGAACTCCGCGCCAAACAGAATCAGCGCCGACAGGCCGTACAGATAAACGATGGCTACCATGGTGCCGGCCAGGCCTGCATAAAGGGCCGTGTAATTGGCAATTGTCTGCAGATAGATCGCGAACAGTTGCGACCCGGCAATGATGCCGGAAATGGTCAACGCGATGCCGGGGAAAGTGGTCCTTATCGAACGCTTGCCATCGGGCAGGAAGCGATGAAAGGAAAACAGCGAAAGTGTCAGCACACCAACGGCAAGCGCATACTTGACCACACCGACAGTAAAGGAAAACGGTTCCAGCCAGGCAAGCTTGTTGACCAGGAACGACCACACCAGCGGCGTTGCGATAAGAATGAAGGCGGCCAGGATAAGGCCGAAAGCACCGATGATGACAAACACTGCACCTTGCAGGCGCCGCCACCAGAACGGACGCGTTTCTGCCACCCGATAAGCCCGGTTAAGACCATCACGGGCGTTTTCAATACCGTTGGTGGCCAGAATGAGTGCGATAAATGTACTGGCGGAAAAAAATTCGTTCGGCGTTTGCGCAACCATGATCTTGACCTGGTCCGTGATCGCCTTTTCGCTGTCGGCGGGCCAGTGCTCAAGCACCAGATTGAAAACCTCATCAACCAGGGCGGGATTGCCCCAGATGCGCACCAGCGACGTCACCAGCAGCAAAAACGGAAACAGCGAAAGCAACAGGGAAAGGGCGACATTGCTGGCGATCGCGGACCCGCCGTCATCTACGAATTTTATGGTTGCTCGCCAAAGCGTCTTTGCAATCTGGACCATGTAGGGAAACGCCTTATCTGAAAATCGCTCCACAACAACATGGGTTCATGTGACCCCATAATCCAGACCCGGACAGCTGCCGGATCAGAAGCTTTCCTTGAGCCACTGACCGACACGTCTGAAATAGCTGCTGTCATGGCCTGCGCCTGCAATCAGCGCACCGAGATTTGCCGCCTGCTCATCCGGCATCAGGCCGTAGCGCAGCAGGCCCGTTGCGACACAGAAACCCGGTGTAGACAGGGCGTCCGGCAAGCCGTCAAAGCGCGATGGATTTGCCACCCGAACCCGCCGGCCAAGAATCTCTCCCGCCAGTTGCTCAACGCCGTTCAACTGGCCGCCACCACCTGTCAGCACCACGCGGCGCACAAAATGCCGTGCCGCAGGCACTTCATCCAGCCTGTCCCGGATGATTTCAAATATCTCTTCCATGCGCGGGCGGACCACGCCACAGATCATCGACCGCGGAATGCTCTGCACCGCATCACTGCCGGTTTCACCGAGGATCGGGCAGGTAATCAATTCACGCTCATCAAGCTGGGCCGGAACGGTTGACCCCCACAATGTCTTGACCCGCTCTGCATGCGCGATGGTTGTGTTGAGACCACGGGCTATGTCAGTGGTTACGTGGTGGGATCCCACCGGGACCATGTCAGCATGAGCCAGCATGCCTTCGTTGAACACTGCATATGATGTGGTTCCGCCGCCAAGCTCGATGACGGCAACACCCAGTTCCATTTCATCAGCCAGCAGAACCGAGCGCGCCGCAGCATAGGGCGCGACGACGAATCCGACCGCATCCAGATGACAGCGCTCCAGCAGGATGCCAAGATTTGTGATGGCGTGCGGATCTGCCAGAACGACATTCATCTCCGCAGTCAGTGTGCTGCCGTGCATGCCTGCCGGTTCACGCACGCCGCGCGCGCCGTCAAGGCGATACTGTATCACCGATGCATGCAGAACGGCGCGACCGCCGGTCTCTACTTTCGACATGGCATTAACCGCGGCCCGGCGCTTGGCCGCCTCGTCAACAGCCTGATGGCCGAGTACAGCCTGGCCGGTTACATGCACACTCAGGGTGCGGCCACCAGACATGTTCACATAGACATCGGAAATTGTGCGGCCGGCCATGCGTTCAGCCTGATCGATTGCGGTGCGCAGCGCGCGTTCGGCATCATCCAGGTCGGTAATGGCGCCACCGTTCACACCCTGCGAACGGCAATGACCGGCACCAATGACCTTGATTTGCGGCACCGTTTCATCAACAGCCCGGCGCCTGCGGCCATCAATGGACCCGATCAGGCAGCAAATCTTGGTGGAACCGATATCCAGTGCCGCAATAATCGAAGGTACAGATGCATGGGTCGATCCGCCATGTGCGGACGAAGATGGAAAAGGCACAACTTTCATGAAACTCAAAAACCTACTCAAACAACCTATACACCCAGCACCGCAGCCGGCCGGCCTGGTTCAGCGATTACGCAAAGCAACTTTGCGGTCCGCATCCACCTTGGCGCCATCAAACGGAACCAACACTGCAGAACCGGCGAGACGAAGGTCCACCTGCTCTATTCCCGATGCCAGAACACCATACCGCGCATCCAGGTCTGTCAAATTGGCGAGGGCCTGTTCCACTTCCCTTTCAGGCAATAGAGCCTGCCGTCCACCAGCGAAATACAAGGACCACCGGCGTTTCCCCACACGTGCCGCAGCCTTGATCCTTGAGTGTAACTCAGGCCATGCTTCAAGTTGGTTAACAAGTTGCGAAACGCTTTCCTGTGCGCCTTCGCCCGACACCAGCATCAGGTGCGGGAACTTGTGCGCTTCAAAACTGGCAATCGCGGCACCCTCACGGTCGATGACATAATAATTGCCGTCGCGTTGCCAGACGGCAAACGGTTCCCGCTCACCAATTTCGATTTCGATCCGGTTGGGCGGCAGGACCCGCACGCTGGCTTCCTGTACCCAATCCAGATTGAGCAGAATCGACCGTGCATTGTTTGCATCAAATCCAATGAGCGAACCGCCTGGTTTGATGCCAATGGCTTTAAGCACGGTTGCTCCACCCATTCGCTTCAGGCCGGTAATCCGGATTTGTTCAGCCGCATAGCCGAAATACGACGAGACCTGCGCCGGCAGGCCGCGCGTCCCGCTCGATGGATCCGACAGGTGATCTCCCACAAGCAAGCCGTACCCGGTGACCAGCGCCAGCATGCCAACCGCGCTTGAACGCACCAGTATTCGGCTTGTGCGGCGATTGGCTATACGCTCACCTGCCTGCAATGCGCTGGAGGCGACAGCCCACAAAGGAGCCCGGCGCAATTTGCGAAACTTGCGAATAATTGACATGCCGCTCACCGGTCCAATCCTGCATCATTGATCATCCAGGTCAGCAGTTCGGGGAAACTGTGGCCTGCGTGGGCTGCCATTTCCGGCACCAGCGATGTCGGTGTCATGCCGGGTTGAGTGTTGATTTCCATGAAAATCAACTCCCCGTCGGTGCCTTCGGTGTCATTGTAGCGAAAGTCCGACCGTGTCACGCCCCTGCACCCAAGCTCCGTGTGAGCCGCAAGCGCGTACTTCTGAACCCTGTGATAAACCATATTGGGAAGATCGGCAGGCAGGATGTGCTCTGACCCGCCTGGCTGGTACTTGGCGGTATAGTCGTAAAACCCCACCGTCGACAAAACCTCCGTGACGCCCAGGGCGACATTTCCCATCACCGCGCAGGTCAGTTCCCGGCCCGGTACATAACGTTCCACCATGACCCGGCTTTCCGGATCAAAACCCTCGCTGTCAATCATCGAGACCAGCGAGTTGTTGCCCTTGTCTATAATATGCACCCCGACACTGGACCCGTCCGCCACCGGCTTCACCACATAGGGCTGCGGTATGACATCATGATCGATAGCATCACTGAGCGGCACAACCTGGTGTTCGACAACAGGCACCTTGACCCGGGCAACGGCGGATTTACAAAGGTGTTTGTCCATGGCCAGGGCCGAGGCAAGCATACCCGAATGGGTGTATGGAATTTTCATGGTTTCAAGAATTGCCTGAACCTGACCACCCTCGCCCCATTTGCCGTGCAGGGCGTTGAACGCCACATCAGGTTTCAATTCGCGCAGTTGATCGATGATATCGGGCTGGGCGTCTATCTGGGTAACCTTGAACCCCGCGTCTTCGAGGCCTTTGGTGCACGCCTTGCCCGAGCTGAGCGACACTTCGCGCTCGTTCGACCAGCCACCCATCAGCATGGCGACATGCGTAAATTCAGGATCGCGTTGTTGCATTACTCAACCTTTTTAAGACCATCCATTGATCAGAACCGATCAGGAAAGTTGCTCTGGATCAGGACATTTCCGATTGTGACAACCAAACCTCATGAACCTGACCGCTACCAAAGTGTCAGCGCGCCTCGACGCCAACACGCTTGATCTCCCAGTGCAGATCGATCCCGGAATTCTCCTTTACGCGCGCGCGTACAGTTTCACCGAGCTGTTCGATCTCAGCCGCAGTGGCACCACCTTCATTGATCAGGAAGTTGCAATGCATCTCGGATACTTTTGCCGGACCAATTGCGAAGCCGCGCATGCCGGCTGCATCGATGAGTTGCCAGGATTTTTCACCTTCGGGGTTCTTGAATGTTGATCCTCCGGTGCGTGAACGGATCGGCTGGCTGGCCTCGCGAGCAGCGGTAATCTCATCCATGTGGGACTTGATCTCATCGCGATCGCCCTCAGCACCTTGAAACAGTGCAGACGTGAAGATCATGTCTGCCGGTGCTGTTGAGCTGCGATAGCCATAGCCCATGTCGTCGTTTGACATGATATGAAGCTTCCCCTTGCGATCAATCCCGCGCGCTTCCACCAGAATGTCACGGGTCTCGCCGCCATGAGCGCCCGCATTCATTCTCAACGCGCCGCCGATTGTGCCCGGTATACCTCTCAGAAAGGTTAACAAAGTAATACCTTCTTGCAATGCGAACCGGGCCAGCCGGATATCTGGAACCGAGGTGCCTGAGCGCACCCGAAACCCGTCTTCAAGCGCCATCTGGCCAAATCCGCGCCCCAGCCTGATAACGACGCCGGGGATGCCGCCATCGCGAACCAGCAGGTTGGAGCCGACCCCGATGACCTGCACCGGAATGTCTTCGTCCAGTGCGGCAAGAAAGCCGGCAAGATCTTCTTCATCGGCCGGTGAATACAACACGTCCGCCGGTCCGCCGACGCGAAACCAGGTAAATTCGGCCAGTGGCTTGTCCAACTCAACGCGGCCGCGAACTGCAGGCAATCTGCGCGCCAGTTGCGCACCCGGCGTCGTCATTATCTGCCGCTCCGCTTGGCCAGTGCATCAAGCTCGTCAGGCAATGAATAGGCCCATTGTGTAATATTGCCAGCACCAAGACAGATGACCACGTCGCCGCTTTCCGCGGTCTCGTGGATCAAAGGCGCAAGTTCGCTGTTATGTGAAATTGTCGACACGTTCCTGTGGCCGTGGGCCCGCAGGCCGTCTGCCAGCGTCATATGATCAAATCCTTCGATCGGCGCTTCTCCGGCTTCATAAACCGGGGCCAGCACCACCTGGTCAGCATCATTGAAACATGAACTGAACTCATCAAACAGGCTTTCCAGCCGGGTGTAGCGGTGCGGTTGCATCACCGCGATTACCCGCTTTTCCGTGACACCGCGAGCCGCCTTCAGCACCGCCGTTATCTCAACCGGGTGATGACCATAATCGTCATAGACATCTATGCCATTGCTGGTACCGGTCAGGGTAAAGCGGCGCTTGACACCGGCAAACCCTGCCAGGCCTTTGCGAATTGCCTCATCGCTGACGCCCAGATTGGCGGCGACGGCTATTGCCGCAGTTGAGTTGAGCAGATTGTGTTCACCCGGCATGGCCAGCGTGATATTCTCCAGCGTGCGGCTTTCACCTGTGCGGCGGTCATTGATGACCACTGAAAAATGGCTCTTGCCGCCGGAATAACTCACATCCGTAAGGCGGTAGTCGGCCTGGGCACTATTGCCATACGTGAACACCCGGCGATCGGTTACCTGCGCAATCAGCGACTGTACTTCCGGGTGATCCATGCACATGACCGCAAATCCGTAGAACGGAATGTTTTCCACAAATGTGCGGTAGGCTTCCTTGGCCTTGTCGAAGGTGCCGTAATGATCAAGATGCTCCGGATCCATGTTGGTAACGATGGTCACATCAGCCGGCAGCTTGACGAAGGTGCCATCTGACTCGTCTGCCTCCACCACCATCCAGTCGCCCTTGCCGAGCCTGGCATTGGTACCGTAGGCATTGATTATGCCACCATTGATGACGGTCGGGTCGATACCACCGGCATCCAGCAGAGCAGCTACCAGTGACGTGGTTGTGGTTTTGCCGTGTGTGCCGCCGACCGCGACACATGACTTGAACCGCATAAGTTCCGCCAGCATTTCTGCCCGCCGCACCAGGGGCAGGAACCGGGCACGCGCTTCCAGCACTTCAGGGTTGTCCCGCTTTACCGCAGTTGAGGTAACCACGACCTGGGCGTCGCCCAGATTTTCCGGCTGGTGACCGATGTGTACGGTGACACCGGCCTTGCGCAGCCGGGCGACATTGTAGTTGTCGGCCATGTCGGACCCTTGCACCGTATAGCCCAATGTCGCCATCACCTCGGCAATGCCGCTCATGCCAATGCCGCCAATACCCACAAAATGGATAGGCCCGATATCCTGGGTTAATTTCATTCCGGTGCAGTATCCTCTGACTGTCTTGCGTGCGCCAGCTCTTCAACCTCGTCTGCCAGCAACTCGGCAGCATTTGGCCGACCATGCGCAGACGCCGCCAATGCCGTTCTGGTAAGGTCAGCCTCATCGAAACGCAAGCGTGTAAACACGGCAGCGGTTTCCTGCGGTGTCATTTCATTCTGCAGCATGACCCAGCCGCCACCGGCTTTCTCCATGCTTTGCGCATTGCGCAGCTGATCGTTATCGAGGGAATGCGGCAGCGGCACATAGATGGCAGGCCTGCCAATCACGCCAAGCTCGGCCACGCTGGAGGCACCGGACCGGCAAATCACCAGATGGGATCTGGCGATCAGTTCCGGCATGTCATCAAAGAAGCTTTTGCAAAGCGCCGTGACACCTGCTGCTTCATAGGCCTGACGCACCCTGTCAATGTCTTCAGGACGGCACTGCTGGGCGATCCGCAACGTTCTGAGAACGGCTTTCGGCAGTTCGGCAACCATTTTGGGCATGAAGTCGGAAAAGAACTGGGCACCCTGGCTGCCGCCAAACACCAGCAGGTTGAACGATGCATCGGCGGGCGGCGCGTGATACGGCCGTACCGCATCGATCACCTGCTTGCGTACCGGATTGCCCGTCAGCCGCACCCGCTTCATCTGAGCGGGCGAAAACCCGTACAACGGCTCAAACGATGACGCAATTACCCTGGCATTGCCCAACCCGGCTGCAATCCGGTTGGCCCGTCCGGCGACCGCGTTCTGCTCATGCACCATGGACGGGATCCCGGCATAGCGCGCGGCCATCATGACAGGCAAGGAGGGATAACCGCCGAACCCGACCACCACCTGCGGCGTCAAAAGTTTGAACTGGTCAAGGCATTGTCGAAAGCCCGAGATCAGTTGCGAAGCCTGGCCCAGCAGCAACCATGGCTTGCCGAATGTCAGGGTTGATGAGGCAATTTCCTGCACGGTCCCGTCGCGAAACCGGTCGCGCCATTCCACGCCCCTCTTGTCAGTGAACAGGTGAACCTTCCAGTCGCGAGCCTCCAGCACTGATGCAAGCGCTTGTGCCGGGAACAGATGCCCACCTGTGCCACCTGACGCCAGAACGATCGTCCTGCCGGTGTCGGCCTTGGCTGTTTCAGAACTCATAATACTCAGGCTGCCTTTGGAGCCATGCCGCCAACTCGGGAATGAAACGCTGTGTTGCGTACCCGCACACGCGAGAACGCCAACAATAACCCCATGGAGAACGCCATCGCAATCAGCGATGACCCGCCATAGGAGATGAACGGCAATGTCATCCCCTTGGCCGGCAGCAGTGTCAGGTTCACGCCCAGGTTTATGAATGACTGAAAACCATAGAGGCTGACCAGCCCGGTCAGTGACAAAACGGTAAACGGGTCCGTAACACGCATGGCCCGCAGCAGCACTCGCAACACGATAAAGCCGATGACGCAAATCAGGATGGCGCTTGCAACAAAGCCGAATTCCTCGCCGATGACGGCAGGAATGAAGTCGGTGTGCGCATCCGGCAGTATATGCTTTGCCGTTCCACCACCGGGACCGGTGCCCATCAGGCCGCCATTGTTGAATGCCTGGGTAGCGGCATCCACCTGGAACGTGTCATGCTTTTCAGGATCGAGAAACCGGTTCACCCGCGACGCCACGTGGGGAAAGGACAGAAAGGCAACGACCGCGCCGCCGCCGGCCAGCCCGCCAAGGCCGAATATCCATAGCCATGAAATGCCGTGAACAAGCAGCAAGGTGGCGAATACGGCGGTGATCAGAACCAGTTGCCCAAAATCAGGCTGTTTTACCAGTAACCCGGCCAGGGCCGCAAACATCGCAAAGGAAATCCACAGGCCCGGCATGTCCGGGCGCCGGATGCCTTCAGCCAGAAACCAGGCTGCGGCAACCACAAACGCCGGTTTGGCAAACTCTGAAGGCTGCACATTTATCGGACCCAGATCGAGCCAGCGATGCGCACCCTTGATTTCCGGCCCGATGAAAATCGCCAGTACCATGGCTGCCAGGCCAGCAATGAAGGTCAGCATGCAAATCCGGCGTGCCTGGGATGGTGACAACAGCGATGTCAGCACCAGCACCACAGCTGCCGGAGCCAGAAACACCAGTTGGCGGGTGAAGAAATGAAAATGGTCAAGCCCCAGGCGTGCCGCAACAGGCGGGCTGGCTGCCATGGAGAACAACACCCCCGATGCCATCAGAACCAGCACACAGCCCAGCAGCACTTTGTCGACAGAAAACCACCAGTCGGCAATCAGGCCGCGATCAGAACGTGAGATCAGCATGTCTCAGACCACCTTTGTTTGTTGTTGCACGCTGTCAAGTGCCAGCACACAGGCGCGAAAATCCTGTCCCCGCACTTCGAAATTGGGATATTGATCAAACGACGCGCAAGCCGGTGACAGAAGCACCGCTATTTCACTGTGCTCACTTGTGTCGGCAGCCGCATCCAGCGCTGCGCGCTGCACGGCAGCCTGCATCGAATCGCAGGTGATGTAGGCCACCTTGCCCTCAAGTGCATCCGCCAGCAGCGGCGCGTCCTGGCCAATCAGGTAGGCTTTCGCAATCCGGTGGAAATGAGCTTGCAAGGAAGCGATGCCACCCTGCTTGGCCTGTCCGCCGGCAATCCAGTAAATGCGCTCAAAACTCGACAAGGCCTTTTCGGCGGCGTCTGCATTGGTCGCCTTGCTGTCATTGATAAACACCACACGTCCGGCTGAGCCGATTTCTTCCATACGATGTTCGAGCCCGGGAAAACTGTTGAACCCCTGTTCGATCTGGTCGGCATCGAGACCAAGCCGGCGCGCAATGATGTATGCCGCACAGGCATTCTGGGCGTTGTGCGCACCGCGCAGCGCCCGTGCCTGCGAGAGTGAGACGGATGTCCCCTCACGTCTATCGGTAACCATGTCACCGTCTGATATAACAGCAGCGTCTCTTGCAGCCACTGAGAACGAACAAAGTGAAGCATGTTTCGCAGCTTCAGCTGCAATCCGGGCACACCAATCGTCATCCAGCGAAATACCGGCAAGATCATTGTGGTCCTGCAACGCAAACATGCGCGCCTTGACGGCTGCATAATGCGCCATATCGCCATGGCGTTCCAGATGATCCGGCGTCAGGTTCATCAAGATGCCCACATCCGGTTTCAGCGATGGCATCAGGTCGATCTGGTAGGACGACAGCTCAATTACATAGACCCTGCCTGCAACTGGAGCCGGCAACAGCAAGGCGGCAGTGCCGATATTGCCGCCGACTGCAACATCAAGGCCGGCAGATGCCAGAACATGACCGGCCAGCGCAGTTGTTGTGGACTTGCCGTTGGTTCCGGTAATTGCCACCAGTTTTGCACCGGTCCCCGCCAGTTCACGCGCCAGGATTTCCGTGTCACCAATAATCTCCACGCCGCACGCGAGCGCCTTCTTGACGCTCCAGTGCGGTTCGGGATGGGTGAGCGGCACGCCGGGTGACAGGACAAAGCTGTCCAGCGTCGTAAAATCCACGCCATGCAGATTGACCACCGGCACCCCCTGCTCCGCCGCCTTGTCGGCTGCCGCTGGCGCGTCATCCCACGCCAGCACTTCGGCACCACCGCGCACCAGAGCGTCAACAGTGGCGTTACCACTGCGGCCCAGGCCGAACACGCCGACCGTTTTGCCGTTAAAGCTGTGCGCTGCGATAGTCATCGTATGTCAGACAGCCCCTAGCGCAACTTCAAGGTGGCAAGGCCGATGAGGGCCAGAACAACGGAAATGATCCAGAAGCGGATCACGATGGTCGGCTCCTTCCAGCCCTTCTGCTCGAAGTGGTGATGCAGCGGCGCCATGGCGAACACCCGCTTGCCGGTGAGCTTGAAGGACGCCACCTGCACAATCACCGAAACGGTTTCCAGAACGAACAGGCCACCGATGAGTGCCAGGACAATTTCATGTTTTGCCGCAACGGCTATGGCGCCCAGCGTACCGCCGAGAGACAGCGATCCCGTATCGCCCATGAAGATCATGGCAGGTGGAGCGTTGAACCACAAGAATCCAAGCCCCGCCCCGATCAGGGCGCCGCACAGAACCGCCAGTTCACCGGTGCCGCGAATATAGTGAATCTGAAGGTAGTCGGCGAATTTCACATTGCCGGCGAGGTACACAATGACGCCGAAACTGGCAGCTGCAATCATCACCGGAACGATGGCCAGTCCATCGAGGCCGTCGGTCAGGTTGACCGCATTGCCGGCGCCGACCACCACCACCATGCCGAACAGCACGAATAACGCTCCCAGTTGAATGAGCGTGTCTTTCAGGAACGGCAGCGCCAGCGCTGTGGATAGTTTGTCCTCACCCAGCGCCGTGAACATCCACACCGCAAATCCGGCAATCACGAATTCCAGCGCCAGCCGCATGCGCCCGGAAAAACCGCCAACGGTGGCACGGGTCACTTTCAGATAGTCGTCATAAAACCCGATTGCACCGAAACCCAGCGTGACGAACAACACCGACCACACATAGAGGTTGTTCAGGTCGGCCCACAGCAAAGTCGAGATCACGATGCCTGCCAAAATCATCAGCCCGCCCATGGTGGGCGTGCCCTGTTTCTCGATTATATGGCGGGCCGGACCATCTTCGCGAATTGGCTGGCCCCTGCCCTGTTTCAGGCGCAGATTGGAGATCAGCCACGGTCCGAACATGAACACCAGAAACAGCGACGTCATCAGCGCGCCACCGGTTCTGAAGGTAATGTAGCGGAACACATTCAGCCCGGAAATCTGGTCGCTTAGTTCGATGGATAGATAATAGAACATGTGGAATTTCTCTCCAGAGGCTCAGCCTCCGGATGTGCCCCCGTATTGCTTGATTATTGCTTCAACCACCGGTGCCATGCGCGACCCCAGCGACCCCTTTATCATGATAATGTCGTCGGCTTGTAT
>Ga0316190_10002928_pt1 | contig 12437 bp, 15 predicted proteins | sample Eddworburrow2_MG_FD_204929 | JGI IMG/M metagenome (GOLD analysis project Ga0316190, IMG submission 204929) | Coastal sediment microbial communities from Maine, United States - Eddy worm burrow 2 | ecosystem: Environmental > Aquatic > Marine > Coastal > Sediment | place: USA: Maine | collected... | reverse complement strand
GGAAAACACGGACGCCTTATGACGAATCCGTTTATTTGAAGGCGCTCAAAAAGCGAGGCTCACCATTACTGGCAACCGCTTCGGAATCAGCAAAAATGACTTGACGGACTACCTCAGGGCACGAAGCTGCCATTCAAAATTCTGGAAAGCGGTCGTTCAACGATCAAGCTCACTGGCGGTAATGGAGGACAGCGGAATTGCCGTCCGAGTGCAGCGCATTGTTAGGTTTTTTTCTTGCCCGTTATCATAGCTTTAACTAAATTCTCATCATGCAATCGACTTGACACAAAAACACCTGCGATATGCAAGAAAATTAGAAACAAGGTGAAATTCGTTGATACCTCGTGAATTTCTTCCCAAAATTCCTCTTCTTGATCATTTTTCTCATGCTCATCATCGTTTTCATCTTGGTCAGCATTTGCGTTATTGATTATTGTGAATTCACTACTTACTCCTGCTAATGGACCAAGACCTTCTTCAACTGCATATAGTTTTAGGCCGCTCACTGTGACGACAAACAAACTCAACAATAAGGCGATAATCATATAACCACCTGCTGGATTATGCCCAGCATAATGCGTTGGCCTTTTTCCTATTAGCTCTTTTATATACTGACTAACATCGCCTGGCGAGTATAGAAAATTGCTGAAACGCGCATACTTGCTGCCAATTAACCCCCAAATCACTCTGAATATAATAAGGCCGAGTACGACATAGCCAGAATAAATATGCCAAAGGCTCTCTTCCTCCGAAGTGAAATATGCAACAACAAAGGAGATAACTAGTGACCAATGAAATATACGAACTAATATATCCCAGACTTGTATGGTATTTTCACTATTCATCACTTGCCCTCATCAGTGTCTTTTTGATTATGAAGCCTAACAGTTATTCACCAGGCCCACCAGTAACTTCCCGTAAGCAAGTTATACCGGCCAAACCAGTCAAACTGCTCATGGTTGCAATTTAATCACTCGATTCTTAATCCAACCTTAAGGGCTTAGAAAAATATTTGGTAGTAAGTTTTGTTTACCATGAAATAAACAAATGAATGTTCAACAAAAGCCCCTAAACCTGGGTAGGGTCAGGGGCTAATTCTTAACACTTGGGAGGATTTAAGAGAGGGTGGGAATCATCGGACTAGCAGCGACTATATTTGGTGGACTTCCCAGATTTTCGTAGACGCATAATAGAGATCGTCCAAAAAGCATTTTGCGAATATTTACTGTTGCTCGGACGGTACACGCAAGCTTGTCAGGTAGCCCAGCAGCTCTTGAAATTCCTCCTCGGGAATTGAAGCATATGATTGTTTCATCCTGACCACCGACGCTGAGAGCTGCGGCCTTACGCTTTCCCCTGCGATAATCCAGTCGTGCAACTCCTCGGGTGAGCGACGTTGGCCCACGCCATCGAGAGGAACACGTGGATTTCCCTGCCCGCCGACCGAGTGACAGCCACTGCAACCGAGCTTGTTATAAACGTTGCGTCCAAGAGCGTTATGCAATGAGGTCTGAGATTGTGGCATAACCTGTTGAGTATTAATTAGAGTGTCATTCCGCACCTGTGCGTTATGCAAAAAACTAAAAACGGCTGCGAGAAAGATTACGATTATCGCACTCAGTGCCGCGAGAATTTCTGCAAGACGCTTGCGCATTGTTCTAGACCCACTCGAAGAGTTCGTTATGGATCTGTGCTGACCGGACACCAAGCGCAGCCAGCAAACTATCAACGGTCTGAGTCATCGCGCTCGGGCCGCAGATGAAGTAATGTAGCGCACAGCGATTCGCGGGGAGGTGTCGCTCAAGAATATCCTGAGTCACAAAGCCACATTCCCCTTGCCATCCTTCAGGCGGTTCAATGAGAATGTGAACAACAACCAAATTGAGCCTGGTCGCGAGCGCTTCCAGTTCCTCGCGATAGAGTACCCGGTCCCACTTCCGGTTTCCATATAACAGGACGAGTAAACGCTGGTCGTGGTTGTCTGCAAGTGTGCGTAACATGCACATGATCGGCACGATTCCAACCCCGCCTGCGATAAACACATATCCCTTTGCCGCATGATGACGTTGGGTAGAGAAAACACCGTAAGGTCCATCGAGAAATGCCTGCTGCCCTGGTTGTACGGCCATTGCCGAGCGCGTGAAATCGCCAACTGCCTTAATACCGAATTCGATAGTACCTGTGCGTGCTGCGCTAGATGCAATCGAGAAGGGATGTTCCTTGAGGGAGAACGGGGAGTTACCCACCGTCAGCCATGCGAACTGCCCGGGCTTAAATATCATTCCTGCATGGCCTTCAGGTTCAAGGACCAAGGTAAACGCGTTGCCACGCTCCCGCCGCACCTCTGAAACACGGTACGGGTTGCTCAGCAACTGCCAGGGCCTGATGATCCGTACGTGACCAATCAGCCCGATCCAGAACAGTCCATAGCCCGTCCACAGTATCTGTTTCCATTGCGTGCCTACGTAGTATCCGGTACCGACCACATGCCAAAGCGCAAGAGCGAACGCGAGTGTTGCACCAAGTGCATGCGTCCAGCGCCATCGGTCGTATTCGATTCCTAGCCTCCGTCTGGTGAGCGAACTTACGACCAGCAGTCCGAAGAGGACGACAGCTACTCGCCCAGCGGACATGTAAGCTGGTGCATCGACCGGGTTCAGGGCGCCGAGCGCCGCAGGGTTATCGAATCGAATAATGAGGTAATGCAGCGTTAAAACTACAAATGCGAACACTGCAAGAAAGCGGTGGAAGTAGTAGATGATGTCGATGCCGAAAGGAGCCATTGCATGGCGGAATCGCGCGGTGAGAACGAATTGTACGCCCATCATCGCGAGTGCCGCGAACCCGAGCGCCATCGCGAAATCCCACCAGAATCCCCCGGGCAGGGGCGTTGGTCCGAACAGCAGCACGAAAAGCGGCGCCATCACTACGATCAGATAGATACTTAGCCAGAGTAGTGCAGCTTGAAACGATTTCATTTTTGTCGCAATGTGAGTACAAAATACATGGTCAGTGCAGAGTCCAGAAATATAGCTTTTACTGCAGCCACCAAGGGCCGGGAAAGGAAATAATTACCGTGTCAGTAAACGGAACGCATACTTAACATTGGAATTTAAAAGTCACAAGCAGACATTCGCTGCCGAATTTACGTGCGAGCCCATTAGAAATTTATTATGGGCCAGAGCTTTTAGTTTTATTGACAGGTTTTGTTGCCTGACTCTTCCACTTTTCGTAGCAGTCTAGACCTCAAAAATGTGCAACGTATTCCATCGCTTCTGGAATTGATGCTTCGGACTTAGGCACTTCTTTAAGGCAAATATCGCAGGTGACAATCTCCACATCAGTCGGTTTGTCATTTGTAGCCATGATGCACCTCCTTGGTAATCCGGCCAGTTCGATTAGATAGCGGGGTGTACGATCCCCTTTCTCCAAGAATTCCGATATATATTCAGTAGGCCAGCAAATTATGGCTAGTGAAATTACCAGAACTTGCGGGAGCAAAAGAATTACCTACAACATTATATATATATTCGGATAATGCCAAAACACGTTACCAGTATAGTACTGATCGGAAATGTCTGCATTCTGTCGAGTCATTTGTCTAAATATGAGTGAATGCTTCGGAGAATTGCGAGAGTCTCGTATGTGTCGTTTGTGTGAGTTCGCCAATGTCAGCTGTCGGGCAGTCCAATTTTTGGTTTTTCATTGCTCTGAATCAGACGTACGTCAACCGCCACTATCGACACATAGCAGACTATGGCAGATATTACTGTGAGCTTCTGCTCTTCGGCCTTTGCGCGGCTATGCCCAGTGTGGTCAAGAGCACGATGAATCGGGCAGGTTGTTCGCGATATCAAGCATAGCTGAAATCCTCTTGCGCTTGCATGCGATTCTGCATGCGGCGGTTAGTTGTGCGTATGATACGACCGGAATTTTTTCATGTTACTTACGGTATGCATCAATGTGAGCTTCAACCTTTCATCGCCTCGAAACCGGAGACGACGTCGAACAGTTCTTCGTCGATACCGCTCTGGCGCAGGCGGTGAAAGTTACGATTCAAGTCGTCCAGCAACTCGTCGATATTTTTTTCAGCTCGTTGCATCGCGGCCAGGCGACTGGCATTTTCGCTTGCCAGGGATTCGGCACACGCCTTGAACAGCGAAACAAAAAGATATTCGCGAACCAGGGCCAGCAGCGTCTGCTCACTGTCATTCATGACCTCGGGCAAATTTCCGGTCGGCCATGGGATTGCCGCCAGGTCGCGTCTCCACTCTTCATCCAGCGGTAGCAGCCGTTGACTGACGGGGGTATAGATCGCGCCGGTCCTGGGACGATTGTGAAAAAGGTAAACCTGCGCGATCTCGCCTGTTTCACGCTGCGCTTCCATCTCGACCAAAATCTGCCCGATTAGCGGCGTGATCGCACTGATGGAATTCGGCAGCATGAAGCTTTTTCCCGTTATCAGGTCGGTATCCGCGAGGCGCGACTGGATGCGTTCGCCGACCGCCCAGACGGTTTTTCTACCCGGCAACTTTCCCAGCGTATCCACTACATACTCCACCATCACATCATTGAACTGGCCAACCAGCCCCTGGTCCGAGCCGAACACCACTGCGCCTATCACCCCTGATTCCTTGTTGGCCACTCGCGTTTTGGCATCTGGTGTTTCACTCTGCCCTAAATAAGCGGCCAAACCCAGTTGCACCGTCTGGTAATAATCATCCAGAGAGTGCACCGCATTCTCGTACTGCCCGATGCTGGCCGCAGCCATGGCCTTCATCGTGCTCACCACGGATTCCAGGTCTCCGGCGCTGGCGATCTTGCGGCGCAGGCTGGCGGCGGTATCGCTCATGGCTGTTCCTTGGCTTCCACATCATGCTTTGGTTTGGTTTCCGATGGAACATCCGTCTTGACTTCTGCTTTCGCGTCCTGCTCGGGTTGAAATGGCGCGAGTGCCTGGCTGGCGATTGCTATGATGGCTACGCAATCCTCATCGCTCAACTTGTCGGCTGTATCGAACCGCGCGCTGACCTCGGCCGGAATCCCCGCTGCTGCTGCACACACGGCAAGCTCGGCATCGCTCATCCGGTCCAGTGGTACACGGTCAAAAAGTTCGGCGGTCAACGCCAGCAGTACGGCGATTTGCGCGGCAACAGACACCGGCGTGAATTCCGGCTGCTTGAGACAGGCGCGGATGCGCTGTCCGTGCGCTATGGTCTTGCGGGTATCTTCATCCAGCCGTGCGCCGAACCGGGAAAAAGTTTCGAGTTCCTCGAACTGGGCGTAGGCGAGCTTGAGGTCGCCCGCCACCGCACGGTAAGCCGCACGCTGCGCCTTGCCGCCGACGCGCGAAACGGATTTGCCAACATCGACTGCTGGCAGTATGCCCAGTTCGAACAGCGACGGCGACAGGTAGATCTGCCCGTCCGTGATGGAGATCAAATTGGTTGGAATGTAGGCGGAAATATTCTGCGCCTCGGTTTCGATGATTGGCAACGCAGTCAGTGAGCCCCCGCCGAGTTCCGGACGCAAGTGCGTGGCGCGTTCCAGCAACCGCGAGTGGATGTAAAAGATGTCACCAGGAAACGCTTCCCGCCCGGGCGGACGACGCAGCAGCAAGGACAGTTCGCGATAGGCACGCGCATGGTGCGTCAGGTCGTCGTAAATGATCAGTACGTCGCGGCCCTGCTCCATGAAATGTTCGGCGATGCTGGTAGCTGCGTAGGGTGCAACGTAAGCCAGGCCGGGCGGATCATTGCCTTCGGTGACCACCACGATGGTGTAATCCATCGCGCCGTTCTCGCGCAGGGCGGCGATGACCTTGGCCACGCCTGAGGCGCGCTGGCCGATGGCACAATAGACACACAACACATCCTGGTCGCGCTGGTTGAGTATCGTGTCGAGCGCGATCGCGGTCTTGCCGGTCTGCCGGTCGCCGAGTATCAACTCGCGCTGGCCGCGCCCGACTGGGATGATCGCATCGATGACCTTGATCCCGGTTTGCAATGGTACGGTGACGGGTGCGCGATCCATGATGGAAGCGGCGGGACGCTCGACCGGCAAACGCGCGCCGGATGCCAACGGGCCCATGCCGTCCAGCGGACGCCCCATCGGATCGATGATGCGCCCGACCAACCCTTCGCCCACCGGCACATCCATCACGTGCCCCCTGCGTTCGACTTCATCGCCCGCTTGCAACCGCCAGTAGCCACCCAGCAGTACGACTCCGATCTCATCCTCGTCAACATTGAATGCGATGCCATACACATCGTTGGGAAACCTCAGCACCTCCTCAAAACCCACGCCGGGGAGACCGGAAACCTTTGCGATACCCGTGGCGATACTGGTGATCGTGCCCACTTCCCGCGGCCTCAGTTGCGGCTTGTAGGCTTCCCGCGCCTGGCTTATCCCGGCAAAGGCACTGTCGAAAACATGCTGCAGGCTGTCGGGCTCCATGGTCATTGGCCTTTGGATGAAGGGTTGGGCGCCACCTTAATTTCAGGCTTGGTGTCAGGCAGCGCTTTGGCTTGAGGCTGGTCTTCGGGCCTGGCTTCAGCTTTGATATGATCAGAATCTTCTTGGCGCATTTCGCGCTCAGCCTGTTCCCAGTCCTCGGCTGCATGGCCGATCTTGCTGCCATGTTCCTCGTGGAGTTCGTAGGCCCGTTTGCCTATCTGCTGCGTCGAGGCAGGCGATTTCTTTATCTGCGCTTCCGCTTTGTTTTTTTCTTGCAATAGCTCGTCCACACCCTTTTCCAGCGAAACCAGATAATCAGCGATGCTCCACGCCACTTTTTTTCCATTCGAGATCAGCTCAATGCCACTGATCAGTTCCGGCGCGGTCTCGAAGCGGATGTTGATTTCAGCCGAGATAGTCTGGTTGATCGTCTGCTGTATCGCTGTGCGCTGCGCCTCGGGCAGGTCAAAGGCGCTGCGCACCAGCGCGGGTTCCGATGCTGTCTTGAGCGACTCGACTATACTTTTTTTCGCCGGTTCGTCCATCTCGCGAAAGCGGCGGGAGAAAACATCGGCCAGGCGTTCTTCGAGGCTCGTCGTGGACAGATCGGTCAGCGCCTTGCGTGTGATGGCGAATACTTCCTGCCGGGTTCTGCGATTGATGGCTTGATTCAAATTCTGTGCATCGATTCTCAACGCTTCCTGTCGTTTAGCACTCAAAACATCGGCGGCCTGTCGCGCTTCATCGAGGAGATGCAGGCGTTCAGTTTTCGCTTCCTTAGCCGCCTTGTCCATCAGCACGGTGCGATGCTGCTCGAATTCCGCATTCTTTTGCCGGTATTCGTCGCGCTCCTGCTGCGCTTCGGCCTTTGTCGCGGCGGCGTCTGCCAGTTCCTTGGCAATCCGCTTCTCGCGCGCGTCTATCGCATCGAGAATCGGCCGGTAAAGGAAGTGCTTCAACAACCACACCAGTATGAGGAAGTTGACGACTTGCGCGATGACAGTAAACCAATCTATCAGCATAATTACTTTCCGGCTGCCTGTGCGATCACGTGGTTCCAGAACGGGTTGGCGAAGACGAGTATCATCGAGACCACAAAGCAGTAGATGGCGGTGGATTCGATCATCGCCAGACCGACGAACAGCGTCCGCGTGATGGTGGCGGAGGCATCGGGCTGCTGGGCCAGCGAGGTCAGTGCGGTTGCAACCGCACGCCCTTCACCCAGCGAAGGCCCAATGACACCGATGGCGATGGTCATGCCGGCAGTGATAATAGATGCCACCGCGATAATAGTCATGCTGTCCATAATATCTCCTGTTGATTTTGAAATAGATGCTTCAATATTTTGCTGCTTTTTCCGATCCGGGCTTCGGTCTGGGTTTGCGCACTCGCGTGGCAGCCGCGATATAAACCGTGGCCAGAACACTGAAGATGTAGGCTTGCACCATGCCGGTCAACAGCCCGAGCGCGCTCATCGCGATCGGAAAGATGTACGGCGTGATGGTCAGCAAAATGGCAAGAATCATCGTGCCGCTCATCATGTTGCCGAACAGGCGGACCGCCAGTGCCAGGGTGCGCGATAGTTCACTGATGATGTTGAACGGCAACATGATGACCGTCGGCTTCAGATAGGCTTTGAAATATGCGCCCACCCCGCTCTTCTCGATACCGAACAGTGGCACTGCAACGAACACACAGATTGCCAGCGCCGCTGTGGTCGAGAGCGAACCGGTCGGCGGCTCATAGCCGGGAACGATGGTGAACAGACTCGCCATCGCGACAAACAGGAACAGGGTGCCAAGGAAGCCGATATATTTTTGCGGCTGACTCATGCCTACCTCTTCGATCTGTTTTACGATTCCGGTGACGACGATCTCCAGCAGATTCTGCCAGCGCGAGCGTTGCAGGTCTTTGGAAAGTTTGCGCGTGACAAGTATGGAACCGGCCGTCAGCACGACCATCAGCCCCCATGTATAAACGATCGTGGCATTGAGCCTGAAAAAACCGGATTGCCAGAAGATGATTTCGTCGGGGCTAAGGTGCATGACCGACTCCCTGTCCCAGCTCGCCAGCCTGTGCCATCTCGCGGGTAAGCCGCACCACGACCATACGCGCGGCGATGAAACCGAGCAGACCGGCCAGCAGATCCAGCCAACTGTCCCCCAGAATAAAATAGAACCCGGGCAGCACAATGCACATCCTCAGCAACATGCTGCCAAAAAACCAAAGTGCCGGATGCCTGGACGTAAAAGCCTTGCGTACGGTCCACCAGAGTCCTCCAAAAAAAATCGCGCCAAGCATCGCTCCTTCGATCATGGCAAGGCCAAGATCCAGCGGGTCAATCATGATTGTTCCCCTCCTGCTCGTTTATCTCACGGTCTTCCTTTGATACCCAATGCCACGCATTGAAGCAACCGAGACCCAGGCCGATGGCGAGCAGCACGAGTGTCCAGGAATGACTGCCCGGGTGGTTTTTGTCCAGCCAGATCCCGAGTGCAGCACCCAGCAGCGTGGGCACCACCACCGACCAGCCAACTAGGCCCATCATGCCCAAACCGGACCAGACGGTCTGCGTGACGTGCCGCTGCGCATATAGCTTGCGCGCCGCCTTCTCGCCCACCTGTTGGCTGAATTCCGTTTCGCCGGTCACGGCCTTTTCTTCCGGTTCTTTACTCACGATCAAACTCCGCGAAGCGACGCACGAATCCGCTTTCCAGTTTCGCCAGCACCGATCGCACGCTCTGCTCCTGTTCGTCCAAATCCAGAAACTCCTGCTCTACCGCCTCGCGCAGCTTGCCGAGATTATTTCCGCCTATCGCATTACGCACCGATACCAGCACATCCGCGCCGGACTTGACCAGCACGCCTTCATCGACGGCCAGATATACCTCACCCTCTGCTTCGGTCTCAAAAACCAGGATCCCCGGCACGAGCGCCGCCACGCAATCAAGCCGGTGCGGCAACAGCCCGAACGAACCCGCGCGAGACTCCGCGACGATGCGCGATACCCCGGTCTTCTCGGCGTAGATTTTGTAGGGAAGGAGAATCTTAAGATTCATGCACGCTGGCTGCATGTTCCACTTCCGGTTGAGGTTTAGTTTCGGACTCAGGCTGCGGTTCGGTATTGGATTTTGTGTCGGCGGTAGAATCAGGGGCCGCTTTCGCAGCGGATTTAACTCCGGTTCCTGCCTTGGCTGCTGATTTGTCGGGTGGCGTTTTTTTCTTTGCTTCGTCTATCGCACCTATCATGTAAAGCGCGTTCTCCGGATAATCCTTGAATTCATCGCGCAGGATGCGCTCACAACCATCCAGTGCATCCTTGAGGCTGACGAGCTTGCCGCTTAGGCCTGTAAACTGCTCGGTGGTAAAAAACGGCTGGGTCAGGAAGCGCTCCAGCCGCCGCGCGCGCCCGACCACGTTGCGGTCATCCGGCGACAGTTGCTCCAGACCAAGCATCGCGATGATGTCTTTCAGGTCAGCGTATTGCGCAAGCGTACGCCGTATTTCCTGTGCGAGGGCATAGTGGCGTTCGCCGATGATGCCGGGCGTGGCCATTTTGGAACTGGACTGCAACGGGTCAATAGCCGGATATAGCCCCTCGCTAGCGCGCTTGCGCGACAGCACGATGGATGCGGACAGATGCGAAAAGGTGTGCACCGCTGCGGGATCGGTGAAATCGTCCGCCGGCACATACACCGCCTGGATCGAGGTGATTGCGCCAGTATCGGTATTGGCGATGCGCTCTTCCAGTTGCGCCAACTCGGTGCCCATGGTCGGCTGATAACCCAGGCGTGACGGCATCTGTCCCATCAGGCCGGACACCTCCATGCCCGCCTGGATGAAACGAAAAATATTGTCGATGAGCAGCAATACATCGCGATGCTCGTCGTCGCGGAAATACTCGGCCATCGTCAGAGCTGCGTGGCCGACACGGAAGCGAGCACCGGGCGGTTCGTTCATCTGTCCGAACACCATCACCATATTGTCCAGCACGTTCGCCGCTTTCATTTCGCGGTAGAGCTCCTCGCCTTCGCGGCAACGTTCTCCGATGCCGCAGAAGATACTCACCCCTTCCTGTTCCCCGACCATATTATGGATTATCTCGGTGAGCAACACCGTCTTGCCCACACCCGCACCACCGAACAGCCCTGCCTTGCCGCCGCGCTCCAGCGGCATGAGCACATCGATGACCTTGATGCCGGTTTCAAAAAGCTCTGATTTTGTGGAGCGCCGTGCCAACGGCGGCGGTGCGTGATGGACCGAGCGCCACTGCACATCCGACGGCGTCGGCTGGCGGTCAATGACTTTGCCGAAGACATCAAACATACGCGACAGGATCGCCTTACCGACCGGCGCCTGCAACGGCCCGCCAGTGTTTTCCACTGCAGCACCGCGCACCAAACCCTGGGTGGGAGTCAGTGCAATGCCGCGCACCCGATGTGCATCGAGTTGTGCCAGCACTTCGATGACAATTTCTCCCTCATCTCCCGCGTGCAGAACCGAATAGATCGGCGGCAAAAGCTCATCGAAGCGAATATCAACGACACTGCCGCGCACCGAAACAACTGCACCAAGGTTCGTAGGGCTGGATTGACTATGCATATTCTCCACCGCTTAATCCTATTTGCGACAAATCATCACACGTAACGTCTTTCGCGGATTACGATTATTCATCGCGATGCGGTGATTTGATCAAAACTGTGGGGGGCGGGCTTGTGAGTTTAACCGTGCAGCCCATGGCCTGCACAGGTTCGATCAAACCGGAAATGTGTTCCAGGGATTTGATTTTCGATATTCTGGCAAGCAGATCCACACCGCTTTCCTTATCTACCGTTTCAGCCTGTCCGGGCGGCGCCTCAGAATACATGTGAACGAACAGGGTGTGATGATAGTTATCGGGAAAATGAAACATGACAGTGCCGTTCTGCTGCAACGTCTCCAAGATGGGCTGGATGCTTTCCTGCCCTTTCCATGTTATTGGGTTACCGTATTCTTCATTCATAGCAAACGGCTCCTTTCGAATCAGGAATATTGACCATCAATACTACAGCCTTATCGTTATAGCTGGTAGCCTGTCTGACAATCCTCATATACGTTCACGCAGCTATCGTACATGCCTCGCCGCTGCACGTAACGCCTCAATCTGCTTTGGTACTCCACTCCTGCCTCATCCTTGGCCTGATCCGCCTTGAGTACCAGCTTGTCGATCTCGGCATTCAAATGATCCAATTTCGTGTGCATTATCAGAACATATTCGTCTTTGGTGGGCATTGTTTTTTCCTTTCAGGTTGGTTATGGCAATTGTTTAAGCAACGATGCGCTAGAGGGCGCGATCCAGCTTTTCCTCCATTTCGCCCATTGAAGCAGACAAGCTGTTGGCGGCTTCGTCCAGTGATTTCCGCAGTGACTGATCCATGTCTTCGATGCGACCCCTGAGACCGTCGTGAGCATCAAGGCCCACTGTGCGCATTTGTGCAAATTCAAGCGTGATTTGTCGCGCAGGTGGAACAAATGAGAATACCAACGGATTATTGAGACAGTACTTTCCCAAAGAAACAAGCTTATCGGTACACTCTCATGCAAAACTCAATGCTATGGCTCGTAGACTAAATGAACGTCCACGACAGACGTTAAACTTCGAAACGCTGGCTGAACGGTTTAACCAATGTGTTGCATCGACCGGTTGAAACCGCAGCACGGAGCAGAACTACGATTTGTGACATTGCCTTCCTGAAAGCAGTCATCCGAACTTTTCGCTCAGGTAATTTATTCAAGCTACCCGATAGCGGACGTTCGTGAAGTATGGCTAACGAAACAAAGCGATCATTTCAACTTTTCTTTTGCTCATACCATCCCTGACTATGTTTCACTACATAGACTACCGACAACATAACTGGCACTTCGATCAACACACCGACTACGGTAGCCAGTGCCGCACCCGATTCAAATCCGAACAGGCTGATGGCAGCAGCGACGGCCAG
>Ga0316190_10002927_pt1 | contig 12438 bp, 13 predicted proteins | sample Eddworburrow2_MG_FD_204929 | JGI IMG/M metagenome (GOLD analysis project Ga0316190, IMG submission 204929) | Coastal sediment microbial communities from Maine, United States - Eddy worm burrow 2 | ecosystem: Environmental > Aquatic > Marine > Coastal > Sediment | place: USA: Maine | collected... | reverse complement strand
CAAGGACGACCCGCCCTGCAGTGTCGACCATCAACACATGACGCATCACTTCATTCCCGGTCGCCGGCAGCACGACGCCTGCACAGCGATGGTGTCGAGCTTGCCGGTCTCGTTGCAGGGGTCGGTGCAGTGGTAACCCTCGGGGATGACCACGTGCTCGGTGCACCACGCCAAGTCGAATCGCGTAGCCTCGGCCGCCTGGTAGGTCTCCCGAGCATCTGGCCCCTTGCGCCGACGGCCGATGCTGGCATATCGCAAATCGAGCTTCATTCCGGTCCCCCTTCGTCACGCACCCCTACAGGTCCACGCATACCTAGCAGAGCCTTGGGGCACATTCGCCGAGACGGCGGCAGGCCCGGCCTACATCACCAACGAACCTGGCGCTCTACACTCGCTCGCCGATCGGCTCAACAGTGTGGCGGAGCTGAGCCAGTTCCCGCCGGACGGCTGGGCCACGATGCCACTCGAACGATACGCCCGTGGTCGTCTACTTCCCGAAGACTTTCTTCCGATCTGGCCCAACACTCGACAAGGCGGGCCCGACAGCAGCCAGGCTACGAGATCGCGTCGCATCTGTTACCTAGTTGGTGTCTGTCGGTCTAGGGCTTCGGCCATAGGCCCTGATACCAGGTCGGGTAGTCTCAAAAAGATGATTACTGATTCGCTAATGGTCAGTCCCGAGTCGTTCACCGCTCGGACCGGCTGGGCACTAAAGCCAGAAGGTGCATGCAAAGGTCAGATTTGTGTGTCGTTGGGCAACGACTTCTCAGCTAAGGAGTCGATCGACATACAGCCTATCGCTGATCGACTTGGCATGGGTGTAGTCCACGACGCAACACACGGCTTGTGGGCTATCGGGCCCGAAACGCTCGGTGGCCACGCACTCGCCACGGCAGAGGCACCAAACCTCACGCTGCCCAATCTTGACGGCGAGATGTTTGAGCTTGCTTCGTTGCGAGGCCAAAAGGTGCTCCTGGTGGCATGGTCACCCTATTGAGGCTGCTCTGCTGACCTGCCCGTGTGGCAGGCCGTACGGGCCACATTCAACCAACTAGGACTCGAAGTAGTTACTGTCGGGATGGACACCGCTGGTGGAGAGGCGTGCCGATTCGCTATTGAGTCGGCATCACCCCAGCACCCTTCGCTGATCGACGTGCACCACCGAATGGCTGAACTGTTCGGCGTCATCAACATTCCAAACTCAGTGTGGATCGACGAAGCTGGCATGATCGTTCGGCCAGCCGAAGTCGCTCCAGTACCACCGTCATTCAAGGTCGAGCGAACAAACCTGTTTGGTGATACCACAGAAGTACCAGACCGGATGTTGGCGATCATGGGCGAGGCAGCGCACATCGAGACTAATCCAGCCGCTTATGAAGCAGCCTTATTCGACTGGGTGCGATACGGGTCGAGCAGTGAATACGCCCTCAGCCCAGATGAAGTGATAGCGCGCTCCCAGCCACGAGATCCGAGCACATCCAAAGGTCAAGCTCACTTCGAGCTAGCAACCCACCTCGAGCAAGCAGGGAATCACGCTGGAGCGATCGAACACTTCCGAGCTGCACACGAACTTGTGCCAGACAACTTTGCCTATCGCCGCCAAGCCTGGTCATTAGAGCCAACGGTCGATGGCCTCATGGGTCGTTTCTGGCAAGGCCCAGTCGAAGGAGCCGAAGAAGTCTGGCCGTATGACGGCGATTGGCTGACTGACGTCAAAGCCATGGGCGCTGCCAGTTACTACCCACCAAATCAGTTGTAGGCAAACGTGCGATACCAGGTGCTGCACAACAAATGACCGATATGGACCAAGGCCTAGGTGAACCACATTCTGACCTGAGCCTGATGCCAGCAACGAAACGCTGAGTGCGGCGGGCTCATCTACCCGGCCACCCGCCCGGTCGACGGGCCACACCCGAGATCAGAACGCCTGACCGGGCCACGAAGTCAGAGGTGTTGTTGGTGATGAAACGCCCGGCCCGCGGCGATGGCGGTCGCGAGGTGTCCGGCGTCGGCGGCCCGTAAGCCGTAGGCCGCGCCGAGGGCGGCAGCGAGTTGGGCCGGCGCTTCGTTCGGTGGCCCGCAGATCGAGGCGGGCCACGAGCGCGGCGAGAGCAGCGATCTCGGTGTCGGCGCCCGTCCGCATCGGTTTGGTGAAAAGCTCCGGGATCAACAACGCCGAACCGATTCCAGCGACGGCCCCCGTCGCGCCAGGAGGTTCGGCTGAGAACAGACCACTCACCCGTTTACCGAGCGGGTGATCTGGCACCCCGCGTAGATCAACACATCGGCGTCGGAGGCGTCCACCCCGGACTCAGCGCGCGGCTCGGGACTGGCGAACCTCTTCGACGAGCTGATCCGCCCGTTCGGCGGTCAGCGAAGGGGTGTCGTCGAGGTGGGTGCTCCGGCCGCGGTCGCGCAGTTGGCGAAGTCGTTCAGCGTCGCCGAGCGCTCGATCGGCCCGCCGCAGACGAAGGGTGTCGGGTCGAACGATGACCGCAACGGCGCGACCGTGACGGGTGATGGTCAGCTCCTCGCCTGCGGTCACCCGGTCGAGAATCTCGGGAAGGGCGGCTCTTGCCCGGCCGGCGGACATCGAGGCCATGCCGTCAAGCGTACATATCTGTACGGGCACGTACAGTACCTGGTCGGATCACGACCCTGTGGTCGTCGATCTCGCACCAACATCGAGGCGATAAGGGTCGGGGACCGGGAGGTTGGCGCGCTCGCGGACCAGTGGGCGCGGGTACTGCTCGTGACCGACCAGTACCTCGCTGAACTCGTCGGCGACGTGGGTGAGCCCTCCGACGGGGCCGTGGCCAAGGCCGATGCGCGGTCACGGTGGATCGAGGATGATGCTCGTTCGAGGCCGGTTCGCTCCCGCCGACGCCTACCACACCCGAGGCAAGGGCCATTCCGCTCCCCCGACTCGACCCGGGCCCCGGCGGCGGCGTGGGTCACGAGCCGGTGCCGCGGGTGAAGCGGCGTCGTCGCCCCGTACCGAGTGGAGAGGTGGACCAGCCATAGCGGAGAGCGAGCATCCGCAGCACGAACACCGCCAACGCCACGACGACCGACACGGTGTCGGGCGCGAGGTCGAACTTGGCCGCCACGGCGACGCCGAGAGCGCCTGCGGTTGCGGGCAGCACATAGAGCCGGCTCCCCGGGCGGAACACCTGTGGAACCTGGCTCACAAGCATGTCGCGGACGATCCCGCCGCCGGCAGCCGAGATCACCCCAATCAAAACCGTGGCGCCGAGACCCAACCCGGCCTCGATCGCCCGGCGGGCGCCCACGACCGTGAACAGCCCGAGTCCCGCCGCGTCGAACACGAGGACCGGACGATGGAGCGCTCCCGGCAGGCGGGGCGCGGCCACGACCACGAATGTGGCGATCAGCGGGATGACCAGGTAGCGAGGTTCGCGGAACGCAAGCGGTGGCGTGTCGCCGATCACGACGTCGCGCAACACCCCGCCGGCCAGCGCAGTGACCAGGGCCAGCGAAGTGGCACCGATGATGTCGAGCCGTTGGCGCACGGCCAACGCCGCGCCCGACAGGGCGAACACGAAGATGCCCGCCACCTCGAGAACCGTCAGCATCGGCGCACCCTACCGGGCCCCGATCCACCGGCTCGCCCGGGCCGCGCACCCCGCTGTCAACCGATCGACCAGTCAGCCCTCCGACCGAGGCTCGGTGCCCCGTGCACCGAAACGGTCGGCGGTTTGGCCAGGTTGTTGATTTCCTGAGCGGGTCGGTTGAACCGGACCATGTCGGTCCGGTTCGTAACGGGGCGGCAAGGCAGCGATCCAGCTCAGGGCGTCATCGCAAATGGTGTGGAGGTCGGTGTGGGCGGGTTCTCGGGTTAGAGGCCGACCGCTTCCCTCAAAACCCGAAACGTGATCGTGAGCTGCATGTCCTCCGCGCGCTCCTCGCCGAGTCGCGTTGTGGCCCTGGTCGTTCAGCGCGACAGCGAGTCGTGGCCGGAGGCACTCGTCGATCAGGAATCTCACGCGCTTTCGGGCAGCGGCAGCTCGCGTTCACGGACGGCGTCGGCCGCGTACTGGAGCGCGGCGTAGACCGAGTCGGTGCTGAGCTGTGGGAAGTCCTCGACGATGGACGCGACCGTTGTGCCCTCGGGGACCATCGAGACGACGGTGGCGACCGGGATCCTCGTACCGCTGACGCTGGGAACACCGCCCATGATCTGGTGGTCGACGGTGATGTGCTCGGGCTGATCGCCTCGGCTTCAAGATCGGAGATGTTCGTCCAGTCTGCCACTCGGCGGTCAGACGTCCGCCGTGTCGTTCACAGAGCCGGGGGTGGCCCCGACGCGTGGCGGTCGAGGTCTCCCGCCGCGGGCTGCCCGGGGTACACGAAGCCAACTCGCTCATTGTGGTCAGCAGGTTTGGCGACGGCCAGACGTCGCCCTGAGAAATGGGTCGCCCATCTGATGCACGCGGGAATGCCGTCCACCTCCCGCCATCACCGGACGAGCACGGCCCGACAGGTGACGAACTCGGCGTCGCGTTCGAGGATCGATCCGACGGGGAACTCGGCGAGGATCTTGTCGATCAAGCCCAGCACCTCGTCGAGCACCGCGCCCGTCATCTCACTCCCCTCTTCCCCGGCCGGAATCCATCCGCCGGCCACCAGCGAGTCGAGCAGAGCGCCTCGATGCTGCCTCTTGGTCATCTCGGGCAGGTCGGTGACGAGCGCCGTGGTCGTCGCCCGATGGCTGGCCAGACCGGCGAACCCCGCTGGCATCCGCACGCCGGATTGGCGCACTCGACGCCCTGAATGTATACGAGCTCGCCCTCGACGGTGTAGCAATAGTCGTCGCCGCGATCTCCCGGTGTCCGCTACTGGTTCGAACCGGTCGACCTCATCGACGCCGTCCGCATGCTCATCGCCCGATCATCGTCGAGATCGTCGCGGTCGCGATCGTCTCGGCTCCCGCTGCCACTGTTGTCATGGTCGTCATCACCAACGGAAGTGACAAGGGTGGTCGTGCCGTTGGGGATCGTCTCGGTCTCTTCGCCCGTGCGGCTGTCACGAACTTGCACCCGGACCTCGCCGTGTTCGATCTCGGCCCGGACGTCGACCCGCTCGTCGCCTCGCCGGCCATCGTGCGAAAGATCGCGGTGAACCCTTCGGTCGTGCCGCCTCGCGCCAGCGCGAGCGCCTCGTCGAGTCGGCTCCCGAGGCGAGAGCGACGAACTCCTCGAAGGACAGCGAGCCGGCATTCATCCACACCTCGAACCCGTCACCGAACCATTGGAAGAACAGGTAGGGCTCGGGGCCGACGGGCTCGATAGCCGCGAACCCACGCCGGCCTCGTTCTCGGCCACCTCGATCGTTCCGTTGAGCGACATCCATCCCGAATGGCCCTGAGGCTCGGGGTCGGCGATGTCATGTTGGCCGAACCGAACGAGATGTACGGGCCCCATGCGGCCACCACATCGAGAGCGTCGTGGGGACCGACCAGCATCGTGGCATAGCGGCCGAGATCATCGGACCAGCTCCGGTATGCCTCCTCCACAGTCACCTTCATGTCCATGAGATGCCACCACCCCCGTCTCCGGGTGACAAGCATTTTCGCGATTCGGGCCTGACCCCGGCTCGACAGAAGCCGGTCGCAACACCTCGCTCAGCGGTGCCACCCGAGTCAGAACTACGCTCGGCGTTGACCCGGAGCACACCAGGGGGGCCAAACCATGATCAGCGCCATGCCACGCATCGCCATCGCCGTCCACGATTTCGCCAAGGCGGTCCACACCTTTCGAGAGGTGCTGGGAATGCCGGTTCTCGACTTCTCTCCCCGGACGGTTCCCTCGCTCGGTGCCCACGTGGGGATGTGTGTGCCGGCCGGCGGCAGCAACATCGAGCTGATGGCCCCGGCCACCCCCGACGCCCCGTTGGCTCAGGCCCTCCAGGGTTTCCTCGACCGTCGCGACGAGGGCCTGTATGCGCTCATGCTCGAGGCTCCCGACCCCAATGCAGAGGCCGAAGAGGTCGCCGGACGCGGCCTCGACGTGCTTCCCCTGATGTCGGGGGCGGGCGGCCGCGACATCCATCCGCGCTCGACTCATGGTGTCCTGGTGCGTATCTATCCCGAAAACTCGGCGGGCGACACCGGCGAGCACGACACCGGCGAGCCCGGCCTGTCGGGGATCTCCCGGGTGATCGTGGCCACGTCCGATGCTCGCCAAGCGGCCCGCGCCTACGGCGAGGGGTTCGGCCTCGCGACCGACGAGCCGATCACCGACAGCCAACACGGCGTCCTGTCGGTGACCTGTCGACCTCGCACGGGCGGTGTGATCGAACTGGTGTCGGTGCTCGACGAGCAACGACCTCTCGCCTCAGCCATATCGGCTCAACTCGCCGCCCGCGGCGAGGGCATGTTCGCGCTGGTCCTCGAGTCCAACGATCCGAGCCAGGCGGCCGGCGTGCTGGAATCGAGAGGCCTCATCACCGAGAACTCCGTCACCGGTGTCGGCGTCGAGATGCGAGCCTTCGGCACGCGTATCGTCATCGAGTAGCCGCCCACCGACTCGATCGAGTTGCTCGGCTTCGATCTCGGTCGAGCGGATGAGACGCGTGCGCATCCCCGGACCGCTCGGCTCGGGAACTACGTAGTTCTCGACGATGTGTCGTACGAACCCTCGATGACCATGGGGAATGTGCCCTTTGATCGCATCATGGCTGTCGTGCTCGGGCATTCCCGGCGGCAACACCAGATCGACGCCGAAGAGCCGCTCGCCGACGCGGCGCCGGATCTCAGCCAACCCCTCGCGGATCTCGTGGCGAAAGCGCCGCGTCGCGCCGTAGACGCCGAGCCCACCCGCCTTGCAGATCGCGGCGACGGTGGCGATGTCGTGAGCGAAACCGAACACCGGCTGATCGATCCCGAAGCGTCTACAGAGTGGATTCGTGAGCAGGGCGGGGCCAGACTACCCATGCCAGTGAGTGGGGATTCTCCGACTCTTCAGAGGGGGCACGATGTCGAAGGACGATCGACCGTTGACGGTCATGGTCGAGTTTCAGATGCGGGCGGAGGCCACGACTCCCGAGGAGTGGCTCGCCGAGTGGGCGATCCGGGGCGACGACGCTCTCCACGGCGAGCCCGAAACCGACACCTATGCCGCCGCGCTGAACGAAGACGACGATCACCAGGTGTTGATCTTCGAGCGCTACCGGAACGGCGAGCGCAGTCTCGCCGCACACATAGACCGGCCCGCGCACCAGGAACTCAACACCGCGATGGGCGAGGGCAAGATGACCAAACGTCGGGTCATGACCTCCCGGTTCCATGACCTGGCCGACTTCGGCTGGTGGTCACGACCCGACGCGGACCCCTCGCCCAAGGGTGCGGTCCTGCGCTTCGTCGGTTTCCGGTTCGACTCCGACGACCAGCGGGACACGTTTGTGGAGCTGACCGGTCGTCACGGCGAGTACTGCCGGGAGAACGAGCCCGGCACCTTGATCTACGGCGCCGGGCTCGCCATCGCCGACGCCGACCGTGAGATCGATCAGCACGGCGGTGATCTGGTGTTCGTCATGGCGTGCTCGAATCAGGCCGCCGCGGAACAACACGCCGAGGACCCCCGCCACCTGGCGTTGGTAGCCGAGCTCGCCGAGCGCGGGATCGTGTCCGAACCCACCTTCCGGCGCTCCTATCTCACCACCGGCCACGGATTCCTGTGGAAGCCCTGAGCTGAGGTCCGCCCAGAACCGGGGACGCCAACGGTGGCACCGCAAACGCCACCTCCCGGGCTGGCCCTGTACCGGGGCACCGAGTCGATCGGACCAGAACCTGTATAGGCTCGACTCGATATAGACCTGTATCTATACTGCGTGGGTGGCATGGGAGATCAACGGCACCGATCGGTTCGCCGACTGGTATGGAGATCTCACCGAGCCGCAACAGGACTCGGTCATCGCCGTAGTCGAACTCCTCGCAGAGCAAGGCCCTCAGCTCGACCGGCCCCACGCCGATCGGATCAAGGGATCGAAGTATCACAACATGAAAGAACTCCGACCCCGAGGGGCGGCCAAGCACTGTCGAGTGCTATTCATCTTCGACCCCCGCCGGGAAGCGATTCTGCTACTCGGAGGAAACAAGAGCGGACAGTGGGAGAAATGGTACGAAACCGCGATTCCCGAGGCTGAAAAACTCTATGAGATCTACCTCCAAGAACTCGATGACGAAGTTCTCGACGACCAGTGACCAGGAAGGAGCAAGCCATGGGCCATCGCAAATTCAGCCACATCGTTGGTGAGATCGATGACGAACGCCGCTCTCGCATCGATGCCATCAAGGACCAGGCCCGCGCCGATTCGGTGGCATTCAACTTGGCCGAGCTGCGCCGACACCGCGACCTGACCCAAGTCGAACTCGCCCAGCGGCTCAAACGAGCGCAAGCGTCGATCTCCGCCATGGAGACCGCGGATGACAACCTCTTGTCGACTTGGCGCGCGGTCATAGAAAGCATGGGCGGCCGCCTTGAACTTGTTGCTGTGTTCGACGACGAACGCATCGCCATCCCAACCACCGAACCAGCGGCCTGAATCAACCCGCCTGACCTCGGCATCGGAGGAGTCGCACCATCGAGCTGTATGCGGTGGAGCCGTGACGGCCGACCTGCAACATCGCCCATCGAGCCACCCGCGTCGTCAACGGGCGCCGGGCGGTGCCGGCCCGGGGAGCCAACATGTGCCAGGTCCTGCTGCGCACTAGCGTCGATGCTGTGGCAAGCGAGAGCTCGCTCGTCTCTCAGAACAGGGAGTTGTCATGACCACGACCGGAACCAACTGTCTCGATCCCCACGACGAACAGCTACTGGCCGAGGGGGTGGCGATCGCCAACATCCCCTCGTTGTTGATGGTGCTCGTGCAGATGACCGGTGAGACCCGGTGGCTCGACGCTCCGTATCGGGTCACCCGGACCATGGGAATCGGTGACAACGACACGGGCGGGCTGCCCGAAGACCTCCAAACCGAGGTCCGAGAGGCGGCGCTCGAGGCCATTGTCGGCTGGCGCGAGGGTCGGCCGATGGCCATGCCCGAGCCCTCCGAGGAGATGTTGGTGCGCATGCTGAGCACCGCGATGGGCGAGCGCATCCCCGACGAGTACGGCGAGTACATGGCGTCGCTGTTCGGTGAGACCGGGTTCTTCGATCATCGGCCGATGGACCTCCCGGAAGGCTTCAAGGTGCTGATCATCGGCGCCGGCGTGTCGGGTCTGTGTCTGGCCGTCAATCTCCAGAAAGCGGGCGTGCCGTTCGAGATCATCGAGCGCAACCCGACCGTGGGCGGAGTGTGGTGGGAGAACCGCTATCCCGGCGCCGGTGTCGACACCCCGAATCATCTCTACTCGTATTCGTTCGCCCCCTATGACTGGAAGGCCTACTTCTGTCTGCAGGACGAGCTTCACGGGTATCTCGAGCACGTGTCGCGCGAGTTCGACGTCCGCGGCCACATCCGCTTCGAGACCACCGTTGATCGAGCGGTCTATCAGCCCGACCGCCAGGGCTGGGAGGTCGAGATCACCAACCCCGATGGTGGGCGGGAGATTCTCGACGCCAACGTCGTGATCAGCGCAGCCGGCATGTTCAACCCGCCGGTCGAGCCCGACATCGAAGGCCTCGACACCTGGACCGGCGAGAAATGGCACACCGCCCGCTGGCCCGAGGATGGCGACCTGACCGGGAAACGGGTCGCGATCATCGGGAACGGGGCGAGCTGTATGCAGACCGCACCCGAGATCCAGAACGACGTCGACTCGCTCACGATCTACCAGCGCTCGAACCACTGGGCCGCCCCGTTCGAGCAGTTCCGCAAGACCGTGCCCGATTCGGTGCGCCACCTGTTCCAGGAGGTGCCGTTGTATCGCAGTTGGTATCGCATGCGACTGGGATGGCTGAACAACGACCGGATCCATCAGGCCTTGCATCGCGACCCCGACTGGGAACATCCCGAGCGCTCGCTCAACGCCCAGAACGACGCCCACCGGGCCTATTTCACCCAGTACGTGGTCGACGAGCTGGGCGACAAGGCCGATGAGCTACTCGACAAGGTGTTGCCGACCTACCCACCGTTCGGGAAGCGCATGCTGATGGACAACGGGTGGTATCGCATGCTGCGCAACCCGAAGGTCGGGCTCGTCGACAACCCGATCACCCGCATCGACCAGAACCGGGTCATCACCGCCGACGGCAGCGAGCGTGAGGCCGACGTGCTGGTGGTGGCCACCGGCTTCGACGTGTTGAAGATCCTCAGCACCTACGAGACCGTCGGCCGGTCGGGGCGATCGCTTCGTGAGGCATGGGACGAGGACAATGCCCAGGCGTACCTGGGAACCGTCGTGCCCGATTTCCCCAACTTCTTCGTGCTGTACGGCCCCAACCTGCAGCCCGGGCACGGCGGAAGCCTGATCTATGTATTGGAGATGCAGACCCGCTACATCATGGATGTGATGCGCCAGATGTCCGAGCAGGGCATCGGTTCGGTCGAGATCCGCCAGGACGTACACGACCGTTACAACGAGGATGTCGATTCGCGCCACACCGAAATGGTGTGGACCCATCCGGGCATGTCGACCTACTACCGCAACGAGCGAGGTCGCATCGTTATCAACTCGCCGTACCGGAACGTCGACTACTACGACATGACCCGCCAGGCGAAGCTCGACGAGTACCTCACCGAGCCGGTCCGGGCCACGGAGCTGATCGCCGACTGAACACGCCCGCCCGCCCGGCGCGCGCCGCCGCGCCGGGCGGTTCCTCTCCGCGGTCATCGCCTGGGTGCGTAGATGCCGCCACCGGTGCGATGATGGCCCGAGAGCTGTCGGACGGGAGCATCAGACATGTGGGAACTGACCTCGAACCAGATCGACCTTCAACGCCGGGCGCGGAGATTGGCCGACGAGGTGATAGCGCCACGGGCCGCTGAAGTCGATCGAACCGAGGCCTACCCGTGGGACAACGTCGAGGTCCTGCGCGACGCCGGGTTCACCGGCATGACCGTTCCGACCGAGCTCGGTGGGCCCGGTCACAGCTTTCTCGATGCCGTCGTGGTGGTCGAGCAGATGGCGCGGGTCTGCGGGGTCACCGGTCGCATCGCCGTCGAGGCCAACATGGGCGCGATCTCCGCGGTGCTCGCCTATGGCACCGATCAGCAACGCAAGCTCGCGGCCGAACTGGTCCTCTCGGGCGACAAACCCGCGATCTGCATCACCGAACCAGGTGCGGGCAGCGCCGCATCGGAGATGACCACCCGAGCAGAACGGAAGGGTGACCGGTACATCGTCAACGGGGTGAAGCACTGGATCACCGGTGGCGGGGTCTCCAAGCTGCACCTGATCTTTGCCCGCGTGTTCGACGAGACCGGCGCTGAGCAGGGCATCGGTGGCTTCTTGGCGATCCGCGACGAGACGCCTGGTCTCCGCTTCGGTGAGCGCCAGCCGACGATGGGCCTACGGGGAATCCCCGAGCGCGAGGTCATCTTCGAGGACATGGTCGTCGAGGACGACATGGTGCTGATCCCACCGTCGGGCTTTCGGCACGGATTCGCCGACCTGATGAACGCGTACAACAGTCAGCGGGTCGGGGCCGGGACCGTCGCGCTCGGGCTGGCTGTCGGCGCCTACGAGCTAGCGCTCGACTTCGCCAAACAGCGCGAGCAGTTCGGCCGTCCGATCGCCGAGTTCCAGGGTCTGGGATGGATGCTCGCCGATATCTCGACCCGAATCGAAGCGGCCCGCAGCCTGATCTACCGGGCGGCCGCCTCACGCGGGCCCGACGACAGCCCGTTCCCCGATGTCACGCTGGCCGCCCAGGCCAAGATCTTCACGGCCGAATCAGCGATCGAGGCGGTGAGCGATGCCCTGCAGGTGTTCGGTGCCGCCGGCTACAGCCGCAACAACCCGCTCGAGCGGATGTACCGGGATGTCCGCATGTTCACGATCGGGGGCGGCACGGCCCAGATCCTGCGCACGGTGGTCGCCGGTCGTGAGCTCGGCATGAGACTCCCCCAGACCCGTGACGGGTTCACCCGCCTGGCCGAGCGCAACTGAACGTCTCGGGCGACGACGACGGACGGTGGCGGCTCATCCGCCGAATATCCCATGTCAACGACCCCAGGTGACCAACACTACTTGGGCCCAAAGTTGACCCCAACCCATATAAGAGCCAGAGGCTTCTGTCCGTGTGTGCGCATTCGTAGTGTGGGAGTACTGGCGTGAGGCGAACCCCATGCTCAGACCTTCTTGCTGACTTTCATACTCTGAATGAGAGGACGAAAGACACTGTCTCTCCACAACCCAAAATAGTCAGACTGGTCGCGACTCTGTCGATATCAGGAGGTCAGCCATCATGGCTTTGTTCCTTCAGCTCGCGACGTACAGCGCCCAGGGATCTCAGGCCATCGCCCAAGACGGCTTCG
>Ga0316190_10002926_pt1 | contig 12439 bp, 11 predicted proteins | sample Eddworburrow2_MG_FD_204929 | JGI IMG/M metagenome (GOLD analysis project Ga0316190, IMG submission 204929) | Coastal sediment microbial communities from Maine, United States - Eddy worm burrow 2 | ecosystem: Environmental > Aquatic > Marine > Coastal > Sediment | place: USA: Maine | collected... | reverse complement strand
AATGGCGGCAAAACCGGCCCGGGCCCCATCCCAGATCCGGACGCCGATCCCACTCTCCTCGATCTGCACCGTCCGCCGCAGTCGACCGTCGATGAGCTCGGTCTCTCGCGTCAGCGAGCTCTTTGCGAAGACCTCCCATCGTTTGGTCTTTCCCGTCGCGAGCTGGCCGCCACAGGCCTCGATCGCGCGCGACAGCTGGGCTGGGAGATCGTCCGGTCGCGAATGTGACGGCATCAGAGAACCTCGAGGCGACGGACCATCAGGGTCGGTGCCTCCGAACCGGTGGGCAGGGGGAGGCCATCCTTGACGCACCAGCCCAGCCGCCAGTCCGGGCTCGGGTCGTCGCCCACCGCCGGGTCGATCGCGGCGAGGATCTCGGTGACCCCCCCGGTGAGCTCCAACGGGGCGAGGGGTCGCCGCCGTCGGCCGTTTCGGATCTCGAATCCCCGTTCCACCCGGAGCACCGTCCGGCTCGACACGGGATCGACGGTGGCGCCCGACAGGCGGGTGACGACGATGCCGTGGGACAGATCGGCTTCCATGGCTCCGGGCGCAGCGGACCCGGCCGGGATCACCAAGTTGGACAGACGCGGCACCGGAGGGTGTCTCCAGTCGGCGCGGCGCCCGCGACCTGGAGCGACCCCACAGACCTCGGCGGTTTCGCGGTCGCACAGCAGACCGCAGAGTCGACCCCCTCGCATCAGGGTCACGGCCTTGGCCGAGATCCCCTCGTCGTCACAGTCGAAGGCACCGGGAAGATCGGTGCGCCCGGGGTCGTCCGTCAGATCGATGGCGGCCTCGGTGAGGTTCGCCCCACCGAGGCCGGCGAGGGGTGACCGGCCGTTCGCGATGAGGTCGCCCTCCACGAGATGTCCGACGAGCTCGTGCAACAGGGCGCCGGCGGTGCCATCGGTGAAGATTACCGGGGTTTGGAGGCCGGGAGAGGGGCCCCACCCACGGGTGGGTAGGGGCTCGGAGAGTGCGCGAATCCAATCGCCGAGCCGCGGATGTCCCCATACCGCCAGCAGCGCCGTGCTGCCCATGTTGCGGCTCTCCAGTCGCACGAGTGGGGGACTTGTCACCTGCCGCCATCCGTCGCGGCGGATGACCACGGCGCGCCGAGCCAGAAAGCGGATGACCGTGTTGTTGTCCGCCGTTCGCTCGGCGATCTCCCGCGCCCAGTCGACCCACCCGAGGGGTGGGTTGAGTTCCACGGCCGGCGGTGGACTTGGCGGGAGTTCGAGGCGATCGGCATAGCGTGACACCAGCCCAGCGACCGCGAAGGACGACACGCCCGTGGCGGCGTGGATGGCCCACCGCGAGGGAAAGCGCCAACGGGCCGCACCGCCGTCCACCCGGCACGACGCCACCTCGGATCCGGCGGCCACTCGGATCTCGAGACGGCGTTCGAGGAAGAGATCCTCGAAGCGGGGGTGCGATCCGGGAAGGCGGCGACAGCCGTCCGCCAGCTCATCCAGCCACGCGGGGTCGAAGACTGCACTGCTGTGAGGCGGACTTTGCACAGCCGTATGGTACCGCCGCCTCGTCGGAATGGGTTGTTGGAGTCGCCGGGGGAGAACGGACTCGTTCGAGTGAATGATCTCGACACACGGTAGAATGCTGAGACGCTCAGCGGCGGTCTTTGCGCGGGCGATGGAGGAGGACGCATGGGAAACGATGTGCTCGGGCGTGTTGAGAGGCGTCTGGCCAAGGGCAGGCTCGGCGGCGGTCAGGACAAGATCGACCGGCAACACGCCCAGGGGAAGCTCACGGCCCGCGAACGGATCGAACAGTTCCTCGACGAGGGGAGCTTTGACGAAACCGATGGACTCGTCGTGCACCACTGCACCGACTTCGGGATGGGGGAAAAGAAGATCGCCGGAGACGGGGTGGTGACGGGACACGGCAGGGTCGATGGACGCCCGGTCTTCGTCTTCGCCCAGGACTTCACGGTCTTTGGTGGTTCATTGTCGGAGTCCAACGCCGCCAAGATCTGCAAGATCATGGATCTTGCCATGAAGGTCGGCGCGCCGGTGGTGGGACTCAATGACTCCGGTGGCGCCCGAATCCAGGAGGGGGTGGGTTCGCTTGCGGGTTATGCCGACATCTTCCTGCGCAACACCATCGCCTCGGGGGTGGTGCCCCAGATCTCGGCCATCATGGGTCCCTGCGCCGGTGGCGCCGTCTACTCACCTGCCATCACCGACTTTGTCTTCATGGTCGAAGAGACGGCCTACATGTTCGTCACCGGTCCCGAGGTCATCAAGACCGTGACCCACGAAGAGGTCACCATGGAGAAGCTCGGTGGCGCCATGACCCACAACTCGGTCTCGGGCGTTGCCCACTTCGCGTCACGGTCGGACACCGAGTGCCTGGCGTCCATGCGACGCTTACTGTCTTTCCTTCCGTCCAACAACGCCGAGCAGCCTCCGGTGGTGGAGACATCCGATCCCCTCGACCGTGAGATCCCCGAGCTCGACACCTTTGTCCCTTCGGATCCCAACAAGCCCTATGACATCGTCAAGCTCATCCGCTGGGCCGCCGACGATGGCGATTTCGTTCAGATCCACGAGCACTACGCCAAGAACATCGTGGTCGGTTTTATCCGCATCGGTGGTCGTTCTGTGGGCGTCATCGCGAATCAGCCCGCTCACCTGGCCGGCGTGCTCGACATCAACGCCTCGGTCAAGGGGGCGCGCTTCGTTCGATTCTGTGACGCTTTCAACATCCCATTGTGGATTGTCGAGGACGTCCCGGGATTTCTTCCCGGGACCGCCCAGGAGTGGGGCGGGATCATCCGCCACGGCGCCAAGCTGCTCTACGCGCTGGCCGAGGCGACCGTGCCCAAGGTCACGGTGATCACCCGAAAGGCCTACGGCGGTGCGTACTGTGTGATGGGCTCGAAACACATCCGAACGGATGTCAACATCGCGTTTCCGACGGCGGAGATCGCAGTCATGGGACCGCACGGTGCGGTCAATATTCTCTACCGCCAGGAGATCCAGGGCGCGAAGGACCCCGACGCCAAGCGGGCAGAGCTGGTCGCCGAGTACCAGGAGAAGTTCGCCAATCCGTTCGTTGCGGCCGAAAACGGATATATCGACGATGTCGTGTTGCCGAGAATGCTGCGCCGCAAGCTGGTCGCGGCCTTTGCCATGCTGAGCACAAAACGCGACACGATGCCCGCCAAGAAACACGGGAATATCCCTCTTTAAGATAATTATGAATTGTGAATGATGAGTTATGAATTAACAGCTAACAGCTAACAGCTAACAGCTAACAGCTAACAGCTAACAGCTAACGGCTAATAGTGAAGCGTGGGGGAGCGGAATGAAGTTACTGGTTGCCAACCGCGGTGAGATCGCCGTTCGAATCATCCGCGGCTGTCGTGAGATGGGCATCGAAACCGTGGCGGTCTACTCCGAGGTCGACCGCCGATCGCCGCATGTGCTCATGGCCGATCAGGCCTTTCCCATCGGACCGGCGGCGGCTTCGGAGAGCTACCTCGACATCGATCGCCTGCTCGCCGCGGCCGATGCGAGCGGCGCAGACCTCGTCCACCCCGGCTATGGCTTCCTCGCCGAGAACGCCGACTTCGCCAAACGGGTCGAGGCCGCGGGGCTGACATGGGTCGGACCGCCCCCCGCCGCCATCACGCTCATGGGATCCAAGACCGAGAGCCGCAAGCTCGCCGTCGATACGGGCGTTCCCCTGATCCCCGGGATGGTCGAACCCCTCGAGAACCTCGCCGAGCTCGAGGCCTTTGTCGATCAGCACGGGCTTCCCGTGCTGCTCAAGGCGGTGGCCGGTGGTGGCGGCAAAGGGATGCGCGAGGTCCACGACCGTGCTGAGCTGGCCGCCTCCTTTGACCGCGCCCGATCCGAGGGAGGCGCCTACTTCGGCGACGATCGCGTCTATGTCGAACGACTCGTGAAACAGGCCCGTCACATCGAGGTCCAGGTTGCCGCCGACCGCCACGGCAACGCGGTCTACCTCGGTGAACGCGAATGCTCGATCCAGCGTCGCCACCAGAAAGTGGTGGAGGAGTGTCCGTCGCCGGTGGTCGATGCCGATCTGAGGCGGCGCCTCGGCGAGGCGGCCCTGGCCATCGTCCGCGGTTCCGGATACCAGTCGGTGGGGACGGTGGAATTTCTGGTCGATGGCGAAGGCAGTTTCTACTTCCTCGAGATGAACACCCGGCTCCAGGTCGAGCACCCGGTGACCGAGGAGGTCTACGGTGTCGATCTGGTCCGCGAGATGATCAACCTTGCGCTCGGCCGCAAGCTGTCCTGGCGGCAGGAGGAACTCGTCCCCCGTGGGCACGCCATCGAGTGCCGGGTCTACGCCGAGGACCCGCTGCGCAACTTCGCTCCCTCACCCGGTTGTATCTCCCTTCTCGTGTGTCCCGACGGACCTGGGATCCGGGTCGATTCAGGGGTCTTCCAGGGAAGCGTTGTCCCCCTGGACTACGATCCCATGGTCGCCAAGCTGGTGGTCCACGCCCCCGACCGGCCGGCCGCGGTGGCGCGGTTGCGGCGGGCGTTGCAGGAGTACCAGGTGCGTGGCATCGCCACGACCTTGACCCTGTTCCGCGTCCTGGTCGAGATGGATGAATTTGCCGAGGCGGACTTTCACACCGGCTTCCTCGACGAACTCCTCGCCTCGCAGCGGTTGACGGAGTTGCACGGTCTGCAGGATCCCGAGGCCGAAAAGGCGGCGGTGGTGGCGGCGGCCTGCCTCGCCACATTGGAGGCGGGAGGAGTCTCCGGCGATCCCTACAGCCATGGCGAGGGCAGTCACTGGTGGCAGGAAGGCGCCCGGCAGCAGCACGGGAGGTATCCGAGATGAAGTGGGTCGTTCGTCAAGGAGACGCGAGTCACGAGGTTGAGGTCGAGCGGGTACCCGATGGCTTCGAGGTCGTCATGGGATCCGAGCGCCGACGGGTGGATGTGATACGGCTCGACGGCGCCGTGGCCTCGTTGCGATACATCGAGGATGGACGCAGCTTCTCGGTGAGCTACCAACGGGGTCGAGGCCGGCAGTGGCGGGTCGGCGTCGGCGAGCGGGACTTCGACATCGAGGTGCTCACCCCGGTGGAGGCCATCGAAGCCGGTGCCGCTGCGGCGACGGTTGGTCCGAGCCGGCTCGAGGCGCCGATCCCGGGCAAGGTCGTCAAGGTGCATGTTGCCGTTGATGACGAGGTGGAGGCCGGCCAGCCGTTGGTCGTGCTCGAGGCGATGAAAATGGAGAACGAGCTCACCGCCAAGCAGGCGGGCAAGGTCATCGCGGTCCACGTCGAACCAGGCCAGATCGTCAACGCCGGCGAACCCCTGGCAGAGCTGGAGTAGCAATTCGCTGCGCGAATTGCGGTGGGGCTTCGCTTTGCTCTGCCCCAGTCCGTACCGGCGATCTGCACCAACCCCTTGCTCTTGTGGTCAAGGCTGCGATGGTTGCGATGAAACTGTCGACTGTCGACGGCTCATTCCTTCACCGTCACCTTGGTCGTTGAGAACGACGCGTTGCGGGTGACGGGGTCGAGGAGGCCCACGGCAACGTTGTGGCTTCCCTGCTCCATGAGGAGACTGGCCGTGATGGTGTAGCGCCTGAGCTGCGCATCGTCGTAGTCGGCGGCCTTGACCCGGACCTCGTGACTCTGGCGGACGACGTCGGAACGATCCCCCTTGGCGTTGCGGGCTGCGAGAAACAAGGTCACATTTCCCACGTAGTCCTCGCCGGTCGGCAGGAGGGCCACCTTTCGCAAAGGGAACGAGAGGTTGAAGGGAACCATCCACCGGGTTTCGCCGGCGGGCCCCTGACTGCCGATCTTAACCATGATTTCCATCGGGTTGTCGTTGAGGGGGAACATGAGGCCCGTCACCACTTTGTCCTGGACCCTGCTCTCGAGACTCTTTTCGACAAAACGCCGTCGGTAGCGGACCCGATAGTCGGGGTGGTTGGGAAGCTCGACCTTGATCCTGTGGACCTTGTCGAGACCACTTTGATGAAGGGTGTAGCCGAGGGAATAGTAGGTGAAGAAATCTTGTCCGACCTTCTCGAGTCCGAGGGTGAAGTCGTTGGTGTTGACGGTGGCGGCTCCCCCGGTAGAGTCGGCCATGAAACGCAGGGGATCGAGGTAGTTCTGCATCCCGAGATTCGCGGACATGGAATCCTGCCCGGTGCCGAGCTCTGCCGACGACAGGGTGGGGTTCTCGAGCCCGCCGACGCCGAACGTGTAGAAGCTGATGTCCTGGGCGTTGGCGTTGGAGACCAGAGAGTTGAAGTGACGGTTCATGTTGTAGCGGGCGGATTCGGTGATGGCCGACGACTCCTGGTAGGTGTTGGAGTAGGCGTAGAAGAGGTCGAGGCCGGCAATCATGGGTAGGCCGTTGGAGGCATAGACGATGACCTTCTTGCCCGGCAGGCCGGACAGCATGGTGACCGTGTCCCTGAGGGCGCCGAGGGTGAACTGGAGGTCGTTGGCCTCCTCCTCGGCGAAGCCGATCATCATCCCGTGTGCGCGGTTCATACTGCCGACGTCCTGTCGGGAGTTCCGTTGGGACTCTGAGAATTGCCGGAGAATGTCCTTGCGGGCGTTGTCGGTCTCGGTGCGACCGCCGGTCATCATTTTGATCTCGCGGAGGGCGTTGTTGATCTCTCTCTGGTCGTCCGTGAAGGTCTGCAGCACGTCGTACGACTTGTTGTAGGAGACGACCATCATCTGCACAGGCGGTTGCAGGGTTTCCCTCACAAAGGTGCGCATCTGGGTGATGAGCCGATTTCGATCGAGGGACCGTGAGTTGGCATTGTCGAAATAGAGCACCACATAGACCGGGCGGAAGCTGTCTCTTGAAAGCGCCTCGGCTCCGGGGATGGGAGTTGGGGTGGGTTGGCCGGTCGGAGCCTGCTGGCCTTCGTAGTGGCTGCGGTAGACCTCATCGGTGAAAAGACCGAAGTTGCTGATCGGCCGGGGGGTTCCATCTTGGGTCAGGACGAAGTCGTCGGCCCCGAGATCGGTGACGGCCAGACCCTGCTTGTTGGTGACGTAGACGTTGACGTTGACCACCGTCACATCGACCTCGCCGGCGAACGGGAGCCCGCCCACGGCTTCTTGCGGCGCCGGTTCGGTCGTCTCATCGTCCTGGGCGAGGACCGCAGATGCGCCGAGGCAAAGAACCAGAATCATGGTGATCCACTTCGTCTTCACAATCCACCTCCGCGAAGAGTCTAACCCGAATTCCGAATCAGGAAACCGGACTCGACCTTCGGTTGCTGCCGCGCGGCGTGACGAGCGGGCGATGTGCCGTGGGTCGCTGTCCGCAGCAAACGGTCGGTGGACCCTCCGGACTCGAGGACTGCTGGTGGGCGCGGTTGCCCGGGCGAAACCTTGTATCATGACGACGCTGTGAGCTTCGAAAAGGCCTCCGACGAGCAACTGGTGCGGCTTGCCCTGGACGGGGACGAGGATGCGTTTACCGCTCTCGTACGCCGCTATCAACGGCGTTTGACGGCGTTTCTCAGTCAGCTTGTCGGTGATGTCGAACTTGCCCGGGAGCTCAGCCAGGAAGCGTTCATTCGTGCATGGTCGGCACTCGAGCGTTTCAACCCGAAGTACCGCTTCTCGACCTGGCTCTTTCGAATCGGCCACAACCTCGGAATCGACCACCTCCGCAGACGCAAGCTGAAGACGGTGGCGTTGTACCGCACCGATCGTGAGGGCGATGAGGTGGAACTCGTGGTGGAGGACCTCACCAAGGACCCCCTCGGCCATTTTGAGAACTCCGAGCTGGCGAGCTCGCTCAGAGAGGCCATCGACGAGCTCAGGCCGGAGTACCGAGAGCTCGTCATGCTGCGGCACTTCGGTTGTCTGAGCTACCAGGAAATCGCCGAGTTCAAAGAAATGCCGTTGGGAACGGTCAAGAACAAACTTTTTCGCGCGCACACCGTATTACGAAAGGCACTGGCGACCTTTCTCTGAGGTTGGCGGTGCCGTGAGAGGAGGCCGAGGTGGCTACAAGTTGTGAGGCAATCCAGGAGCTTCTCGCCGAGGTTTTCGGTGAGACCGAGCGGCTTTCCGACGAGGAACGCCGGCACCTCGAGCTCTGCCCGCAATGCTGCGAGGTCGCAGCGGCCGAGGGCGCCCTCGGTTTGATTTTCGCCAAGGTCCTGCCCCCCGCCGATCCCGCCATGGAAGACCGGGTGCGTGCCGCCATGCGCACTCTGCGTCGCCGCCGGCGTGCTCTCGCGCTCCTTCCCGTGGCGGCTTCGTTGTTTGTCGCACTTCTCGGTGCGGTGATGCTCGGCGGGCTTCCCGGCGGCAGCCTGCTCGCGTTGCTTCCGGTATGGTCCTCCCAGGGCTGGGTGTCCCTCGCCGCGTCCGTCGGCGACTGGAACACGGTGCTCACCACCTCAGTTGGAGCCGCAACTGCGCTCTTCAGTCCTGGAGTCCTCGTGGGCGCCGTTCTGGTCAGCCTCTTGGGACTCGGAGTGGTTGCAGTCACGACCCGCCGGTGGCGGCAGGTCTCGCCATGGCGCCACGACGGCTAGGGGGGTGGAGTGCAATTACTCGGCGGCGCCTTTCGGGTGTCGTTTGGCCTTTTTTCCGGCGTGTTTTTGGCCCATACCACCGGTATGAACCTGCAAATCCGCCGAAAAATGACCTCAAACGACCCTCCAAAATCCATCCACCATTGATGCACTCCACCCTTCTGGTCCGGGGTTCCCTCCGGCCGGCTGCTGCGACCTTTGACGCACGGCGCCTCGCTGCCCTCGCCACGACACCGGGCAAGAGGTGCGGAGTCGTCCCCCTCATCGCCTTTGTGGTCGCGGTTGCGGCGGGTCAGGCGACCGCCGCGGCGGCCCCGCGAACCACCGTCTTCAACGACATCGTGGTCAACGAGCAGGTCCTCGGTGATGTGGTCGCCTTCGAGGCGGATGTGCACCTCGGGCCCCTGGCCGACGTGGCCGGTGACGTGGTGGTCATCGGTGGAGATCTCCGCCTCGACGCGCGGGCCCGAGTCGGCCGCCACGTCGTGGCGATCTTCGGTGAAGTCGAGGCGGAACCCGGGGCGTTGATCGAGGGCCGGACCCTGGCATTTTCGTCGTTGTCCAACGTCGCCCTCCGCCCCGGAGACGGGGCGCCGCTGCAGGTCACCCTGGCCGTCCGTCTGTTGACCTCGGGGGGATGGTTGCTGGTCACCACCGCCCTCGCCTTCGGTCTGTCGACCCGACTTCGGTACGGAGTTTGGGTTCTGCCGCGGCTCGGATTCAGGGTCCTGGTTCTGGGGCTGGCTGCGGGCGTCACCTTTTTTGCCGCATTGGTCGCAGTGCTCGGGCTCGGGCCGACCATCGGCGTTCCACTGGCGGCGGCGATGACGGTGCTTTTCTTTGCTGTTCGCGCCACCGGGCTGACCGTCGTCGGCGGCTTTGTCGGCGGTGTGGTGCTGCGGCGTTGGTGGAACCGACCTCTGCCGCTGACCGTTGAGGTTTTTGTCGGGGTCCTGGTCTTGTTGGTCATTCGGTTTCTTCCGCTTCTCGGCGGTGTGCTGTGGAGTCTGTGCTCGATTGCCGCGCTGGGTACGGGGATCATCATCATCGCCACCAGCGTGTCTGAGGGCGAGACAGCGGCGGGACTCACCTGAGAAAGTGCCGGTGATTTGCGGCCCTAGGAGCGTGTAGTGAATAGAATTGGCGGCGCCTTTCGGGTGTCGTTTGGCCCGATTTTCGGCGTATTCTTGGCCCATACCACCAGTATGAACCTGCGAATCCGACGAAAATCGGCCTCAAACGACCCTCCGAAATCCATCCACCATCTATCCACTACACGCCCCTAGCGTACGGGCCGAGAATTCAACAAGAATGGCCCTTCGCGGCGCCCGACAGGCGACGTTGATGCTATTCCCTTCAGGCTCCTGGCCAGTCGGTGGTCCGAGTGCTATACTTCCGCCCCTTGTGGGGAGAGGTGTGTGTGAAGATCGACCTTTCCAAGATCGAGGGTGAGCCGATACGCTTCAACGAAACCACTGGTTTCGATGCCGATCGGTTCGACCCGACCCGAGTCATTGGACCGATCGAGGTTCGGCTGGAGGGGAGCGTGCGTCCGGCGGGCGACAACCATCTCGTCGATGGTCACACCCACGCCAGCGGTCGGTTGATCTGTGGGCGGTGTCTCGAGCCCGTGGAATGGCAGATGGAGTCGACCTTCGATCTGGAAATCGCGTTTGCCGAAGCGGCGCCTCTTGACCCTGAGCTCGCACTCGACGCGGCCGATCTCGATGTTGTGTATCTCGAGGAGCCGCTTCTCGACCTCGATGAGTTGGCGATCGAGCAGGCCGTGCTCGAGATGCCGATCCGCGTGTTGTGTTCAGAAGAATGCGCCGGGTTGTGTCCGCGCTGCGGTTCCAATCGCAACCTGGAGGGTGCCTGCCGATGTGAACCGGAGGTCGATCCGAGATGGGCGGCCTTGGAAGATCTGGCGGGAAGGACCCCGGTCGACTAGGCCCGGACGACCCATGAGATATCTACTCACGCAACGACACCCCATGAACGGTCCGGGCCAGACCCGGTGAGACGAAACGGAGAACTCTGATGGCGAATCCAAAACACAAGATATCGAGAACGCGTCGCGACAAACGACGCTCCCACCACGGGCTCGTGCCACCCGGCTGGAGCCTCTGCACCTCCTGCTTCGAGCCCAAGCCGCCGCACCATGTGTGCCCACATTGCGGCAGCTACAAAGGCCGCGAAGTCATCGAGGTCGAGGACCTAGACTGACGGTCGTGGAGCGACCGAATCACAGCTGTACGGGTGAATGATGGCCGTCCGGGCCATCGCACTCGATGCCATGGGAGGCGACGGCTCGCCCCAGATCCGGATTCAGGGGGCTCTGGACGCCGTGTCCGAATACGATCACTCCGTCTGTCTGGTTGGTCCCATCAAACGGTTGCGTCGGGAGCTCGGACGATTTCGATCGATTCCCAGCGGTCTTGAACTGGTGGATGCAACCGATGTCGTGGGGATGCAGGATCCTCCGATGACGGTGCTCCGAGGCAAACGCAATTCGTCGCTCTCGGTGTGCGCCGATCTCGTTCGCAGCGGGCGCACATCGGCCATGGTGACCGCCGGCAACACGGGGGCGGCGTGGATCGCTGCCAAGTCCGCCCTCGGAATGATCGGTGGCGTCGACCGGCCCGCCCTTGCCGCGATCCTGCCCAAGCTGGACGGCCACACCCTGGTGCTCGATGTCGGCGCCAACGTCGAGGCCAAGCCTCACCAGCTGGTTCAGTTCGCGGTCATGGGCTCGTACTACGCTTCGGCGGTGCTCGGCGTGGAAGAACCACGCGTCGGATTGATGTCGGTGGGCGAAGAGGAGACCAAGGGGGGGCCGCGGATTCGTCGGCAGTACCGGGTGCTCAAGGGAGCCGGGATCAACTTCATCGGCAATGTGGAAGGCCGAGATGTCTTCACCGGCGACGTGGATGTGGTTGTCTGTGACGGTTTCACGGGCAACGTCGTCCTCAAGGTGGCTGAAGGACTCGGTGAGATGGTGGTCGGGATGCTCAAGGAGGAAGCCCGGCAGTCACCGCTCTATGGGGCCGGTCTGGTTCTGGCCAAGGGTGCTTTTCGCAACGTCAAACGGAAGGTTGACTACTCCGAGCACGGCGGCGCGCCCCTGCTCGGTGTCAACGGCGCCTGCCTCATCGGCCACGGCCGATCGACCGCCAAGGCGATTCGCAACGCCATCCGTTTTGCCGACTCCTACGGGTCGAGCGATGTCATCCAGAACATCGGCGACAAGATACTCGAGGTCCTTGCCGTGCCCAACGAAGGGCAGGAGAGCTGAGATGCACGACCATTTCGTGAAGACCGCGAAAATCGTCGGCCTCGGTTCCTACCTTCCGGAACGGGTTCTCACCAACGGCGCACTCGAGGCGATGGTCGAAACCAGCGACGAGTGGATCAGGACCCGAACCGGGATCAAGGAGCGGCGGGTGGTTGCCGAGGGCGAGGCCTTGACCGACCTCGTGGTGCGAGCCGGCAGGGCGGCACTGGCCGACGCCGGGGTCGAGCCCGAGGAGGTTGATCTTTTGATCCTTGCCACGGCGACGCCGGAACAACCGATTCCGGCGACTTCGGCCATGGTCCAGCCGGTGCTGGGCCTGGTCAACGCGGCCTGTTTCGACCTCTCGGCGGCGTGCTCGGGCTTTACCTACGCCCTGAACGTCGGTCGCCAGTTCATCGCCACCTCTGAAGCCAAGACGATCCTGGTCGTCGGTGCGGAGTGCCTGACCCGCTATGTCGATTGGACCGACCGTGCGACCTGTGTGCTCTTCGGTGACGGGGCGGGCGCGGTGGTGCTCAAGCCTGGTGAGCCCGGAGAGGGCATCCTCCACCTCAGGTGGCGGACGGACGGCAACTACGCGGATCTCATCTGCATGCCGGG
>Ga0316190_10002925_pt1 | contig 12441 bp, 14 predicted proteins | sample Eddworburrow2_MG_FD_204929 | JGI IMG/M metagenome (GOLD analysis project Ga0316190, IMG submission 204929) | Coastal sediment microbial communities from Maine, United States - Eddy worm burrow 2 | ecosystem: Environmental > Aquatic > Marine > Coastal > Sediment | place: USA: Maine | collected... | reverse complement strand
TGACGCCGCGGACCACGGAGACAGTAGTCCCCCACCTGGTGGCCTCGCACACGGTCCGTCTACCCGAGTGTCGGGAACCTGCAGCGCCCAGCATACCGCTGATACCGCGGGGGCCAGCACCTGGCTCGGGTCTAGGGGAGCATTGTCTAGCTGGGCTGGCAGGGAATGCCGGCATCTGTTGCCGAGGAGCAACCCCATCGACCCACGAGATGGTGCAGTCGTCGGAGACCGACATGATCGTCGCTCGGCCCGGCGGTGCGATCGTGGCCAGGGCGGTGCTGTGAGATCTCGCCGTCCACCCGCTCGCTGGGAGCCGAGGATCGAGTAGCCCTACGCCCAACCAGATACAGGAGCCGAAACAGGGCCGGGAGCCAGGGACCTTCGATCGTTCGCCTGTGTTGCCCAGGGGTCGTTTCGCCAGATGTCGAGCGGGGACGGGGCCTTGGTGACGTTGACGAGATCGAGGTCGCCGTCGAGGTCCACGGGGAGGAGTTCGGTCCCGGAACTGCCGGGGACCTGGTCCGACGGGGAGAACGCACCCGACCCATCGTTGAGCCAGAGGCCATTGTCCTGCCCGCTCCGGTTGGCGGTGGCGAGGTCGAGGTCGCCGTCACCGTCGAGGTCGCCGTCACCGTCGAGATCGCCGACCGCTCCCGATGCGCCCGAGGCCCCGCCGAACGACTGGCCGATGTCGACGAGGGTGGGGCTGGTGGCCAAGGTCGGCGAAGGGTCGCAGGCATCGCCGAGACCATCGTTGTCGGTATCGGACTGGGCGAGGTTGAACGTCTCCGGGCAGTTGTCGATTGTTGAGCCGATCCCGTCGAAGTCGGGGCCGCCGTTGTGTGCGGTCGCCGTGTTGCTGCCTGCGCTCTCCCAACGGCCAACGGAACTCTTCACCACATAGTGGAAGGCCCCCGAGGTCGAGTCGCTGAAGGTGGTGACGGCGGGCGAGGTGGTCTGGCCAACCTCGGTCCAAGGCCCGTTCGGGCCGGGGGCTCGGAGTATCCGGTAGCCGGCGACAAGGGGATCAGAAGCGGGATCCCAGCTCAGGATCACGGGCGACCCACTTGTGGCCGTCAGATCGGTAGGTGGGGCTAGGCCTGCGGTGGCGAAGCTGTTGGCCACCGAGGGGGTCGATGCGGTGAACCCGGCCTCGGCCTCCCAGGCGAAGCCCAGGTCGATGAGCGACTGTTGCTGCAGCGAGCTCGGCGCTTCGGGGTCGAGCCCGATGGTTGGGCGATAGGTCCTGGATTCGCCGGCGGCAACCGGCGCCCATTGTCCGGCGCCACTGGAGAATTCGGTACGGGAGGCGGCGAAACGGGCAACGGTCTCGTTGGCCACGATCGTGTTCTCGGCCTCGAAGCCGTCGCAGCGGCCGAAGGAGCCTCCCGTCCCCTCCTCGACGGTCAGATTCAGATGCTCGGCCAGGCTTGTCGAGCCGACGAACCCACCGGAGTAGAGCCGCGTCTCGGCAGGGTCCCTGACCGAGCTTTCATAGGTGACGACGATGCAGCCCGCCACCGTCCGCCCCGGTGCGAGGCCGGTCACGGTGAAGAGTTCGCCGACCCCGTCGCTGCTGATCCCAACATGACCCGTGCTGAAGGAGTTGCCCTGGTTTGCCGCACTGGCGGTCAACCCCGCGTTTGAGGTGGTTGTCAGCGCCAGACCGGCAAGGGCAAGCGCCGCCAGGGCAACCATCGTCAGGACGGGGCGGAGCGACCGGAATCGCCGCGCCATGGCCAGGCTTCGGCCGCCGATCGTTGTTGCGGGGCGTACCTCCGGCCCGGGCGCTTGCACCTGGGCTCGGACCTGGGCCCGTGGTTGGCGGCAACCACGCCTACTGGCCCTCGAAGCTGAAGTTGGAGTCGGCCTGGGCGGAAGTATTGGCCGCGGCCGGATCGTTGCGGACCCGCACCGTGATCCGCAGGCTCTCGACTGTGGGGCTTTCGACGGCGTTGAAGACCACAACCCCCGATGACCATTGGTCGTGTTCGGCCGCCAGGTCACCCAATGTCCCCTGGTACACAACCGTGCCCGGGCTGAACGACGAACAGTCACCGAAGATGCCACCCGACCCGCGCTCGATGGTCAGGTCGAGATAGGGGGCAAGATCCCCCGATGTGGTTGCGTGTAGTCGTACCTCGGCCTGGCGGGCTGTCCCCTCGTAGACGATCTCCAGGCATTGGAAGGAGTCTCCGGCCGGGCCCAGGGCATTCAGTGAGAACAGCGCCTGGCCACCATCGTCGTCGGTGAGCACCACCTTCGGTACCGGCTCCTCAACCGGGGCAGCCGCCTCGACCTCAGGTGGCGGTGGCGGAGGCGGAGCGGTGTCGGGGGGTCGGCTGAATCTGACCGTCGTCGCCCGATGGGCCGTCATCGTCGGCCGCCACGAACGGCAACTCATCGGCCAAAGGAGCCGCCTGGGCCACCTGAGGGTCGCCGAACGCCGCCTGCGAGCGCGCCGCGGTCAGGACGGTCAGCATGAGGATCGACGTTGCCGCGGCCATCAGCCGAATGACGACAATGAGCTGACGCCGCTCCTGATGCCCCAGTACCAATGCTGCCACCACTCTCGCAGCCCTTCGTTGTTCACACCGACCCTGTTCTGTCGGCAGAGCGGGGCCGAGATGGAGCAGTCCTCAACCCAGGGGAGTTCGGGTCGATGGACAACGATGCGTGCCACCCACGACCGCACGAGGATTGAACCCGTGACGCGTGGCTATAGAACCCAGTCCTTTGTTGCCGCCAACCCAATCGTGGGTGAGCGCAGGCCGCGACAGGGATCGCCGTCCATCGGATTCCGCTTCCGGGAGATCCGGGACGGCTCGGCCCATGACCTGGGACGAAGACCTGTTGTCGGCTGCCGACCGGTCAACCTACGAGGCCAAGGGTGCACGGAAGGCGCGTCGCTCCACCGATGGCCCCGACGGCCCCGATGGCGGCTCCCAGCTCCGGGTCGCCCCGATGGTCGAATCCGCCCCCTCCTCCTGAAATCGACGGGCAGACGCCGGACCCACCTTCGGCGCGGCCTCCCGATCCGTCTGTAAGACTCACTGGATGCAGGACGACGTCCCCCCGGTTCAGTATGCGCGCCATGCTGGACAAGCGGGGTGCCAGCTTGTCGGATCGGGTCAGGGCACAACCTAACTTCGAGACGCACGCTGCGGAAGCCCTGATCCGAAGGTGGCAGGGTGGCTCTTGTGACCGCGGCGCTTTATCCCGACCGGGTGAGCAAGGTAAGTACCAACGGCACCCCTTGTTCTGGTGCCGGTTTCGAGGACCTGGCCGCGTTCGCCGACGCTGGCGATCTGCCACCAACTGATCAAGAGTTCACGGAAATGTTTGCGTCCGTGATTCGTACGTGGACCACACCCGAGTCACGATTTCCTGACTTGGTGGCGCCCGGTGCATCTGGGATGGCGAGGTTCGTGGAGTGGCTTGTGCGGTTCGAGCGCAATGCTGCCAGTCCGGGTGATCTGGCCGCTCATCTCCGCTCATTGGAGGGCTTTGACCTCCGCCCCTACCTGGATCGGGTTGGTTGCCCTGTCCTGCTGACCCACGCCACCCACGACCGGTTTGTTCCCCTCTGGCGGTCAGTGCGTCATAGATGGCACAGGCCAGGATCACGACGGCATCGGACCGTTCGGCGATGATGTCGATGGTTTCGGTGTCGGGTTCGAACGACCCGGTGGCGGACGCGGCGCGATCGATGAAGAGCCGCACGGCGGCCTCATCCGGACCGGCGGCGCAGTCGGAATCGGCGGGGATGAGCTCGACGGCGGTGGCAACGGCCTCGGCCAAGGTGCCGCAGGCGGGGATTGCCGCGCTGATGGCGGCCACCGCCATGGCGCCGTACACCCCCTCACCCCGATGGGGCAGTTCGGCATCGCGGCGGGCCACCGAGGTATCGGGCACCAGGGGGATGTAGTCCCGGATGGGGAGGGCATCGGCGGCATGCAGATAGGAGGTAAGGGCGGCGCGCTCCTCCCGCATCGACAACAGCTCGACCGCCTTGCCCATCTGACAGCCGCTGATACGGCCCTGCCATGCCGGACGGATTCGGGTCTCGAAGTTGCTCGTCGTCAAGGCCACGCTCATGGCCGCATGCTACGCGGCAGGTCCGACCCGGTGGGAAGCGCACATCCCGCCCAGTGCGCAGCAACCTTCGGCTCGACTGCTTGCGGACCGTGGCCACCTCGGGGTGCTCGATCGGCGCCGGGTTCTGCCACACTGGTCCGATGTCAAAAAAGGTCCGGACCCTCGCCACCATCGGCTGGCGGGAATGGGTGTCGCTGCCCGGGCTGTGTCCCGACCGCTTGAAGGCCAAGGTCGACACTGGGGCCCGCACCTCGTCGCTCCATGCCTTCAACCTCCAGCTGGGCGAGTCGGCGCCGGGCGTGACCATGGCCTCGTTCGAGATCCACCCCTCCCAGCGGTCAGCCGAGCCGACCTACCAGGTCGAGGCACCGATCGCCGGTTTCCGAGAGGTCCGTTCATCGTCGGGCCATCGCGAGCGCCGCCCCGTTGTCGTCACCCCGATCGTCATTGGAGAACACCGGTTCAAGATTGAGGTCACCCTCACCTCCCGTGATGAGATGGGCTTTCGTATGCTGCTCGGCAGGGCGGCGCTGCGTCGACGGTTCCTCGTCGACCCCGGTCGCTCGTACCGGCAAGGAGTAAAATCATGAAGCTCGGAATCCTGTCGCGGGCCCCGCGCTCCTACAGCACCCAACGTCTCAAGGCCGCGGCCCTTGAACGCGGCCACCAGGCCATCGTGCTCGACACCCTACGGTTCGCCATCGATCTGGCCTCAGTCGAGCCCGACCTCCAGTACCGGGGAAAACAACTCTCTGACTACGACGCCGTCCTCCCCCGCATTGGGGCCTCGATCACCTTCTTCGGCCTTGCCGTCGTCCGCCAGTTCGAACAGATGGACGTCTACACGCCGAACACCTCCAACGGCATCGCCAACTCGCGGGACAAGCTCCGCTCGATCCAGATCCTGTCGCGCCACGACGTCGGCATCCCGGCCACCACCTTTGTGCGCGACCGGGCCGACGTGCTCCCCGCCATCGACCGGGTGGGGGGAGCCCCGGTGGTGATCAAACTGCTTGAAGGCACCCAGGGGATCGGGGTGATCCTGGCCCCCGACAACAAGGTGGCCGAGGCCGTGATCGAAACCCTGCAGAGCACAAAACAGAACGTGCTCATCCAACGGTTCATCGGTGAGAGCCGGGGCAAGGATGTGCGGGCCTTTGTGGTCGGCGACCGGGTGGTGGCCGCCATGAGGCGGGTGGCCCAAGATGGTGAGTTCCGCTCGAACGTGCACCGTGGCGGCTCGGCCGAAGCCGTCAACCTTGATCCCGAGTTCGAACGGGTGGCGGTGCAGGCGGCCCAGATCATGGGACTGCGGGTGGCCGGGGTGGACATGCTCGAAGCCAACGAGGGCCCCCTCGTCATGGAGGTCAACTCCTCACCGGGACTCGAAGGCATCGAGACCGCCACCGATCTCGACATCGCCGGGGTCATCATCGACTACATGGCCAATCAGGTCGCCTTCCCCGAACTTGATGTTCGTCAGCGGTTGACGGTTTCGGCCAGCTACGGGGTGGCTGAACTGGCCATCCACGAGGGGGCACAACTCCTCAAAGGGGGCGCCACGGTCGGCGAACTGCGCGTGGCCGACATCACGGTACTCACCCTCAACCGGGGTACGACCGTGATCCCCAACCCTCCGGATGCCCAAACCCTCGAGGTCGACGACCGGCTGCTGTGTTTCGGCCGCCTCGACGTCATGCGCAACCTGGTCCCCGCCCGGCGCCGACGACGGGCCCGGCCCGTGGTCCAGCCTCTGCCCGACGACCCCCTGCCCGACGCTGCCCCCACCGACGGTTCTGGCGTCGACGGTGCGGCGCAAGCCCCGGTCGCTACCTCGTGAGTCGAGCGAGGCGAGCCCCGTTCGAAATGGCGGGCCATCAGGTACTGTCGGGCCGGAAGGTTCAGCTTGAGATCCCGATCGCCCAACTCATGTCGGGCACCCCGGTGGCCCTGCCCGTCATCGTTTATCACGGGCGGCTCGACGGTCCGACGGTGTGGGTCAATGCCGCCATCCACGGTGACGAGATCTGCGGCGTCGAGATCATCCGCAAGGTCATGGCCGGCCTCGACGCCCGGCAGATGTCGGGCACCCTGATCGCGGTGCCGGTGGTGAACGTGCACGGCTTCAACACCGGCGACCGTTACCTGCCCGACCGGCGCGACCTGAACCGGTCATTCCCCGGATCGTTGCGGGGGTCGTTGGCGGGTCGGGTTGCCAAATTGATGATGACGGAGATCGTCGCCCGCTGCACCGTCGGGATCGACCTTCACACCGGCTCCGGGCACCGTAGCAACCTGCCCCAAATACGGGCCGACCTCGACGACCCGACAACGCACCAACTGGCCGAGATCTTCGCCGCCCCCGTCACCATCCACGCCCGAACCCGTGACGGTTCGCTGCGTCAGGCCGGCACCGACGCCGGGGCCACCGTGCTGCTCTACGAGGGGGGTGAGGCGCTGCGCTTCGATCGCCGGGCCATCGATGCCGGGGTGGCGGGCGTGACCCGGGTCCTCCATCACCTGGGGCTGATCTCCGACAGCCCGGAGCCACCGTCGGTTACCCGCTTCTCCCGCTCCACCAAGTGGACGCGGGCCACCAGGAGCGGGGTGCTCCACCTCGATCGTGAACTTGGCGACGAGGTGAAGCAGGGGGAACAAGTGGGTACCGTCCTCGACCCCTACGGCAAGCGCCTCAGTCGGGTGTCGGCCCCGGCCACGGGGATCGTCATCGGTCAGACCGAACACCCCCTCGTCAACCGTGGCGACGCTGTGCTGCACGTGGCCATCACCGACGACTAGCGGTGGGCTGCGTCGGCCTCAGGAGTGCGAGAGGCTCCGTGGTTTGTTGTGGTGCTGATGGTCGCGTCGAATCAGATCGGCGATGGCGCCACAGACATCCGGGCTGAGCGGTGAAGCGGTGTTGGTCATCGTGCTTACCAACTCCTGGGAGGTCGTGGTCACAAGATCGACTTCGGGAAAGCGACAGGTGGCGAGCTCGGCCCGATCATGGGTGAGCACCACCGCCGTTCGCACATCCACCGGGCAATGGTTGCGGTCGAGCCATCGGCTGAGATCCTCCGCCACGTCGATGACTTGTCGGGCCCACGTGCGCCCCGACTGGTTGACGGCCAAACCGGTGTCGACCACGTTGCCCCTGCGGTCGACCTTCTCGTACCACCAGCGCTCACCGTCGACGTTGACCCGGGCGTTGCGGTTCTTGATCTCCGCCGCCCACAAACCGAGTGGCCCTACCAGAACGGCGTCGGTTTCGCCCCGTCGGTTGCGGTAGCCACACAGCATCAGCCACTCGTCGGATAACTGCGTCGCCAGGGTGGTGGCCAGTTCATGCTCACCGGCCACCCCGGCCCCCTGTTGGGCGACTTGGTTCGTCAATCGTCTGTAGTCGGCGGCCGCCCGGTCAATCTGCCCTTGTCGGTAGTCAATCGCCTCGATCGCCTGCTCCTCGGTGGGGGTGACGAGATTCAACAGGCGCCGCCACCAGCCTTTCTGGCGGCGAGCAGTCTGCAAACGGACCTGCGCCGTGCGTTGCTTGGTCTGGGCAATGCCCTCTCGATACTTCGCCCGGCGCTGTCGTTCCTCGGTCTGGTGGAGCAGGTCGGTCGCATGGTCCGACAAGTGCTCGATACGCATTGGGTCACCGCCTATCGCCCTGTAGGTCGCTTTCGCCTGGCCCAATCCTAGGCGTAGGTTTGAGTCGCGAACCAGGTCGACAACGGCGTATCAGGCGTGCTATTCGAAGCTGAGTTGAGCCACAATGGCATCGACCTCGTCGGCCGGTAGGTATTTGCCCAGTTCCTCACGAAGGTTGTCGGGGCCGGTGTCGGCTTCATAGGGTCGGTGCTCCACGATCTCCCGGGCGGTCCCGGATCCGATCCCGGGCAACGTTTGCAGCTCATCTTCGGTGGCGGTATTGGCCGACAGCTGGGTGAGGTCTACCTGTGATTGACCCGCTGATTGATTGGCTGAGGCTTCATTGGTGCTGTCGACTCCACAGGCATTGACAATGGCGGTGGCGGCGATGAGGCCACTTAGCAGCAATGATCGTGATTTCATGTTCCGCACGACTGTCTCCTTGATTGGTCCTTATCGGGTGAAAAGGGCGAGCCCGCAGGGGGCTTTCATATCAGCCATGGTCTAGCGGGTTGGGCTAAGTCGACGTTAAGAGGCAGGTAACGGTTCGCCGTTTACGATTTTATTCGACACTCGACCCGGGCTCCGCCGAGCTCACTGGTGGTGATGGCAACCGTGCCGTTGCTCTTGGCCGCGAGGCGACCGACGATGGACAGACCCAATCCGGTCGATCCGGCCCCGGACTGTCCCGGCCCGGCCAGATCGGGGTTGAAGCCCGGGCCGGCGTCGTCGACGGTGATGCAGCAGCCATCGGGGGTGGGCTGCACCGACAGGATGAAGGCGGTGCCCGCCGGTGTGTGGGCGAAGACGTTCTCGATGAGCACGTCGAGGGCGGCTTCGAGCTCGTCGGCATCGATCGACATCGGTACCTCGCCCCCACTGTCGAGCCGGCACTCCCGGCCTTCGTCGACGGCCAGGACCGACCAGAACTGGAAGCGTTCAGCCACCACCGCCGCCACGTCGATACTCGTTGGTGGGTCGACGCTGTGGCGGGCCTGGGTGATGAGGTCGTTGACCTCGGCGGTGAAGGCGTCGACACTGGCGTGCAGCCTCGCGGCCACCACCTCATCGTCGACCCGGTCGAGGTCGATGCGTAGTCGGGTCAGGGGGGTGCGCAGGCGATGGGTCAGTTCCGACACCATCTCCCGCTCGTCGTTCAGCATTGATCGCACCCGCCCTGCCAGGGTGTTGAAGGCGATGGCCGTTGTCGCCAGCTCTGCCGGCCCGTCGGGCTCCACGGTGACGTCGAACTCGCCCCGGCCCAGGGAGGCGGCGGCCGCCGCCAGGCGTTCGGTCGGTTGGATGATTCTCTGGGCGATACGGTCGGCGATGACCACGGCCAATAGCACAAGCGTGGCGCCGAGTCCGATCAGGATGGCCCAGGCAGGCCGGACACCACGGTTCAACTCCCGGTCGGGCACTAGAACCCGCACCGCTCCCCGTTGCCCGTTGGGGAGGGCAACGGCACTTACCAATTCCTGACCTCCAGCCACCGGGCCTGCCAGCGAGGTCGCCTCGTTGAGTACCCGGTCGAGGCGCTCCCGGGCCTGGACCGGGACCGGTGCCCCCAGCTCGTTCCGATCGGGCATGATCACCGTGACCACCAAACCGTCGCCGGAGTTCGCCCGTTCGATTTCGGCCTGGACGGCTTCGGGATTGTCGGTGGCGAGGAAGGGGATGAGGGCGGCCGATTCGGCCCGGGCGGTGTCGAGGGCCCGGTCGTGGGCGCTGGAACGGGCGGCGAGTCCCAGGGGGATGAGGAAGCCGATCACGATCATCGTCGACATGGCGACGAAGACCGAGATCAGTTCACGTCGCATGCGGGATCGACCAGCTTGATACCGACACCGCGCACCGTGTGCAGGTAGTGGGGTTGATCAGCGCTTTCCCCAAGTTTGCGGCGCAACCACGACAGGTGAACGTCGACGGTTTTGTCGGACCCGCCGAAGGGCTGGCGCCACACATCGGCCAGCAGTTCCCGTTTCGAGACTACCTCACCGACCCGGCTGGCGAGGTGAACGAGAAGGTCGAACTCCTTGCGGGCCAACTCCAGCGACTCGCCGTCGAGGTGTACCGTGTGGGCAGCGAGATCGAGATCGAGTCCGGCGATGACGATCCGACGGGGAGCGGTTTCGGCCGAGGTTCGCCTCAGCACGGCCCGAATCCTGGCTTCGATTTCGCCGGTGGAGTACGGCTTGACCAGGTAGTCGTCGGCTCCGGCATCGAGCAGGGCGATCACGTCGCGCTCGGCGCCGCGGGCGGTGGCCACGATCACCGGGACCGCCGATGTGCCCCGGAGCATGCGCAACACATCGACCCCATCGACGTCGGGTAGGCCCAGATCAAGAACCACGACGTCGGGAACGGTGGCGACGATCTCGGCTAATCCGGTCATGCCCTTGGCCGCGCTGCGGACCACGTGACCCCGATCCTGGAGGCTGCGGGCCACGGAATGACGAATGCCAGGGTCGTCTTCGATGATGTAGACCTCGGCCATGGATCCGTTCCAAACTGCGGGTAAGAGCTGTCGAGATCTCACTCATTCGTGAGTAGTACACGAGTATCTGGTGACTGCGGGTCACAACAGAAGCTAGTGGTGCTGAGGTTTGGCCAACAAGCGATGGTTGGAGATTTAGCGAGGTCTTGAGGTTCGCTTCGCCTGTTGTCGTCAGACTGCTGGTGTGGGTTCAAAGTCGTTACTTGCGCTGTTGTGGATTCTGGGGACCGGCCTTGCCGCCACCGTGGCCTGGCAGAGCCTGCGATTTGTCAGCGCCAGCACTGAGGTCATCGAAACGGCTTCGGGCCAGGCGGCGGCGGGGGGTACGACCTCGACCAGCAGCGTCAGCGATGTTGCGACCGTCAGTTCGGGCGGCCGGACCGTGCCTGGTGAAACCTCGGCCGGGTCCGAACTTGGGATCGGGGTGGACACGATCCAGCCACCGGCAACGAGCAGTACGGTCGCCGTCGACGACACCGTTGTGGCCCCGACGGCTGATCCCGCGGCGGGCCGGGACGAGGGCGTCGAACAGATCTTTGACCTGACCGGTGGGCGGACGGCAGTTCGGTTCAGCCCAACAGGGGTGTCGGTTGCGTGGGCCACGCCGGCTCCGGGTTACCGCTCCGAGATTCACACGGAGGACGGAGGGCTTGAGATCGAGTTCCGCGGTCAAGGCCACCGGTCAAAGATTGAACTGTGGTGGGCCGACGGCCCCCGCTGGGAGATTGAAGAGGAACGTGAAGACGGTGACTGAGCGGCCAGGTTTGATCCGGTGTCATGGAGCCCGGAGGGCCACGGTCAGGCCGTTGCCATGGGTACGGAGCCGAGGGCCGGGAGTTTAGGTGCTCTTGAGGATCCCACGAGGTCCCGATAGCGGCCGACGTTGGAAGCTTGTCTTGTCGGACATCGACATATGACGACTTGGAGCAGACCCGTGAAGACCCGAATCCTACTTATCGCAACAACCACCGTGCTGGCCGCCGCCACCCTGCCGACACTGGCGGGAGCGCTCGACAGCCCAAGCGTTTCCGCCGTTACGGGAAGCGCGAACGACGACCTGTCGGAGACCTCGACTTCAATGACGACGCCGACCTCAACCACGACCCCCACATCGATCTCGACTTCTACCTCAACCACGTTCCCTGCGTCCGGGGCGACTTCGACGACCATCGACCTATCCGGCAACTGTGATGAAGCGGAACACTTCAACGACGCGGAGTGCGTTGGCGTCGGACACCATGACCACGACCGAGACCACTCCTCCCCAAGGGACACCGCTACCGGCGATGACCGGTACGACGACGGTGATCGCGACGACGACCACGGCGCCCGTGGTGACGATGATCGCTACGACGACGATGACGATCGCTATGACGACGACCATGACGACGACCATGATCGCGACGACGACCGTGGCCGTGATGACCATGACCGTGACCACGATGACGACGATGATCGCTATGACGACGACTACGACAACGGGCGTCATCACGACGACTGACCGCCAACGTCGAGCGCTGAGGGGCGGTAGCCCAGGCTGACACGATCGCTGGTTGGGGCGCCCCGACACGCGATCGTGTTCTGCGCGACAATGGCAGGTATGGGTGAGCCCAACCGGAAGCCGCACCCTCGTCAGGCACCCCGGACATTGCCTCCTCCACCGACGCCCAGGGTCTGAGTTCGACCGACCGCGACGTCGTCGGTTCCCGTCGGCGTTCGCCGGGGTGCGCGTCCGTTACCGTGGTGGGGTGGACAGAGACCTTCCGGGTAGTTCAATCAGGCCTGCTGGTTCGGGGGTGGCGGCCAAGTGCACCGCCTTCCTGCGTCCGACCGCCTCGCCGCAGGCGGCCCTCGTGTTCAACACCACCCAGTCACCCCCGGCCGATTGGCCAACGGTGAGCGGCATCGACGCCGCCAACGCCCAACTGGGGCACGCCCTGGGGTGGGTTTGCGAGATCCGCGCCGATGCCGTGGTCGTCCTGAACCCGCTGGGCGAGGGCGTCTACCGGGCCAAGCTCCCAGCGCTCGACGAGGCCTGGCTCCATCAGGCCCGCAGCACGGAGAGTGTCGCCATTTACCTGGTAGCGGCGGCGGGGGCCGAGGGCCCGGCCGAGGCGCTGATCGGGGAGCGGGCCCAGCGGGCCCCTATCCCCGGGGCCACGGTGCGGGCTGGCATCGTCGAAGGTTTTGGAGCC
>Ga0316190_10002924_pt1 | contig 12442 bp, 7 predicted proteins | sample Eddworburrow2_MG_FD_204929 | JGI IMG/M metagenome (GOLD analysis project Ga0316190, IMG submission 204929) | Coastal sediment microbial communities from Maine, United States - Eddy worm burrow 2 | ecosystem: Environmental > Aquatic > Marine > Coastal > Sediment | place: USA: Maine | collected... | reverse complement strand
AATTCAAAAACGAAAGACGTTGATAAAAAGCTTTTTCAGCATGCCTGATACAAAATATATTAATCAATCATTTGGTGCTTAATGCCAATACTTATGCAACGATTAATAGCACCAAGCTAAGTTTTTCCACTGCTTTTCAAGCATCCTGTTTTAATGGTAGTAGGCACAACATACATTTTATGAAAATCAATACTTATATCGAAGGGTTTAACTAACATGAATACTGATAATAAAAAAAAAGAGTAAAAAAAGTCATATGGTTTATCAAGCTTACTTTGACAGTTTCTTTATTAACCATAATATTTTCTAAAGTTGATTGGGGTAATTTTGTTAGCGCACTAAAAGATGTAAAAATAGGCGTTTTATCTCTTGTTCTAGCATTTGCGTTTCTAAATATCGTTATCAGTGCAATCAAATGGGGAGTGCTATTACAACCATTTAGCTCCTCTATATCCTATTGGTACACATCCAAGCTCTACTTTATTACATTCTTTTTCAATAATTTTCTACCGGGCAGCATTGGTGGTGATGGGTACAGAGTCTACAAAATCTATAAGTTACTAGGCAGCAAATCGGTCGCTTTTGTTCCAGTCTTTATTGAGCGTGTCTCAGGTTTAGCTGTTCTTGTCCTTGTAGGGGGCACAGCAGCTGCAATCGATTTTATAGCCAACCAAAACAAGACCTCGCTGACTGGGGTTTTCATTGGAGCAGGGCTAATACTAGCAATAACTTTATTTTTTATATTAGTCCAATACAAAGACAGAGTCGTTGCATTCAGCTTTATTGCCAAAATAAAATTTGTGGCCAATGCAATTGATAAATTCTTAAACAGCATACTAGTTTATAGAGCATACCCTTCGATAATAGTCAAAGCCATCATTGTTAGCTTCATATTCTATTTTCTGCTTATTTATGCTCGCGTACTTCTATTTGAATCGCTTGATGTAAACATCTCCCTCACAGGCCTCATCGTAGTTATCATGCTAAGCAGCACTTTAGCCATGTTGCCAATATCGATTAACGGATATGGCGTGCTTGATTTGTCATTTGTACACCTAATAACACTCTATGGAATAAATTATGATTCAGCTGTACTGGTAATGATGCTACACCGTTGCATCCTTATCACTGTCAGTCTTTTTGGAGGTTTGCTCTACGCGTTCTCGCCTGACCGAGAACCAATTAATAATATAAGCACCCAATAATCCGCATCTTGCGGTAATTCACACCAGAGACAGGGAAGGACATGTCTCTCAATTATCTCGCTCACCTCAGGGACACTGAACAAACCCCTTTCTTGCGTTGTGAGAGACAACGCCAACAAAAAATACCAGCCACTCTTTATTTAACCTGGAAAGATACATGAATGTTTTCTCATCTATCCACCTCTAGCCTGATATGCAAACAAAGATTCCACATTATGTAGTTCAGACTGACATTTATCTTCCGACCATGACAGCTCTTCAGCCATAATTCCTGCACTCTGTTCCAAGGCGGCACGGCCAGGATACTGAGCTGTTCCCATATTGGTACGCCGGAAGACAACATCAGCCAATGTTACCGCCATCTCTTCATGAACAGCATGTGCAACTTCTGCCTGCAACACATCACTGCCATCAATAATACCTGGGTACTTATCACGATAATTCGTTAGCTCAATATATTTCGATCCGTAATTATGAGCTATGGCCGCTGGTATTTGGTTAGACGAACCTAGGGTTCCTAGCCAGTGACTTACCGAATGTGTAAGCTGTTCAAAGCTTTCGAAGTCACCACCATAGACTGGCTCCCAGTCAGTATTTGGATTAGGCCGCCTACCACCAAGGTATTTTTCAGCCATGTTGACAGCAATTTGGGCATCCGCCCTTCCCATTGTGTATCGAATCCCAATCAAGGTTATAAGCCCTGAAACATTATGTTCTTTTTGATGGTCAAGGAGTCTTGAACGCTTGCCGTAGCTTAAGTTGGTCGCTTCTGGATCATTCTCACCAAATGGCACCAATCCCGCGTTCCACATGGTGACATCGTCAAGGGCTAACTCAAGAGCAGGACAGGCCTCATTCACTTCATCAATGAAGGATATTAACTCCTCTTCACTCATTTTAAACTGATCGGGGCGCCCCTTGGTTACGACATGCCATACTCCAACCAAGTTAACATCCCGCCATGGCACAATAAATAAATGGCGCGCTGGCCGACTTAATAAGGCATCCGGATCGCTGGTTTGGCCCTGCAGAGCCAGAGCAAAGTCTTTGACCTTTTGCTTATTAATGACAAAACATGCATCGCGGGAATATACACCGGCTGGTTTCAACCTTGCTGATATTGAATCGTTTAAAAGGTGTTCTGCCCAAGGGCCAGCAGCATTAATCACGCATTTTGATCGAACGTTAATCAAATCACCACTTAGTTTATCAACAACCTCTACTCCTACGATGGCATCACCATCGCGAATGAAGTCTTTAACCTCAGCATAATTCAGCGCCTCAGCTCCCTGCTCAACAGCACTACGCAGAAAAGCCAACACCAGTCGCGGTGGATTATACATTTGCCCATCGTAAAAAAGTGAGCCACCCGTTAGTCCTTTAGAATCCAACCCTGGAAATTGTTCCAGCAGCTTAGTTTTGCCAAAAAAACTCGACCACTTGATTTTACGGCAGTTATCGCTAATGCCTCGATTTCTATCAAACGTCAATAAATCATATGCATACATTCCAGCGGCTAAAACTTCTTTGCCCTTCATGCCGTGTCCATATGTTGGTATGACAATTGGTAGAGGCTCTACCAAGTGAGGTGCCACCCGCAAAAAAGCACTACGCTCATTGCATGACCCTCTTAATCGTACAATGTCGCCATGCTGAATATAGCGTATACCACCATGCACCATTTTAAAGCAGTTAGCCGATGCACCACTGCCAAAATCTTCCTTCTCAAGCAAGGCAACTTTATACCCTCGCAACACAGCATCCCAGGCAGCACATACACCAAAAATGCCACCACCAACAATAACCAGATCAAATTCTTTATCTGCTAGATTTCCGATAACTCGTTTCATTTTGGCTCCTCCAGCCCAAAAAAAATATCTTGATGCTATCCAAAAGATCGTCACTAACCCAGCAGTCAAATATATAGTATATGCTAATAGCAACTATCTGATATGCCATGGATCATTCTCAATATGCTGTCACTCAAATAATTGCCGGATAATAACCAAAACTACTAACTAGCACACTATTCAGCTCACAATGTCAGGCAAAGGAGTTTTAGTTTAATCCTTGCACCCTCGGTTGCAAAATGCCAGTCCATATATCTTTTGCACGAGTTTCTGCTGTTCATTCATACCATAACTTTTTGTGTTAAATAGTCTCTATCCACGATTCGGTCACTCATTTTACTTTGGCGGGACACTCAAATACATACGAGTATGGCCTGACATCACATGCCCTTCTAACAATTCCACTCCGTATTGCCTGCACCAATCCATTAGTAGCCCTTTATATCTTTATGCAAACTATCTTATTTGTATTTGATCATGCTTTGCAGCCAATCTTACATCAGCAAATAATCTAAAATCATGGCTGTAACATGTGGTAGTCATTTGCGTGAAATGGATAGCCAATAGCACAACATATCCGGTGCTACATTCTTGTTTTAACCCAGTCTATTTCATTTTTTATTGAGGTTTTTTTTATAGCCTTTGACAACTTCATCATCGCACTACTAGCAAGTTTTAGCATTGTAATAACAGGCGGTTTGCCATAATCTGATTTTGAATATTCTTTAAACTCACTACGTAACTTATTACATATAAATATTAAATTTGACTCGTAATTTTGAAGCAATATGATTTGTATGCGGGAAAAGTATTTTGTATTACTTTTGATTAGTTTTGACCCTGTATAATCTAGTAATTCTTGGGCCCGCTTTATATATGATTGTTGCCAGCTAGGATCTGGTTCAAACAACGACGCATAATGTAGTAGATTAACTTTTCTTATCTCTTGGGCTACCCATGTATCATTCGGAAACTCCAAGACATCATCGTTATCTAGATAGGGCCGCTCATTCTCTAGCATCCATTTTGCATACGTCAAAAATGAATCTCTGGCATAGAAATAATGTTCATCATATTCATTTCGCGCATACTTGACAAACAGGTATTTAACAAGTGCACGGAGGAACACGACATAAGACCAAGAGACCTCAAAGTTTAACAGTTCTCGTTCAGAGACGTTATCATTGGGGTGCAATGTTTCTTTTATAACGCGTTCAGTTTGCAATAACCAGCAACTATCATTAGTCAGCTGATATGCATCAAGTAGAGCTGTAATGTAGTTCCCAGTCCCTCTTGTCAAAGGGTATTTATAATCAACTAGATTGGCACCTTTAATAAGCTGTTTAATTTTAGCTAGTTCATTTTTCTTTATTGATAATAACTGAGCAAGAAGGCTGAAGCTGCCTTCATGGATATTTATCATCCAGTTTGCCAGCTTTAAAACAGCAGCATATGAATCCTTATTTCCAGCAATATAATAATGGTACATTAGACCAGTGGTGTAGCAATGCTCTGCACCTGGTCCACCACCAGTCTGCCCTTCAATGGAACTTGTAGCATTATGTTTTGAATAGGTTCGATGTGTACAAGTATGCGCATCAAGGTAATGATCAGTATGCCAAAACAGTCCATTGTTATATTCAACGCGGTCTCCATTTGTGTGGTAAATATCAATATCAACCACATGCCTGGCCAAATCATCCATTAATTCAAACCATCTAGCATCACCTGTCATCGCATACTGCCTTGCAAAACCATAGATAGGATCATACTGGTTATTATAATGAGAGATATATGGCAGCTCTCCATCCTTTTGATATAGCGTTTCGTGATCAGCGTAGATTTCGCCGAAGTTGTGCCAACCATATTCATCAATCACTTCGCGTTTTTCAAAAAAGTTATGCTCGCCAGTTAGCCCTTCCTCAATAATTGGATCCAGCATTCCAACTGTATCCGATACATAAAAATAGGGTATTACTTGTGACCTTTCCCAGTAACCTGCATCAAATCTAGGTAAAAGCGGCTTTACAAATCGATCAAGATCAGTTTGGTCATCAGCAAAACTTAGATAAAATATTTGGGTTTTCTTTTCACCTGGCTGCAGTTCAAAAAGATCTGCATAGTTAGAAGGGAATAACTTTAATTGAATAGCATCAGGCACAACTTCTATTGCAGTTGGAAAATTCTGCCAAAAGTGTTTTATGTAACACGTAAGACGGCCTTTTTCAGTTAACGCAGAGACAAAAGGAGTCGCTCGATCTCCAGTCGCCTTAACCTTACCATCAGCAAAAATCTTATATCCTTTAAATGTATTGGTAACATGACCTTTTCTATTCTTGTGATTATTACTTTTCCAATTCTCTCCACCGCTAGAATCTTGATATATGGTTAAGCTGCGCACCTCATCATAACTCCTCCATTTAGAATTAGCACTCTGCTTTACTGTCAACTCATTTATAGCGGGACATCTGATATTGGCACTGAGCTCTTTAAAATAGATAGAGCCCTGATCACCTAAATCCCATAGCCCTCCAGGATGCGCAGCCGCATTAGGGTTGTGAATACAAAACTCAACCTCAACATGACTATGTTCTAGGAAAAAACTAATACGCGACTCATATGCAATAAGCATATTGAGCTTATCATCAACAAGATTCCCGCTGGCCTCAATAGTAAGCCGTAGCTTATTTGGAGATGAATTAAATGAAATATTTGATACTGATGGACTAAAATGCTTCTGGGAACTATCTTCTGCCTCAATTGTGCAACTGCATTCACTTGATGGACTGTCTTGGTCAGGTAAGTCATGCTTAATAATTGTAAGTGTCTGCTTATTGACCTCAAACCGAGCTACGCCTGTATCAATTAAAATAGCGTTTTCACGCTCACTAACCTTTATGGAATGTGGATTGGCTTTAGCCTGATCAACACTAATAATCTGGTAATGCGCAGATGCATCATTATCTACATCAACCATAAATTCTAGTAAAAACCATTTTATACTGCTATCCGACCATGTCGCAGTCGGTTGAGCTTGAAACATTACAGCTTCATTATTTTCAACATTAATAACAGCAATTCTGTCTAGCTTAAAAAGCTCACTTTTTTTTACTGGCACACCAAACTTAACGCACTCGCTCGTTCTGCTAATACCAGCTGTTTCATCTATATAGATATCTATGGGATTCATATCTTATTTCTTGTCAAAGCTATCTAACTCTTACCTTTAAAAAAAGGGCCGCTCGTCCTCTTTGATGTTGCTACGGTATATTTTTAACAAGCCTTGGGCCAATTTGATTTGCCAGCCACACAGGCAATCTCTTCCAAGCATTAATAAGAAGCTTGTATTTTGGGTTATCTGGATTTATTTGCGGCATCTCATTATTATTTGGTAACCAATAATGCCAATAGAGTTGATGCGGCTTTGCACCCCACTGTTTTTTGAAACGATAGGTGTTAGCAACCTTACTAGAACGGCCAAAGTCAAAAACCTTATAGTCTTCATTTATAGCAAATTGCAGCACTGCCCAGTACAGCAACATATTTACATCATGCTTATTTGCTTTCCGAAGAGTAGAGGCCCATGGAATCTCTAAGGTATTTCTCCACCCTAGCACGAAGCCAGTTGATACTGGTTGGCCATTTAAATAGACGACAACGATATTGGCCGTCTCATTGTATTTCAACATATTTTTAAAAAACATTTTGGAATAAACTGGGGTACCTAGATCTCGCATATTACATGAGAAGACTTTGTAATAATCATCAAGCAACTCTTCTCTACCAACAACTGTTTTTGTATTTTGTCGCTGTGGTTTTTTAATTTGAGCCCGAAGCTTAGTTCCGATCTGCTCCCACAAGACATCTACAGAACTTGGAAGTTGTAATAACATTGCAATCTTATCTGACCGTGCTGGCATATCTACAGCTTGATAACAATGCCTATACTCAATATGCTGAGCACCCAATGAGTTTGCCAGACTAGCCGCTTCTTCACATAATTGCTGTGCAATGCCAGAAGAGTCAGCCAGCACTCCACCATAATTAAAGAAAGGCACTGATACAATAAAATGCCCAAAGAGTGGACTATTGAGCTCGACTAGCGGTAATACACCACAAATCTTTTGAGCCTTGTTTTCAGCTGTGAGATAGTAACAAGTATGTCCAAAGCTATTTTCAATAACAGAGCGAATTTGTGAACTATGATATATCGATGCATTTTTGTGTTGCGCAATGTATGAGTCCCAGATATGCATGTCTGGATTGGAGTTTATAGATACATCTGCCATCAGCTTCTCATCCCTTGATGAAAATTGTGGCGGCATGATTGAAGCAAGCTCATCACAGACAGCTGCCTCTTCTTTAATCGCTTTATTGGATTGAATTTTTTTCTTAAGTAGAGCGATTTTTTTGCTAATGTCCTGCACATCTGCAATTAAATTATTATATGACAATCCATTTTTTTTTGCGTTACCTACGGCTTTTGATGCAATCCCTTTGTTTTGCATCAGCTCCTTGAGTTCTTTTTTATAAGCCGCAATATCTTTACTTTCAGCCATTACTTGCAACTCCAACTACACGATCAAGTGATTGCTCAAGACCCGGTGTCATTTCATTAAAAAACTGATTGAGTACTCGAATAGCTTTACTCTCTCCATCCGGCCTGGATGAGTCAAAATTAGTGGCAACAATTAAAACAGCCACATCCTGTCTTTCAAATAACAACTTAGATTTTATTTCTAATAACTTAGCTATGTAACGATTAGCTGTATAAGTATTTCCAAGGCGATATACGCGAAGAACAAAAATATCCTTGTTAGCCCCTTGGATATGACTCTGCTCTACCTCAATATCTTTACTATTTATCTCAAGAGTTGATTTTTTTGTATATGAGATGCGCCAGTTAACATCCTTTTTGTCTACTAATACATTTCTTGTATTAATTAACTCTGAATTTTGGTCTTGAACGAGATACTGACCAAGGTACAGGCTCACAGTCATTTCATTTTTATCATAAAAACGCCATAGTTCATTAGTCGCGCCATATATGCTTGGCCTCCACTCCCAACTTGAAGCACCACTCACTTTCCATCCGTTTATATCTGCAGGAACAGATAGCACCTCTTTGTTATTACTCACATTGTATTGGCTAATACCGTAATCTGCAGCAGGCCACAACATTGCCATCACAATAACAGTTACCCCAGCGATTATAGAGCTATTCATCAATCCGACATTTAACTTACCAGACCTTGATGATAAACCATCTGCGATTACTACAGGGCCTTCTGGTTCTCTCCATTTCGATCCAATGGCAAAGAGGATAAACATTACAATCCCGAAAAACAGCCAGCCATATATCAAGTGATCCACTCCTACAGCTAACTCCATACCACTTAAATGCCCAATCATTACAATCATATAAGCACGTATTCCATTAGCTACCACGGGCACAATAAATGAAATCACAATAAATACTATACGACGAAATAGGCTTTGATATGTCAAATAGGCATATACACATCCTAAGGTTACTGAGGCCAATAGATAGCGGATTCCACTACATGCTTCGACGACAGACCAATCACCCGAAGGAATTGAAAAAAACAAGCCGTTTCTATACACAGGGATTCCGGTCAACTGAAGTAATTTAACCGTAAATGTTGCGGTAAACTCCATCATCAATGGAACCAGATCCTCTCCTGCGGGAACCATAAAATAAAAAAACGCCAATGGAAACGCTATAAAGTGACATACTGCATTACCCAAAACCACCCATAGGCCAGCAATTAACATTGTAACCAATGCTATCTGCTTGATAACCTCTGCATTCACCAGTGCACCAAGCAGCCATAAAAACCCAGCACCAGCAAGAATGACTAGGGCACGATATTCAGCTATTGGATGCAGCTGTTTTATGTAATGACGCTTACTCCATATCAGCCATGCCGAAATTGGCATAACAAGAAACCCATGAGCATACGTTTCCTGATCCCACCAGATTTTTACCATAGAGTATGTTGTCTCATAAAACAGCGACAACAGGCTAATCAACATAACTACAGATATAGCTATTGGCCATGACCAATATTTATAATCGCATTCATGCAAGGATATATTATTTTTATAATTCACGCCGCTTCCTTCCATTTACTTTGTTTTCTATATATCTACTGACACATGACAATTGATTATCCCAGTTATAATTATGGCAAACCCGATATCTGGCATTGTTTCCAATATCGATGATGCCATTCTCTAGCAAACTTAGTGCCTGCTTATAAAACTCATCTTCATTATCAGCAACAAGTATATCTTTACCTATAGCAACCTCTAATCCAGCTATAGCACTTCTACTAGCAATAACTGACTTTGCCATAGCCATGCCTTCTAGCACCTTATTTTGTATTCCCCTGCCTATTCGCATAGGAGCTACCACAATAGCCGCATGCTTCAAGTATGGCCTAACATCAGACACTGATCCGGTTACTTTCACGCCAGGACATTTTCCTAGCCTACATACACCTGCAGTCGGATGCCTACCTACAATATAAAGCCTTACAGTAGGTTTTTTTGCCAATATGCGTGGAAATACTTTTTTACCAAACCAAATCGCTGCATCAATGTTTGGCCAATAATCCATTGTACCTACAAATAGCAAAACTATTTCATTGCGCGAATATGGGTTATAAAAACTTAATGAGGGTGAAAAATAAACTGAATCTACTCCATTTGTATAATTTTTGATTTTATATCGGGCAACAGGAGACACCTGTCGAAAAAGATCTGCTTCTGCCTTAGATACAAAAAAACTCACGTCAAAACAAGATGCAACCTTTGTTTCAAATTTCAAAAGGTATTTTGCTTCACGACTATAAACCCAATTAAACGGCCATGGCTTTGTGGCTGCATATTGCCGCCATTTATCGGAGTCCACATCAATAAAATCAATTATCCGTTGCGCACTGCTATACCTGTCATCAATAACATACTGCGCCATTGATGATGAGCAAACACAAAAGCGTTCGATTTTATTGTGAGCAATAGCAGATTGTATCCAACCGTTAAGTCTAGAGTCATGATAATAAGGGAGAGTTAAAGGTTGTGCTTTTAAAAAGCCCGTTAAACTGCGGAATTTTGCCAAAAACGGATGCAGCTCAACTAAACATACATCTTCACACCAGCTTTTTACCTGGTCGGCATATTCCAAATCTGACTTATCATCAATAAATGCTCCAAGAAATATTTTATATTTCTTTCTCAGATTTTGAAGCAAATGGTATGAACGGATCTTGTCTCCCTTATTGGGAGGGTATGGAATTCGATGACAGAGTAGCAGAAGAGGCGGCCTCACATATCATCCTTGGTTCCCAAAAATACCTCATCCATACGTCCCCATTTGTGATCCTGCATTAGGCGAGTAAGCCTTTGCTCCATCTGTTGTAGGTTTAAGTAGTGACGAAAACGCGTCTTCAAATCCAGTCCCTTCTGACGAGGTTGATTGAAATCAATTTCCCAAGGGTGAAAATAGAAGATTGCTGATCTATTTTCAGTCTTATTTACACGATTAATGGCCCAGCTTGACAGTTGGTAAGGGAAAAACCTAAACCAACCCCCTCCTCCGCAAGGAACTTTTCGCCCCATAATTTCAACTGTTGTCACTGGAATCTCTAAAAGATTCCCACCTGTTGGATGAAATGAAAAACGAGGAGCCTCTGGCATTCCGTAATGATCATGTTTTATCGGAAAAATACTCGAACTATATAAATAACCCAACTGTTCAAGCACGTCTAAGGCCCATAAATTGCTTGCGCCAATGGAGTAGCTGGCCGCACGATAGCCTTTGATTTTTTCACCCGAGACATCCTCGAGAAGCCTTTGTGTGCGGACAACATCATTGCGGAATTCATTCTCATTTTGATCTGCAACCCGCACATGAGACCATCCATGGCTTGCTAGCTCATGCCCTTCATCAACTATGCGTCTTATCATTTCAGGATGACGCTCTGCAATCCAGCCAAGCGTAAAAAATGTCGCCTTAACATCATGGTCGGAAAACAGCCGCAATATTTGGTCAATGCTGTTTTCAACCCTTCCAGGTAATTCATCCCACTTTTTACGATCAATATGGCCCTCAAAAGCAGAGACCTGAAAATACTCCTCCACATCAACGCTCATGGCATTGACAAGCGAGTTACTTCGAATGTTTTTACTTTTTTTCACTAAAATTAATCAACCGTGGTAGAGCTATAATGACAACCCACTATGTTATACATGCAAAAAGTGCACACATGCTTGCAAGGTAAATCCTGAGATGCTTCTTGCTTATAATACGTAGTGCATTAATAAATATTTACTTTAAATTTAATGACCATTATTCATAGTCATCACCATCACTTCCCATATCCAACTTCATTTGCATTACTTCGACCATTCTTCTATCTGCTCTTAATCCTGCTTTAAGGGCATCTATTTCCGCTTCAAGAATTGCAATCCTCTGAAGCAGTTCTGAATCTGAGGATGATTTAATGGTCTTGGTTTTTTTGCTGGTTGCAGGCGCTGGCTTGAGTTGCTCTATACTTGATGAAGACCACCCTTCTTCTTTTATCTCATCGGTGACTTTTTTAAGCGCATTAAGATCAATCTCATGCTTCTCTTCTAAGCAACCGAATAGCAGAATGCGATCACAGAGTGTGTTTATTCTACGGGGCGTTCCATTGGTAAATTCGTAAATCTTTTTAAATATATCGTCCCCTAATTTAGGGTCATCACGCCAACCAACCAAACGAAGGCGATGAAGAATATAGTTTTTCATCTCCTCTTCATTTAGGGCGCGCAGATCATAAGAGGCTATAACACGCTGGCGAAACTGCTCCATACTTGGGCTTTGCAATGTCTGCTTTAATTCATTCTGCCCTAATAAAAAACTTTGAATTAATGCACGACCACCAACTTGGAAATTCGCCAGCATGCGCAGTTCTTCAATTGATCGCTCTGGTAGGTTTTGCGCTTCATCAACTACCAGAAGCACACGCTTTCCTTCTTTGTAGCGATCATGCAGAAAAGATTCAAGCTGGTTTAGCAGGGTTGCTTTGGTTGACCCTTCATGAGCAAGTCCAAAAGATGCGCACACGATCCGCAAAACATCTTCTGGCTCTACTTGTGTTGTAACCAGCTCAGCTGCAACAACACGGGTACTGTCTAATTCATCAAACAGGTTTCGCACAAGCATTGTTTTTCCAGTGCCAATGCCACCTGTGATTACAATGAAGCCTTCACCTTGCTCCAGGCCATAACGAAGATACGCCATTGCCCTGTTATGCCCTTTACTATTAAAAAAGAAACGGGCATCTGGGCTTAATTGAAATGGCTTCCCTGTTAAGCCAT
>Ga0316190_10002923_pt1 | contig 12444 bp, 12 predicted proteins | sample Eddworburrow2_MG_FD_204929 | JGI IMG/M metagenome (GOLD analysis project Ga0316190, IMG submission 204929) | Coastal sediment microbial communities from Maine, United States - Eddy worm burrow 2 | ecosystem: Environmental > Aquatic > Marine > Coastal > Sediment | place: USA: Maine | collected... | reverse complement strand
TCCCCTGCTCAAATTCAACGTCAACAACAGGCCCCAATACCTGTAAAATCTTACCAATGTTCTCTCCCATCGAAAACCTCCACAAAATAAAAGTGATCTAAAGTTAAAAGTGATCTAGAGTGATCTAAAGTTGAGGTACTAAAGTGATCTAAAGTATAAGACGAAGGATCTCATCGTTTAAAATGAGATGGAGCGCAGCGACACATTAACTTTAGTCATTTTAAACTTTAGATCACTTTAGTCACTTCATACCTATCCTTTAAGCGCTTCGGCGCCACCGACAATATCCATTAACTCCGCTGTAATCGCTGCCTGCCGGGCTTTGTTATATATCAGTGTCAAATTTTCAATCATGTCCCTGCAGGCTTTGGTGGCATTGTCCATCGCCATCATGCGCGCGGCATGCTCGCTGGTCGATGTTTCCAGCAAAGCGCTGTAAATCTGAACATAAACATTTCTGGGCAGCATATCACCGAGAAGGGAATCCGTTGACGGTTCACAAATATGCTCCGGCATATAGCTGCCGGCTTCTTCAGCTTCTTCGGCTTCTTCGGTTACAATCGGTGGAATCGGAAGCAATTGCTGCAAAACCGGAAGCTGCCGGGCCATGCTGACAAATTCGGCATAAACCAAATAGACTTCATCGTAAGTGCCTTCTAAAAAGGCATCCACCAGGGTTTTGCCGGCCGTCGCCGCGATACTAAATCCAAAACTTGCGCCGACAACGCCTAAATACTCGGTGTCGATCTGCAAATTTTCTTTGCGGCACCAGTCCCGACCTTTTTTACCAAAATTGGTAAAAGAAAATTCAATGCCGTCCCCGGCCTTTTCTTTCACAAACCCATCGGCCTTATCAAGTAGATTCGTATTGAATCCGCCGCAAAGCCCCCGGTCGGAAGTGCACAGAACCACATGCACTTTTTTGATTTCCTCCCTGGGCACCAGCAGGGGATTGGACTCTTCGCCGGCTCTTTGTGCCAGGCTACCCAGCACCTCGGAGAACTTGCCGGCATAAGGGCGAAACGCTTCCATGCTGGTCTGAGCCCCCCGCAACCGCGAAGCGGCCACCATGTTCATGGCTTTGGTGATCTGTTGGGTCTTTTTTACCGCGGCTATTTTTAACTGGATATCTTTTAAAGTCGCCATACCTATCAGCCTTTGTTCTCAATGTTACGGGTTTCGGGTGTCGAGTTGCGGGTTAAATGAAGCCAGCGCTTTAACCGCGCAACACGGAACGCGCAACACGCAACCGCAATTATTTGATCGTGTCCTTAAACTCCTCGTCGTAGGCTTCCAGTGCCTCGCTCATTTGCTTGTCGAGATCGTCGGTAATCTCCTGTTTTTCGGCAAGCCCCGAATAGATGCCGGGATACCGATCTTCAATAAACGAATACAGACCGGCTTCATATTTGGCCAGAACATCGATGGGATATTTATCGAGAAAACCCCTGGTGCCGGCATAAAGTATGGTCACCTGTTTTTCCAATGACAGGGGTTCATACTGGGGCTGCTTTAAGATTTCAACCAGCCGCGCGCCCCGGGTGAGCTGTCTCTGGGTAGCTTTGTCCAGATCGCTGCCGAAAGCCGCAAATGCTTCGAGTTCGCGATACTGCGCCAGATCCAGCCGCAGCGTTCCGGCGACCTGCTTCATGGCCTTGACCTGTGCGGACCCGCCGACCCGCGATACGGAAAGGCCAACATTGATGGCCGGTCGCACACCGGCGAAAAACAGTGCCGGCTCCAGATAAATCTGGCCGTCGGTAATCGAAATAACGTTGGTCGGAATATAAGCGGAGACGTCACCGGCCTGGGTTTCGATGATCGGCAGGGCGGTCAGGGAACCGGCCCCCAGTTCATCATTGAGCTTGGCAGCCCGCTCAAGCAGGCGGGAATGATTGTAGAAAATGTCGCCCGGATACGCTTCGCGCCCGGGGGGGCGCCGCAGGAGCAATGACACCTGACGATAGGCGGCGGCCTGTTTGGAAAGGTCATCGTAAATAATCAGCGCATGCTGCTTTCTGTCGCGGAAGTATTCGCCCATGGCACAGCCCGCGTAAGGGGCGATGTACTGCAGCGTGGCCGGGTCACTGGCGCAGGCCGCTACAATGGTGGTGTATTCCATGGCACCGTGTTTTTCAAGCACCGCATGCACCTGGGCCACGGTGGATTTTTTCTGTCCGCAGGCGACGTAGATGCAAAAAACATCGGTGTCCTTTTGCGCCAGGATCGCGTCAATGGCGCAGGCGGTTTTGCCGATCTGACGGTCGCCGATGATGAGTTCCCGCTGACCCCTTCCGACCGGCGTCATGGCATCAACTGCTTTAAGGCCGGTATAGCAGGGTTCATGAACACTTTTTCTGGCAATGACACCCGGGGCAACGACTTCCACCCGGCTATATTCTTTGGCATCAATCGGGCCCTTGCCGTCCAACGGTTCTCCCACTGCGGATACCACCCGGCCAAGGACGGCTTCGCCAACCGGCACCTGTGCAATACGCCCGGTGCGCTTGACGATGTCGCCCTCTTTAATATGGATGTCCTCCCCCATGATGGCCACACCTACATTGTCCTCTTCAAGATTGAGAACCAGTCCCAGGATGGCACCGGGAAATTCCACCAGTTCGAGCGCCATGACGTTTTCGAGTCCGTAGATTCTGGCAATGCCATCACCGACCGATAGCACCACACCGGTTTCACTGAGCTCAATTTTTTTGTCGTAATCGGCAATCTGCTCTTTAATAATCTGACTTATTTCTTCAGCTTTTAATTCCATTATACACCCTCACCCCTTTTTAAAGTTTCTCTCATATTTGACAATTGCGTCTTGATGCTGCCATCCCAGACAAGATCCCCGATCTGGGTCACGATTCCGCCGATCAATTCAGGATCCTGTTCAACCTCCAATATAATCTCTTTATTGGTTTTATTGGACAAGGCGGCCCGAATTTTCTCCACCGTATCTTCTGAAAGCGCAGTCGCCGATACCAGGCTGGCCCGGGCAATACCGTTAAGTTCGTCGGCCAGCTTCTGGTAGAATTGATCGATACTGCCGAGAAACCCGATTCTTCCCTTATCAAAAAGCAATAAAAGAAATGATTTCATGGTCTTGGAAATATCCAAATTATCAATGACCGCCTGCAAAACGTTTCTGCGGCTCGAGCTCTCATACAGGGGGTTTGTAATCGCCTGATTCAGCGTATCCTCCCGCTCCATCAAATCGGCAAATCCGCTGAGCTCCTTTCGATAGGAATCGGTTTGACCGTCTTCTTTGCCGATGAGCAAAAGTGCCTTGGCATAGCGCCGGGCGACCGCTAAATTTTTCATTATGCCACCACCTTGTCTAAATATTCGTCAACGAGTTTATCCTGATCCGGGGCCGTGATCGCCTTTTTCAGCGTTTCTTCCGCTTTTACCAATGCTTCTTCAACAACCTCACGCTGCAACTCCTGCCGGGCTTTACCAAACTCGTGCTCGATGTTGCGTCGCGCCTGAACCTGAAGTTTTTCTGCCGTCGCCTCCGCTTCTCTTAAAATTTTCGCTTTGGCTTCGTTGCCCTGCTTGATATAGCCTTCGACAATTTTTTCGGCTTCGCTCTCAAGCTGGGATAATTTCTCGTTGTATTGTGCCAACTGTTTTTCGGCTTCGGCTTTCTGGGCCTCCAGACTCTCCAGCTGTTCACGTATATCTTTGATGCGCGAGCTCAGGGCCTGGGAAATAGGTTTGCGCAGTATAAATATAAGGACAACCAGCAAAACGACAAAATTCATTACCCGCCAGGTATCCGTCGCAACCCAGCCCTTTGCGCCGCCTTCTCCGCCGGAGGCCCCCAGGGCGTTTCCCACCCCCATGGATAACAATAAAAGCACAAAGAGAACACCGAGGACAATCACCCGTGCTCTTTGCTGGTCGGGCCACCGCCCAAAACCGGGAAATCCCATTATACCGTCCTCCCTAATATTTTTTGGCAGATGTCACTGGAAAATTCATCCACTTTTGCTTGCAACGCGTCCTTGGCGGTTTCTGCTTCCCGGGAAATCTTTTCACGGATATCCGCCAATTCCGCCTGGGCCTTTTCGTTCACCTTGGCGATGATCTCTTTTTCTTCTTCGGCAGCGGCTTGCAGCAGCGCTTCTTTTTCATTCAGGCCTTTGGCCCGAGCCTCTTTGATACCCGCTGCAAAGGCCGTATCTTTTTCCAGGGCATCTTCATTATAGGTTTCAATACTCGTCTCAAGCCCGTCGATTTTTTCTTTTCTTTGACGCAGAATATTGCGGATGGGTCGATATAGGATAAGGTTTAGAATCCAGAGGATGACGAGAAAATTGATAATCTGAATGCCAACGGTCCAATCGGGCATAACGGTAACCCCGCCGCTACTTTTCGATTCTCCCGATGAACCCAGGGCCAGGGAAGTGGCCAGCGACAGCATGCCGATCAGCAATAAAAGGGCGATAACAGGAAATTTACGGTACCTACCAAAAACCTTCATTAAGAGAACCTCCGTAGAAGAATTTTTGCGCAACTGACCTAAATAGTTTAAAAATGGATACAAGGATGGTTTGGCTCGGGCGGTCTATACCATCCGCACCAACCCGTTGTCAAAGGATTTTTTGAAAATTTTATTGGTCTTTGGGAAGCTCTGAAACGGAAGGATATTTGACAGGAACCGCCGGTTTTTTTATCGGAACTGTTTTTGTTTTCATGCTGCAATTGCCGGTGAAAACGCCTCCGGGTTCTATGGAAATGACGCCGGCCTCGATATCGCCATTTACCCGACCGGGTGGATATACTTCAACCCGTTTTTTTGCATCGATCGTGCCGCTGACCTCCCCCATGACGACGATTGAACTCACACGGATATCCGCCTGAATTACTGCTTTTTCTCCGATAATTAAGGTGCCGCCGTTGCTGAAAATTTTGCCTTTCACCCGCCCGTCCAGCCGGATGGTGCCCTGAAACTCAATCGTTCCTTCGATACGGGAATCGGCACCTAAAAATGTTGATATGGATCCGATATTTTTTTCTTTTTGCATATGTTGATTTAACCTCCTGGAGCCAGGCCCCGCCCCTGCGTCTCTGCCAATCGCGTTATTAGAACCCATCTCTAAAATGTTACAAAAGTCGTGCGGTATATTTTAGTGCAGTTGAGTTCTTTAATCAAGACGGTGTCTATGGTTTCAGGTTTCAGGTGTCGGGTGTCAGTAAACAGATGACAGAGAACAGAGTTCAGATTGAGTGCTTCATCTTTCAGTTTTTTACAATCTGTCTTCGACTCGGCTGAGCCGTTCGGCCCTGAGCTCACGGCCGATGGGCTCGTCGCAGGCTGTCGTCTGTCCTCTGACCTTGGAAAGCTGACACCTGACACCCGACACCTGAAACCTAAAATAAAACCGTGTTAATCGAGCATAAACCGTCGCATACTTACATTGAGCAACAGGCCAATACTGATGGCTGTGGTTAATACCGAAGATCCGCCGTAGCTGACAAATGGCAGCGGCACACCCACCACCGGCAACAGTCCCATTGACATGCCGATATTGATGAACGCCTGCCAGAAAATCATCGCCGTAACCCCGACAGCCACGATGGTACCAAAGGGTTCGCGGCATCCATGCGCCACGTTCAACCCCCAGATGATCAGGATCAGAAATAAAAGAACCAGGGTGATCGATCCCAGAAATCCCCATTCTTCTGCCAGAACCGAAAAAATAAAATCGGTGTGCTCCTCGGGCAAGAATGAAAGTGCGTTTTGAGTGCCTTTTAAGTACCCTTTGCCGCTGAGCATTCCGGAACCGATCGCAATTTTAGACTGAATAATGTGATATCCGGCTCCCAGCGGGTCCCGGTCCGGATTCAAAAAGACAAGAATCCGTTTTTTCTGATATTCTTTTAAGAAGAACCATATCAGCGGGACCAGTACCGCTCCGGAAGCAAACAAATAGGCAAAAGAGCGTCTTTCAATTTTCACAAAAACCGTAATGGAACCGGCGATCAACACCACCAGCCCGGCCGTCCCCAGATCCGGCTGCATACCGATTAAAAGAACCGGCAGCATGATAATCATCACGGGCCGGACCAATTCACGCAGGGTGAATCCTCTGGTTTTGGCATCTTTGGAGTAGTAGCGCGCCAAGGCGAGGATGACGCCAATTTTAACGAGCTCAGACGGCTGAAACGATACCGGACCGATGATCAACCACCTTCTCGACCCGCCGACATATTTACCGGAAATTAAAACGACAATCAATAAGGCAATGCAGGCAAAGTAGATGGGCTGCGACCAGCGATCCAAAATTTTATAATTGAACAGAAACGTGACCACCATGGCAACCAGCCCGACGGAAAACCACAGCAATTGCTTATAGAACAGTACCTTTTGGGGCGTCGGAGTCTCCGCCGTCACGGCGCTATATAAGGTGATCAGACCGATACATCCAATTAAGATGGCCACTCCCATTAAACCCCAATCAAAATATTGTACCAACCGCCGATCAAACATTCGTCACTTCGCTTTCGCTTCGTTCAGGTTTCAGGTGTCAGTGTTCAGGTGTCAGGATTACGAACTCGATGACACGATGATTATCAGATTCTTCACACTGTCTTCTGTTTGCTGACACCTGACACCCGACACCTGAAACCTTATTTATATAGGGCCAGATTATCCACCGTCTCTTGTGGTACCGGCAGCGCTTTGCGTTGCCACCTGTGGACCGACAGGTGGCTTACGCAAATACGTCTTGATCATCTCTCTGGCAATCGGCGCTGCCGCCCCGGAGCCGTGCTCCCCATGTTCAACCACAACCGCAACCGCGATCGTCGGTTGTTCAGAGGGTGCATATGCCACAAACCATGCATGGGCTCTTAGATGGATCGGCATATCTTCTTCCGCTAGCGTTTCGTCCTCTTTGCGGCTGACCACCTGAGAGGTACCGGTCTTGCCGCTGAGATCGATATCCGCCAGACGGCTGCCGCGGGCGGTTCCGTTCTCACCGTTGACCACCTTCCACAGGCCCAGTTTGACGCGGTCAAGGTTGACCGGAGAGATTGGCAGTTTCCCCGTCAGCCGGGGCTCATTCTTTTGTAGAACCTCTCCGCCCGCTGATTGAATGCGGTCTAAAATCATCGGTTGATATCGATTGCCCCCATTGCCGACCGCAGCAGCCAAAACCGCCATCTGCAAAGGGGTTGCCAGATTAAACCCCTGGCCGATGGCAACTGAAAGGGTTTCGCCTTTCTGCCAGGGTATGCCGGTGCGCTTTTTTTTCCAGGCAGCTGTGGGAATCAACCCATGGGCTTCCTGATCCAAAAATATGCCTGTCGGCGATCCCAGACCGAAGGCTTTGGCGTACCAGGCTAAGCGATCCACGCCGAGGCGATCGCCGACCTGATAAAAAAACACATCACATGATTCTTCCACAGCCTTGATGATATCGACTTTCCCATGCCCCCCCTTTTTCCAGCAGCGGTAAACCCGATTGCCGAATCGATAATGCCCAGGGCAGTTCAATAGGGTCTGATCATCAATGACACCTTCTTCCAGCCCAGCCAGCGCCGTGATTATTTTGTAGGTCGATCCGGGCGGATATTCTCCCTGGATGGCACGGTTTGACATCGGTCTGAATGGATTGGAAATCAGTGAATCCCATTGCTGATGCGTGATGCCACCAACAAAAAAATTTTGATCAAACGCGGGACTGCTGGCCAGCGCCAAGATCTGACCGGTACCCGGTTCGATGGCGACTGCCGCACCGACCACACCTTCCAGCAGCGTTTCGGCACGGTGCTGCAATCGTTGATCGGTCGTCAAGTAAATATTGTGACCGGGTTCGGCTTCAACGGTTTTTAAGATCCTCATCACCAGGCCGTTGGCGTTGACCTCAACCTGTCGCCCACCCCGTTTTCCCCTCAGGAGATTTTCGTAACCCTTTTCAGCGCCAAACTTGCCGATGAGGTCGCCGCTGCGGCAATCCGGATATGAACCGCTTTTGAGCTCAGTGGGGCTGATTTCGCTCAGATAGCCGATGAGATGTGCGGCCATGCGTTCATGAATATAATGCCGCCGCAAATTGACATCCACCGAAACCCCCGGAAGGTCAAATTTATTGACTTCTATGGTTGCCAGGGTATCACGCCCGACATCCGGTTTGAGCAGACGGGGTTGGTAAGCCGATGCGCCGCGTGTCTGCTTTATTTGAGATAACAATATGTCCGCAGGCGTTTGCAGATGCCGCGACAACTTTTCAAGCGTATGCTGCAGGGGTGCCGCGTCTTTTAATGTAATGTTCACATCGAATGAGGGTCGGTTATCGACCAGCAGGTCGCCGTTGCGGTCATAGATCCGACCTCTGGGGGGATCGATATTTTGCAGCCGGATGCTGTTATTTAGCGATAGTCGTCGGTACTCATCACCCATGATGGCCTGCAGGTAAATCAGGCGTATGAAAAGCACCACGAAGGCCGCCAGCGCGCATGCAATCACACCGGCAATGCGCTGCTTGTACCAATCCGGATCTGCTGTTTTTAGATATCGGTCCATAGAATTTGAGTCAGGAGATAGTGTTGTGTCTCCCAAGTAATTTACAAAACACGGTGCTATTTTAGGTTTCAGGTGTCGGGTGTCAGGTGTCAGGATTGCGAAAATGATGACGCGCAGATTATCAGATTGTGCAATTTGTCATCTGTTGGCTGACACCCGAAACCTGACACCTGAAACCTTAGATCATGTGTTGTTTAAAGAACTCAACGGCATTTAAATATACCACACGACTTTTGTAACATTTCTGTGAAACACAACGCTACGGTGCGGCTCCATTTAATTGAACGTTAAAACGCTTGGATATCGCTAACAGGCAAAATAAAAATAGCGGGCCGGTCGTCAAAGCCCAGAAAAACTGCACGATAATATTTTTGAGAGCGGCTGCCGGAAGTTGCCAACCCGGTCCTACAAACCCAAATGTTCCGATAATCAACAGATTCTGGATCAAAACCGCAGCGACAACGACCAATGATAAGAAAAATTTATTGCTGACTCGCAAAAATTTTAAAATCCAACGAACCCCCACAAACAGCCAGAAATAAAACGTCAGGTAAAGCCCAAATGGACTTCCGGAAAGATTATCCATAATCAACCCGAGGATTAAAATAAACGGCAGGCTTTCGCGCAGGGGCAGACAAATACTGATAAAGATGACAAAGGGAATGAGAAGATCATACATTCCGGCGAATACATTAAAATAAGCTAAGAGGGTGGTTTGAATGATGATCAAAAAAAGGCAGGTGCCGATATAAAAACCATATCTCATTGCTGGCTCGCAAATGCTTGTGTTTTGGGATGCAGAATAACCAAAACCTCTTCAAGTTTTTCATAATCAACGAAAGGCGTAACCGTAATTTCATAAAAAATATCAGAACTGCGCTCACTTAAATCCGATACCCGGCCGATGCGCAGTCCCTTCGGATATACGCCGTCCAACCCGGATGCGATAACGGTATCACCGATTTGAACATCGTGCTTACGCAGAACAAATTCAAATCGGCACTGGTCTGCCGACGCACCCTTAATGATTCCGCGCGCCCTTGAGCGTTGCACCAGTGCATCCACCGCGCTGTTACGATCGATGATCAGCATCACTTTAGCATATAGACCGGAAACTTCAATTACCTGACCGGCAATACCGGTGGGCAAAACGACCGGCAGCCCCTTCTGCAGACCATCCGACCTGCCCTTATCGATGATCACGGTTTTGAACCACCCGGAAGGGTCTTTTGAGATAACCTCGGCCGCCACAACTCGATGGGTCGGTGCTTTTTGAAAATTCAGCAGATTCCGCAGACGTGAATTGGCCAGTCCAATCTCATGCCATTCATTATCTTTCTCAACGAACTGATTTAAGGATTTTTTTAGGGTTTCGTTTTCATGGGCAGCCGATACCAGGAAAAAATAATTTTGCCAGATGCCCCGGGTAAAACGCACCGAGCGCGTGACAATCTCCTGGAAGGGCGCCACAAAAGAGATCCCCACACGGCCCAATCCAAAAGTTGATTGGCTCTTGCTGGTGATTGAAAGGAGGATAACGTTGACGGCAATCAGAACGATACCGCCAACGATCAGAACCATCTTTTTGGAGAACATAAAGCTTCGTTCAATTTCCGGGATGTTAACGGAGATGTGCCATCAGTTGACCACAACATCTTTGAGGATGTCAAGGTTGTCGAGGGCCTTCCCCGAACCCAGCGCTACGGTTGATAATGGATCCTCGGTAACCGTAACCGGCAAGCTGGTTTCCTCTCTGATGAGTTTATCCAGATTCTTAAGCAGGGCTCCGCCTCCGGTTAAAATAATACCGCGATCCACAATGTCGGCGGATAATTCGGGCGGTGTCTGCTCCAGGGCAATTTTCACCGTCTCAACGATGGCATCAATTTGTTCAGAAATCGCAATTCGGATTTCCTCTGAGTCTATCGATAAAATCTTAGGAATTCCGGAAGCAAGGTCGCGGCCTTTAACTTCAATGGTCTCCAGGTTCTGAGAATCCGGATAAGCATTGCCGATTGAAGTTTTTATCGTCTCTGCCGAACGCTCACCGATCAGCAGATTATATTTTCGCTTGATATACTGAATGATAGCCGAATCCATCTTATCACCGGCCACCCGAACCGATCGGCTATAGACAATTCCTTTCAGCGAGATCACGGCAACCTCAGTCGTACCGCCGCCGATATCCACCACCATGTTACAGGTCGGTTCGGTGATGGGCAGCCCGGCGCCGATCGCTGCCGCCATGGGTTCTTCAATCAGGAATACCTCCCGGGCACCGGCGGATTCGGCAGATTCTCTGACGGCGCGTTTTTCAACCTGAGTGATTCCCGAAGGCACAGCGATAATAATCCGCGGCCGCACAAAGGTTCTGCGATTATGCACTTTGTGGATAAAGTGGCGCAACATGGCCTCGGTCACTTCAAAATCAGCAATGACACCGTCACGCATCGGTCGGATGGCCAAAATATTACCGGGTGTTTTACCCAGCATGTTTTTGGCCTCAGCCCCGACAGCCAAAACGCGGTTTTTGGATCGATTACCCGTGCTGACCGCCACCACCGAAGGCTCACTGAGTACAATACCGTCCCCTTTGACATAGACAAGGGTGTTGGCGGTGCCCAAATCGATGGCCAGGTCAGTTGAAAACACACCTAGAATTCGGTCTAAAAATATGTTCATTCGAAAACGCCTCGCTAGAAAAAATGTATATAAAAATTCAAGGGATGGCTAACAAATTTATTGTAGCATGACAAGCAAAAATAATCATTAGAAAAATTCTTTAGGCAATTGCATTCATCACCGCGTCATGCAGTTCAGGCCTGAATTTCTTGATCTGTTCATTGTCACGCGTGGGGTGTACGCGATTGGTCAGCAAAATGACAATCACCGACCGCTCAAGATCCATCCAGAAAGAGGTGCCGGTAAATCCCAAATGCCCAATGCTGTTTTGCGAAAAGCCCCGTCCGCAACTGGAGCCGGTTAGGCTGGGCGTATCAAATCCCAGCGCTTTATCGGTTCCGGGTAGCCGTTTGAAAAATTGATGCAGCAAGTCCTGCTGAAACAACCCGGTGCTTGTTCGGCCATGATAAGTAAAAAGCAACTCAATCAAGAGGCGGTTAATATCGTCAGCGGTTCCAAAAAGACCGGCATGCCCCTCAATACCGCCGACCGCATAAGCATTTTCATCATGCACTTGGCCTTCTATTATTTTTTGGCGCCAGGGACAATTCTCTGTGGCTGCAAAGGTTCCCCTGTTATCTTCAATGTTATGGGTGATAAAAAAAAGATGGTTAATCCCCAAAGGTTGATAAATCTCATCGACAACAAAATGATCAAGCCGCCGCTGTGCAACGTGTTCGACAACCCAGGCCAGAATCATGAACCCCAGGTCACTGTAGAGAACCGTTTCACCAATGGGATTGATGCGTGGCTCCTGCACCAGGTGCTTCCGCAGCGCTTTTCTGCATGAATCCGTTGCAACACCTTTTAAAGCCTCATAGTAGGGCCGGTAGTCGGGAAGCCCTGAATTATGATAAAGCAAATGCGCGAGCTTTACCCTGGCTTTATCGGTGTGCTCAAATTCAGGCAATAATTGACCGAGGTGCTGCTCCAATTTAATTTGATGGTGCTGCACGAGCCGCATCACCGCCAACGTCGTCGCCAGGGGCTTGGTCAGGGATGCCAAATCAAAAATCGTTTCGGGGACCACCGGCACTCGAGAAACAAGATGCGTAACCCCGTATGCGTTAAAGAAAACGGTTTCTCCTTTTTGGGAGACAAGTAAAACGCCGCCGGGAAATATCTCGTTAGCAACGGCTTGCATCATGAGGCTGTCTACATTCTGCATAGACATACTAATTCTTATCCCCTAAGGTTTCAGGTGTCAGGTGTCAGTCTTTGGCCCG
>Ga0316190_10002922_pt1 | contig 12445 bp, 9 predicted proteins | sample Eddworburrow2_MG_FD_204929 | JGI IMG/M metagenome (GOLD analysis project Ga0316190, IMG submission 204929) | Coastal sediment microbial communities from Maine, United States - Eddy worm burrow 2 | ecosystem: Environmental > Aquatic > Marine > Coastal > Sediment | place: USA: Maine | collected... | reverse complement strand
TCCCTCCTATGAGCAGGATTGGCAGAGACGCTTCTTGTAAAACGGCTGTCCGGTCTGGCCTCTCCTTCATACCCCTAAGCAGAGCCACAATTCCCTGGTCACTGCTTTCAAGGGCAATCCGCCTGGCCCTTTCCACCTCTTCGGGCATCAGTTCCACGTTGTCCATGGAAAAGGCTTTGGGGATGTTTACCTGAACGATCTGTCTTTTCTTACCACATAGCACCAGGCTGATTTCCCGGTCACGGTTCTCTCTTTTTTCATCGTTATCCGCAAAGGGAGTGGAGTGAAAAAGGGAGTAGCCCAACAGCTTTTCAGGAAAAAGCTCTGCAAATGCCATAAGCACGTATCCTCCCATGGAGTGCCCTACAAGGAAAATCTTCCCGATGCCTTCCGCCTCCACTATGGCCCTTATCGCGCCAGCCAGATCATCCATGCTATGTAAAGCTCCCCAGGTCCCTGAACGACCATGGCCTGGTAAATCAGGGATGATTAACCTGTATCCCTGCGGAATGCGGTCTGCAAAACTATCCCAGATCTCTGCACTTTCCAGGTAACCATGAAGAAGCACCAGGCAGGGACCTTCTCCCCGATCCCAATAGACCAGGCCGGTACCTTTGTATTCCATGTGCTTTTGCATCTTGTCTTAGTGTTTACTGTTCATCAGTTCTTCAATTTCATCCGCTTCGAGAGGGATAGCCTCTGTCAGATCGACCGCACCTTCAGTACTAATAAGAATGTTGTTCTCCAGCCGGATGCCTGTCTTCTCTTCCGGAATATAGATGGCTGGCTCACAAGTGAATACCATTCCTGGTTCAAAGCGCCTTGACCGGTCAAAGGGATCATGCACATCCAGCCCCAGGGAGTGGGAGGTGCCATGCATGTAGTAAGACTTCCAGGGAGGATCCTGATCGGACGCTACCCTGGTATCCTCAAGGGAGTAAAGACCAAGAGCAATATGTTCCTCTTCCCACAGCTTACCCACCTCCATGTGGAATTCTGTCAGGAGCGTGCCAGGCACCATCATTTCCCTGGCTTGCCGGAAGATCCTTAGCACGGCTTCATACAGGTCCCGTTGTCTGGGGGAAAATCGGCCGTTCACGGGAATGGTCCTCGAACAGTCGGCTGCATAGTTGTTGACTTCAGCACCAAAATCCATCAGGAGCAAATCTCCGTCCCGGCATTGGCTGCTGTTTTTCACATAGTGTAGGATCAGGGCATTCTCCCCGCTTGCCACAATGGGATCATAGGCATGTCCGGCTGCGCCATTCTTAATGAATGTTCTAATGATCTCAGCTTCCAGAGCATACTCCCAAACTCCGGGTACTGCTTTCCTCAGCACTTCTAAAAAAGCAGTGTGGGTGATGGATATGGCTTTCCTGATCTGGTCAATCTCCTCCGGCTCCTTGATCATTCTGAGTTGCTCCACCAGAGGGGCCAGGGGCAATCTGTTCAGCTCGGTCAGATCACTGAACCGGGCTTGCGGGCTCAGTGCATCTAATTCCTGTTCGCAGTAAAGCATGGTAGTATCCTTCAGCAACACTTCCAGTACTGCATCCTTTTCTTCCAGCCAGCGAATCTGGTCGATCCCTGAAAGTCGTCTCAGCTCATCCGGTCCGGGAAGGGGTCCGGCCCACAGTTCTGATTTGGCAGTGGATCTCCGGATAAAAAGCAACTCCCTGAGATCCGGATCGGGATGATCAGGAAAAAATGCCAGGAGGCAGGATTCCTGTATGACTCCTGTGAGGTAGTAAAAATCGGAATACTGACGAAAAGGATAGTGCTGATCACCGCTCCTTGTCTTTGCTTCGCCAGAGCGAATCAGCACCATTGCACCCGGAGCCATTGCTGCTGTCAGTTTTGACCTGTTGCGAATGAAAAGGCTTGACGGAACTGGATCGGGTTTCATAAATTGAAAAGCTTCTAAATTGAGCTAGTTTACCTGTTGTAGGAAATGTACAAGGTAAGAAGGAATCAGAAAATCATATATTTGTTTTGACTCAATGCAATTTAAGTAACTTATTCTAATTGTAATCATATGTCCAGTATTTTCACTTCTTCCGTCGGAAAGAAACTTTTGATGTCGCTGGCAGGGATTTTTCTGATCGTATTCCTGCTGGTCCACATGGGAATCAATCTTTTGATTGTCATTTTCGATGATCCCATGGTGTACAACAAAGCTGCTCATATCATGAGCACAAACATCCTGATCAAGATCTTCGAGATTATTCTGTTCGGCGGATTTCTGCTGCATATGATCTATGCACTGATTCTGCAGATACAGAACTGGATAGCCAGGCCCAGCAGGTACAACAAGGCCAACTATTCCAACACCTCTTTCTTTTCAAAGTTCATGATTCATACGGCCCTGATCACCCTGGTTTTCCTTGTGATTCACATGATGGATTTTTACATCAAGGCAAAATTCGGTCATGCCACGGAAGTAATCGTGGATGGGGTTGTCTACCATGATTTTGCCACCGAGATTATCGACAAATTCAAAATGCTACCCTTTGTGATTTTCTATATCGCTGCCTTTGTGTTTCTGGGCTTTCACCTGGTGCACGGATTTCAATCAGCGTTCAAAACATTGGGAATGGACCATAAGAAATACACCCCGGTGGTCCAGTTTCTGGCCATCATCTACTCCACCATCATTGTGGGGGGCTACTCCTTCATTCCTGTATATATCTACTTCCTATAACATCAATCTTATCCAATATGCAAAAGCTTAATTCCAGGATACCCGATGGACCCTTGGCGGAAAAATGGTCAAATTATAAATCGAGCCAGAACCTGGTCAACCCGGCAAACAAGCGAAAACTGGATGTGATCGTGGTCGGAACCGGTCTGGCCGGTGCCTCTGCAGCGGCCTCCCTTGCTGAAATGGGATTCAAGGTAAAATCCTTCTGTTACCAGGACAGCCCCCGGCGTGCGCACTCCATTGCGGCTCAGGGAGGAATCAATGCAGCCAAGAACTACCAGAACGATGGCGACAGCATCTACCGTCTCTTCTACGATACCATCAAGGGGGGCGACTACCGTTCCCGTGAGGCTAACGTTTACAGGCTTGCTGAGGTAAGCAACGAAATTATCGATCAGTGTGTGGCACAGGGAGTACCCTTTGCCCGTGAGTACGGAGGCACCCTCGACAATCGCTCATTTGGTGGTGCGCTGGTATCCAGGACATTTTATGCACGGGGACAAACCGGTCAGCAGCTGCTCCTGGGAGCCTACCAGGCTCAGTCCAGGCAGGTGAAAAAAGGCAACATCGAAATGTACCCCAGGATGGAGATGTACAACCTGGTGATGGTGGACGGAAAAGCCCGCGGCATCATTGGCCGGGATGTGATTACAGGTAAGCTGGAGCGCTTCAGTGCTCATGCCGTGGTGCTGGCCACGGGCGGATACGGCAATGTATTTTTCCTCTCTACCATGGCCATGGGTGCCAATGCAAGTGCAGCCTGGCAATGCTACAAAAAGGGAGCCCTCTTTGGAAATCCCTCCTTCGTTCAGATCCACCCCACCTGCATTCCCGTACACGGTGACGCCCAGAGTAAACTTACCCTGATGAGCGAAAGCCTGAGGAACGATGGCCGCATCTGGGTTCCCAAAAAGAAGGAGGATGCGGAAGGTCTGCAAAATGGGACCCTCAGTGGAACGGACATCCCCGAGGAGGATCGCGATTACTACCTGGAGAGAAGGTATCCGGCCTTTGGAAACCTGGTGCCCCGCGATGTGGCCTCCCGGGCAGCCAAAGAGCGTTGCGATGCCGGATATGGAGTAAACTCCACCGGTCTGGCCGTTTTCCTCGATTTCAAAGACGCCATTGAAAGGCTGGGGAAGGATGTAATAGAAGCCAAATACGGCAACCTTTTCCAGATGTATGAAAAGATTACCGACGACAATCCCTACAAAGTCCCCATGATGATTTACCCGGCCATCCACTATTCCATGGGTGGGATCTGGGTCGATTATGAACTTCACACCACCATCCCGGGACTCTTTGCCACAGGCGAGTCAAACTTCTCCGACCACGGGGCCAACCGACTTGGCGCCTCGGCCCTGATGCAGGGTCTGGCCGATGGCTATTTTGTCCTGCCCTATACCATTCAGAACTACCTGGCCGACGAGATCAATACGCCCCGGTTCAAGACAGATATCCCTGAGTTTGAGGCGGCTGAAAAAGAGGTGAGGGAGCAGCTGGAAAAGCTAATGGCCATCCGGGGTACCATGAGTGTGGATACCCTGCATAAGAAACTTGGAAAGATCATGTGGGATGGCGTGGGGATGGCCCGGAACAAAGAAGGCCTGATCAAAGCCAGGGAAGAGATTCAAAAACTCAAAGAGGTCTTCTGGTTCGATCTGAAGATTCCGGGGGAAATAGAGGATCTGAATGGGGAATTGCAGAAAGCCAGCAGGTTGGCCGACTTCATTGAGCTGGGTGAACTTATGGCCATGGATGCCCTGATCAGGGAAGAGTCCTGCGGGGGTCATTTCAGGGAAGAGTACCAGACCGAAGAGGGGGAAGCACTGCGCGACGACAAAGACATGACCTTTGTAGCAGCCTGGGAGTTTAAGGGAGAAGATAAGGATCCGGCGCTGCATAAGGAGCCTCTGAATTTTGAATACATCGAAGTAAAACAAAGGAATTACAAATAAGAGAAGAATTGCCATGAACCTGAAACTGAAAATCTGGCGACAGAAGGATCCCAACACCAGGGGAAAGTTCGTCAATTACAGACTCCAAAATATCTCGGCCGACAGCTCCTTCCTGGAAATGCTCGATGTGTTGAACGAGGGACTGATCGATAAGGGCGAAGAACCCGTGGTTTATGATCACGACTGCAGGGAAGGAATCTGTGGTGCCTGTGGTTTGTACATCAATGGCAGGCCCCACGGACCCGACTCACTGATCACGGTTTGTCAGCTCCATATGCGTAAGTTTAAGGACGGAGATACCATTGTAATAGAACCCTGGCGGGCCAGGGCCTTCCCAGTCATAAGGGACCTGATGGTGGATCGCAATGCCTTTGATGCCCTGATCCAGGAAGGGGGATATGTATCGGTCAACACCGGAAGTGCTCCCGATGCCAACGCTATTCTGGTAAAGAAGGAACATGCTGATCTTTCCATGGATGCAGCTGCCTGCATCGGATGCGGTGCCTGTGTGGCGGCTTGTAAAAATGCTTCGGCCATGCTCTTTGTGGGGGCCAAGATCTCTCAACTGGCCCTGCTTCCCCAGGGCAAAATTGAAGCAAATGCGCGGATCCTGGATATGGTGGCAAAAATGGATGAACTGGGATTTGGGAATTGCACCAACACCGGGGCCTGTGAAGCCGAATGCCCCAAGGGGATCACGCTGACAAACATCGCCAGGCTGAACCGGGAATATTACAAGGCGACCTTTTGATCGGCAGCTAAACCCGCATGGTATCCTCTACCTCGTCTACGGTCTTGGGAATAGGGGTGCCCAGTACGCGGCTTCCCTCATCGGTGATTAAGACATCGTCCTCGATCCTTACCCCGCCAAATCCTCTGTAAAGTTCTACCTGGTCATAGTTAATGAATTGCTCCAGCTTCTTTTCTCCCTTCCACTGATCAATGAGGGCAGGGATAAAATAACAACCCGGTTCGTTAGTCACCACAAATCCGGGTTCCAGCTTTCGGCCCAGTCGCAGGTAGGCCAGTCCGAACTGATCGCTTCGCTTCACGGAATCGCTGTAACCCACATGATTCTCTCCCAGACCCTCCATGTCGTGCACATCGAGGCCCAGCATATGTCCCAGGCCATGAGGGAAAAAGAGGGCGTGAGCCCCGGCAGCCACCGCTTCGTCCAGATCCCCTTTCATGATCCCCAGCTCTTTGAGTCCCCCGGCAATGATCCTGGCAGCCATCAGGTGCACCTCCCTGTAGGAGCGTCCGGGCTGAGAAGCTTTGATGGTTTCGGTGTTTGCCTTTAGTACGATGTTGTAAATATCCTTTTGCTGAGCCGAAAACTTTCCTCCTACCGGGAAAGTTCGGGTAATGTCGCTGGCATAACACAGGGCAGACTCGGCCCCGGCATCACAAACCACCATTCTTCCCTCTGCCAGCTCGTTGCCATGATAATGGTTATGAAGAGTCTGACCATCCATGCTCAGGATCACCGGAAATGAAACCGGTCCCCCATGTGAAAGCGCAATCCCCTCAATGGCTCCGGCAAGCTCTCTTTCGTAGTTCCCGGGGTAAGCCATCTTCATGGCCGTGGTATGCATGATTCCTGCCACATTTGCCGCCTTCTCGATTTCAGCGATCTCATGAGCATCCTTTATGGAGCGTAATTTCACCACTGCATCGATCAGCGTTTGCGATACCAGAGTCTGAACCTGCTCATGGCCAATACCCGCCAGTCCGGCCAGGGTGATCACCTGGTCGCCCCGGTAAGGAGGAAGGATATGAACCTTCCTGCCCTTCTGAAGATTGTGCTTCACAATTTTACCAAGAGACTCAATGGTGCCAGTCGACTCCACCGCAACTAAGGAGGCCAGTTCGCTCACCGAGGGTTGCTCACCCATCCAGATGATATCGTCAACACCAAAATCATTCCCATACAGGGTGTCCTCTTGTTCATCCACATCACACACACCGTAAAATCCCGGACGGTTGATGCCGAAAAAATACAGAAAGGTGCTGTCCTGCCTGTAGTGATAATAATTGGACCGGTAGTTCATGGAACTCTCCTCATTCCCGGCTATCAGGATTACTCCCTCACCCACCAGGTCGCGTAACATTTTTCTTCTTTGCCAGTAAATCTCCTTTGGAAACACGTTCATATCTAATCGTTCATTTGGTTCAAAATCAATCCACTAAAAATAGCGTTATTTTTTTTGACAAAGGGTCCAAAACCTGCAATTTGTTTTCGGAGCCAAACAAGTGTTTTTCAGGAAAACAGTAAGGAAATCCGGCTCAGAGAATAAAAGCCGCATAATTTTGTAACCTTTTCATTAACACAGAGTATAAAAATGCGAAGAGTGTTGCACAGGAAGAATATAATTCTATATTCGCAGCATGAAAGCCATTTATCAACCGACTGTTAACAATTTTACTAACATGCCTTACCGCCGATTACCTAATACAGACTCTGCCCGGCTGAAATCACTGAAGGCAGCCTATGAAAAAGGAAAGGAACTCCCCCCATTCAAATTAGCATTCAGTGCAAATTCCTTTCGTAACATGCAAAAGGTACTTCCTCAGTTCGAGAATGCCATATACGAACACAAGAATTCACTGAATATACAGGCGGAGAAGAACAAAGAGTACCAGCGGCGTTTGAAAAAGGTTCGCATATACATTTCCCACTTCATTCAGGTGGTTAACCTGGCCATAGTACGTGGAGATCTTCTTTCTGAAACCAGGAATTATTTCGGCATGGAAGAAGAAGAAAAGAAAGTCCCTAACCTGATTACCGAAGAGGATGTGATCCTCTGGGGCAATAAATTGATTGATGGAGAGCAAAAAAGACGAAACAAGGGCATGAATCCCATCACCAATCCAACCATTGCTGTACTGAAAGTGCATTTCGATAAGTTCATGGAGTACCACAATTACCAGCAAAGTCTAAAGAACCGGAGTCAGCGTGCCCAGGATCAATTAAATGAAAGACGAACACAGGTAGACGGTGTGATCCAGCAAATATGGAACGAGGTGGAAAGTTCTTTTGGCGATCTGCCCGAGGAAATGAGACGGGAAAAGGCCACAGGCTACGGACTGGTTTATGTTTTCAGGAAAAACGAGATCAGCAATTCTACTCTTTTTCAATCTCCCCGGATAGAGGAGATCGGGTAGAGAATCCACCCACCTGGTAATACCACATCACGGCAAAGAAGATAAACAGAGCCAGGCTGATTACCGCAGCCACCGGGATCAATGTGCTGGTACCAATTTCTTCCAGCATATCATCTGCACTTCCTTTGGAACTGAAGTAATAGTAAATCACTCCCATAGCATTGTTCACAAAGTGCGCCAGAATGGGGTACCAGATGGAGCGGCCATAATACATCAGGTAGCCAAGTACCATTCCAAGTACAAAGCGGGGAAGGAAAGAGAAAAACTGAAAGTGAAACGCGGAGAAAAGAATGGCTGTAATCACAACAGCCAGATGAACATTCTTCAACATGCCAATCATTAAACGCTGCAGCACACCCCTGAAAATAAGCTCCTCACCTACTGCTGCAATCACGCCAATCATTAGCAGATTCACCAGCAGGCCCCAAATTGTTTTGGTGGCAGTGAAGGCAATCATCATTTTCTCAGCTTCGCCTTCAAGGTTTCTGAGGATCCTGTCCAGGGCTTCGATGGGCACCTCCATTCTCAAGTTTAGCTCGGCCGTATAATTAATGAAAGGGATCACTGAAACCATCATCAGGATGGTAAGCAGCACGGGAATAGTACCCACAGGCCTGCCGAAATCATAATAGGAAAACAGGTCTCCTGCAAAGAGATAGGAAAAGAGGAAGGCCGGGATGATGAAGGTGCCTATGGAACCCAGTATCTGAATCAGTTTGGAAGCGGCTACGTAGGTGGGATCGTCAAAATTTTGCAGGCTTAAAATCTCGGTGAAGCTGAATCCGTATATCCATGAAGCCAGAAACGCACCCAGGAACTGAAAGCCAAGTCCCAGGATAAAAAGGACCACCACTGCAAAGAGAAATTTTTCAGCCGGTCTCATTCCGGCAAGCATTGCGTTCTTAGGCACGAATTTTTGTATTTTTGCTGCGAACTGAAAGCACAAAGAAAACAATTTGGCTCATTAGTTCCTACTATAGTTTTACACCATGCGTATTGGAGATCTTGATCTTGGAGAACAGCCCCTGTTCCTTGCACCCATGGAGGACATCACAGATCCTTCGTTCAGATTCCTGTGCAAGAAATTCGGTGCCGATGTCATGTATACAGAGTTTATCTCCTCCGACGGACTCATCAGGGACGGGGCTAAGAGTGTAAAGAAACTGGATATATTCGACTACGAACGTCCTATGGGGATCCAGCTTTACGGACACATCGTAGATTCGATGGTGGAAGCCACCCACCGTGCGGTGGAAGCCTCACCTGAGATCATCGACATTAACTACGGTTGTCCGGTCCGCAAAATAGCCAATCGTGGGGCCGGAGCCGGAATGCTGGCAAACATCCCTCTGATGATGGAGATGACCAGGGCCATTGTGGAAGCCTCTCCCCTTCCTGTAACAGTGAAAACCCGGCTGGGCTGGGACGAGCAGCAAAAGGTCATCGTGGAGGTGGCAGAGCAGCTGCAGGATCTTGGGATTGCGGCCCTCACCATTCATGGACGAACCCGGGCTCAGATGTACAGGGGGAAGGCCGACTGGACCCTGATCGGGGATGTAAAGAACAATCCCAGGATGAAGATCCCCATCATCGGCAACGGCGATATCACCACTCCCCTTGAGGCCAGGGAGGCCTTTGAGCGCTATGGGGTGGACGGCATTATGATCGGCCGTGCGGCCGTGGGAAAGCCCTGGCTCTTCAGCCATGTGAAGCACTACCTTAAAACCGGTGAATTGCTGGATCCCCCCACCGTCTCTGACAAAGTGGATATGGCCAGCTTGCAATTCAGCAAATCGCTGGAGATAAAATCAGAACCTGTGGGGATCTATGAAATGCGGCGTCACCTCTCAAATTACTTCAAAGGCTTGCCCCACTTCAAGGACATGCGGTTGAAATTGCTGACCACCCTCGATGTGGAGGAGATTTTTTCACTGCTTGAAGAGATCCGGGAAAAGTACGGCGACCACACACCCGGGGATCCTGGTTCATTCTGGGATAAATAATCCGGTGACAAGGACGCCGGACACTAACTTTTTTTGATATCTATGCTCTTGGGGTAGTCGAGGTTGTAGTGAAGCCCTCTGCTCTCCTTCCTGGCCTGTGCCATCCTGATCACCAGGTAACCCACATTGATCAGGTTGCGAAGCTGACAGATCCTGAGAGAGACTTTCGATTTACGGTAAAGCTCCTCGGTCTCCCGGTAAATAATCTCCAGTCTGGCCGTGGCCCTTTCCAGCCTCAGGTCGGAGCGTACGATCCCCACATAGTTGGTCATAATCTGCTTGACCTCCTTCAGGTTCTGGGTAATCAGCACCATTTCCTCCGGATGGGTGGTGCCGCTATCGTCCCAGTCCGGAATCTGCTCTGCAAACTGGTACTCCGGAACCTGTTGCACCGCATGCTTTGCCGAACGTGCGGCAAATACCATGGCTTCGATCAATGAGTTGGAGGCCAGTCGGTTTGCTCCATGGAGTCCGGTGGAAGATACCTCTCCCACTGCATATAGCCTTTTGATCCAGGTCTGACCATCCATATCCACCTTAATCCCACCACACATGTAATGGGCCGCCGGTACCACCGGTATTTTGTCCCTGGCAATATCGATGCCCAGGGAGGCACACTTTTCGGTGATGTTGGGAAAATGCTCCTTCAGCTCCTTCTCGCTCAGATGGGTGTTGTCGAGGTATACGAAATCGTGACCATGAATCTTCATCTCATTATCGATGGCACGGGCCACCACATCGCGCGGAGCAAGGCTCCCCCGCGAATCGTACTTGTTCATGAACTTCTCGCCAAACTGGTTCCGCAGAATCCCCCCATATCCCCGCATGGCCTCTGTTATCAGGAAGGAGGGCGATTCGCCCGGATTATGCAATGAGGTGGGATGAAACTGAACGAATTCCATGTTCTCAATGATTCCCTTGGCACGGTACACCATGGCCACACCGTCGCCGGTGGCAATGGGTGGATTTGTGGTGGTGGAGTAGAGGTGACCGGCCCCTCCGGAGGCGATGAGGGTAGTTTTTGACAGGACCTTATGTACTTTTTCGGTCTTCAGATCCAGCACATAGGCGCCATAACACTGGATATCGGGCAGACTCCTTTTAACCAGTTTCCCCAGATGGTGCTGGGTAATCAGATCCACCGCAAAGTGCTTTTCCAGCATGTCGATGTTGGGGTGCTTCCGCACCTGTATTGAAAGGGCCCGCTGTATCTCCTGACCTGTGTTGTCCTTGTGGTGGAGGATCCTGTGCTCCGAATGACCTCCTTCACGGGCCAGATCAAATTTGCCGCTGCTTTGCTTATCGAACTTGGTTCCCCATTGAATGAGCTCCCTGATCTGTTCGGGACCCTCTTTGACCACTGTCCTGACTACCTCCTCGTTGCAGAGATGATCGCCTGCCACCAGGGTATCCTCTACGTGCTTCTCATAAGAATCGGGCTCGTAGGTCACCGCGGCAATGCCACCCTGGGCATAGCGGGTGTTGGTCTCCTCCAGTTCCGCTTTGGTAACGAGACAGACCTTCCCATGCGATGCTGCCTTCAGCGCAAAACTCAATCCCCCGAGTCCGGTTCCAATTACCAGAAAATCATACTTTAGCTCCATGTGGCCTCCCCTTAATATTAAGCACAAATATAGGAAATAACCCATTTTCATGTACTTTTGTGCATCTGTGAATTAAAAAAGCAAAACATTCAATGGCTCAGGAGGATCTCTTTAAAAAACTGGTGGCACACTGCAAGGAGTATGGATATGTTTTCCAATCCAGCGAAATCTATGACGGGCTGGCAGCAGTTTATGATTACGGACAGTATGGAGTGGAGCTGAAAAACAACATCAAAAAGTACTGGTGGGACTCCATGGTTCTGCTCCACGAGAACGTGGTGGGGCTCGATTCGGCCATCTTTATGCATCCCACCATCTGGAAAGCCTCCGGCCACGTAGATGCCTTCAACGACCCCCTCATCGACAACAAGGATTCCAAGAAACGCTACCGTGCCGATGTGCTCATCGAGGACCAGATGGCCAAGTATGAGGGAAAGATCAAAAAGGAGGTGGATAAGGCCCAAAATCGCTTTGGAGACAGCTTTGACGAAAAGCAATTCCGCAGCACCAATCCCCGGGTACTGGCAAACCAGGAAAAGCTCGATACCCTGCATAGCCGTTTTGTAAAAGCCCTGAATGATTCGGATCTGGCAGAGCTGCGTCAGATCATTGTGGACGAGGAGATTGTTTGTCCCCTTTCAGGTTCCAGAAACTGGACCGATGTACGGCAGTTCAACCTGATGTTTTCCACCGAAATGGGATCCACTTCTGAGAGTGCCAACCGCATTTATCTAAGGCCCGAAACTGCCCAGGGGATCTTTGTGAACTACCTGAATGTTCAGAAATCGGGACGCATGAAGATTCCTTTCGGGATTGCCCAGATTGGAAAAGCTTTCAGAAACGAAATAGTAGCACGTCAGTTCATTTTCAGGATGCGCGAATTTGAACAGATGGAAATGCAATTCTTTGTCCCCCCGGGTACCGAGCTGGAGTGGTTTGAAGAGTGGAGGGATAAGCGCATGAAGTGGCACCGCGCCCTGGGTTTCGGCGATCAGAAGTATCGTTTCCACGACC
>Ga0316190_10002921_pt1 | contig 12449 bp, 5 predicted proteins | sample Eddworburrow2_MG_FD_204929 | JGI IMG/M metagenome (GOLD analysis project Ga0316190, IMG submission 204929) | Coastal sediment microbial communities from Maine, United States - Eddy worm burrow 2 | ecosystem: Environmental > Aquatic > Marine > Coastal > Sediment | place: USA: Maine | collected... | reverse complement strand
CTTCCGGGGACTGGTGAATTTCAAAAATTGCTGCGCGCTCTGACCTATTTTCTGGGCCGCAGAATCGAAAAGGCGCTTGACCACATTCCAGAAGAGAAGCGGTCAGCTCTTCAACAGGACTGGGGCCGCATTTCTCGGAGACATCGAATTTATACCCATGTTGAACGTTGGCTTCTGTTGAGCACGACACAACGTTTCGGTGTCGCATTTAACCTCGGAGCCCTGGGTGCCTGCCTCTACCTGATCATTTTTACAGATATTGCCTTTGCGTGGAATACAACGCTCGAAATCAAAGCAGCATCCTTTCATCATATTATTGGTTTCGTTGCAAGGCCGTGGGCCTGGTTTTTTCCCGAAGGCGTGCCCTCTTTGCAGCTTGTTGAAGCCACGCGTTATTTCCGAATTGATGGAGATTATGTGAACCCTCTCTTGCCGGGAAGATTTGTGAACCCGGAGATCGTGGGGGGATGGTGGCCCTTTCTGATTCTGTCCCTTGTTTTTTATGGCCTGCTGCCTCGTCTCTTTTTCAGTGGCTTTGCGAATCTGAAATATCGGCTTGCGTTGAAAAAGACGGCGTTGGAGACTGCTGATTACGATGCTTTGTATGATCGGCTTATGAGTCCGATCGTCGAAACACGAGCCCTCAGCAGCGAAACAGGAGGGCTGCAGAAGGAGAAGGCGGACAGCATTATTGAAACTGAACCCATTCGCAAAGGCGAGTGCAGCCTGCTTCAGTGGGGAGAAATTGAATTTGATCTGCACAGGACCCGGCGCGTGCTTGAATCCAGATTCGGCCTCGTTCCAAAGGAGGTGTATGCAGCTGGTGGCATGGATGCTCTGCAGGATAAAAAAGTAATTGTGGAAATTGGCGCAGAACCTGATCAGGCCGTGCCACTGGTCATCATCGTAGAATCATGGGAAGTGCCGAGCAAAGCGATTATCTGGTTTCTGGCCGAACTACGAAAAGAGATACAGGAAAAACGCGCCATCTTAATTGCACTCCTTAATATTGATGAAGACATGAAACCAGTTCCGCCTGCAACGATGGACTGGCAGAACTGGAGGCGATCCATGGCAGAGTCCGGGGATCCCTTTCTGAGAGTTGAAGCTATTGTGGAATTCAGTTTATGAAAAGCACAACACCGGTATTCGCCGTAATAGGACGCGTAAATAAGGGCAAATCGAGCATCGTGTCGACCCTGCTGGAAGATGACAGTGTGTTGATTGAGAGCGCAGCAGGGACGACGCGTGAAAGCAGGGAATACCCGGTCCGTGTCGATGGGCAGGTTCTTGTGAAACTCGTTGACACACCAGGATTTCAACAGGCACCGCGGGCGTTGGCGTGGCTCCGTGAACATGAAGTCTCCGCCGCTAACAGACGTGAGGTGATTGAACATTTCCTTGAAACCTATGCGGGAACAGAAGACTACACGGATGAATGTCGACTGCTGGCACCTATTTTACAGGGAGCCGGCATACTTTATGTGGTTGATGGGGCAAAGCCCTTTCGCCGAAATTATGAGGCTGAGATGGAAATCCTGCGCTGGACAGGACAGCCCCGAATGGCACTTGTCAATAAGATTGGCAACAATGATTACCTCGATAAGTGGCGCCCCGCTCTTGATCAATATTTCAGCATAGTTCGTGAATTTAATGCACAGGCAGTTTCATTTAAGGATCGTATCCGCCTGCTCGAATCCTTTCGGGAGCTGCACGAGCCCTGGCGCGAAAATCTTGATCAGGCCATCAGTCATCTCGAGCGGGACTGGGATAGGCGGAAGCGAGAGAGTGCGCACATCATTGCTTCGCTGCTCGTTCATCAGCTCACTTTTACCAGGGAATTAATCCTCAAACGCTACGAAAAGCCTGAAGATTACAAGCTTTCACTCGAGCAGGATTTTCACGATGCCCTGCGAAAGAAGGAGGCCGAAGCACGAAAAGCAATTGAGATGCTCTACCAGCATCGCCGCCTCGAAATCATTCAAACCGAACTGCAAAAGCCCATTTTTATGCAGGATCTGTTTTCCGATACAACCTGGAGTATGCTTGGACTATCCCCTAAGCAGCTGATAGGGTTCGGGGCAGTTGCCGGTGCAACCTTTGGCGGGATGATGGACGCAGCTGTTGGAGGTACTTCATTTATGGCTGGCAGCCTTCTTGGTGGCCTGGTTGGGGCCGGGTCTGCTGCCTTTTACTCGGCGCAGCGCCTTGCCACAATTGAAAATGTTAAAAACTATATCGCTGGCGGGCAGGGGCTCAAAATCGGACCGATCAAAAATGATAATTTCCCATGGATTGTACTTGATCGTGCTTTGCTCCATTACCATAATGTGCGGGATCTAACCCATGCCAGACGCGAGCGCCTTGACCTGCGGTCGTCCTCTGAGAAATCCGGTATTGTCACGCGTTTTGCACTGGCGGACAAAAAGGAACTCTCACGCCTCTTTACAGCTATTCGCAAAAAGGCATCCGGTGATAGCAGCAGATATGAAAAACAATTGGAACAGAAGATCTATCGACTGATTCAAGATGAGCAGTGAGACGGAAAAGGAAATACCCCACCACATGATACGCACGATCAAGGATGCAGCTGTGCCAGAAGAAGAGAGAACCGCTTCTGTTTCATGTGTACAAGCTGTACTTGTATGATCATCCTGTCAACATGATGTCCAGCTTTCTGGAGCGCGGTATCACATTACTTCTGATGCCCGCACTGAAGGAGAAGTTCAGATTGAGCGACAGGATCCACGAATATAAGGTTATTAAAGAATAAAAACGTATTGCCTGCCTGAAAATGCACAACATGAGTAACGCTGCTTACAAATTTGATTTTGCTGTTATCGGGGCCGGTTTTGCCGGAAGCCTGGTTGCCATGGCCCTTGCCCGGCGCGGGTTTTCTGTTGCACTGGTTGAAAAGGGAACGCATCCGCGTTTTGCGATAGGCGAATCTTCCACACCGCTGGCCAACCTCTACCTGGAAAACATCTGTCGAAAACATAACCTCGAAGCGCTGTTGCCGCTTTGCACCTTCGGCAGCTGGCAAAAAAAATATCCTGACCTGCCATGTGGTTTGAAGCGGGGCTTCAGTTTTTTCAAACAACAGCCCGGTAATCCTTTCACTGCGACTGACCTGCACACAAACGAGCTCCTGGTTGCTGCCAGCCCTACCGATATGGAAGGCGATACCCATTGGCTGCGCTCCTCTTTTGATGCATATATTTTACATCAGGCAAAGGGCGCTGGTGTACATTATTTTGATCAAACGACGATCACAAAACTGCATCAGTCGGCGACCGGATGGAGATTGGAGGGGAGAGCACGTAACGCTGATTTTATGATCGAAACCGCTTTTCTCATCGATGCAGGGGGTGGGGCGTCCCCATTAAAGAAATGCCTCACGCTGGAAGATCACACAAATCAACTTCGAACAACGTCCGGGGCGATCTACGCACACTTTCGCGGTGTGAAACCCTGGCAGGAAATCTATGAAAAGGCTGGCGGCAATTCCCTTGACCACCCCTTCCCGTGTGATCACGCTGCTGTCCACCACATTTTGCAGGATGGCTGGATGTGGCAGCTGCATTTCAATAATGGCATCACCAGTGCCGGGTTCGTGGTGCAGGCTGGCAGCGAAGAGGAGATTCTACTCCGGCAAGACGCCCCCATTGCCTGGCAAAAGCTGTTGAAAAAATATCCATCGTTGCAGGATCAGTTTAAACATGCAGAACAGGTGCAGGACTTTCGCGTGCATCCGCGCATGCAGCGCTGGATCGCACCTGCCGCAGGCGCAAACTGGGCCATGCTGCCACATGCCTGTTTTTTTCTCGATCCACTGCTAAGTGCTGGCAATGCTTATTCGCTAGTCTGTGTTGATCGGCTGCTCGATATTCTCTCCATTTCCAATGACACAAACGACCTTCAATCACCCCTGACAAAATACAGTGCGCAGATGCAACAGGAAGTTGATTTCCTTGATCGTATCATTGATGGCTGTTACGCATCCTTCAAGTCATGGCCACTTTTTACCACTTTCTCCATGTATTATTTTGCTGGAGCGATCCATCAGGAAGAGCGTATCCGTCGGGGTGACTGGCCTGCCGAAGGCTTGTTTTTAAATGCCCATGACAATCATTTTGCGACAAAGGTCAAGTCTGCATATGCCAGAATAAAGGCCGCAGGCGAGCGTGATCTCCTGAGCCAGCAGTTCCTTGATGATTTTATTGCTGAAACAGCCCAGGCCATCAAACCGATCAATTCTACCGGGTTGTGCGAAGTAGCAAAACGCAATATGTATCCCTACAAGTAGGCCTGTGAGGAAACTATTGCATTTTCATCGGACGAGCCTATATTTCAGGTTTTGTTTGTATACGCCGTGTCTGAATGAAAACGTGCCAACGCACTGAACACCGCGCATAGTGGAATCAGCCAGACAACATACCTGAATGATAAAAAATGGGTGCTTCCGCGCAGACACGACTCACCAGTAATTTTTGATGGACCATTCGGAAGGTTGAATCAATGAACGAAAAATCGATTTACGAGCTTTTTCAAACCATCTGTCAGAAAAACCAGAACAGCAATGCCTTCAGCTCCAAAAAGGGAGGGCAGTGGGAAGCTGTAACCTGGGGAGAACACGAAAGGACGTGTCGTTCCATCTCAAAATCCTTGATGGCCCTCGGGATTGAACACGCTGACAAGGTCAACATTCTAAGCAATACCCGCCTTGAATGGGTCCAGTGTGATATGGGGACGGTAAATATCGGTGCGGTGACGGTTGGGATTTATGCTGCCAACCTGGCCGAAGACTGTGCCTATATCATCAACCACAGTGATGCAAAAATTGTTTTTGTCGAAAACTATGACCAGCTCCAGAAGGTGGAGAGCCTGCGCGACCAGATGCCGGGTCTGCAGCACATCGTCCTTTTTGATGGCCATGGAAAAAATGAGAATGGAATTATGGGCTGGGATGATTTCATGGCGAAGGGCAACACCATCTCCGATGCAGCATTCGAAGAGCGCGCTGCTGAAACCGCTTTGGACGACCTTGCCGCAATTGTTTATACCTCGGGCACAACGGGCGTACCAAAGGGCGCGATGATTACCCATGAAAACCTGCTTTTTACCTCATGGTCGGTCACGGAATGTCTGGAAATTCTCCCTGGCTATAAAACGCTGCTTTTTTTACCTCTTGCCCACGTTTTTGCCCGCATCCTGACCTTCTTTTCCATGCGCGGAGCCGTGACAGTCTATTTCGCTGAAAGCATTGAAACAATCGGGGAAAACCTGAAGGAAGTTCAGCCCGATTTCTTTGCAAGTGTGCCCCGCATTTATGAAAAAGTTTATGATAAGATCACTTCGGGCGCAAAAGATGCTGGTGGTTTAAAGGAAAAGATTTTCAACTGGGCACTTGCAACCGGCATGCAGGTCAGTGCATTGCAACAGCAGAATGAAAAGCCGGGAGCAGTGCTCGGCATTAAAAATAGCATTGCAGACAAGCTGGTTTTTTCAAAGATAAAGGCAGCAATGGGGGGCCGTGTTATCTGGGCTATTTCCGGTGCTGCGCCGCTGAATAAAACCATTGCAGAGTTTTTTCATGCCTGCGGTATTCTTGTCCTCGAGGGCATCGGGATGACGGAGAATACATCCTTCACCAATGTAAACCGACCGGACAAGTTTAAATTCGGTACGGTGGGGCAGCCCGGTCCCGGCATCGAGCAGGCTGTCGCCGCCGATGGAGAAGTGCTCTACCGCGGTAAAAATGTCATGAAGGGATACTTCAAGGCCCCGGAAGAAACTGCGAAGACCATCGATGAAAATGGCTGGTTGTACACGGGGGATATCGGTGAGATCGATGCTGATGGTTTTCTGAAAATTACGGATCGCAAGAAAGATCTGATCATAACAGCCGGGGGCAAAAACATTGCACCTCAGCGAATTGAGAAAATAATACGCACCTCCCGCTATATTAGCCAGGTGGTGGCATATGGCGATAAAAAGAAGTTCTGCTCCGCCTTGATTACGGTCGACCAGCCACAGGTAGAAGCGTGGGCAATTAAAAAGGGCCTCGATGTCACAGCCTGGAAATCCCTGTGCGAGTCCGAAGAAATCAAGAAGCTCATTTTTTCGGAAGTGCAGGACAAAAACAAAGAGCTCTCATCTTATGAAACCCTGAAAAAAATTATCATACTGCCCGAAGATTTTACTATCGAAGCAGGCGAACTGACTGCATCCATGAAAATCAAAAGAAAGGTCGTGATTGATCGCCACAAACAACAACTTGAAGCACTCTATGATGAATGAAAACTCCCTCTACCATCTGTTGGAAAAAACAGCCTTCGCACATCCAAAAAAGACCGCCTATCTCAACAAAGCTGATGGTGAGTGGCGTAAGGTAAGCTGGGAAAAAACCTTCCGGCTGGCAACAGAAACAGCCAAAGCCCTGATGGCGCTCGGCGTTGATAAAAATGATAAGGTTGCCATTTTGAGCCGCACCTGCCTCAAATGGACACTCTGCGATTTTGGCATTCTTTCGGCCGGAGCTGTCACTGTTGGCATTTATCCCTCAAATCTGGCTGATGAATGTGCCCATGTTATCAATCATTCAGGCGCCTCTGTTCTTTTTGTGGAGAATGCTGAGCAGCTGGCAAAAATCCATGCCGTGCGGGACGATCTTCCTTCTCTCAAGCATATCATCCTGCTTGATGGCGAACCCGATCGCCTCGGGAAAGAGCTCAGCTGGGATACATTCATCAAACAGGGGCTCAGTGTGACTGATGCTGCATTCCTTGCTCGTACCGAAAAAATTACACAGGGTGATCTTGCAACGATCGTCTACACTTCAGGCACAACAGGCGTGGCCAAAGGCGTGATGCTGACTCATCGGAACCTGCTTTTTGCAGGGTGGAGTGCCGAGCAAAGCCTGCATCTCATTCCCGGCGGTCTAACGCTGCAGTTCCTGCCGCTGGCGCACGTCATGGCCAGAATCATTCAATTTTCATGTTTGCGAGCAACTGTCATCATTGCCTTCGCGCAAAGCATGGAAACAATCCCACAGGATTTGAAAGAGACGAACCCGCATTTTTTCGCCTCCCCACCGCGCCTTTTCGAAAAGATGGAACAGAAAATACAGTCGGGTGCACAAACTGCGGGCGGTCTTAAAAAAGCCATCTTTGACTGGGCCCTTCAAACCGGCTATGCACGGAGCCGGCGACTGCGGGCCAGAGAGAAGCTGCCTGTTTTTCTGCGCGCAAAATACAGAATCGCACATATGCTCGTTTTTAAAAAAATCCACGCAGCGCTCGGGGGGCGGCTGCATTACGCAGTGTCCGGTGCCGCACCATTGAGCATAACCAGCGCCGAATTTTTCCACGCCTGTGGCATCCTCGTGCTCGAGGGCCTCGGGATGACGGAAAACAGCTCTTTTTCCAATGTCAATCGAATCGATAATTATAAATTTGGCACTGTGGGGCAACCCGGACCGGGAATCGAGCAGATGTGTGCCGACGATGGTGAAATTCTGTTCCGGGGCAAAAATGTGATGGCCGGCTATTACAATAATGAGGCCGCAACGCGGGAGACAATCGATGCGGATGGCTGGTTGCACACCGGCGACATCGGCAGTATTGACGACGAAGGCTTTGTTACAGTCACCGACCGAAAAAAGGATCTCATCATCACAGCGGGCGGCAAAAATATCGCGCCCCAACGCATTGAGGGTATCATGCGTACCTCTACTTTTATCAGCCAGTTTGTCTGTCTTGGAGATGCCAGACCCTATCTGATCGGGCTGCTCACCCTGAACCGCCCCGAAGTGGAAGCCTGGGCCGTGAAAAATAATATCCAGTTTGAGACGTGGGAAGAAGTGCTGCATTCGAAAGCAGTGCAGCAGCTTATCGATGAGGAAATTGCAAAGGGCAATACCGAACTTGCATCGTTCGAAACCATCAAACGCTTTGCCGTTCTCCCCGAAGATTTTACCGTCGAAAGTGGCCATCTCACCCCCACGCTGAAGGTAAAAAGGAAAGCCATCACCGAAACGCATGCCGCCCTGATTGAAAGTGTGTATGCCCGCACAACGTGATCCGGAGATGGGAGCTGCAGAAGGCCCCCACTGTGCCGCAGATACAGCCGCAAATCCTGAAAGAGATAAAAGCAAAAGCTACAATGGGCGTGCCCCTTCGGGAAAGAGCGCCCTCCGGGTCGGGCTCTCCGTTACGTAGCTGCCGCTGAAGAGCGCGTCAGGCTACCCACTTTTATCCCTCACGCAAAAGAAAAAAACATCAAAATCACAGATTGGGTGAATTTAGGAATAGCACGGATTCTAAAAGAGTGTGTCCAGAAATATTCTTCCCTGGCGGGATAAACGTGGCAGGGTCTGGATCAAGCGGCTGCATTTTGTTTCAAGCTTTCAGGATACCCTTTAATGCCCCTGTTATAAAATTTAGGGGAGCTCATTAAAGACAGCTTCCAGATGCTCCAGCGCTTCTTCAAATTCGTATTCACTGACAGACTTGTCAACGATGTTCATGGCCAGCCCGGCCCTGGAATCTTTAAGAATATTTTGCAGCTTTTCAACAACAAGTGAAGCATCTGTGTCACCGCCCTCAAGAAGTTGGATCAATTCTCTGACGAGATGCTCCACATCGGCAAAATCTACAATGACAGGCTCGCCGATATGGGCTGCAGCACTGACAGGCGTATCTAATATTTCAAGTTCTGAGATTACCGGATTCAAAACAGCCATGACTTCACCTGACAGCGACTCAATTTTCTCAGCAGGGTCTCCGGCATTACAGGCAAACTCCAGCTTCTGAGCAGCTTTGTAAATGTCTCTGGCGCCAATGTTTCCCGCAACTCCCTTGAGGGTATGCGCGCAGCGGGTTGCGGCCTGCGGATCATCATCCTGCAGTGCATTGCGAAAGTCCTCTTCAAAATCTTTTTGCTTATCACGAAATTTGATCAGCAATTTGCGATAAAGCTTGTGATTATTCTGAGTAATCGCCAATCCCTTCTCGGTATCGATCCCGGAAAACTGCGGGATACTATCTTCCAGAATCATTGTCTCTGTCACGTCAGTGGCAGGGATTTGCAGGCTATCATCTGTTTCTGCAACAGACGTGCTCGGCGTAATCCATTTGGCCATAACGCTGAACATTTCTTTAACGTTTATCGGTTTGCCAATGTGGTCATTCATGCCCGCTTCAATGACTTTTTCCCGATCACCAACCATTACATTGGCTGTCATTGCAATCACCGGTAGTTCCTTAAACCGCTCCTGCTCTCTAATTTTTCGAGTTGCCTCATATCCGTCCATAACAGGCATTTGACAATCCATCAGCACGCCATCGAACTCCTCTTTTTCAAGGATGTCCAGTGCAATCTGACCATTTTCTGCAACCGTTGAGGTGATTCCATTGCTCGCCAGCAGCTCCACCGCCAATTCCTGGTTCAGTTCGTTATCTTCCACGAGCAGGACTTTTGCATTTTTCAGTTTAGAAGTCGCTTCATTAATATCATCTCTGGAACGCTGACTCCCTGCGGACTCACACGATTTGCCGCCAAACGCTTCGACCATCGAATTGAATAAAATCGAAGGGCACACAGGCTTGTTAATAACGCCGCTTAATGCAACATCCTTTGCATCTGCAACCGATTCTTCCCGGCCGTGCGCAGTCACCATAATTACAGGTGGCGCAGAACCGCTGCTTTGAATTCTCCGAGTGGTTTCAATGCCATCCATTTTTGGCATTTTCCAATCCATCAGGATCAAATCAAATTTTGAATTCGCCTTTTCAAGTGCTTCCAGCGCGGCCTCGCCAGATGATACAGCAGCGACTTCGAATTTGAATGATTTGACGATATCCACAAGAATTTCTCGTGCGGTTGCATTGTCATCAACTGCCAGAACCCGGAGATTTTGAAGTTGCGGGATTGAACTGGTATTTCGTTTTGCATCGCCCATTTCAAATCGACCAAATTGGGCTGTAAATTGAAATGTACTTCCAACACCGGCTTCACTTTCTACCCAGATTTCACCACCCATCATTGCGGTCAGGCGCTTGGAGATCGTAAGTCCCAGCCCGGTTCCTCCATACTTGCGCGTGGTTGAGCTATCTGCCTGAGAGAACGACTTAAAGAGTTTGGACTGCTGTTCCGGCGTCATTCCTATGCCGGAATCTTTAATGGAAAAATGAAGCGTGACGGATTCTTCACTCTGTTCTTTCACACGAACAGAAACCAGAATGACCCCTTCATCTGTAAATTTCACCGCGTTGTTCCCAAGATTGATCAGGATTTGTCCCAGACGCAGCGGGTCACCAACCAGCGACATCGGCGTATCGGCAGGAATATCAAAAAGAAGTTCCACTTCCTTATCTTCGGCCTTCAGTCCGACAAGATTTGCCAGGTTATCCATCACATCTTCCAGATAGAATTCGATAGATTCCATATCCATTTTGCCAGCTTCGATCTTGGAAAAGTCAAGTATATCATTGATAATCCCCAGAAGGGATTCCCCTGATCGGTGCACCTTTACAATATAATTTTTTTGCTTGTTTGAGAGATCTGTCTTCAGCGCCAGATGAGACATCCCAATAATAGCATTCATCGGAGTACGAATTTCATGACTCATATTGGCCAGAAAATCGCTCTTGGCTTTGTTGGCACTTTCGGCGGCTTTCCGGGCACTGATCAGCTGCTTATTTCGCTCTTCGATAGTCATGGTACGTTCTGCTATTCTCTTTTCGAGCAGCTTGTTCTGCATGTGCAGCGCGCGCGTCCTTGCCTTGTAAAAAACCAAAAATGATACAATGATGCTGGCAACGACGATAAGGCGAAACCAGTAGGTTTGCCAGAATGGTGGCAATACGGTAACGGCCAGCATCGCCTCTTCCGGCGACCATTTTCCGTCTGAATTTGCGGCAGCCAGGCGCAGGGTATACTTGCCGGCAGGAATATGAGAGTAGGTGACAAATCTGCGATCTTTTGAATAGACCCAGTCATCATCAAATCCTTCCAACTTGTATTTGTAGGTATTTGACTTTGGATTCGCAAAGTGTATCCCGGCAAATTCGAATGATAATATATAGTCTTTGTAGGAAAAGGTGATGGAATCTGTGCAGGTGATGGAGCGGGGCAGGAGGACCCTGTTATCTTTCGTTTTTGTGCCCGGATAGATACTTTTATTTAACAGCTGCAAATCGGTCAATACATTTTTGGGTGGATACGGATTTTCAAGGAGTAAATCCGGATGAAATATGGTAAGCCCCTTATCACCCCCGAAATAAAACTTTCCATCCTTATCTTTATAATTCGGGCCGACATAAAACACGTTGCTCGCAAGACCATCACTGCGATAATATATTTTGAATTCAATATCCTTTAATGATTCTCCATCGGCTGACAACGTGCTCATTTGTGTCAGGCCATTGTGTGTAGTTAGCCAGATTTTGCCCGAATTATCCTCAAGAATCCCGGCGATCAAGTCATCAGATAATCCATCCATGGATGTATAAGTTTTCAGATGTTTTCTCGGCTTTCCATCTTCCTGTTTTGATATGCGTAACAGCCCTGAACTCGTGCCAGCCCAAATTTCTCCGAACTGATCTTCGATAAGTGAGTAGGCCGACTGCCCCCTCTGCTTAACAGTTTCCAGCGAAGAGTCATTTCGTGCGAAACGGGTATATTTCTCCAGTTGCCGGTCAAATGAAAAAAGTCCGCTTCTTTCCGTACCAACCCACATCATGCCGTGTCGATCTTCCAGAATGCTTCTTACACCAATCGGTGAATTGAAATGCCTGAACTTTTGCTGCACAGGGTCGAAGGACTCCAGCCCTTTTCCCGTTCCGAGCCAGATGATGCCGTCTCTGGTTTCACAAATCGTCAAAATAATGTGATTTTTAATCATATTCGGGTTCGTGGAATCTGGCAAAAAATGCTTAAATGAATTTGTAGCGGGCTGCCATAAATCCAGTCCAGCTCCCATTGTACCAAGCCATATCCGGTCTTTGCTGTCTGCGTACAAGGCCCATATCTCTGCCTTTGTAATACTGCTTTGCCTTTTTGGGTCATGAGAAAAAGCAAAGAAATCCCCTGTTGTTCTATCGATTTTATTCAGCCCCTTTACCGTTCCGACCCAGGTATTTCCAGCCCTGTCGCTGGTTACACTTATAACAAAATTACTATTTATGCTATTCGGATTACCGGGTATGTTTTGATAAACATGGAAGGGTTTTCTAAACAGGTGTGCAGAAAAGATTTTATCATGCGCCACAATCCAGAGCACAGCGGAATGATCGACAAATGCAAATCGCAGCAAATCTTTGTTCGGACCAGCAGCATGCTTACGGCCTGGGTAATACTGTTTAAATTTGGCAGATTCGGCCAGAAAGTGCATTAGACCATGCTTCTGAGTTGTGAGCCACAGGTTGCCATTGAGACCATCAGTAATG
>Ga0316190_10002920_pt1 | contig 12449 bp, 13 predicted proteins | sample Eddworburrow2_MG_FD_204929 | JGI IMG/M metagenome (GOLD analysis project Ga0316190, IMG submission 204929) | Coastal sediment microbial communities from Maine, United States - Eddy worm burrow 2 | ecosystem: Environmental > Aquatic > Marine > Coastal > Sediment | place: USA: Maine | collected... | reverse complement strand
GGGACGGTGGATCTGTGGGTGGTGTGGGGGGTGGGGACAACTGGAATCCGTTCGAATTTCGGTAGGGCGGCAATGGCAGGCCACGATGGTGCTCATGGCCGACACGAGCATGCCAATTCTCGACGGGATCAAGGTCGTCGATCTCACCCAGTACCTGGCGGGTCCGACCGTCACCCGGCTGATGGCCGAACGGGGCGCGGACATCGTCAAGATCGAACAGGCCCCGGGGGGTGACCCAACCCGGTCGCTCGGGGTGGTGACCGACGGCCGAAGCGGATACTTCGTGCAACAGAACCGGGGCAAGCGCAGCCTGTGCCTCGATTTCCGCCGCGAAGAGGGTCTCGATGTTGTCCGCCGGCTGATCGCCGAAGCCGATGTGGTGGTCGAGAACTACGGCCCCGGCGTGCTCGAGAAGCGGGGCCTGGACTATGAGTCGGTCAAGGCGTCCAACCCAGGCCTGGTCATGGTCTCGGTCTCGGCGTTCGGGAAGACCGGGCCCTATGCCGGCAAGGTCGGCTATGACCTGATCGCTCAGGCGTTCAGCGGGCTGATGCACATGACCGGCGAAGCCGACGGTCCGCCCCAGCCGGTCGGGGTCGGCATCGGGGATGTCAACGCGGGGGTGCACGCCTTCGCGGCGGTGGGCATGGCGCTGTTTCATCGGGAGCGGACCGGTCAGGGTCAACACATCGATATCTCCATGGTCGACGCCCTGTTCCATCAACACGAGATGAACGTGCACGGCCCGGCGATGACCAACATGCGGTGGCGGCCGAAACGGTCGGGTCACCATTCGGCGGTCAACGCGCCCCAAGGGGCGTTCAAGGGCCCGGAGGGTTGGATCGTGCTGCTGGTCCTCGACCGCCAATGGGCCAACACCTGCCGGGCGTTGGGCCGCCCCGAGCTCGAAGCCGACCCTCGTTTCGCCACGCTCAGGGACCGCAAACTCAACCGGCAAGCGTTGATCGACATCATCGAGGAATGGATGGCGAGCTTCGCCACCGACGCGGAGGTCATGGCGGCGCTCGAAGAGCACCGGGTGCCCGCCGGTCAGGTGCTCGATCCCGCCGACGCCATTGGCCACCCCTATTTCGAGGCCCGCGACATGGTGCGCGACGTGCCCGACCCGGTGTTGGGGTCGATCACCATCCCCGGTGACCCGTTCAAGTTCGGCACCGAACATGAGGCCCTCGACCTGACGGCGCCGTTGTTGGGGGAACACAATGGCGATGTTCTCGCCGAGCTGGGTTTTTCCGCCGAGGAGATCGCGGGCCTGAACGCGGACGGCCTGCTCGTCGAGGGTGATCGCTGACCCGGGCCGTATTCGGGGCTCGGGCATGCGCTTTGCCACCTGGAACGTCAACTCCATCCGTACCCGTATCGATCTGGTGGCGTCCTGGTTGGACACCCACCGCCCTGACGTCTTGTGTCTTCAGGAGACAAAGTGTCGAGACGAGGATTTCCCCGTCGAGGCGATTCATCGTCTCGGATATGAGACGGTCCTTCACGGCCACGACCACTGGAACGGGGTGGCGATCGTCTCCCGGGTCGGGGTGGAGGACGTTCGGCGCGGGTTCACGGGCCCCCAGGTCGCGCCCTTCGACGAGGCCCGCCTCATCGCGGCTCGGTGCGGTGGGGTCGACGTGTACAGCGCGTACGTCCCCAACGGTCGGGCGCTCGACGACCCCCACTATCTCTACAAACTGGTGTGGTTGGAGCGCCTGCGGGCCGAGCTGATGCTCCGTGGCGGGTCCGAGGATGAAACCCTGGTGACCGGCGATTTCAACGTGGCGCCCACCGACGAGGACATCTATGACCCCCGCCGTTGGCGGCGCCGCACCCATGCCAGCGCGCCCGAACGGTCAGCGATCAGCGCGCTGTTGGAGCTGGGGTTCGTCGATCTCGGCGCCGAGGATCATCATTTCACCTGGTGGAACTATCGCACCGCCGCCGAACGCAACATGGGCCTGCGCCTCGACCTGGCCCTGGCCTCAACCCCGCTCTCCGCCACCGTCGAGAGCTGTGTGGTCGATGTGGCCGCCCGCCGGGTCGAACGACCCTCGGACCACGCGCCCGTCCTGATCACCACGAGCTCCGAGTAATCGTCCAGCTCGCGACAGGTCAGGGGGTGGGGCGGCGCTGGTCGATGATGTCTTTGGCCCCGGTCAGAATGCGGGCCGCTACGGCACTGGCATCGGGTTCGGCCGGCCATTGGATACCGATCAGGTCGGCGTAGCGATCGGGGATCTGGACCTCGGGTCCAAAGACCGGGATGGTCAGCACCCTCTCGTCACGTGCGGTGTCGGCCTCCTGTTGACACCACTCGCTTTGTTCCCACATGGACGTCAACAGCGGAACGAACACTGAGGCGTCCGAGATGGCCTTTCGCAACAGGGCGGTGAGCTGCATGCCCGGAGGGGTCCCGTCGTCCATCCACACCCTCAAGTCCTGTGCGATCAGCTCGGTACGCAGCACCCGGGCCAGGCTGGTGCCGTCCTCTCGGACATAGCTGATGAACACATCGTGGTGGCCGGCGCTGGTCACCTGGTCCGCGAGATCTACCAGCGCGGCCACGATCGCGCCCGGCGTACGGTCGGGGTCCCACGGACGTTCCAGCGCGACCAGGGTCCGCTCCGGCAGGCGCTCTTCCAGCAATCCTCGCCAGCTCCTCCACAACTCGGCGGCGGCGCCTTTTGAGGCCGGGACCGGTAGGGCGAGCTTGCCCGCACCGGAGGCCAGTTCCTGCGCAAAGTATCCGTTCTCCCGGCCGCCGATGACCAGCACTTCCGAAGCCAGCTTCATCGCTTCGTGGTACCGAAGCAGGATACGAGCTCCGACGACGCCCGGTGGCATCTGACCCTTGACGTAATGGCGGTCGAACTCCACATGTGGAAACTCGTCCTCGTCAAACGAGCGGCCGCGGTCATCGTCGCGGGGCCGGTACAGATGCACGGGCAGGCGGTGGCGCTCGGGCAATCCCGACGCGGCCAGTTCCTCTTCGGCCCCTTCGATAATCCAGTAGTCAGCGGTGTTCCGCCAGTCAGAGCACACCACCGGTGAGACATAGCGAGGAATGCCAGGCTCGTTTGAGCTTACGGCTTCGGCATAGCTCCGAGCGATCTCAGCGCCGATCGATCGGCAGATGCTGCGGAACTCTTCGTGCTCGGAGTCTCGGCTCGGCGGAGCGCATTGGTCGAAGCTCACATCGGACGTATCCGAGCCCACGATCAGCACATGGCGCGGGCCGGCGACGACGGTCGACGGACTCGATTCGTTTCCTTCTTCTGCCCGTCCGCCCACAAGCGGTATATCGGCATATGGGCCCAAAACTCAACCGGCTCGTAGCCGCGACTTGCATTACAAATACATTGCGTCCGCATGAACGTGCTGTCATAATAATGACACGCGGGACAAGGTTATGTGCTCCAGTTTTGGAGGGACACACGAATGCTCTCATCGAGTTTGCTGGTCGGCTCACCTGCGGCGGAGGTGGCTCACTGCCTCATCGAGGCCGACGCCTACCGGATCGCTGATCCGGCGAGGCCCGACACGTTCTATCGCTGGAAGTGCGGCATCAGCGCCCCGAGCTATCTCGACTGTCGAACCGCGGTGGCCGACCCTTCGGTCCGGCGGGAGGTGGTCGACGCGTTTGTGAGATCGGCCAGCCTCAACTTTCCACACGCCGACGGGGTGGTCGGGCTGAGCGAGTCGGGCATCGGCTGGGGGATGCTGGTGGCCGAAGCCCTCGATCTGCCGGCCCATTTCGTGCGCAAGGAAGCGAAGCGTCATGGGACCGGCCGCTTGGTGGAACCCCCGCCGGCCGCCCATCGCGAGGTGCTGGTGATCGATGATCTCGTGGCCAGCGGGGCCAGCGTCGAGGCGGCCCTCGGTCATCTGGCCGACTGCGGGGTGCGAGCGCTCGGCGTGTTGAGCATCGCCAACTGGGGCTTTGTCGAGATGCACCGGCGTCTGGCCGGTTGCCCGGTGCGGGCCCTGACCAGCTACCCCCAGCTGCTCGCCGCCGCGCTCGTGCACCAGCAGATCACCACACGGACCGCGGCGGCCCTCGCCCGGTTCTACACCGACCCCCGCGGGGAATCCCGACAAGAACCCCGGGCCGGCCGTCATGCCCTTGTCCCGGTGGCGGTGCGATGAGCGTCGCCCGAACCCCCGTCACGAAAGGTGCAGTAATTGTTACATTACGATATGGTGACAGCACTTCGTCAAGCGAGCTACAAACACCAACCTCTCAAGTCGAGGCTGGTGGCGGACCGATGACGAAGATGAGAATGAAGCAGATTCGGAAGGTCTTCATATGATGGAATCGGCGCCCCATAATGCGCGACTCATCTATCTGGACTATGTCAAAGAACGCCTGAATGCATGTGGTGATACCGAGGCGTTGCAGCACTGGGAGTTCGACTGGCAGTACGGGTCGGTGAACAATGTTGAGCTTCTGTTGGAGGCGGCCAACCGCTCCGGCTCACATGTGACCGCCGCCAGATCGAAAGATCACTACACCTTTCTTGACTCGCTGCAACCCCGGAATCATCGGGTAGGTCATGTGGTCACCCTCGACTCCCGACCCCATTCCCTGGGCGAGTTCGCCCGGAGCGCAGACCTGGTGCTGTTGGCCGGCGTGAGCACGTCCACCGACGTGAGATCTGTTGTCAAGCACCTGGTCGATACCGCGGGGAGCACCAACATTGCCGTCGTCAGCGACGCCTGTGTCGATGCCGACGTCTACACCCATCGTGGCGCCCTGGCCGACATGTGCCGGGACCTGCACGTCGACGTGACCACGACCACCGATGCCATTTCGGCCCTCACCGCCCGCACCAGGGGGGCTCCGGCCGGTGCAGTTTCATCGGCCCCGATCCTGGCGCCCACCGCCTGGCTGGCGGACTCATCGTCCGCCCCCACCTCGTAGCTCAGCGAAGCACCAGGCTGAACCGACCGCGGGTCGCGGTCTACGATTCGGCATGGCTCAGCCCCTCCGATTCGGCGTCGTCCACGATTTTCGTAGCCCGCCGGGTAGCGATACGCCGCTCCGTGAGATCTACGCCCAGGCGCTGGACCAGATCGAGATGGTCGACCGATTGGGGTTCGATCTCGTCTGGTTCACCGAGCACCATTTTCTTGACGATGGGCATCTCTCCAACTTCGTGCCCGTCGCGGGCGCGGTGGCGGCCCGCACGTCCCGGGTGCGCATATCCACCGATATCCTCCTGGCCCCCTTCGCACACCCGGTGCGGTTGGCCGAAGACCTCGCCATTCTCGACAATATCTCCGATGGCCGGATGGAGCTCGGCATCGGCATGGGTTACGCCGCCCACGAGTTCCGCGGTTTCGGTATCCCCCAATCCCGTCGGGTGTCGCTGACCGAGGAGCTGGTGGAGATCCTCCAACTCGCGTGGCGCGGAGAGCGGTTCAGCTTCCATGGCAAACGCTATGACTTCGATGATCTGCTGGTGACCCCCGCTCCGGTCCAACCAGGCGGCCCTCCCCTGTGGATCGCGGGGATGAGCGCCAACGCCGCTCGCCGAGCCGCCCGCTACGACACCCATCTGCTCCCCCAGGGAGCCCCCGAGGTCGTGCTCGAACCGTGGCGGACCGAGCTGCGAGCCACCGGACGCGATCCCGAGGACTATCGGGTCGGGATCATTCGCTCGGTGTTCGTGACCGACGACCCCGAACGGGATTGGGCACCGATCAAGGCCGCCGAACGGTACCGCGCCGGCGTGTACGCCCGCTTCTTCGCCGAGACCCCCGACAAGCTCTCGGCCTTCGACCCCAACCAGGAGTCGATCCCCCAGGGCTGGATCGTGGGCGACGAGGACCATTGTGTGAAGGAGCTGGTCTCGTTCATCAGCACCTACGGCCTCACCGACGTGGTCACCTGGGGTGCCGCGCCGGGTATGGCCCCCTCCCTGATGAACCCGTCGCTCGAGCGGCTGGCCACCAACGTCCTGCCGAGAGTCCGCGCTGCCATCGAAACCTGACCCGGACCGATCCTGCTATCCCACGGTCAGTTCGGCCATCACAGATCGGGCCCACGCGGCGGTTTCGGCGGGCGATTCACCGTGCGATGCGTCCACCAACCAGGCGGCACCGTCGACCTCGAACAGCTACACCGTCTGGCGCCCCTCGTTGAGTGCCACCTCACCGGATCCGGCCCGAACGGCTATGGCGTCAGAGCTGGAGGCCCGAAAGACCGACAACGTACCGAAATCGCCCACGACCTCTGGGCAATATCGGCCGGGTCAGCCCCGGCCCCGCCCGCAGCTTGGGCGACCCGCGCCTGGTCATATGCATCGAGCATCTGTGCCCGCCGTTGTGCGGAGCGGGTGGCATCGCCGACAAGGGGGCCCGTCGACCGACCCGAGCAGACGTTTGAATTCTTGATTGCCCAGCTCATGGCGCCAGCTCCTCGTAGGCTGCCCGAAACGACCGCCGGGCCCTCGCCAGCAAGCTCTCGGTCGCGCGATAACTCAGCGCGAGAGCCTCGGCGACCTCGCTCACCGAGTGCTCGTCCACATGGCGCAACGCGAGGACCGATCGTCGACGCACCGGGAGAGAGTCCAGGGCCGCCAACACCGCATCGGCCGTGAGGTCATCGGTGACGGCCCCACGCTTATCGTCGAGCCCGCGACCATGATCGAGCAGAGCCCGCGCTCGCCACCGATCCCTCCGCCGGCGTTCGGCCCCTCGCGGCGCCAATGATCGATCAGCCTCCGCTTGGCGATGGTGACAACCTCCGAGCGCCCGAGCCGGCCCATCGAGCTTGGGTTCGCGGCCGCGGTGCGGGCGACCGACAAGAACGTCTCGGTGGTCAGATCCTCAGCGAGCTGGACGTCTCCGCTACGGGTCAACAAGAACCCGTACACAATCTGCTCGCAGCGCATGTACAGCTCCTCGAGGGCCATCCGTACCGGATCGGGACCTTGGCTGTACGAGCCGCCCGCGTCGCAGGGCTGCGCCGTCAACGGGGGGGATGCTCGGCCGAGCAGCTTGTTGTGGTCCACATCCACTCATTCGTACCCGACGGCGCCAATCCGTCGCGGCCAGGTCCGCGGAGGGGAGAAACTCCGGCCGGAAGCCGCAACCCGGCGAGCGCCGTCTCGGTGAGGCCGATCCACGCCCCACCGATCTGCCCTGGCGCGTAGGTTCGTGCGCAACCGTCACGACCAAAGGGGAAACCATGACCGACATCGACGACGCCGCGGGCACCACGATGGAAAATCATGCCAATGCCATCATCCGGCGGGTGGAGGACACGAAGTTCGAATACCGGGGTGAGATCGAGAAGCGGGTGTTCTTCGCGCCGGGCGAAGGGTCGGACCTGTTGCGGTTCACCATGTACCGGGCCAAGCCAGGACTGGAGAGTGACCTGCACACCAACCCCGGCGACGACGCCAGCTATGTCATCCAGGGTGAGCTGGAGGTGGAGGTCGACGGAGAGCTCATCCATGTGAAAGCCGGCGACTCGTTCATCCTGCGCAAGGGCGTGCCCCACAAGGCGACGGTCGTCGGGACCGAGGATCTGATCTTGATCTCCGCCCATTGCGAGTTCTGTCCTCTGTTCCAGACCTGGAACGAGTCCCAGGACGATCCCCAGGTTCATATCGGGGCCCGTCCCGCATAAACGGCCGGGGCGCAGGGTCAGATCACCCGAACCACGGTGGCGACCGTGTCGGCGCGCCCGAACGCGATACCGGCCAGTTCTCGGTCCGCTGTCGCCCTCGGGTCCGAGCGAAGATGGTCCTCGACGTCGGCGGTCGTGGCGAAGCGGGCGATCAGCGCTGCGTCGCAGGGCGCCGGTGGCCGCCCCAGATGAGCTGCTGGTTGGGTCACCAGTATCTCGAGATGGGGCACGCCGGTCTCGCTCAACGCCGTCGCGACCGGTCCAACAAGCGCATCGACCAGTTGCTCGGGGCTCGATGTCGGGCTCGCCCGCAGAAACGTGAAGAGCTTCACATGTACGTCGTCGGGCTCGTGGCCGATGAGCCGAGTCCGATGGGTGAGCGCGGCCAGGTGCCGGGTCGGGTCGATGAGCCGCTGTTCGTCGTCGCGCACCGCGCCGCGGAACGCAGCCGAGGTGAAAGCTACGTCCATGGTTTCGAGCGAGTCGAACTCGATTGGATCTGACACTGCTTCGGTGTGAGGTTCGCCGCCCGCGGCGCAAAGCCAAATCGCACGATCACCGGGCCGAACCTTAGCTTTCGGCCCGAGCTCTTTGGTCGTTGGTCATCGCCGCCGGGTAGGTTGCGTCGATCGGAATGGTTCGAGCGGCGACGACCGGGAGGGTGTTCTACGGCTGGGTCGTGACCGTGGCTGCCTTCACGGTGCTCGCCACGAGCTACGGCATCCAGTTCAGCTTCGGGGTCCTGCTCCCCCGCATCGTGGAGGACACGGGTTGGAGCCGAGCCGAGATCAGCCTCGCCTTCTCGGTGTACATCTTCGGCTACAGCGCACTGAGCGTGTTCTCCGGGGTGCTGACCGACCGGCTGGGGCCTCGCCGCGTCATCGCCATCGGCGGGGTCATCCTGGGCGTGGCCTACGTCCTCGTCGGGCTCGTGCAATCCCAGTGGCAGCTGTACATCGCCCTCGGCGTGGTCGGGTCGATCGGTATGAGCGCAGCGTTCGTACCGTGCAGTACCACCGTCGCACGCTGGTTCGTGCGCCGGCGCGGCTTGGCCGTCGGGTTGACCACCTCGGGTGGCAGTTTCGGGGCCTTGCTCTTCGCCCCCGTCGTCGGGCTCATCCTGGGCGTGACGACCTGGCGGGTCACCTATATCGGCCTCGGCGTCTTGGTCGCCGTCGTACTGGTCACCGCATCGCGTCTGATCCATGGCCAACCCGAGGTGCTCGGACTTCGACCCGACGGTGACGACCCGGCCGAACCGATCGAACCTCGAGTCCTCACCGCCGACAGCTCGCCATCGTCGATCGATCTCGAGGGTTACACCCTGTCCGAGAGCGTCCGCACCTTCGATTTCTGGCTCATGACGTCGGTGTTCTTCATGACCTGGCTGGTCGTGTTTCTCCCCTTGGTTCATCTCGCCCCGTTCGCCGAAGACCTCGGGGCCTCCCCTGCTGTTGCCGGCACCATCATCAGCGCCACCGGCATCGGGAGCATGATCGGGCGGGTTTCGGCCGGGACGATCTCAGACAAGCTCGGGCGCCCCCCGGTCCTGATGGTGGCGGTGATGACCCAGATCGTGGCGTTTGTCGCGTTTGCGTCCGTGACCTCGCTACCCGCGCTGTACCCCGCAGCGATCGTGTTGGGGCTCGGCTATGGCGGCACCACGTCGATGTTCCCCGCGCTGTTCGGTGATCGTTTCGGACGCGCCCATGTCGGTGCCATCGTCGGCCTGGTGTTCTCGGTGGCCGGCTCGGTCGCCGCGTTCGGTCCGGCGTTCGCCGGGTTCGTCTACGACGCCACGGGCAGCTATCGGGTGGCCTTCGTCGTGAGCGCACTCGCCAACGGGGTGTCATTCGGCCTGGCCACGGTGGTGTGGTTGCGCCAGCGCAGGATTGCCCACCAGCTGCCCCAGCCGGTCCTCGCCCGATGACCCAGGGCCCGGTCGCCGACCGTATCGAAGACCCTGAACCGATGGGCTACGGCTGGACCCGCCAAGCCGTGATGGCGATCATCATCCTGATGGCGGCCTCGATGGTGGGCCAGGCCTTTGGGCGCTTCGCCTACGGGGTGCTGCTCAACGCCATCACCGACGATGTCGGCCTCAGCCTGAGCGCCGCCGGCTTCCTCGGGACGGCCAGCTTTGTGGCCTACCTGGTGGGCACCGGAGTCGTGGCCTATCTCTCGACCCGCTTCAACCCTGTGACCCTCGTCAAGGTCGGTCTCGCCACCTCCACCGTCGCGTTGGGAATCCTGTCCGTCTCCGACAGTTTCGCGTTGCTCATCGTCGGATTCTCGGTCGCGGGCCTCGGCGGTGCAGCCATCTGGATCCCGGCCCCCGCTATCGCCTCGATGATGGTCGGCCCCGATCGTGGCGGGTTCGCCATCGGGCTCGTCGGCACCGGAATCGGGCTCGGAGTCATGGTTCTCGGACCGATCACGTTCTTGGTCCGAGAGCTCACGTCTCAAGCGGCCTGGCAACCGGTCTACGCCACCCTGGCCGGCATCGGGCTGGTCACCCTGTTGCTGGCGCTCGCCTTGTTGCGCCTGCCGGAGAGCGACCACGAGGCCACCCGGGTGGATCTCGGGGCAATTCGCGCCATCCCGGGTTGGAACTGGCTGGCGGCGGCGTTTGGCGCGTTCGGGCTCGCCTACTCGTTGTTCTTCCTATTCCTGGTGGCCCACCTCGAGAGCATTGGCTGGACGTCGGCCCGAGCGGGGGTCGTATTCACGGTGACCGGAGCCGCGAGCGCCGTCGGTGGCCTGCTCTTTGGCCGGCTCTCCGATCGCTACGGCCGTATCGCCGGCATGTTGACCGGTTTCGCCATCATGGCCATCTCACCGCCCCTGACCCTGATCGGTACGTCAGTACCCGTTTTCGCCGGCGCCGTCGGGTTCGGGTTGTGCGTGGCGGGCACTCCGACCTCGATAGGCGCAGCCGCAGCTGACTGGTTGACCGGACGCGCTTTCGGCGCCGCCTGGGGGGCGCTCACCTTTGTGTTCGGTGTCGCTCAGCTCGCCGGGCCCCAGATCTCGGGCGCGATAGCCGACCGCACCGGCAGCTTCAATGTTTCGTTCGGCCTTTCGACCGTGTTGGCGCTGCTCGGCGCGGTCGCTGTCCTCGGGTTTCGTGCCGCGACGGCATCCACGAGCCGCTGACCGGTCGGGTCCGGGCCGTTAGGTGGCGGAGCGGGCCAGCCGGTTGCCGTGGGCGTCCGCCGGTTCGTGCTTGACATCATCGGGTCCGCCGAGCGCGCTCGTCCACGCCGCGAACTCGAGCAGGACGCCGTCGGGATCCCAGAAATAGACCGAACGGACGAACACGTCGTCGGTCACCTCGGCGGAGATGGTTCGTTCGCTGTTGTCGTGGTTCAACACCGCGCTCACCTCGACCCCCTTTTCCTTGAGGCGCTCGACATAGGCGTCGAAGTTCTCCGGGGCCACGTCGAAGGCCACATGGTTCATCGAGCCGTGAGCCGACACGATGCCACCCTGGCCCGGCATATGGCCGGCCGCCGCGATTCCCGGTGCCTTCGGCGGTGCATCGGCGAACCAGAAGAACGCCAAAGACGTGCCGTTGCCGACATCGAAGAAGAAGTGCTGCCCGCCCCCGGGGATTTCGAGGGTCTTGATCAGCGGCATACCGAGCACATTGGTGTAGAAGTCGACCGTTCTGGCCATGTCGCTGCTGACCAGCGCAAGATGGTTGATCCCCCCGAAGTCGAACTCGGTGTTCTCAGTTGTCCAGCTACCAGGCATGGGCTTGTCTCCCCTTGGTCCAATTGGCCTCTAGCGTACGCCCATGACCAGGACGCGACAGATTCCCCGCGCCGAGGCACCGGATGTGGCCTTGGCGATGTACCAACGACTGTTCGGCGACCGGGACCCGGTCGCCGAGCCTGGCACCGCCACCGGCACCCCCGGCAACTGGTGGACCGTGTTCGCGCAAGCGCCCGACGTGCTGGAGCACATGATCGGCGGGTTCGCGTTGTTGTCGGCCGAGAACCAAGCCTTGCCGGGCCGCCTGAGGGAGCTGGCGCTGACCCGAACCGGTTTCGCCGCGGGCAGCCAGTTCGTGTTCAGCCAGCACTGCAAGGCGGCCCGACGCGAAGGGGTGACCGAACCACAGCTGGCGGCCGTACCCGCGTGGCCCACATCATCGGAGTTCGACGATGAGGAGAGGGCGGTGCTCGCCTATGTCGATGAGCTCGTACTCGCCGATGGCCGCGTGCAGGACGCCACCTTCGAGGCCCTGTCATCCCATCTGGGTGAGGTGGCCGTCATCGAGCTGACCTACGCCGTCATGACCTATCGCCTGCACGCCACGATGTGCCGGGCCCTGCGCCTGGAGTACGACGATGTCGATGAACGCATTGTCGAGATCGCCGCGCCGGAGAGCCAGGGCGACGCCGATGTGATGGGAACGATCAGCGGGCGCGGGTGAGGGGCCGACCGGGCCTGGCACCGGTGTGGTGGCCACCTCGAACCACGATCCGTCCGTTGACCACGACCAGGTCGATACCGGCCGGCGGGTGGTTGGGGTCCTCATAGGTGCCCACATCGATGATGGTGGCAGGATCAAAGACCACCAGGTCGGCAAAGTTGCCTTCGGTGATGACCCCCCGCTCGTGCAGGCCGAACGTGTCGGCGGAATAGCCCGTCATCCGATAGACGGCCTCCTCGATGGGAAACACACCGAGGTCACGGGCGTAGTGGCCGAGCACGCGGGCGAACGTGCCGTACAGCCGGGGGTGAGGCCGACCCTCGAGGGTCGGGATACCGTCGGATCCGATCATCGTGGAGGGGT
>Ga0316190_10002919_pt1 | contig 12450 bp, 12 predicted proteins | sample Eddworburrow2_MG_FD_204929 | JGI IMG/M metagenome (GOLD analysis project Ga0316190, IMG submission 204929) | Coastal sediment microbial communities from Maine, United States - Eddy worm burrow 2 | ecosystem: Environmental > Aquatic > Marine > Coastal > Sediment | place: USA: Maine | collected... | reverse complement strand
ATACCCGTGATGCCTTGCGCATGGCGGCTGAATTATCGGCGCGTTATATCAATGACCGCCACCTGCCGGACAAAGCCATCGATGTAATCGATGAGGCGGGCGCCTTGCAACGCCTGCGTCCGCCATCTAAGCGTAAGAAAACCATTGGTGTTCGTGATGTCGAGAATGTTGTATCGAGTATTGCGCGAATACCGGAAAAAAGTATCAGTAGTTCTGATAAAGACAAGCTGCGGACACTGGAACGTGACTTGAAGATGATTGTGTTCGGTCAGGATCGGGCTATCGAGTCATTGGCAACAGCGATCAAGACCGCACGCTCCGGGCTCGGTGATGCCCATAAACCAACCGGTTCCTTCCTGTTTTCAGGGCCAACCGGCGTGGGCAAAACCGAAGTAACCCGGCAGCTGGCCCACATCATGGGAATTGAGTTGCTGCGTTTTGATATGTCTGAATATATGGAGCGTCATACCGTTTCACGTTTGATCGGCGCACCGCCGGGTTATGTCGGCTACGATCAGGGTGGTTTGCTGACCGAGGCCATTAACAAGAATCCGTATTCGGTATTGCTGCTGGATGAAATTGAAAAGGCTCATCCCGATGTATTCAATCTGTTACTGCAGGTTATGGATCATGGGACTTTGACTGATAATAATGGCCGCAAGGCGGATTTCCGCAACGTGATTATTATCATGACGACCAATGTCGGTGCTGAACAGATGAACCGTAGCTCGATAGGTTTTACATCGCAGGATCATGCGACTGATGGTATGGAGGCGCTGAAACGCACCTTTTCACCGGAGTTCCGCAATCGACTGGATGGAGTGGTGCAGTTTGATCCGTTGACACCCGAAACGATTGCCTACGTCGTTGATAAATTTATTATCGAACTCGAAACCCAGTTGCATGAAAAGAATGTAACGATTGATGTCACGGCCTCGGCCAAGACCTGGCTGGCTGAAAAGGGTTACGATCCCAAGATGGGGGCGCGGCCGATGGCGCGTACGGTTCAGGATTACATCAAGAAGCCACTGGCCGAAGAACTGTTATTCGGCAAGCTGGTTAAGGGTGGCCATATCAAGATTGGATTGCGTGGTGACAAACTGGACTTCCAGGTGACAGCCGTTGCAGAGGTTGTCGAGAGCTAACGGGTTAACTCATCATTAACCTGTGTTTTCTTTCCCCGCTCTTGCGGGGATTTTTTTTGGTTTAATTTTTAAATTATTTCTTTACCTGATTGCCAATTTTTCGGCCTTCGGCTCCGCTGCGGTACTCGCCAACGCCGGGCAGACGCTTCACTCTAGAACCCCTGCGGGTTTCATTGAGCACTTCCCGAATTCGCGATGCTCGTTCTGGTCGACTCGCCATGCTCAGACAGGCACGCTGCTTATCCGACCTTGTCTGCGTTTCTCGGCGACACATACGTCGCAACAGCCCAATTATCTATATTGTAGGAGCAGCTCTGCCGCGATGATTGGCTGACTGGTGACAATGCGGTGCCATGTGAGATGACTGTAGTTGATGCCCGAGGCCATATTCATGTTGGCGGCGGTGCAGACTAGCGGGCGCGGAAGGTGATGCGGCCTTTGCTCAGGTCATAGGGGGTCAGTTGAACGGTGACCTTGTCACCGGTCAGGATACGAATATAGTGTTTGCGCATCTTGCCGGAGATGTGGGCGGTAACGACGTGACCGTTTTCCAGTTCAACCCGGAACATGGTATTTGGCAGCGTCTCGACGACGGTGCCTTCCATTTCAATGTGTTCTTCTTTAGCCATAGTGTCCTGTGTTCGCCAGTTATGCCGCGATAGTTATCGGTGCTCGGCGATTATACTGTAATTATCCGCAATTTGCCTGCTGGATTTCCGAGATGCGCATCATAGACGAAATTCTGCTTGCTGTTAAGTCTTATGGCAACGGCTGCCAGCCCTCCGGGGTCAGGGCCTCACAGGGCCGGTAACTATTTTTATAACGCATTTTGCGACATTCTTCGATCCAGAACCCCAGATATAACCAGTCCAGTCCGAGCTGGCGGCAGTGCTCGATTTGCCATAGCAGGGTAAAGACACCGGGGCTGCGCCGGCTCATGTCCGGATCATAGAAGGTGTATACGGCAGAAAGGCCGTTTTCGAGGATGTCTGTGGCGGCGACGGCGAATAGATTATTGTTATGACGAAATTCAAGAAAACGGGTGTTGATGCCGGGGCAGGTCAGGAATGACAGGTAATCGGTGGCCTCCGGATTATCCATGCCGCCGGCACGATGCTGGGTGTTTACATAACGCTGGAACAGGGCGAAATGTTGTTCGTCAAAACTGGCTGCCTGGTCGCGGATGTGGATATCCTGGTTGCGTTGCCATGCTCGGCGCTGTGAACGATTGGGGTGAAAGTCAGCCACGGCCACCCGTAAAGGTACGCAGGCCTGGCAGGATGGACACTGGGGGCGGTAGACATTGGTGCCGCTACGACGAAAACCCAGTTGCGCCAGTTGTGAATATAATGGCTGGTTGATTGTCATCTGCGGGTCAATCGTTGCCATGATGGCCTGTCTGTCAGGCAGGTAGGCGCAGGGGTGAGGGCCGCTCAGATAATAGCGTAAGGGAATATGCCGTGATGATCGTTCGTTCATGGATATGAACCTGAGAGTTGCCATGCCTGGCGGCCGGTTTCATCATTACAATAACTGCCTAGCAGTTCAATAAAATGCTGCCGTGGAATTGTGGTGGCCCCGAGGCTTTCGAGGTGCTGGGTAGCCTGCTGACAATCGATAAGCCGGATACCCTGTTCGATTAAATGCTGTACCAGATGGACAAAACCTACCTTGGAGGCATCGCGGCGACGATGGAACATCGATTCACCAAAAAAAACCCGGCCAATTGCGAGGCCATAACAACCTCCGACCAGCTGATTTTTCTGCCAGACTTCAACGGAATGGGCATACCCAAGTTGATGAAGTTGATTATAGGCGTCGATCATGGCGCCGGTAATCCAGGTGCCGGTTTCGTCTGAGCCTGTTGGCCCCGGGGATGAGCGGGTGGCGGCGCAGGCACGGATGACCTGATCAAAGGCATTGTCCAGAGTGATATCAAAGAGACCAGCTTTTAGCGTCTTGCGCAGGCTGCGGGAAATACGTAATTGCTCCGGGAATAGCACTGCCCGTGGATCGGGGGACCACCATAGCAGGGGCTGGTCGTCGCTATACCAGGGGAAAATTCCCTGGCGATAGGCGCTTAGCAAAACGTCGGAAGCCAGCGAGCCGCCCACCGCCAGCAGACCATTGGGTTCCTGCAGGGCCAGACGGGTATCCGGGAACTGACAGTTGTTTGGCTCAAGCCAGACGGGGATATCCATAAGTGCCGGGCACAGGTGCTGTTTGGAAAGGCTTGATTATACCAGTCTGTTTACAGGGGCGGCTATGTTTCGATGCGGATTGAGTGGGCCTGATGTGATTAACCGGGGTCTTTTCGGTAGGGCAGATGCTGACGCATTTCTGACATATATTCCTCGATCCCCTGCTTTTCATGACGCACAAACTGGCTGATGATGTCGCGAAATTGTGGGTGGGCTATCCAGTGAGCAGAGTGGGTGATTATCGGAGCAAAGCCACGACTAACTTTATGTTCACCCTGGGCGCCGGCTTCACAGCGCTGCAGGCCATGATCGATACAGTAGGCAATCGCCTGGTAATAACAAAGCTCAAAATGCAGATGATCAATATCTTTTATGCTACCCCAGTAACGTCCAAACAGGGTGTCATGGCTGCGCAGAAACAGGGCGCTGGCAACCGCGGTGTTATTCTGACTGGCAATGACCAGGACAACCCGGCGTCCCAGGGCGTGGCCAATTTCGCGAAAGAAAGCGGCTGACAGCGGGGCATAGTTGGCCTTTTTATCAAAGGTGGTCTGGTAACACTGATGAAAGAAAGCCCATTGCTTAGTGCTGACTTCATCGCCGTGCAGCACTTCTATGGCTATGTTCTGATCCTCTATCCGGTGACGTTCGTGGCGGATTTTTTTACGATGTCTGGCCGATAATGCTGCGAGGAAATCATCGAAACTGGTATAACTACGATTAAACCAGTGAAACTGGCAGCCATAACGCGGCAGCAGATGATGCTGGGTCAGTAATTGCCGGTCCTGGCTATTGATGAACAGGTAGTGTAGTGAAGACAGGTCGTGATCTATGGCGTAGTTATGGGCTGCTGTGATGAGTCGTGTGGCGATGTCCTGATGGCGTTCTGTGTTGCCGGTCAACAGGCGGGCACCGCTGACCGGTGTATAGGGAATCGCAGCAACCAGTTTAGGGTAATATGGGATGCCGGCCCGGGCATAAGCGTTGGCCCAGGCCCAGTCAAAGACAAATTCGCCAAAGGAGTGATCTTTGAGGTACAGGGGCAGTGCCCCGCATAAATGGCCTTTTTCGGTGGCAATCAGATGCCGAGCCTGCCAGCCATTTGCTTGGCAGGCTGCACCATGATGTTCGAGGGCCGCGAGAAAGGCATGGTCTAGAAACGGGTTATCATCCCGCAGCAGTGTATTCCACTCATAGGCAGGAATATCATCGATACTGTCGATGAAAAAAGTTTCCATGCTTGTCAGACAGGGCTGTCTCTAAGTGAGCGCGGCCGTGTATTGATGACTATTTAAGTAATTTGATGACGCCGGCAGTTTTGTATTGTTTGCTGGTGCCTGCGGCCGGTTCTATCCGGACTATCTGAATAATGGCATTAATCGGTGCCTGCAATTTATCGCTGGGTTCAATATGAACCTCTTTCAGGCTGCCTTCAGGCAATTCTTCATTGGCCAGAAACAGGATGCCATGGTTACTGACATCAAGGGCTACAGCTGTTTTGATGTCTGGGCTATCAACATTGTGATAGGTCATCGGGCATTCGACAGAAATGCGGGGCAGGGAACGATTATTTTTGGCCATAACGAACTACCTTTTACCTTTTTATAGATTATTGATTGTCAAGATTATCGAGATACCGTTCGGCATCCAGCGCAGCCATACAGCCGGCGCCGGCTGAGGTAATGGCCTGACGATAAATCGGATCGGCAACATCACCCGCAGCAAAGACGCCCGGGACACTGGTGGCTGTGGCGCCATGGTTGTGATTAACAGTAATATAACCATGATCCATGTCCAGCTGGTCGTTAAAGATGCCGGTATTGGGTTGATGGCCAATAGCAATAAACACACCATCGACGGCAATATCCTGGCAGCTGTCGTCCGCGGTTGATTTGAGGCGCAAACCGGTGACACCCATGTCATCGCCCAGTATCTCGTCAAGGGTATGATTCCACATGATCTTCACATTGCCATCTTTGGCCTTGCTCAGTAATTTGTCGGCCAGGATCTTTTCTGATTTAAAAACATCGCGGCGGTGGATGACAGTAACTTCAGAGGCGATATTGGCCAGGTACAGGGCTTCTTCAACGGCTGTGTTACCACCACCAACAACGGCCACGGGTTTGTTACGATAAAAAAAGCCATCACAGGTTGCGCAGGCAGAAACACCACGACCCTGGAAGGCCTCTTCCGAAGGCAGCCCCAGATATTTTGCCGAGGCGCCAGTGGCAATGATCAGGGCATCGCAGGTATAGCTGCCATTATCTCCATGTAGCTCAATCGGGGTTTTGCCCAGATCAGTTTTATTGATCATGTCGAAGATAACTTCTGTGTCAAAGCGCTGGGCATGTTTGAGCATGCGCTCCATGAGTTCCGGCCCCTGGACGCCATCGGCATCACCCGGCCAGTTATCAACATCCGTGGTTGTGGTTAGCTGGCCACCCTGTTGCATACCTGTGACCAGAACGGGGTTTAGATTGGCGCGGGCGGCGTAAACGGCGGCGGTATAACCGGCCGGACCTGATCCCAGGATCAGCAGGCGGCAATGTTTAGTATTACTCATAATAGATAGCGACTCCCCGATTTTGGCGCTGTATGTGTTTGGTGTTGACAGCCGTTCTATGTGCCGCCACTTCCAGCTTTAGTTAGTTTTGATGCTACAAAGTTCCGAAAAATGCCTACAGACAGTATGATGTCATTATTGTCCAATCCGATTAATGTTACGTTAACGGCAAAATGAGGTAAAGCTTCGATGCAAATAGGAATTGTCCGGGAAACCAAAACACTGGAAGGTCGGGTGGGGTTGGTTCCGGCGGCGGCCGGTGAGCTGGTTGCTGCCGGGCATAACGTCTTTATTGAAAAAAATGCAGGTATCTTGAGCGGTTATAGCGATGACCACTATCAGGCTGCCGGCGTTACCGTAGTCGATGATGCCGCGGCCCTGTATCAGAAGGCGCGCTTGATCGTTAAGGTCAAGGAACCCATTGCCGGTGATCTGGCTTTGTTACGTGAGCACCATATTCTGTTCAGCTATTTGCATCTGGCGGCTGAGCTGGACCTGATGCGACGTCTACAGACAATTGGGTTGACGGCAGTGGCCTTCGAGACCGTGACCGATAGCAGCGGTCGCCTGCCCTTACTGGCACCAATGAGCGATATTGCGGGTCGTCTGGCGACCCAGATTGGCACCACCTTGCTGCATCAGCCACAGGGTGGCAAGGGTTTATTGCTCGGTGGTCTGCCGGCGGCTGAGCGCGGCCGGGTGGTGATTCTGGGTGCCGGTGTTGCCGGTGGTGGGGCCGCAACCCTGGCCGCAGCTTTGGGCGCTGAAGTGGTGGTGTTCGATAAACAGCGCGATCGCCTGGCTCAAGTGCGGGCCCTGGGAGACAATGTCACGGCCCTGTATCCCTATCCGGAACAGATTGATCAGGAGGTGCGCCGGGCCGACCTGCTTGTGGGTGCGGTGCTCGTGACGGGGGAAAAGGCGCCGCATCTGGTATCGGCCGAACAGGTCGCCGGGATGGCCGCAGGCAGCGTGATTGTTGATATCGCCGTTGATCAGGGTGGCTGTATTGAGACCACACAGCCGACCACCTACGCCGATCCAACTTACCGGGTTGATGATGTAGTGCACTTTGCCGTCACCAATATGCCCGGGGCAGTACCACGCACGGCCTCACAGGCCCTGTCGGCGGCCCTGATACCCTATGTACGGGCGCTGGCTGAGCCGGGCTGGGAAATACATGCCGGCTTGCATGACGGGATCAACGTCCAGGCCGGTCAGGTTATACATCCCGCATTAGAGCAATATGTGACATAATCCTGACGCAGGACAGCAGAATGTCCAATGATTAATTAACCTATACTGGATAGTGGCAGGACGACGATTGGCGCAGGCAAAACGTAAAAAAACCAGGGAAATTCCGTTGAATACACATATTCAATTACGGGTTCGGGAAGGCGCCTTGTTTGTTTTTGGCGCTGTGGCTGTGTATGTGCTGATGTCATTGCTGAGTTATCACAGCAATGATCCGGCCTGGTCACACAGCAGTACTGCGACTGAAGTCGCCAATATTGGTGGTTTGGTCGGTGCCTGGCTGGCCGATGTTTTGATGTATCTGTTCGGTTATCTGGCCCTGTTATTTCCCATGATGGTGGCCTATAGCGGCTGGTTGCTCTATCGCGGCCGGATGGCTGACCGGGTCCGACTGACACCGGGGCAGGTTGTCCTGGTCGGGCTTGGTTTTGTTGTGACACTGGCGGCCGGTTGTGGTCTGGCGACACTACATTTTGTGGCGCCGGCCGAATCACTGCCCGCCAATCCCGGTGGCATACTCGGTAGCCTGATGGAAAATATGCTGGTCACGCCATTCAGTTTTATCGGCGCTACGCTATTCCTGTTAACACTGTTTCTGGCGGGTATCACTCTGACTACCGGTCTGTCCTGGTTTACCTTGATGGACAGGGTCGGGGCATTAACCCTGCGGGGGCTGGGCCGGTTGCGTATGGCCTATTGGCATGTGCGGGATGCCTGGCAGGGGCGCCGGGCCCGTTTGCAACGTAGTGATGCCGTAAAGGAAGAGAAAACACGCAAACAGCTGAGCCAGCCGGTGCGTATCGAGCCGCCGCTTAATAAGCTGAAGATCAGTGAGCGGGTCGAGAAGGAACGCCAGGTCTCCCTGTTCAAGGAGAGTCCGAACAGCAGTTTACCGCAGCTGTCATTGCTTGATGCCGCACAACCGCCCAAACACCCCGTATCCCATGAGGCCCTGCAGGCTATTTCGCGTCAGGTCGAATTGAAGCTGCAGGATTTCGGGATTGAGGTACAGGTGGTGGCAGTACATCCGGGACCGATCATTACCCGCTATGAATTACAGCCGGCGCCGGGTGTCAAGGTCAGCCAGATCAGTAATCTGGCCAAGGATCTGGCCCGTGCCCTGTCGGCCATCAGTGTCCGCATTGTGGATGTGATTCCGGGTAAGGCTGTGATCGGTCTGGAAATCCCGAATGAAAATCGCGAAATTGTACGGCTCAGTGAGATCCTGCAGTCGGAAGATTATGATCGCATGGCATCGCCATTGGCGCTGGCCCTGGGTAAGGATATCAGCGGTCACCCCAGTGTTGTGGATCTAGCCAAAATGCCACATCTGCTGGTGGCGGGTACCACGGGCTCCGGTAAGTCGGTAGCCATCAATGCCATGATCCTGAGTATGTTATACAGCGCCACACCTCAGCAGATGCGTATGATCATGATCGATCCGAAAATGCTGGAACTCTCGGTGTACGAAGGTATTCCACATTTGCTGGCGCCAGTCGTGACCGATATGAAAGAGGCTGCCAATGCCCTGCGTTGGGGTGTGGCCGAGATGGAGCGTCGTTATCATCTGATGTCCCAGCTGGGTGTGCGCAATATCGCCAATTTTAATCGTAAGGTACAGCAGGCCATTGATGACGGCCAGCCTATCCCCGATCCGACCTACAAACCCCTGTCTGAAGACGATAACATTCCGACCCTGGAGCCGATGCCACTGATCGTCATTATCATCGATGAGCTGGCTGACATGATGATGGTGGTAGGTAAAAAGGTTGAACAGCTCATTGCCCGTCTGGCACAAAAGGCGCGTGCGGCGGGTGTACACCTGATACTGGCAACTCAGCGGCCATCGGTAGACGTTCTGACCGGTTTGATCAAGGCCAATATACCGACCCGTATCGCCTTTCAGGTCTCATCAAGGATTGATTCGCGAACCATCCTGGATCAGATGGGCGCCGAACAATTACTCGGGCATGGCGATATGTTGTATCTGCCACCGGGTACCAGTGTGCCCACCCGTGTGCATGGTGCCTTTGTTGACGATAATGAGGTGCACCGGGTTGTGGAGCAGCTCAAGGCAATGGGCGAACCGAATTATATCGATGAGGTATTGAGCGGGCCGCAGCATATCAGTGATGAAGGACTGGTAGTGGATCCCGATGCTGCCGCCAGTGCCGATATCGATACGCTATATGATGAAGCCGTGGCCATTGTTACCGAAACCCGGAAGGCCTCCATCTCTTATGTGCAGCGTCGTCTGAAAATTGGTTATAACCGCTCGGCGCGAATGATCGAAGAGATGGAACGTTCGGGTGTGGTCGGACCGCTGGAATCGAATGGTTCCCGTGAGGTATTGGCGCCACCGCCGGTAGTGGTGGACTGATATCGATGCCCTGGTCAAATAAGGTAATTTTTGCATGCGCCGGTATCGGCCTGCTGTTCTGGCTGCCGCTGACCCAGGCCGAGGATACTGACAAACAATTACAACGGTTTTTTGCTGGTCTGCGCACACTGTCTGCGGACTTTGAACAGCGGGTCACGGACACCGATGGCGCCCTGATTCAACAATCGCAGGGTCATTTGTGGTTACAGCGTCCGGGCCGTTTTCGCTGGGATTATCAGCTGCCCTATCATCAACTGATTGTTGGTGATGGTGAACAGGTCTGGGTGTATGACGAAGACCTGGAGCAGGTCAGTGTGCGTCACTTTGATGCTAGCCTGGGCCAGACCCCGGCCCTGTTATTGAGTAGTGACAAGCCGCTACTGGAGTCTTTTTCCGTGATCGGGCTGGGGCACCGGGAAGGTATTGACTGGGTACAATTATTACCACGGGAACAGGAAACAGCCTTTGAAGAACTGCGCCTGGGGCTGGTTGACGGTGGTTTACGCTTTATGGAATTACGCGATGGTCTTGGGCATATCACCCTGTTGAGTTTTAGCAAACTCAGGCGCAACGGCCCGGTGGATGCGCAGCTGTTTGTGTTTGTCCCGCCGGCCGGCGTTGATGTAGTGCGTGATGATGGCCGAGGTTTTGGTCAGCAGGACGAATAGTGAGGACAACGGATTACTTATCCATGACCAAGGCAACACACCATACAAGCTTCCAGCCTCTGGCTGACCGCATGCGCCCGCAACGTCTGGAAGAATTTTTTGGTCAGACGCATATTCTGGGTGCAGGCAAACCCTTACGTCAGGCCATTGAAAGTGACCGCCTGCATTCCATGGTGTTATGGGGGCCGCCGGGCACGGGTAAAACCACCCTGGCCCGCCTGATCGCAGCCTATGCCGAAGCCGATTTTATCAGCCTGTCAGCGGTACTGGCCGGCGTCAAGGACGTCCGCGCCGCTGTTACTGCGGCGCAGCTGAGTCAGCAGCAGGGTCGCAGCACCGTATTGTTTATCGATGAGGTACATCGTTTTAACAAGGCCCAGCAGGATGCCTTTTTGCCCTTTGTTGAGGATGGTACCTTTGTTTTCATAGGGGCGACCACCGAGAATCCGTCTTTTGAGCTCAATAATGCTCTGTTATCGCGGGCGCGGGTTTATGTCTTGCAGCGGCTGCAAAACACGGATATCAGTGAGATCATTAATCGGGCCCTGGGTGATGAGGAGCGTGGGCTCGGTGCACTGTCATTGTCTTTTGCTGCGGCTCTGCAGGAAAGGGTGGCCGACGCCGTTGATGGTGATGCCCGGCGGGCCTTGAATTTTATCGAGATTATTGCCGACCTGGCCGATGAGCCGGATACCGGGCGCAGTGGTCAACGTGTTGTTAGCGAGCAGCTCGTTAATGAGGTCTTGAGTGGCAGCCTGCGGCGTTTTGACAAGGGTGGTGAGGCCTTTTATGACCAGATATCGGCACTACACAAATCGGTGCGTGGTTCCAGCCCGGATGGTGCCTTATACTGGCTGGCACGTATGATCGATGGTGGCTGTGACCCGCTGTATATTGCCCGGCGTGTGGTACGCATGGCCAGCGAAGATATTGGTAATGCCGATCCGCGTGCCCTGACACTGGCGCTCAATGCCTGGGAGGCCCAGGAACGTCTGGGTAGTCCAGAAGGAGAGCTGGCGCTGGCCCAGGCCGTCAGCTACCTGGCCTGTGCACCCAAGAGCAACGCGGTGTATATGGCCTACAAGGCGGCCATGAATGATGTCCGCAACCAGGGTTCGTTGGAGGTGCCGGTACATTTGCGCAATGCTCCGACCCGCTTGATGAAGGAGCTGGGCTATGGCAAGGCCTATCGATATGCCCATGATGAACCGGATGCCTATGCGGCCGGGGAAAACTATCTGCCCGATGAAATGCGCGGTAGGCGTTATTATCATCCGGTGAATCGTGGTCTGGAACAGCGTATTCGTGAAAAACTCGAGCGTTTGCGATTGCGCGATCAGCAGGTTGACCGGACAGAGCCGACTCAGGCAGAGACAGTGGATTGATGATTGATGTGGCTGTAAACCGGGAGGGGTGTTTATGACACAGGTGCTGGCCATAGCGATTGGCGGCGCCAGTGGCGCCCTGTTACGTTTCTGGACCTCGCAGGGTGTGCATCTGTTGTTTGGCCGCAGTTTTCCGTTTGGTACGCTGGCCGTCAATGTACTCGGTTCATTATTGATGGGGGTGTTGTATGTCTTTCTGCTCGACCGGACGCAAATTGCCCCGGAATGGCGTGCGGCCCTGCTGATCGGTCTGCTGGGTGCCTTTACCACCTTTTCTACCTTTTCAATCGAAACACTTAATTTGCTGGAACAGGGGGAGCAACTCAAGGCCCTGCTAAATATCGTACTCAGTGTCGGCCTCTGCCTGGCGGCTACCTGGCTGGGAATAATCATCGGGAGGCATGTGTAATATGGCAAAAACAATGGCAGTAACAATGGTGCGGATCTATTTGACCGAGGCCGAAAAAATGACCGATACGGTGCTCAAACGCCTGCATGACTGGGAGAAGGTGCGCGGTGTCACGGTGTTACGCGGTATTTCCGGTTTTGGTTCGTCCGGGGTGATGCATTCATCCAAATTGCTCGATATGTCACTGGATCTGCCCGTAGTGATCGAGTTTTTTGATGAGCCGGACAAGGTCGAGACCATCCTTGATCACCTGTCCGGTATGATCGATCCGGGGCATATTGTTAGCTGGTCGGCCCGGCTGCAGGTAGGGGCATGATCATATCTGCTAGAATGGAGCTTCGAAGTCAGGCATAGGCAGGGGAAAGAGTTGGAACAGGCGGCGACGATCATCCCCATAGCCGGGGGTAAAGGCGGGATTGGCAAGAGTGTGCTGGCAGCCAATCTG
>Ga0316190_10002917_pt1 | contig 12454 bp, 9 predicted proteins | sample Eddworburrow2_MG_FD_204929 | JGI IMG/M metagenome (GOLD analysis project Ga0316190, IMG submission 204929) | Coastal sediment microbial communities from Maine, United States - Eddy worm burrow 2 | ecosystem: Environmental > Aquatic > Marine > Coastal > Sediment | place: USA: Maine | collected... | reverse complement strand
GCACCAACTCCAGGGCCGACCGCTTGCCGACGACCGCCCGTTCCACCTCGTCCAGCATCTCGGCTGACCGTTCTGACACCTCCTCGAGCTTCACGGGTCAGACCTCTCCGCCGTTGGCGGGGCTGGTCTCTCCGCCGTTGGCGGGGAGCCGGGTGCCAGGCGGTCGACGAGCCGGCGTACCCGCTCGATCTCGACCGGACCATTCGGGTCCGACGTGACCAGGTCGAAAGCGTCCGGCCCCAGATGGCGGCGGGCCCGATCCGGTTGGCGATCGAGGTCGATACCGAGCCCGGCGAGATGGCTCGCCGTGAGCGCCCGCAGTCGCGGGATCAATCGGGTCTCGGCCGCATGGGTGCTGATGGCGGCCCGAGCCAGGAGGCCTCGCCAGCGAATGAGTGGAGCCGGACCGGCCGCCGGGGGAACGGGCGCTCCGGTGAGGCGGAACATCGCGGGCGGGTTGGGCTCGAGCGACGGTAGGTGACAAAGACTGCGGCGGACGGCCGCCCACGCGGCTGCGCCCGCCACGGCGAGGGCGTACGGGCCGAGCGGGATGCCGCCGTCGCCGATCACATTGAGAAGCGCGGCGCCGGCCGCGGCGGCCACCAGAAAGCTCACGACCCCTCTCATCGCCGGCCGTTCACCATGGCTGACGGTCAGGCTGGTCACCCATGTGAAGTCTCCCCCGAAACGTCGTACGGGCCGAGACTAGTACCACCGCCGAGGTCCGCCCTCTCGGCGGTCAGGTGTCGGGCGTGGCCCGGGCGTCGGCGATATGGTCCGGGTGGTCGATCCAGTCCAGGTTGTCGCTCGAATGCACGAACTCGAGATAGTCGACCCGCTGGCTCTTGTCGTCGTCACTGCCGAGCGGTTCGATGGCCAGCACCGTCAGCTGGCCCGCCTGGTCGACCATCGCCCCGCCGCCCCAACGAAACGAAGGCCGGATCAGATCGAACCGGGTGTTCGGGCTGGGGAGGCGAACCGTGCGGGACTCGACCAGCTCGAGGGTGATGCGCTGCTCCGCCCAATACACCCGATACAAGAAGATCTGCTCGGTGCCTCTCCCGACGTGGGCGAGGCGGTTCGTGGTGGCGAGGGCCAACAAATAAAGATTGCCCGCGCGGTCGGATAGCAGGCCGAGCGCATCGACGAGCCCGTCGGGCCAATCCGGTCGCTGATCGGACCAGACGCCAGGATCGGCGGTGTCGACGGCTGCAATCTGAGCCGGTGCACGGCCCGGGGCGCGGGTGACGAATCGCAGCAGTCGGTTCTCGCTCACGACGGCCACCCACAGGGTCTCGCCGATCATGGCCGCGCCGACCGCCGAAGCCTTCGACCTGTCCCCCGTCATGGACCCGGCGCCGAACGCGGATCGTTTCGGGCGATAGCGGGGTGGGGGCGACAGTGCCAGCTCGGCGACTGCGCTCGGTGCGAAACGGTCAGGTCTGAGATCGAAGTACCCGAGCCAGGCGACCTGATGGTCATGCTCGAACGGAACCACGAGCGTGTCGCCGACGATGGCGATGCCGCCCGGGTGACGGGCGTAGGGCAAGGCCATGGTCGCAAAGCGGTTGGCATTGGCGTCCTCGCGCTTCCCGTTGTCGCTGTTGATCAACAGCGCGCCCCAACCGCGCGGGAAGTTCGAGACCGACGCGTACAGCGTGACACCGTCAGGGCCGACATGGCCCGAGATGCCCTGGGCGTGACCGACAAAGCGGGGGAGCTTGACGGCCGGAAACCAGATTCGGTTGCGGCGAAAGGGGGGCAGCGAGGCCAGAACCTGGGCAGTAGTGGGCACCAACACCATCGGGGGCCACGCTATAGACCTAGCTGCCGGACGGGGTCGGTCTATGACGATGGCGCTTCGGAGAGCTCGAGGCTGGCTGCGATCGTGAGCACCGACTGTACCGCTTGGTCACGCGCCGAAAGAGTGGGCGCCGCGGGAGAGAACATCGCCCGGTTCACCAGGTGTTCCAGTAGAGCTGCGGCCGAGGCCGTTGCCGCGTGGTTCGAGGCAATCCGGCCGAGATACTCCGCCGGTGTTTCACTGGGTCGCCGAGGGAGTCCTCGGCCGGCGAGCTGGTCCTCCAACCAGTAGGTGGCGGCGATGATGGCCCGGCGGGCGTCGGTGTCGGCCGCCACCGACGCGAGCGCCACGTCGAGCAGTTCGCTCTCCACGGCCGTGTCGGGTGGGTGGCGTACCGGCCCCCGGTCGGCGAATGTGGGGTCCGCGTCCGGCTCCGGGTCCGCGGCGAGTAGCCGTCGTCGACTGGCCAGGAACACCATTGACCCACCGGCGACGGCGAGCACCGCCAACCAGCGAGCGTCGACGCCGGGAACGGGGCCGCCATCGGTTGGCGTGGTTTCGGTCGCCGCTGAGCTGGAATCAGAGTCGAGGAGCCCCTGGCCGAGAATTCCGAGCCGGTCGAGAAGATTGGGAGCCACCGAGATCAGGACGACCAACATGACCAACACCGTGAGCAGGGCCATGAGCTGATGTCCGGGAGTGGGGCGGGTCCGCCGAGGGCGGCGACCTCGGCCGAGGATGACCGCAGCCAGAAAAAGCACCGTGCCGACCACCATCAGGCCCACAAAGGTCACCGATACGACCTTGCCGAGCCGGAGGGCCGGCGTGGACTCGACCGCGGTGTCGCCGATCGAGATCCCCCCGCCGGTGGCCGCGGTCACCATCAACACCACGAGGGTCAACACGCCCAGAATCGCCGCTCGGTACCGGCGGATCCCGGCCGGCCGGCCTGGTCTTGCCGTCAGGCCTGATCTCGCCGTCAGTTCGGGCCCGGAGGGTAGGTCGCGGGCCGTCGAGCCTGGATTGGACACGCGGCGATGGTATCGCTGCCCGGAGAAGCGTTTCGCCCTGGTGGCTGGGTTATCAACGGACACCATGTTTCAATCGAACATATGCATCTTGCGGTCCAGGCTCCGACCCCGCGGACGTGGGCTGTGGTCGCGCTGGTCATGATGATGGTGGCGGCGGCCTGCGGGAGCACCCAGACCGTCGCCGCGAAGACCGGCCCCTGCCCCCGTCACCTCGTAATCCAGACCGACGACTGGCCCACTGCAGAGCATGGGGGGCTCTACCGCCTACTCGAACCGGGCGCGTTGGCCGACGGGGACGCGTTCGCCTATCGGGGCCCGATTCGCAAGCTCTATGCCGACGGCGCGCAAGGTGTGCTCGGAGGTCCGGGGAACGACAGCCCCGAGCATGGGATCGAGACCGTCGAAATCCGTGCCGGGGGACAGGCCGTGGGCGACCAACCCGCCGCCAGTGTTCTCGCCACCGACGACGAGATCTATGCGGCGCTCGTCGCCACCGACGAGGTGATCGGGCTCGCCATGAGCACTCCGCTGCGCGGGGTGATGGCCACCCTCGACCGTGCTTCCACCGCGTTGGTGTGGAACAGCGCAGAGGTGCCGATCGATGACGATGACCTGTCCGGCGCCGGCGTCCCGGTGGTGTTGCCCGAAACCGCCCTTTACGCCCGTTTCCTCATCATGACCGGAGCGATTGACGATCAGCTGACCCAACAGACCTTTGACGGCACCGACTCCCGCTGGATCGCGTCCGGCGGTCGAATCGTGCAGCCCGGTTCGATAACCGATGACGTCTATCGCTTCTCCCGTGAGCTTCGCCCGAGATCACTGGTCGACGATCGCCTTCTCTACGATCTCGGCTACCGGCCCTACCCGGCGATGGTCAGCGTCCCCGTCGAACGCATCGAGACCGACGCCGACTGTCTTGGTGTGCTCGTGCCGCTGATGCAACGGGCGTGGATCGACTATTTCGACGATCCGGGGCCGGTCAACGAGGAGCTGGTCGTCATCAACGAGAGTTACGGGGCGTGGCGCCGGCTCAGCACCGGGCACAACAACTGGGCGATCGCTCAGATGGTCCAGCGCCGCTTGGTCGACACGAGTCCGGGCAATGTCTTTGGCAGCTTCGATGAAGCGCGGGTCGAGGATCTGATCGCCATGGTGACCAAGGCGTTGGCGGACGAGAGCGAAGAGGAGTTCGAGCTGCCAGAGGGGTACGGGGCCTTGGATGTCATCACCAACCAGTTCATCGACCCCTCGATTACTCTTGCCGACCCGTCATAGCCGCCGCGACCCCGAAGGAGCCTCTAACGTACCTTCAGTAGGGCGCGTGGATCTGCTCGGAGCTGCGTGTGACACAAGGGGCGCCATCGATGCTGGACCATGTTCGTGTGCTCGATCTCTGTGACGACCGAGGCGACTTCGCCGGGTTCTTGCTGGCTCAGCTCGGCGCGGACGTCATCGCGGTAGAGCCCCCGGGAGGAGCGCGTCACCGTGCGCACGGTCCGTTTGCCGGTGATGAACCCGACCCCGAACGCTCTCTCCCCCACTGGGCCTACAGCCGGGGCAAACGATCGGTCATCGTGGCGGACGTGGCGCAGCTCGAACAGCTGGTTGCCGGAGCGGACGTGGTGATCGAGTGCGGAGCGATGTCGGTGGACCTGGAGGCACTGCGAGCGCAGTATCCGAGACTCGTCACCTGTTCGATCACCCCGTTCGGTGGCTCCGGTCCGAAAGCGAACTGGGCTGCCACCGATCTGATCATCACCGCGGCGAGCGGACAACAGTCGATCACCGGTGACCGAGACCGGGCGCCGGTGCGCATCTCGTCGCCGCAGGGTGCGCCGAACGCCGGGTCCGAAGCCGCGTGCGGGGTGCTTCTCGCCCTTGCCCACCGGACCAAGACCGGGGTCGGTCAACATGTGGATGTCTCCGCGCAGGAGGCCATGATCCTCACGGCGCAGGGGTGGATGACCCCGGCGTTGGTCGATTCCCCTCCGGTGCAGCGGGTGGCCGGAGGCGCGGAGCTGCTGGGCAGGATCAAGTTCCGCTTCGTGTACCCGTGCGTCGATGGGCACGTAACCATCACCGTGCTGCCCGGTGTTCTCGTCGGGGCGTTCACGAACCGCCTGTTGGAGTGGCTGACTGAGATCGGCGCATGTTCGGACGACCTGAACGGCGTCGACTGGGTATCGCTTATCGACGACCATTCCCTCGACGATGTGGAAGACATTGTCGAGCGGACCAACGCAGCGATTGCAGCCGCTGTGCTGTCGCGCACCAAGGCTGAGCTGTTTGCCGTGGCCCGCGAGCGGAAGCTCCTGCTGGTCCCCATCGCCACGACCGCCGACGTGCTGGCCAACGAGCAGTTCTCCGCCCGTGGTGCGTGGGACGATGTCGATGTCGACGGCCGGATGGTGCGTTTCCCGGGGCCGTACTACACGAGCGAGGAGGCGCCACCCCGTCATCTCGGTCGCCCGCCGAAGCTGGGTGAGCACACCGCCGAGGTCTTGGCGCAGGAGCGTCGCGAGCCGACAGGGGGACCGGTTCGCGAAACGCAGGCTCGCCCCCTCGAGGGTGTCACCGTCCTGGACTTCACCTGGGTGTATGCCGGACCGTTCGCCACCAGGATGCTCGCGTACTACGGGGCGACGGTGATCCGCGTCGAGTCCGAGACCCGGCCGGATCAGGTCCGTTCCGCCGGGCTCCCCCGCGACGGCGAAGGTGGGGCTGAGGACTCCCAACAATGGCACTCGATCAATGCCGACAAGCTGAGCCTCCAGGTCGACCTTCAGGCCCCCGGTGCCCGCGACCTGATCGCCGACCTCGTCCGTACCGAGGCCGATGTGGTGATCGAGGCATTCGCCCCCGGCGTCGCGCAACGGCTCGGGCTCGCGCACGATGAGCTGAGAGCACTCAACCCCTCACTCATAGCGGTGTCGACATCGTTGTTCGGCCACAGCGGTCCCCTCGCCCCGATCCCCGGATTTGGGAACATGGGAGCGGCCATGTCGGGCTACTACGAGATCACCGGGTGGCCCGACCGCCTGCCCGCCGGACCGTTCCTCGCCTACACCGACGCAACCTCTCCGCGCCTCACCGCGTTGGTGATCATGGCCGCGCTCGAACGGCGGCGGCGGACCGGCGAGGGCGCCAACATCGATTTCTCCCAATCGGCGGGCGGGATTCATTTTCTGACCCCCGCGCTGTTGGACACGGCGGTGAACGGTCGCATCGGGGTGCGGTCCGGCAACCGTGATCAGCGCATGGTCCCGCATGGTGTGTATCCGGTCTCCGGTCGGAATCGCTGGCTGGCCGTGGCATGTGAGACCGATGAGCAGTGGGCCCGACTCGCTTCGGTGATCGGCCGCCAGGACCTGGCCGAGCTGGATCGAGACCAGAGGGAAGCGCGCCGTGATGAGCTGGACCAGCTCATCACCGGCTGGTCATCGGCCCGGCCCCCGCTGGGGGCCCAGGAGCTCTTGCAGGCCCAGGGTGTCCCCGCCCATCAGGTGCAGAACAGTCCTGAATGTGTCACCGACCCGCAGTACATCCATCGGGACCATTTCGCGAAGATCCCCCACCCGGACTATGGACACAGCTGGGCCGAACAGTTCGGGTTCCGGCTCTCGGCCACGTCGGGCCGACCCCGGCGCGCCGGACCGACATGGGGTGAGCACAACGAGCACATCATCATCGAGATGCTCGGCTACGACTACGACCAGCTGGCCGAGCTGGCGATCAACAATGTTTTTGTGTGAGCAGGTTTTTGTGTGAGCAGGTTTTTGTGTGAGCAGGTTTTTGTGTGAGTGAGCCTTTGGGTGGGTCGGTCTTCGTGTGAGTCGCCGGCCAAGCTGCGCGAGAGTGTGATCATGAGCAGCGCGAATAGTGACCAGGCCGAGTTCTGGAACGAAGATGGCGGCCAGAACTGGATCGCCCATCACCAGGCGCTCGATGCGCAGATCCGGCCGTTCGGACTCGCCGCGATGGAGGCCGCGGGATTTGCCGAAGGAGCGCAGCTGCTCGACGTCGGCTGCGGGTGCGGACCGACCACGATCGAGCTCGGTTCGCGAGTGGGGCCCGAGGGGTCGGTGGTGGGCGTCGACATTTCGGAGGTCATGATCGACGAGTCCCGGAACGCGGCGGCTCGGGCTGGGGCGACGAATGTGTCGTTCCAGGTGAAGGACATGCAGGTCGACAAGCTCGACCAGGAGCTCGACGGCGCCTTCTCGCGATTCGGCGTGATGTTCTTCGCCGACCCGACCCGCGCCTTCGCCAACATCCGCAAGGCGGTGCGAGTGGGCGGGACGATCGCGTTCGTGGCCTGGCAAGACCCCGGCAGAAACCCGTGGATGATCAAACCGATGCTGGCCATGGGCGAGCACATCAAGCTGCCGCCGCGCCCGGCTCCCGGCGAGCCCGGCCCGTTCTCCTTCGGCGACCCCGAGCTGGTGAAGGGCTACATGAACCGAGCGGGATTCACCTCGATCGAGGTCCAGGGCTCGGAGATCGAGATGACGACCGGTGGGGGTGACATCGAAGGAACCATCGACTTCCTCATGGCCGGGGGAAGGACGGGTGCCGCGATCGCCGAGGGGGGTCCCAGCCTGGCCGCCGCCATACGGGAATCGATGCGCAAGGTGGTCGAACCGACGATGATCGGGGCGGCCTGGATCGTCACCGCTCGCGCCTGAACCCAGCCGGGACACAAGGGAGGGCTGTGCCGCGCAGGACACGGCCTCGCTCAGGACAGATGAGCGATTCGGACACTCTGGCTCTATCCGCTCGGCCTCTTAGCCCTGGTGCTGGCGGTAGGTGAGACGGCGATCGCCGATCGCGATGACGAGGCCGTCTTCGAGACGATGCCGATCACCTTCGCCCAGTTTCGTCCACTCGCTGGTGTCGGCGGCCCGGACATAGGTGCCGTTGCGCGACCCGGCGTCGACGATGAACGCATCCCAGCCGTTCAACAGGATCTCGGCGTGGACACGGCTGATGGAACTCTCTTGGTCGGGGAGCGCTACCGGCCAGGCGTGGCCCGCGCTCACCTGCTCGTGAAGGGCTGGGGCGCGGCCGAGGATCAGGTCCCGGTCCACGGTGACCAATACCCCGTCGTCTCGTGACAGCTGGCCCAACGGGGGCCGCGGACCCGGCTCGCCGAGAACCACGTTTCCCGCCTCGTCGACTGAGCCGGCGATCGTTGTGTCCAGGACATTGCCGCAACCGCCACAATGGCCGGAGTCGGGATGATTGTGCAGCTGACAGCGGCCGCAACGGACGCCGCGGACCGTCACCGGGCCTATAGGCGGTCGCTCCGAGAGATCGCCGAGGTCGACGGCAGGTGCCTCGACCGAAGAGCTCTCGGCGTCGGGCTGGTCCGTCGGCGGGGCGGGGCCGGCGTTTTGACCCGGTGGCGGGGGAACGGCAGCCACGGGATCTCCCACCGGTGGCGGCCCAGGATCGGCCGGCGGCGTCGGGACAGCTGGCGGCGTCGGGACAGCTGGCGGCGCCATCCCGGCCGGGCTCGGTGGCGGGGGTTGCACCGCCGCTACCGGCGTCCCGGGTCGAGGGGGAGGTGGTAGTGAACCTTGTGCATCCCCCGATTCGGGTTCGGCGTCCGGCTGGGCCTTCGCTACCGGCTCCGCATCGTTGCCGGACGGTTCGTCGCCGGCGGGTTCGTCGGGGGTCTCCTCGGCACCGGCGGGGGTGCGAATCGTTCCCGCGGCCGATCCGGCCATGGCGGGCATGGGTGGGTAGGTCGCGTCGCTTCCCGCCAACGGAATGATGCCCCCGTCGGTGGCGGGTGCGAGCCGGTTGACGGGCATCGGGGGGGATTGAGGTTGCGGGTCGGGGAAGTGAATCGGCCCGCGATGCCCGGTCGGCGGGACGGCCGGGACTTCCGGCGTGAGATCCGCGCGCCGCTCGAGATGAGGGCCGTCGCTGCGGGAGTCGGGCTCGTCGTCGTCGTGGTCGCCGTCGGTGCGGATGGGCTCCGATCCGTCGTGGCCGGCTCCCGGCATCCCCCCGCCGAATTCCGCCTCGACATCGCCGCTTATCTCGGTTTCGTCGGGTATGGGGGTTTGTACGATCTCACCGACGGCCACTCCGCCCGCTCTGACGACCCCTGCACGCGGCATCTCCTCGGTGCTGAGCATGTCCAGCGCCGTCCCGCCCGTGGCGATGGCCAGGTCGATCAGCGGGCCCCGAATCGCGGTGATGATCGTGGTCCCATCGGCGCCATCGAGCTGCAGTTCGCCGTCGGGCCCGGCCGCGTCGAATTGCATCGACCCGTGAGCGATCAGGATCAGGTCGCCGGTGCCCATCAAGATAGCGAACGCAGGCGCGTCCGCCCCCGCGTCGAGGAGTATCGCCTCGATGCGGCGGGTCAGCTGGCGAGGATCGGGCTCGACCGACGCGCCGGCGCACGCGCCGAGCAGCCGATCGGTCAACGATCTGTTGCCACCCCTCTCAAGGACCAACAGCACCGCGCCCGTACGCTGGACGACGTCGTCGCCGGGCAGCAACAGCAATGAAAGGTCAGAATTGATCATCGGATCACCTCGCTCGCAGGGGTGACGCCTCGAAGTGCATCAGGAAGCCACCAGCCTGCCCTGATCTTGCCCGCAAACGGACATCTGGTGAGCGATGCGGGTTCGCTCGAGCCCGCGCGCGGGCCTGTGGACCCTGTTCGTGCGGGCTTTGGTCGGAGACGGTCGCCGAGGGCCACGAGACGATGTACGCTCAGCATGGCCCTGGAGAGGTGCCGGAGTCTGGTTGATCGGGGCGCCCTGCTAAGGCGTTGACGTGGGTAACTTCGTCCGTGGGTTCAAATCCCACCCTCTCCGCAGCGGGATCGTGTGCTGGCCCCGCCCCCTTTTCGGGGTGGAGCCAGCCACGCCACCCGTCGACCCTGCACCGCTCTGCCCCAGCCATCGAAGCGATCAGCGGTCCGGTGGGCGGTGGTGACGGATCGGGCGCTCGGCCCGAGCGAACGCCGGCCAGCGCGACCATGGTGGGCCGGCTTCGAAGCCGCCGTCGACCACATGTTCCCTGCCGGTGACCCATTCGGATTCATCGCTGGCCAGCCACAAGGCCATGTTGGCAATATCGCGCGGTTCGCCTACCCGTCCGAGAACCTGGCTCGACGCGCCCGACTCCCTCAGCTGCTGGATCTGGGATTCGTCGGCGTCGGGCCGGCCCGCGGCGAGCGGGGTAGCGATGAACCCCGGGCAGATCGCGTTGACCCGAATGTTGTTTTCGCCGAGCTCGAGGGCCACCGATTTGGTCAGATGGATCACGGCGCTCTTGGCGACACTGTAAAGGTGAGGGGCATAGCCCGGGCGCAGACCGGCGACGCTTGCTGTGTTGATGATCGATCCTGACCCTTGGGCCTTCATCACCGGAGCGACGTGCTTGAGGCCGAGGAACACACTCTTGAGCAGGACGTCCATCGTGAGGTCGTAGTCGTCGACGCTGGTGCTCTCGATGGGACCGAGGGCCCCGCCGAAACCCGCGTTGTTGAACAGACAGTCGAGGCGACCGAACCGGTCCACGGCGTCGGTGATCATGTCCGCGACGTCTTGCTCTTTGGACACGTCGGTGCGCAGAAACCCAACCGCGTCTCCGAGCTCGGACGCCAACGCCGTGCCCTTCTCCTCGTCGAGATCGGCGATGAGTACCCGTGCGCCTTCTTCGACGAATCGGCGAACGGTGCCCGCGCCGATACCGCTCGCTCCGCCGGTGATCGCCGTCACTTTGCCGTCGAGTCGACCCATGAGATCCCCTTTTGATTCGATCCTTTCGAGACTCTACGTGAAGATGGCAGACGCGGATTGTCCGGAAGCGAAGGTGGCACCATGCAGGTTCTCGGCTTTCTCCACACGGCGGGCTCGCACACGGCGTCCTTCGACGACTTGGTCGCACAGCTGGCGCCGGGAACATCGACCGTTGTGGTGGTCGACGAGAGCGCACTCGCCCGGGCCCGCGAGCTGGGACCTGACCACCCAGAGGTCCGATCCCGTATCGTCAGTGCGCTCGACACCTTGGCGGAGAGCGGCGCCGAGATGGTGGTGTGTACCTGTTCGACGATCGGCGGGGCGGCGGAACGAATCGGCGCCGAGCGGGATCAGGCGGTCATGCGCGTCGATCGGCCCATGGCGGAGCAGGCGGTGGCGGTCGGCCGGCGCATCGGTGTCGTCGCCGCGGTGGAGAGCACCCTCGGGCCGACCCGGGAGCTGCTGAGCGAGGTAGCCCACGATCGAAACGTCACCATCGATGTTGTCGAGTACCTGTGCCCCGATGCTTGGGAGCGCTACGAGGCCGGCGACCGCAACGGCTACCTCACGGGCGTCGCCGATGCGGCAAGCACGGTGAGCCAGGACTGTGACGTCGTGGTGTTGGCCCAGGCGTCGATGGCCGACGCCGCGGACCGATTGGTGTTGGACGTGCCGGTGCTGACCAGTTCCGAACTGGGCGTGGCGGTTGCGGTCCAACGTGTGTCCGGGACGCGTCCCACCGAGCCAATGCTCGGGCGCCCGGTGAGCGAAACCGAGTACGGCCGACTCGACACGTTTCCGGTCGAGGCTCCCACCCGGGTCGAGTTCGTCACCGATGAGCTACAGGCGTTGTGCCCTGCGGTGGATGGGATTCAGCCCGACATCTACCGGGCGGTCATCATCTACACCGCAGCGAGCGCAGCGATCGAGTCCAAGAGCCTCAGACTCTGGTTGGTCACGTTCCGCGATCGGCGGATCTTCGCAGAACACCTCGCGAAGGAGCTTCACGATCACATCGTGGATTTGGGCGACAAGGTGTCCGACGTGAGGGTCACCCTCGAACAGAATGTGCGCGGCGGGATCGTCACCACCGTGCGGTATCCCGTGCCCGCCGGGGAGTAAATCGACTCCGGCGCGGTTGACCGCGCTCGCGAGCTGTCCGAGTTGGGTGAGAGCCGACGCATCGTGGTCGGCCGGCGATATGGTCAGCGCGATGGGACCAGTGGCCCGAAAAGCCGCGACGATCGTGGCGCTGCTCGCGGTCTTGGCCGCCTGCGGAACCATCGACGATTCCGATGGGGCATCACCGGTCGCGGGCGCGTCCGAAACGACTCGGCCTGGGGCGACGCCGAGAACCACGACGACTCGCGCCAGGGCGAGCACGACCACTCGCCCCAGGGTGAGCACGACTACGACAACCGAACCGCCGCGTGCGCGGTTGGTGGTGCAAGGTACGGGTGACGTGAACCTGGATTCGGGGTATATCCCCGCGCTCGGGGCGAAGGGTTTCGGGCATGCGTTGGATGGGCTCGATGGGTTGTTCTTGGCCGACGACCTGACGATCGTGAACCTGGAGTGCGCCGCGAGTCGGTTGGGCGCGGCCGTGCCCAAACAGTTCAACTTTCGGTGTGACCGGTTCGAAGCGCTGACCCAGGTACGGGCGGATGGGGTGGAGGTCGCGAATTTGGGGAACAACCATTCGGGGGACTATGGCAAGGAGGCGTTGGTCGCGTCACGGGCGCGGTTGGAGGCGGCGGGGATCGCGCCGGTGGGGGTAGGGGTGGATGCGGCGGAAGCGGCGAAGCCGGCGTTGTTCGAGATCAACGGTTGGACGGTCGCGGTGGTCGGCT